>WNGD01002597.1_pt1 | contig 22085 bp, 19 predicted proteins | sample 5400671 | NCBI WGS metagenome assembly WNGD01 (sample SAMN13153369, study PRJNA577476) | soil metagenome | isolation source: 40 cm soil or saprolite under grassland replicate 2 | place: USA:California | collected 2016-06-15 | reverse complement strand
GCGTCGAGCGCGAACTTCTTGAGGCGGTTCAGGGGCAGCCTCGACTCGTCCTCGAAGGTGGGGAAGGCGCGGAAGAGCGCTTCGATATCGCGGTCGCGGGCCGCCGTCGTCTGGAAGACCGCGTTGGAGCTCTGGATCAGGTTCGCCAGCTCGCCTTCGCGGCCGCGCAGCGCCCGGAAGGTAACGGCGCCATTGCGGAAGAGCTGGTGGACGGCGAGCCGCTGGGTGTCGAGCACGCGGAAGAGGCGGTCGAATTCGGTCAGGGTCGGTTCGAGTTGCCCCAGCCCGTAGGAGAGGCCGGCGCCCTGGCCTTCGATCGCGATCGCCGCGTTCTGCATCCAGGTCTGAAAGGCCGCGCGGGTGCGGGGGTTGAAGGTGCGGAAGATCTCGTCGAGCTGGACCGACTGCGCCACGTTGGCAGACGGCAGCGTGGCGCCGTCGGCGAGCTGCGGGCCGTCGCGGTTGCCCGGCGTCAGCTCGATGTAGGTCTCGCCGAGCAGCGTCTTGGTGCGCAGGACGGCGCGGGTCCCGCGCGGGATCGGCGCGTAGCGATCTTCGATGTCGACCGTCGCCATCGCCTGTTCGCCGTTCGGCGCCAGGGCGATCGCCGCCACCTTGCCGACCGAGACGCCGGAGATCCGCACGTCGGACTGTTCGGCGAGCTGCGTTGCCTCGTTGAAGGGGATCTCGATCTCGTAGGGCTTCGCCTTGAACGGCGTCGGCCCGCCGAAGGTGATCCAGAGGAAGAGCAGGATGCCGAAGCAGGACAGCGCAAAGCCGGCGATCGCCAGGAGCTGGGCTGTGCTGGGGGCGCGCTTGCTCATTCGGATTCCGGCCCGCAGCTGACGCCGGGGTTATCTGAGGTTTCCGGCATCGGCGGGAGCTCGCCGCGGCGGGGGACGTTGGCTCCCTGCAGCAGAGTCTTGATGTATGGGCTTTTCTCGGCGAAGCCGTAGGCAAGTTGTGTCGCGGTGCACGAGACGAGCACCAGGGACCGTTGAACCGGCCCGGCGGGATCGGCGAGGTTGTAGGTGGCGTTGAGGTCGTGGTTGGCCCAGGGCAGGTAGAAGAGGTAGCTCTGCCTCGACCCCTTCGGCTTGAAGGCGAGCTCGTTGAGGAAGCTGTTGAAGGCGCCGAGCGAGTTGCCGAAGCCGCGCACGGTCTTCTCGAACGACGGCGCCCCCTGCTTGGTGTGGGTCAGCACCGGCCGGATCTGGCGGGTGAAGGGGCGGATCTGGTCGCGGATCGGCGCTGTCGTCTGGGCGAAGAGCCGCTCGTTCGCCTTCAGCGCCGACCCCAGCGCCTGCGCCTGGGGGATGAGGCCGAGCAGGGCGGGCCTCGCCACGACCGAGAAGCGGTTCGAGCTGGCCAGCCCTGCCTGGGCGGCCGCCAGCGTCGCCGGCAGCTCGACCAGCACCTGCTGGATCGATCGCTGCTGGTTGGCGAAGTTGCCGAGCGCCGCCCGCGAGCCGCTGACGAAGCGTTCGAGCTCGGCGTCGTGGCGTCCCAGTTCCGTCGTCAGCAGGCCGAAGTCGTGGATCACCCGGGCCAGGGCGACGCGCCGCTGGGCCACCGCCCGGTTGAGGTCGGCGATGTAGTGGGCGAAGGGCTGCAGGCGTCGTAGGGCGCCGGAGAGTTGGCGGGCGTGGCCGCCGATCCCCTGGGCGCCGCCGGCCACCAGCAGCTGGATGTACTGGCGGGTGTCGGCGTCGAGCGTGGCGAGGAAGGCGTCGAGGTTGACGTTCGGTTCGGTGCGCGAGAGCGGGAAGTTGGCGCCGTCTTCGATCTGGCCCGCCTTGCCCGGGTCGATCTCGACGATCATGTCGTTGAGGTTCGTCTTCGGCCGCAGCAGCAGGGTCGCGTCGCGGTGGATCAGTTCCATGTACTTGGGCTCGATGTCCATACCCACCACGGCGCGCCCGTCTTCGAGGTCGACCGAGGTCACCTTGCCGATCTGGATGCCGGCGATGTCGACGGCCTGGCCCTGGCCCGGCATCACCGCCTGCGCCGAGCTGAACTCCCCCGGGATGTGGTCGAATTCTTCGCCGACGAGGGGCGCCCAGGACGGCAGCGAGGCCTTCTGCTGGGTGAAGATCCAGACCGTCATCACGATCGCGGCGAGCGTCAGCAGGACGATCGCGACCGTGTCCTTGCTGCGACCGCGGGCCTGGCGGCCGAGCGCGGCGCGGAAGTGCTTCCAGCGCCTCACGGGCTCACCGCCACCGGGCTCGGCGAGCCGGCCTGGCCGAGCGAGCCGTTGAGGTCGGGGACGGGGTTGCTGTCGCAGCGCACGTCGGGCTTCTTCGGCGGCCGGGCGGAGAGCTGCGGTTGGCTGCCGATCGGCGTGGCGATCGTGTGGGCGAACTGTCGCTTGTCGGTCGAGTGGAGTCCGTGCGGATTTGCCTCTTCGACCAGCGTGCCGCCGCCGCCCGGCTGGACCCGCAGGAAGGGGCCGTTGCCGTCGAAGTTCTGGCCCCAGCCGGCGAAGTTGGCGAGCATGTAGAGGAACTCGCGGTAGTTGGGGCCGCCGGTGCTGAACCGGTCTTCGATCGTCTGGTTGCCGGTCGGGACGATCACCTTGCTCGTGCAGAGGCCAAGCCGGTTGGCCTGCGGCAGGGCGCTCGCCTTGCCGGCCTGGGCGGCGCCGGCCAGGCCGGGCGTCGCTTCGCGCAGCAGCTTCGCGGTGCCGCCCAGCTCCGGGCCGGAGAGCAGCGGATGGGCCTGGCGGATCCAGGGCCGCGCGGCGCGGATCAGGCCCGGCAGCTCGGCGATCGCCGGCCGCAGCTCGATCGCGTAGGCGCGCAGCGGGGGCAGCGCGCGGTTGAGGTTGACGAGCGAGGTGCGGGCGGTGCGCAGGAAGGGAGCGAAGCGGTGGACCGAGGTGGTGAGGTTGGCCGACTGCGCAGCGAGGGCGCCGGTGAAGACGTCGAAGTTGACGATCAGTCCCTTGAGGTCCTCGTCGCGGTTGGCAAGGGCGCCGAAGGCGCGGCCGGCGCCGGCGACGAGGCGGGAGAGGTCGTGCGGCCGGGTGCCGAGCAGGGCGTTGGTCACCTGGGCGCTGTAGCGACCCGCGTCGCCGCCGTAGCGCAGCGCTCCGTTGAAGCCCTCGGCGCCGGTCTTGCCCTTCACCTCGGGCAGCTGGGTGGCGTCTTCGGCGGCCGTCGGCTTGTGCGTGAGGGCTTCGCCGTAGCTCTCCAGCAGGCGGCTGAGATCCGCCCGCACGGGAGACTGGAGCGCGCTCAGCACCTCGTCGAGCTGGACCGTCGTCGAGGTGCGGCTGACAGGGATCGTCTCGCCGCTGCCCATCTCCGGGGCGCTGGGGCTGCCAGGGTAGAGGTCGACGAAGAAGTTGCCCTCGAGGAAGATCCGCGGGCGGATCTGAGCGTAGGCGTCGTCGTGGATCGGGCGGCCCTTGCCTTCGACCGTGAAGGTGACCGTGGTCGCGTCGCCGTCGCGTTCGGTCGAGATCACCTGGCCGACGTCGACGCCGGCGATCCGGACCGGGGAGTTCTTGGCGATGTTGGCCCCGTTGGCGAAGGTCGCCTTCAGCTCGTAGCCGTAGCTGGTGAAGGGGACGTGCCCGGTGAAGGCGAGGTAGGGGCCGACCGTGAAGACGAGCAGGAAGATCACCGCGATCATCGCGTTGCTGGGCCGCCACCTGAAGCGGCTGTCCGTGGCGCCGGCCCTGGTGTCGCGCTCGGGAAGCCGTCCCATCACTTACCACCCTGGCCTTCGAGCTGGCCGGAGGTGACCGTGCCGTCGTTGCGCGGCGTGTTGCCGATCACGGTGACGCCCTTTTCGTAGCGCTCGTTGCCGGCCTCACACTCCTCGGGCTGGCCGGGGGCCGCCGTGTTGGGGTACGGGTTGTAGTGAAGGTGGTTTTTGCGGTCGGGCCCGTTGGCGGGCGCCGAGGAGGGGGTGACCTCGGCGTTCGGGTCTTCCGGCGCCGAGAACGCGACGGCGTTGAACCAGTTGCCGAGTCCGTTGCCTTCGCTGGAGGAGTTGGCCAGGTTCTTGACCGCGAGGGTGAGGTAGTTGCAGGTGGTCTGCGCTGGCCCGATGAACTTGATCGCCGGGTTGAGCAGGTTGTTGGTGTCGATCAGCAGGTCGAGGCCGTTGAAGACGCCGGGCGCTTCCTGGAAGGCGAGCAGCGCTTCCGCGGTGGGCACGAGCTGGGCGTTGAGGGCGGGCGAGGCGTTGAGGGCAGGGACCCCGGCGCGCAGGGCGGCGGCGATCGTCGGCGAGGTCTCGGCGAGGGCGTGGGCGCCCGGCTGCAGCGCCGTGAAGAAACGCGCCGAGTCCTCGAAGAAGGGCCGCAGCGCGGGCAGCGCGGCGTTCGCGGTGTCGAGGGTCGAGGGGCCCTTGGAGATCGTTTCCTGGATGAAGGGGCGCGAGACGCGGGCGAAGGCGGCGAAGGTGCGGTCGAGGGCGACGAAGAGCGTCGCCTGCGTCTCGGCGACCGGGGCGACCGTGGCAGAGAGCGCCTCGAGCGCGCGCCAGAAGCCGCCGAAGTTGGTGTCCGGGGCGACGATCGTGCGCAGCGCCGGCTCGCTGCTTTCGGTCAGCCGCCGCAGCGCCGCGATCGCGCCGTTGAGCTGCGGGCCGCGGCCGGCGAGGGCGTTGCCGAAGCCCGCCTGGTTGCGCTGGATCGCCGTCCTCGTCTTCTCGTCGAACATGTCGAAGAACTGGTCGATGTCGACCGGTTCCGGCCGCGCCGCCGAGACCGGGATCGTGTCGCCTGGCGCGAAGCCGCGCGAGGAGTCGCCGGGGACTATCTGCAGGTACTTGAGGCCGAGCGGCGACTTAGGCCGGATGATCATCGTCGAGTCGACCGGCAGTGGCTCGACGCTCTTCTCGAGGCGGAGATCGAGCTCGGCCGCTACCCGGCCGTCGCCGAGCTGCACCGGCGTCACCGACCTGACGATCCCGACCCGGGCGCCGCCGATCCTCACCTCGTTCCCCTTGACCAGCGCGTCGGCGTTCGGCACGCGCGCGGTGAGGTTGTAGGTGGAGACGAAGGGCAGGCCGTTGTTGGCGTTGTAGGCGAGGAAGACGGCGACGATCACGATCAGCACCGTGACCGCGCCGACGATCACCGGGCTGCTCGCCACTCCCTGTATGCCGCCGCGGTTCCTCATGGTTCCAGCAGCCCCCGTCTTTCACCGAGGCTGGGACCGGCCGGCGCCGCGGGCGTGGCGGGCGAGAGCGGCGGCTGCGCCGCGCCTGGCTTCGGAGCCCCCGCCACCGTGCCGCCGCCCTGCCGCGTCAGTTCTTCCTGCAGCAGGCGGAGGAGGGCGGCGGAGCTGGTCGAAGCCGAGGTGCCGGCGCCGGGACCGGTGAAGTTGGCGGAGCAGCCGCCTACGCCGTGGAGCTGGTAGTCGGTGCAGTTGCCGGGAATCGTGACCAGGGTGCGGAGGAAGTGGCCGTACTGGTCGAAGCCGTTGGTCGAGGCGGCGCTGTTGTAGATCAGGTCGACGAGGCCGTCCCAGCCTCCCGTCTTCTTCGTGTTGACAAGGAACTTCGCCAGCTTGGTCGTCGGGCTGACGCCGGTTCGAGCCACATCGCGCGTCTTCAGGACCACCGGGTCGGCGGCGTGCAGCAGCGGCCCGGCCACTTCGCCGCTGGCGCCCAGCGACTTCAGCGCCACCGTCGAGGCGGCGGAGAAGGGCGTCAGCAACCGGGTCGCTTCGGTGAACGCCGGGGTCGCCCTGTTGAAGTCGGCGAAGACCGGGGTGGCGGCGTCGGAGAAGGTCTGGAGGCTGCGCATCGTCAGCCGGAACTGGCGCAGGAACTCCGGGAACTTGCGCAGCGACGCTTCCAGCGCCGCGCCGCGTTCGGAGCTGGCCTGGCCGGCCGCGCCGGCGTTGGAGAAGAAGCCGGCGACGTGGGTCCGCACGCGCGAGAACGGGCCGAGGATCCGCTCGGAGTCGGAGGCGAGCTGGGCCAGCTGCCTGCGCTGCGCGGCGAGGATGCCGAGGAGGCGATCGGCGTCGCGCAGGGTCGGGTTGGCCCGCTTGACCGCCTCCTCGATGTCTTCGCCGCGGGCGGCCAGGCCAGCGCCCAGTTCGTTGAGGATGAGGCGGAAGCGCTGCGCGTAGGGCAGTCGCTGGATGTCGTTGATCAGGTCGGGGTCGACGCTGGTGCTGTTGTTCTCCAGCGGCAGCAGGTACTGGCCGGCGCCGGGCTGGCCGGCGGGGATCTGCTTCAGGGGGTCCGGTTTCGCCGAGCCGGGCGCCCGGGGAAGGGTCGGGCGGCAGTCGACGAACTTCTCGCCGATCAGCGACTGCGGCCGGATCAGGCAGCTTGCGTCGCTGAGGAAGGGCTGGAAGCCGGGATCGGTGATCTTCATCACGATCGCCGCCTTGCCCGGGATCGCCCGGGGCTTGCCCCCTTCGTAGCTGTCGATCTCACCCGGCCGCGTCACGTCGACCGACTCGATTTCACCGACGTCGGCGCCGGCCACCCGCACCAGCTCGCCCTTGACCATGAAGGAGCCGTTGTCGAAGATCGCGCGGACGGCGTAGCCGCCGTTGCCTTCGCCGCCGGAGGCGATCAGGACGATCGCCGCGACGATCGCGGCGACGACGATGCCCCCGATGATCGTTCGCCTGCTCATGGTCCGGGTGGCACGTCGGCCGGGTTGCATTCGGACGTGGTGACCGCGCCCGAGAAGGGCGGGTCGACGAACGGGTTGGAGCCGTCGGGCGCCGGCTGCGTCCCGCCGCCCGGGCAGCGGCGGGTGACGCCGGCCGAGCCGCCGAAGGCGTCGTACTGCTGGCTCGGCGAGATCGGTTCGAGGACGCCGCTGCCGCTGTTGTAGCCGAACAGGTTGAGGTCGGAGAACTGGACGCGGGCGTAATGGCCGTTGCCGTCGTAGTAGCCGGTGGCCAGGCCGAGCTTGCCGAAGCCGTTGAAGATGTCCGGCGTGTAGGCGCGGATGAAGTTGAGGTTCGGCTGGAAGTCGGCGATCGCCTGTTCGGAGTGCGGGAAGGACTTGGAGGCGCGCTCCTCCACCGCGGGCAGGGTGGCGAGCAGTTCGGCGGCGTCGTTGGCGAAGCCGGGACGGCGTACGGTGAGGCGGAGGTTTCTGAAGACCGGGACGGCCCGCGAGAGCACGGGGCGGAATTCGCTCAGGAAGGGTGCGAGTTCCTTGGTCGCCGGCTTGGCCGTGTCGATCAGCGGTTCGACGTCGTCGAGGGCGGCGCGGAGGTTGACGAAGGTCGTGTTGCCCTGGCGGAAGACGGGGGGCAGCAGCCGCAGCGTCTGGCTGAGGGCGACGTTCTCCCTGGCGATCGCGTCGAAGGCGGTGTTGGCGTTGGAGATCGCGCTGGAGAGCTCGTTGCCGCGCTGGGCGACCGCCGTGCTCAGCTTGCTGGAGCTGACGAGGAAGCGCTCGAGCAGGTTCTGGTCGGCGTTGAGCTCGCCGACGAAGGCGCCGGCGCGGTTGAGCCCCGGGCCGAAGTACTTGTAGGCCCTGTTGGCCTGCGGGCCGACCCCGGCGTAGATTTCCGCGTTGCCCTTGATGAAGTTGGCAAGGCCGCGGCGCACCGCGGGCGGGAAGGTATTGAAGAACTGGTCGAGGTCTACCGGGGTGGTCGCGGAGGCGAGCCCGAGGGTGGCGCCGTCCTCCAGCGGGGGGTTGCTGTTCGGCCCCGGGCTGACCGAGACGTAGTGGTTGGCGACGCCGGAGAGCGAGGTGGCGCGGATCGTCGCGGTCGTGCCCTCGTGCAGCTGCTGGCCGACACTGACGTGGACGCTGGCCAGGTTGTCGTCGGTGAGGTCGATGCTTTCCACCGAGCCGGCCGGGTGGCCGCCGATCAGCACCTGGTTGCCCGGTACGAGCTGGGCGGCGTTCTGGAAGAGGAGGTCGTATTCGTGGCCGTCTCCGCCGCCGAAGAGGACGACCGCGAGGGCGATCACCGCCGCGGCGAGGACAGCGACGACGGCGACGCGGGCGCGGGTGATTCCCCGGCCTTGTGCCGCGCTTCTCTCCTCGCCTAGGGGGTTAGCAGCCACGGATCGTCGCGTGCGTTCACCGGCCTCCGATCCGGCGGAACCGCGCGAGAATCGTATCCGAGCCACCCCCCGGCAAGAGCGGCGCAAGCGGGGACTTAACTGGAATTCAACGCGCTCGCCCTCAGACGTTGAGGCGCGGCAGCGCCCGCTCCAGCGGGCGCGGCAGCCACCAGACCCGCTCGCCCAGCAGCAGCATCAGCGCCGGCAGCAGGACGATGCGGACGACGGTGGCGTCGAGCAGCACCGCGACGGTCAGCCCGACGCCGAGCTGGCTGACCGTCGCGATCGGCGCCCCGGCGAAGGCGATGAAGACGGCCATCATGATCGCCGCCGCGCCGGTGATCACCCGCGCGGTCTTCTCGAGGCCGAACTCGACCGCGTCGTGGTGGCCGCCGTCGGCGTCGTAGCGCTCGCGCATCCGCACCAGCAGGAAGACCGCGTAGTCGATCGAGAGGCCGAATACGACTCCGAAGATCATCGTCGCCCCAACCGCGCTGACGTAGGTGCGGCCGCCCAGCGGCCAGCCGGCGGGCACGTTGAAGAGGAGGGTGAGGACGCCGAAGGCGACGCCGACGGTCGCCAGGTTGAGCCCGACCGCGATCGCGGCCAGCGGCAGGGCCCGCAGCACCAGGACGAGGACGAGGAAGGTGGCGAGCGTGATCGCGACGATCACGTAGGGGAACCGGTCCCTGGTGACGCGGCTGTAGTCGTTGAGCGTGGCGGCGCCGCCGGCAACTCCGGTGGCGACGTCCGCTTCGCGGCCGAGGGCGTCGGCGTCGTCCTCGAGGCGCTTGTCGAGCGCGATCGAGCCGGGCGAGTTGAAGGTGTAGCGGGGAAAGACCAGCAGCGTCGCCGCCTGGCCGCCGTTTTCCAGGTCGACGGCTTCGGCGGCGCGTTCGCGCAGCCGCGGCGGGGCTCCGTCGAGGGCGGAGAGGACGAAGTAACCGGAGTCGAAGATTCCCGGCGAGTTGCGGCGCAAGCGGCGAACCCGCCTGTTCACGGAGGCGCTCTGCGAGAGGACCCGCACGGAGACACGGCGCAAGCCCGCCTGGAGCGGGTAGGAGCGCCCGTAGGCTTCGCCGAGCCGCTGTTCCAATGCGGAGGTCCCTCCAGCCAGCTGGGCGAGGCCCCCGGCTAGCGCCGTGGTCGCCGAGCCGAGTCGCCCCAGCCCGCTTTCGAGGCTCGTCGCCACTCGGGCCAGGCGGGCCGAGCCGCGGGCCAGCTCGTCACCCCCCTTGGCAACCTTGTTGAGGCCGTCATAGAGCTGTTTCGACGCCGAGGAAAGTTCCTTCATCGCCTTGATCCCGGTGACCCACCAGAAGCTGATCTGCTCCGCTTCTTCGGCGTCGTCGAGGAGGCGGGCCTGTAGGGCGGCGAGTTCCGGCGGCAGGCCGCTGGCGGCGGCGGAGGCGCGGCGAACAGCTTCCAGGGCCGGTCCGTAGTTGGGATCGGACTGGCCCACCGTCATCCCTTCGAGCTGCTGGAGGGCCACCTTCAGCTGTTCGTCGGCGACCTGGGCCGGGCCCTCCAGTTCCGGCAGCTTGACGTGGGCCTCCTGGTTGAGGGACTTCTGCAGCCGGCGCGAGCGTTCGAGCCCGTTGTGGCGGAGGTTGGGGGGTAGGTCGCGCGAACCCAGCTTTATCCCGAGGGCTCCGAGCAGGAGCCGATGCTGGGCGTCCGCGAGGCGACGGCTGCCCTTGGCGAAGGCGTCGAGCGCGGTGACGGCGCGCTGGCTGCCCGCCGTTGCTTGACCGAGACCTTGGGCGATCGCCACCGCCCCCTCCTCGGCGCGGCCCGATCCCTCGGCGAGCAGGCCGGCGCCGAAGGTCGCCTGGGAGATGCCGTCGCGCAGGGCGGCGACGCCGGTCGCGGCCCGTCCCAGATTGCGACCGAGCCTGCCAAGCTGGCCGAAGGGACCGGTGCCGTTGGAGAGGAGGACGCCGGAGCCGAATTCGCGCAGCGGCTTCACGGCCTTGGCGACCTGACCCGGCCCGATCACGAGCTGGACGCCCGGCGTGTCGGCGATGCGCCGCTGCCAGCGGCTGAGCGCGGCAAGACGGTTGGCGTCGGTGATCGTGCCGCGATCGGCGGCGGCGACGATCACGTAAGGCGCTTCGAAACCGCTTCCGATCGCTTGAAAGATTTCTTCGGCGTCGTCGCGGACAGGGTCGTCGTGGGGAAGTTCGCCGAGGCTGAACGGGCCGGTCTTCAGCGCGAGCGCCGGCGCGGCGAGGACCAGCACGACCACGCCGATCGCCGCGGCGACCGGCGCCGGGCGGCGCAGGGCGGCCGTGACCAGCGTCATCAGGCGCGAGCGGCCGTTCTCAACCGAGCGCCCGATCCGCCAGCGATCGACGTTGTGGCCGAGCAGGAGGAGCAGCGGCGGGCCGGCCAGCGTGGCGACGAGGACCGTGAGGGTGACGACCAGCGCCAGCGTCCCCGCCAGCGAGGCGAGCAGCGCCCCGGGAACGATGAGGAGGGCGACCAGCATCGAGAGCACCAGCGTGCTGCCGGCGAAGGCGGTCGTCCGCCCGGCGGTGCGGCGGGTTGCCCAGGCGGCGTCGATCGGCTCGGCGCCGCCCCGCAGCTCCTCGCGGAAGCGGGAGACCATCAGCAGCGCGTAGTCGACGCCGAGCGCCAAGCCCATCATCGTGCAGACGGTGAGCGCGATCGCGTCCACGCCGATCCAGTTGGTGAGGATGGCGAGCAGGCCGCGCGAGGTGAACACCGAGACGGCGCCGAAGGCGAGCGGGATCGCGGCGGCGATCGGCGAGCGGAAGACGAGCAGCAGGACGATCAGCAGGATCGGCAGGGCGATCAGCTCGCCGCGCTCGCTGGCTTCGATCGACCCGTCCTGGATCGCGCGGACGATGGTCGCGAATCCGCTCTGGGTGGCCCGAACCGGCGGCCTGATCCTTTCCTCGAGGATCCGGTTCAGTTCCGGGACGGTGTCGTTGACCGCCTCCTTGGTGCCGTCGTGGAAGTCGGCGATTATCAGGGCGCGGCGGGGGCCCGGGCGGAGGCGCTGGACGTTGCCGCGGTCCCAGGGCGAGAGCGTCGTCACGGCCGGGTTGCGGCGCAGGGCACGGACCAGCTCCGGGCCCTGCCGGTCGAGAGCGGCGGTCGGGCCCCGCAGGAGGATCACGAAGGGCGCGCTGTCGCCGAAGTGTTCGCGCAGCATCTCGTTGGCGCGCGAGGACTGGGTGCCGGGAATGTCGAGCGTGCTCGGGCTGAGCTTGCCCTCGAGGCTAAGGCCGAACCCGCCGAGCAGGACGAAGAGGAGGAACGCCACCGCAAGCACCCCACGCGGGTGCCGCAGCGTCAAGGGGGGGCGAGGCTCGTCCGCACGATCGTCCCGCGCACGAGCGCTGCGCCCCCTGCTCCTCCTCGATGGCACACACGGTAGTTTGGCGATCCGGGGGACGGAGCGAGCGCAAAGATGCGGAAGACTCTGTTAAGCCGCGGAAACAAAATGATCGCGGCCAGAGAGGACCGATGACGCTGCGCGTGGCGGCGCCTCCCCGGATCCGTCTCGTCACCGCCACGCTTGGTCCTCGGTCCTCTCTGTCTCGCGCTAATTTTGTTTCCGCGGCTTTGAAAGTGATTTTGAAAATCGGGATTTTCGTGGTCTTCTGCTCCCTCCTCCTCGGCAGGGCCGACGCCGCGCTTGTGCGGGTTGGGGATCTGGTGGTGCATGCGGACGGGGGGTTCACGCCCCATGTCTTGCCGCGCAGGGCCTATGCGCCGATCGACTTTCGGGGACATGCGGACATCGCGACCGTGCAGGGCGGCGTTCCGCCGGCGTTGCAGCGGGCCGTGCTCGACTTCGACCGCGACGGGCGGCTGAACACGGCGGGGTTGCCCACCTGCCTGCCGTCGGCGGTGGAAAACGCCAGCCCGGGGGAAGCGCGGAGCATTTGCTCGAAGGCGATCGTCGGCACGGGCCACGTGGAAGCGCTGATCGCCCCTCCCGGGCAGGCGCCGATCCTCGCCAGCTCGCTCTTGACGCTCTTCAACGGGCCTCGCCAGGGCGGCGACCCGACGGTCGTCTTCCACGCCCAGATCACCGTCCCCGCGGTGCAGACCTTCGCCGTGGTGGTGCCGATCGAACGGCGCCGGGCCGGCGGCTACGGCTACCGTGCCACCGCGGAGCTGCCGCCGATCGCCGGTGGCTACGGCGCCCTGACCCACGTCGACCTCAAGGTCGGCAAGCGCTACCGCTCTGGCGGCGTCGAGCGAAGCTACACCTCGGCCCGCTGTGGCGACGGCGTGCTCGAAACCCACGGCCACTTCAACTTCGCCGACGGCACCGTGATCGCCGGCAGCGTCTACAAGCCCTGCCGCGTCCGGTAGAGGCGCGCGGATTCCTATACTTGCCCGCCCGGGCCGTTAGCTCAACTGGCTAGAGCAGGAGACTCTTAATCTCAAGGTTGAAGGTTCGAGTCCTTCACGGCCCACTCGACGATGCCGGCTACTGGCCGAGGGAGCTGGCGCCGAAGCCGCCGCCGGCTAGGCCGCCTAGCGGGTTTTGCAGCGCTTCCTTGCCTTTGCCCTGCTGGGCCGCAGCGAATTTGCGCGCAAGTTTCCGGTACTGCTTCGCACGCTGGCGGTAGAGGGCCAGCTGACTCGCCACCGTTTTCGCTTCTTCTTTCGAGGGTACGAGCTGCTGCACCCGCTTGCCCGCCCTGTCACCCGCCGCGAAGTTGCCGTCGAAGTACTCGTAGATCGCCAGGCTGCTGAGAGAGCCGACGCTCGGGCGGGCCCTGGCAGCAAGGCGCTGGGTCTCCGTGGCGCTTTCGACGTTCTCCTCGACTTCTTCGATGAGTTGGCCGCTTTCCGCGAGGCTGAAGAACGTCTTCGCCATCAGCCCGGCCGCCACCGGGTTGGGTTCGTCCGCCTGTTCCATGTAGCGGTTCCAGGCTTTGGCGGCCTGTTCGAGCTCGGCGCGGGCTTCGGGCGTGGCGAGCGGCACGCCCGTCTGCGAATTGGTTTCGAAGAGCGAGTTGCCGGCGTTGATCCTGGCCCGGGTCAGCGCCAGCAGGAGCGCCTCGTCGTTCGGGTTGGTCCGCAGCCTGGCTTCGATCCTTTCCGCCTGTTCGTCGAGGACCTGGTTCGCGCTCTTCGTGCCACCGGTGCCGATCAGGCTGCCGACGTTGAACGGGCCGACGACGAGGAAGAGGCTGGCGCCCATCAGCAGGGCGAGGATCGCGTAGACGAACCGGATCACGTGCCTGCGCCGTCCCCGGGTGTCGAAGACCATTCGCCGCTCGCCGCTTTTCGCCATCTCTAGTGCTCCTGGGTTGAGGGTCTAGCCACGCCTCCCGCGGCCCTCGGCCTGCCGAGAGCACGTGCGAGCAAGATACTCAACTCGTACAGAGCAAGAAGCGGCGCCATCTCGATCAGCATCGAGACCGGGTCGACCCCGGGCAGCGCGGCGGCGATTATCGCGATGGCAAGGTAGGCGTAGCGGCGGTTGGCGCGCAGCTGCTCGACCTTGACAATCCCGAGCCGGGTGACGGCGACGATCGCGAGCGGCAGCTGGAAGACGATTCCGCAGGCGATCAGCGTGGTCGAGAAGAAGCTGTAGTAGTCGCGCGCGCGGACCTGGACGTTGAACTGGGTGTCGTTGAAGTTGAGCAGGAACTTGACCGCGGCGGGCATCACGACGAAGTAGGCGAAGGCGACGCCAGCGAGGAAGAGCAGCGGCGCGAGCAGCAGGATCGGCAGAACGACCCGCCGCTCGGCGTCGCTGAAGGCCGGCAGCACGTAGGCATATGCCTGGTAGAGGATGACGGGCAGCGAGAGGAGGAGCGCTCCGTAGACGGCCACGGTGACGGTGGTCATCAGCGGCTCGGTGACGCCGAAGGTGAGCAGCTTCTCGTGATCGCTCGGGAGCGGGCGAGAGGCGATTTCGAGCAGCAGGTGGTTCTGCCAGAGGCAGAGAGCCAGGGCGACTCCGGCGGCGGCGATGCAGACGACCAACCTGGCGCGCAGCTCGTCGAGGTGCTCGACCAGCGTGAGCCGATCCTCGTGGGAGACCGCCCTGACGCGGCGGGCCATCCGTACGGGCCTCAGGTGCGCTTCGAGCCGACCGGACGGCCCTCGCCGGCCTCGATCTCCTGCGGCGTGGATCGGCTGTCCTTGTCCTCGTCATCGTCCCGGTCCTCGCCGCCGAGCGAGCCGCGGAACTCGCGGATCCCCCTGCCCAGCGAGCGGCCCAGCTCGGGCAGGCGCTTCGGCCCGAAGACGATCAGGGCGATGATCAAGACGAGGGCGATCTCCAGCGGGCCGACGTTTCCAAGCATCGACTCATGGTACATCCGCGGGCTTTTGTGGAGGTTTGCCTACTCGTTAATTGGGTTTTGTCGGCAAGTCGCGGAAAAATGCGGATGGAATAAGCGGCTCGCGGGTTCGATAGTGCAGGCATGCGAAACGCGAGCGCCAGCCAGATCCAAACCGCCCCCGAGCTTCACGTCTGCCCGAAGTGCGGATCGCAGTTGGTGCAGCCGACCTGCTGGGAGCAGGCCGGGGACCGCGGTCACTGGCGGCTGTGGCGCCGCTGCCCGGAGTGCGGTTGGCACTGCGACGCGGTCCACGGCGAGCCGGAGATCGACGCCTTCGACGAGGAGCTCGACCACGGCACGCGGGCGCTCAACGACGTGCTGAGGGGACTTGAGCGGGAGAACATGCGGCACTTCGGCGAGATGTTCGCGGCGGCCCTCGCGGCGGACCTGATCACCGCCGACGACTTCTCATAGAGACCCGAGCGGGTCTCTTAGCTATATCTCTGAACAACCCCATCGGCAATGAGCCCCAAAAGGTGCTTGCGCTCCGAGTCGAGCGCAGCGGCGTTGAAGCTTCGCTTAGCCGCCTCCACCATCGCCAGGGCGCGCGAGCGCACTTGCTCGAGGGCGCCGCTGGCGGCGATTCGATCGCAGAGGGCCTCCGCCGCGGCGGCGTCCAGCGCGCGCAGGTCGGTCTCGCGGAGCTCCGGGTCGGCCTCGGCGGCGAGGATCAGCGGCAGGGTGACGGTGCCGTCGAGGAGGTCGGTGCCGCGGGCCTTGCCCGTCCGCTGCGGCGGCCCGCTGACGTCGAGCACGTCATCGAGCAGCTGGAAGGCAAGCCCGATCTCGGCGCCGAAGGCGCCCAGCGCCTCATCGTCTCGGCCGAGCAGGCAGGCGCATTCGAACAGCTTCGCCGTCTTCAGGCGGCAGCGCTCCAGGTAGCGCCGCTCGGAGATCGAGGTGTCGAAGGCGTCGTGCCGCTGGGCCAGCTCGCCCCGGGCGAGCGCCGATGACGCCTCGGCAAGCAGCGCCACGGCCCGCTCGTCCCTCGCCTCGGCCAGCAGCGCGAAGGCGCGCGAGAAGAGCAGGTCGCCGACGGCGACCGCTCGCCCGCGCCCCGAGCTGGCGACGACGGTCGGCTGTCCCCGCCGCAGCGGCGCCGCGTCGAGCACGTCGTCGTGGACGAGGCTGGCCATGTGCACCAGCTCGATTGCCGCGGCGGCTCGCACCGCCGCATCCCCACCGTCCGCTCCGGCGCAGAGCAGGACGAGCAGCGGTCGCAGCCGCTTGCCGCCGGCGGTGAGGATGGCGCCGGCGTCCTCGCCGAGCGGCCCGCCCCGCGCGGCGCTCTCCTCGCGCAGCACTCGCTCGACCTCGCCCAGCCGGGCGGGGAGCCAGCGGCTCGAGGCGTCGAGGACCGCCGTGACGGGGGGCGGGACGGCCGAGCGGCGAGTCACCCGCGGACGCCGCTGTGGATCGCGATGATCCCGCCGGCGAGCACGGTCCAGCGGATCCGCTCCAGCCCGGTCATGTGCATCTTCTCGGCGAGGAGACGCGGGGAGGGGAAGCTGCGCACCGACTCGGGCAGGTAGGAGTAGGCCTCGGCCTCCTCCGAGAGGGCGCCGAGCAGCGGCACGACCCGGTCGAACCAGAGCGAGTAGAAGGTCGAGAGCGGCGGCCGCTTCGGCTGCGTGATCTCGAGCACGACGAGGCGGCCGCCCGGGCGCAACACGCGCGTCATCTCGTGCAAACCGCGGTCGAGGTCAGCGAGGTTGCGGACGCCGAAGCCGACCGTGACCGCGTCGAAGCGGCCGGCGTCGTAGGGGAGGCTGAGCGCGTCGGCCCACTCGAAGCGGACCCCGGCGGCGGTGCGGGCGCTCGCCTTCTCGCGGGCCAGGTCCAGCATTGGCTCGGAGAAGTCGCAGCCGACCACGCTCCCGCCCGGAGACACCCGGCCGGCGAGCTCGAGCGCAAGGTCGCCGGTGCCGCAGCAGACGTCGAGCGCCGAGTCGCCCGGCCCGAGCTCGACCCGGTCGGCTGCCCGCTTGCGCCAGCGGTGGTGCAACCCCGCCGTCATCACCGAGTTGAGCGCGTCATAGCGACTCGCGACACGGTCAAACATGCGGTTGACCTGCTCCGCGAACTCCGGCGATGTTCGGTTTACGTCGATCGTGCCCACGCTTCCGTCGAAAACTAGCGGGGTGGCGGCCAGGGGACCCGCCCTGGCCGCCTCAGTTGAGCGAGGAGAGGAAGTCAGCGAGCTCGTTGAGCTTTTTCGGAGGCAGGTCCCGGAAGGAGGGCATTATGCCCGGGCCGATTTCGACCGAGCGAATGATCGCGGCGCGCGGGATGCGCTGCGCGATGTGCGTCAGCTCCGGCCCCGGCCCGTTGTTGCCGTTCTCGCCCAGCTTGTGGCAGGCGAGGCAGCCAGACGCGGCGACGACCTGCTTGCCGCCCTCGTAGCGCGGCGCGACCTTCATGTCGATCTCGGTCGGCGAGCCCCCGGTGGCCCCGAGGTAGGTGAGGTAGGCCATCGCGGCGATCGTCAGGCAACCGGCGGTGGTGGCGATCGGCCGGCGGCCGGGGTGGCGCTCCGGCCCGCGGTCGTAGAAGGGCAGCAGGAGCAGCAGCACCATGCAGACGGTCGGGATGCCGATCGTCGCGATCGGGACCAGCTCGGGCGGCTTGATCACCCGCAGCACCTCGAAGAGGAAGAAGAAGTACCACTCCGGCCGGGGCACGTAGCTGGTCGACGTCGGGTCGGCCTTGGGGCCCTGCTCCGCCCCCAGCACGATCGACATCGCGATGATCACGCCGACCACGATCAGCGCCATCGTCGAGTCCTTCAGCACCGCGTAGGGGAAGAAGGGCTTGCCCTTCTTCTTCAGCAGCTCGTATTCCTCGAGGTATGCCTGCTTGTCGCGAGCCTTCATCGCGTCTGATGCGCATGGCCGGCGCATATCGGCGTCCTCGGTCGCTCGCGTGCAGAGCACGCCACGCTCCCTGCGTCCTTGATCTGCTTGACCATGCGCATCATCCGGCGTCGAGCTGGGACCAGGGGTTGGCGACCTTCGGTTTCTCCGCCCGCACCCAGGGCGGCGCCGTGGTGCCGAGCTTGACGACCAGGTAGAGGTGGGCGCCGATCAGGGCGATGATCGCGCCGGGGATGAGCAGCATGTGGATCGCGTAGAAGCGGGAGAGCGTGGTCGCCCCGAGCTCGGGGCCGGCGCGCAGGAAGTCGCTCAGATAGGGGCCGAGGATCGGCCCGGTGCCGTTGATGTTGATGCCGACGACCGAGGCCCAGAAGGAGCGCTGGTCGAAGGGCAGCAGGTAGCCGGTGAAGGCCATCGTCATCGTCAGGATCAGCAGCACGACGCCGATAACCCAGTTCAGCTCGCGCGGGTACTTGTAGGCGCCGAAGAAGAAGACGCGGCCCATGTGGAGGAAGATCAGGATCACCATCACGCTCGATCCCCACTTGTGCATCCCGTGCACGAACTGGCCGAGGAAGACGTCGTTGTTGATGTGGGCGATCGAGTGGTAGGCCTGGGTGGTCGAGGGCGTGTAGAACATCGCCAGGAAGACCCCGGTCGTCGCCTGCACGATAAAGGCGAAGAGGGTCGCGGAGCCGAGCGTGTAGAACCAGTTTGTCCCCTTCGGCACCTTGCGGTAGAGCATCCCGGTGAGGAAGCCCGAGGCCGCGGTGCGCTGGTCGACCCAGGCGAGGACGTCGGCCGGCGCCTCCTTGGCGCGATCGCCGAGCCGCTGCGAGTCGGAGGGCCGCTCGGGCGGGGACGTCTTCAGGTCGGCCGGCGCGGCGCCCTTGGCGCCGTTGCCCTCGCCCGGCTTGGCCGGCCTGCGGAGGGGGGCGGGAATGAGCGAGTCGAGCTTCATCGTCGGCTATCCCTCAGCCGCTTGGGGGCGGGAAGGTGGACGGACGCGGCGGGTACAGATATTCCCAGACGCCGCCGGTGAACTCGCCGGGGTCGCGGGCGCGGACCGGCTCAAGCTGCGAGGTGACGCTGTAGCGGGGACCGAGCTCGACCTGGCCGTTGCGGATGCGGGCCTGGAAGTGGTCGAGCGGGCGCACCGGCGGGCCGCCGATCCGCTTGCCCTGGAAGTCGTAGACGCCGCCGTGGCAGGGGCAGATGAAGTTGCCGGCGGCCTCGACGAAGCGGACCGGGCAACCGAGGTGGGCGCAGCGGTTGGAGACGGCGACGATTTCCTTCGGGTCCTCGCCCAATTCCTTGGAGCCCTTGCGCACGTAGGCGGTGGTCTTGCCGGCGTCGCCGATCCCCTCGGTTTCGGTGAAGACGACCTGGCGGTAGGTGTCGACGACGAAGTCGTCCACCGGCCCAACCGCCTCCCAGCGCTCCTTGCCGCGGTGGAAGATCGGTGCGACGGCGAAGCCGACGGCCGGCAGGACGATCGCGGCGCCGGCCAGGCCGCCGATGCCCTGCGCGGCGATCGTGAAGGCGTGCCGGCGGGTAACGGGCTTCGCCCGCTCTCGCTGCGCGGCCGCCTCGGCCCCGTTCCGCTTGTCCGCTTCCTCAGCCACTGCTCGTCGTAGGGCGACGGAGTTTATTGACTCGGCCGCCCGGTGAGGGGCTGCGGGTCAGCCGCTCGGTTGCGCTTCGCCGCCGCCGATCGCCAGGGCGGCGGCCCGCCAGCGGGCGGCGGCCTCGCCCTCGTGGCCCTCGGCGTGGAGCTGGGCGCAATCGCTGATCAGCTCGCCCAGCTCGCGGACGGCGCCGGCGTCTCCGAGCGCCGCGAGACGCTCGATCCCGAGGGCGTAGAGGTAGTCGCCGGCGAGCAGGGCGAGGTCGGCGTCGTGGCCGGCGAGCAGGCGCGGCTCACCGTAATGGAGCAGGTAGCCCTCGCGCACCGACTCGACGACGAGCGAGTACTCGGCGGGCGCCGCGGCGGCCCGGGGGCCGGCCGCGGCGAGGGGGCCGAAGAAGGGCTCCTCGGCCGGCTCGACCACGTGCGGCGAGACCGGCGTGTCCCCCTCGCGCAGGAGCGCGGCGAGGGTCCGCAGCGTGCCGGCCGGCTCAGCCACTCCGCTTTTGCTTCCCACCGTCACGCAGGGCCCATCCCGGTAGGGGTTCCACTTAACTTTTTCGAGCCGCGTGTCTGGCTGCCGACAATGGCTGGATGCGAAAAAGTACAAGACGTTCCACCCCTACCGGGATGGGCCTTTGAGCGGAAGGTCACCGGAGGGCCTCGTCGAGGGACTCGGCGGCGGCCTCCAGGGTGCGGTCGACTGCTGCCTCGTCGTGGGCGAGAGAGACGAACCAGGCCTCGAACTGGGAGGGCGGTGGGTAGACGCCGCGGGCGAGCATCGCGCGGCAGAAGCGGCCGTGAGCGTCGAGGTCGCAGACGGAAGCGCCGGCGAAGTCGGTGACCGGGGTATCGCTGAAGAAGAGGGTGAGCAGGCCGGGGACCGAGGCGACCCGCAGGGGGCGCCCCGCTGTGAGGCGCTCGAGACCTGCGGCGAGGCGATCGGTCAGCTCGCCGAGGCGGGCGTAGGCCGCGACGTCGAGCTGGCGCAGCGTCGCCAGGCCGGCGGCTACCGCGAGCGGGTTACCCGAGAGGGTGCCGGCCTGGTAGACGTCGCCGGCCGGCGCGATCCGCTCCATCGTCCCGCGGGGGCCGGCGAAGGCGGCGGCGGGAAGGCCGCCGCCGAGCACCTTGCCGAGCACGGTCAGGTCCGGCTCGACGCCGTAGAGCTCCTGGGCGCCGCCGCGCGAGACGCGGAAGCCGGTGATCGTCTCGTCGAAGACGAGCAGGGCGCCGGCCTCGCGGGTGGCGGAGCGGAGGAACTCGAGGAAGCCGTCCTCGGGCGGGACGACCCCCATGTTGGCGGCAACGGGCTCGGCGAGTAGGGCGGCGACCGGGTGGTCGGAGAGGGCGCGGGCGACGGCGTCGCGGTCGTTCCAGGGCACGACCACCGTCGAGGCAGTCTGGGCCGCGGTGACGCCGGGGCTGGCCGGGATCGCCAGCGTCGCCAGGCCGGAGCCTGCGTCGGCGAGCAGGCCGTCGGAGTGGCCGTGGTAGGCGCCGGCGAACTTGACGACGACCTCGCGGCCGGTGACCGCGCGAGCGAGGCGCACCGCGCTCATCGCCGCCTCGGTGCCGGAGCTGGTCATGCGGACCATCTCGACCGAGGGGACACGCGCGGCGACCTCCTCGGCCAGCTCCACCTCGGCAGCGGTGGCCGCCCCGTAGCTGGTGCCGCGGCCAGCCGCTTCGCGCACCGCACCGACGACCGCCGGATGGGCGTGACCGAGGACCAGCGGTCCCCAGGAGCCGACCCAGTCGACATAGCGGTTGCCGTCGACGTCGACCAGCTCGCAGCCCTCGCCGCGCTCGACGAAGATCGGCTCGCGGCCGATCTGCCGCATTGCCCGCACCGGGCTATTCACCCCGCCCGGAAGAACCTTCACCGCCCGCTGGTACAGCTCAGAGGACATCTAGAAGCCAGTGCTGGTCCCGGTGGGGGTGGAGCGTCTTGTACTTTTTCGTCGAGGGCTCCGGGCGACAGCAGGCACCGTCCCACCGAAAAAGTTAAGCGGAACCCCCACCGGGACCAGCACTACGAGTGCTCCACTTCCCACCTGGCGTACTCGTCGGTGAAGTAATGTAGGCGGACCTTCTTGTACTCGGTCGAGGAGTAGAGGGTCGCCCGGTCCTCGGGCCCCATCGCGCACTCCGCGGCGATCGAGTCGAGGATCGCGTCGCACTCCTCCTTGGAGCGGCCGTGGGCCATCGTGAAGACGCTGTAGGGCCAGTCGGGATAGGTCGGTCGCTGGTAGCAGTGGGAGATGCCCCGGAAGGCGGCCATGCGGCGCCCCGTCTCCATGATCTCCCCCTCCGGGACCTTCCAGACGCCCATCCCGTTGGCGGAGAAGCCGGCGCGGCGGTGGTAGAGGATCGCGGCGACGCGGCGCAGCAGCTTGCGGTCGACCATGCCGCGCAGGTGGTCGAGGAAGGCCTCGGTGCTCTTCCCGACCGTCGCCGCCGCCTCGTCGTAGGGGCGCTCGACCGGTTCCATCGGTCCCTGGAGGGCACGGATCGCGGCGACGTCGCGCTCGTCGTAGGGCTGGCGCTCGAGCTCCCGCGGCGACGCCGCCTCGACCGCGGAGGAGAGGACGTCGGTGTCGCCCTCCATCTCCAGGTTCATGTTGATCTTGAACAGGGTCAGGGTCGGCAGCTGGCGCATCGACTCGGCGCCGGTCTCCCGCATCAGCACCTCGAGCGTGCCGGCGAGGCCCAGCTCGGAGTCCGGCGGGGTGGCGATCGTGAACCAGAGGTTGAAGTCGTGGGTGCGCAGGTAGTTGTGGGAGACGCCCGGGTGGGAGTTGACGATCGCCGCGGCGCGCTGAGGGTGCTCGGAGTCGACCCTGGCGGCGACCAGCATCGACTCGTAGCCGAGCGCGCGGGTGTCGAAGATCGGCGTGATCTCGCGGACGATCCGCTCGTCGAGCAGGCGCCGGGTGCGGGCGAGGACGTCGTCCAGCTCCATCTCCGCCTCGGAGGCGAGCAGGGCGAACGGCTCGGGGTCGAGCGGGAAGCTCGACTGCAAGAGGTTCATCAGCCGCTTGTCGGCCTCCTCGAGCGGGATCGCGGCGCCGTCCTTGCGGGCGCGCGCCTTGGACTGGGGAACCTTCACCGAAGCCACGCCGCGGCCTCCTTCGCGTAGTAGGTGACGATCGCCGCGGCGCGCTGAGGGTGCTCGGAGTCGACCCTGGCGGCGACCAGCATCGACTCGTAGCCGAGCGCGCG
>WNGD01007563.1_pt1 | contig 22091 bp, 24 predicted proteins | sample 5400671 | NCBI WGS metagenome assembly WNGD01 (sample SAMN13153369, study PRJNA577476) | soil metagenome | isolation source: 40 cm soil or saprolite under grassland replicate 2 | place: USA:California | collected 2016-06-15 | reverse complement strand
AGCATCGTCTTCGGCTTGCGCTGCGGCAGCGTCTGCGTCGCCAGCACGTGCTCGACCTCGGAGGTGCCGATCCCGAACGCGAGCGCGCCGAAGGCGCCGTGCGTCGAGGTGTGGCTGTCGCCGCAGACGATCGTCAGGCCCGGCCGGCTCAATCCGAGCTCGGGGCCGATCACGTGGACGATTCCCTCGCGGCCGCTGCCGGTCGCGAGCAGCGGCACGCCGAACTCCTCGCAGTTCCGCCGCAGCGCGTCGAGCTGCTGCTTCGCCAGCGGATCGGTGATCGGACCCTCGGTCGTCGGGACGTTGTGGTCCATCGTCGCGACCGAGAGGTCGGAGCGGCGTACGCGGCGGCCGGCGAGCCGCAGGCCCTCGAACGCCTGCGGCGAGGTCACCTCGTGGATCAGGTGCAGGTCGACGTAGAGCAGGGCGGGTTCACCCGGCGGCTCGGCGACGACGTGCGACTCCCAGATCCGCTCGAAGAGCGTCTTCGCGGCCATATTTCCACGCTAGCCAAGGCGGTGTGCGAAGTAAAGTTTTAGCCGGCCTCGCCCACGAGCCGCGCCCACAGGTTCTCGAGGATCGTTGCGACCGGCTCGATCTCGGCCGAGCCGCCAAACGCGAGCGTGCCGGCCGCAAACACCTTCGCGCCGCGCGCCGTCTCGTAGTACGTCATCTCGGCCGTCCCGCCTCGGCCGAACTCGTTCGGGATGCGCGCCACGACGACCGTCTGCGGCGGCGATGAGCGCGTCCGCGCGTCGATCTCGATCCCGAATGCGCCGCGGATCGGGTCGCCGTTGCCGAGGCCCGTGCCGGCGAACAGCCACGGCACCCTGTTCGCGCGTGTGATGCGGTAGGGCTTGTTCCGGTAGCGCGGGTTTCCGCCAACGTACTCGGCGCCGACCAGCGCGGCCTCCGGCCGTCCCTCGTCGCGCCAGAGACCGATCAGCGCCATCCGCCGCCGGTGAATCTGCACGTGACGGAAGAAGCTGTTGGCCGACAGAAACATCAGGTTGCCGCCGAGGTCGCGGTAGCGCTCGACGATGTCGTACACATGTTGTGTGACGTACTCCTCGTGCCCCTCGAAGACGACGAGGTCGTAGAGCGTGCGCAGCCGAGCGCCGCTCGCCACGGCGCCGAGATCGTGATCGGCGAGGTAGTCCACGTCCTTGTGCGTGAACGTCAACCACTGGATGAACGGCAGGTCGTACGCGCGGAAGTGCGGTGGGAGCCCGCGGTGGAGGTACGGTCGCCCGAGGTCGACACTGCGGACCCGTCCGCACGTGTACCACGAGCCGAGGCCGCGGAAGTTGTAGGCCTGCCAGGTGTACGTCGGCACGACGACAGCGGCGCGGGTCGCGCCGAGCGCACGCGGACGGAGGACGAACGGCGCGAACGCAAGGCGCCCGTCAGGCTCCTGCACACGCGCGAAGTAGACGCCGCTCGGCCAGCTCGAGCCGAGGCCGATCCAGACCTCGTGCTCGTCCGGGCCCCACACGTACGAGCGCGCGGGCCCGATCGGCACGCCGTCGACGAGGTCCGGACGGTCCACGGGCGAGACCTCGGGCGCCGAGCGCAGGATCTGCACGTCGATCTCGGGAGCGCGCGCGTGGACGTCGAGCACGGCGACCTCGCCGGGGCGGTAGGAGGCGTGGTCGAATGACGCCTCGAGCGGCGGCGGCCGCAGCAGCGCGCACGTGGGGCGCCCGGCGGTCGCCGGCGCCGCCACGCCGAGAGCGGCCACGGCGACGGCGGCGAGCGCGGCTCGCATCGGCCCAGCATAGGTGCGCCTGGGTCAGCCGGTGGCGCGTACGAGGCGGGCGTCCTGGACGCGGTCGCGCAGCGCCACGACCGTGCCGACGACGAGGAGCGCCGGCGCCTCGACCTCGGCGGTCGCCTCTGGAAGTCGCGCGAGCTCCGTGATGACGACCTCCTGGTCGGGTCGCGTGCCGCGCGAGACGATCGCCGCCGGCGTCTCTCCGTCGAGCCCGTCGGCGAGCAGCCGGTCGCGGACGTCGGCGGCGGACTCGAGTCCCATGAAGACGACGACCGTCGGCGCCGGCGGTTCCGCCCCGGCGGAGCGGCCCGTCAGCACGCGCACCTCGGCCGCGACCCCGCGATGCGTCAGCGGGATGCCCGCGGCGGCGGGCACGGCTGCGAGCGCAGACACACCGGGCACGACCTCGTACGGCACGCCGGCCCCGGCGAGCGCGAGCGCCTCCTCGCCGCCGCGGCCGAAGACGAAGGGGTCGCCCCCCTTGAGCCGAACGACGCTCCGGTCGCGGCCGAGCTCGACGAGCAGCCCGTTCACGTCGTCCTGCGCAAGGCCGTCGCGGGCGACGAGCAGCGCGTCGTCGGGCGCCTCGGCGACGAGCTCGGGCGAGACGAGGCGGTCGTAGACGAGCACGTCGCACCCGCGCACGAGCTCGAGCCCGTGGACGGTGATCAGGCCGGGATCGCCCGGACCCGCGCCGACGAGCGCGACAGTCACGGCAGCTCCCGGGCGACGAGATCGGCGAAGTAGTCGCGCCGCGCCTCGTAGCTCGGCAGGTGCTCCTTCGCCCAGGGGCGCAGCGCCTGCAGCCGGCGCGCAAGCGATGCGTGCTCGGGACCGACGATCGCGGCGATCTCGCGCCGCAGCCGCTGCGCGAGCGCCGGCGAGGCGCCGCCGGTCGAGAGTCGCCGCGACGACGAGCCAGCACTTGTCGAGATCCCAGCTCGCGTAACGGCCCTCGATCCACTCGACCGGTAGATCATTGAGCTCGGGGACGATGTCCGGCGCGACGACGGTGACACGCGCGCCGCAGTCGAGCAGCCCGCGCGCCTTCTCGAGCCCGACGCGTCCCCCGCCGACGACGAGGCAGTCCCGCCCCGTGAGGTCGAGGCACGCCATGTAGTAGCGCCGGTCAGGCACGGGCCGCTGCGAGCTCGGCGTTGATCCGGATGAACGGCATCCAGCGCTCCGGGAGCGCGTCGTCCGGGAAGATCGCCTCGACCGGGCACTCCGGCTCGCACGCGCCGCAGTCGATGCACTCCTCCGGATCGATCACGAGCTGCCGCTCGGTCTCGTGGATGCAGTCGACGGGGCAGACGTCGATGCAGGTCTTGTCCTTCACGTCGATGCACGGCTCGGCAATCACGTACGTCAAGCTCGTCTCCTTCGTGGGTCAGGTTCCGACACTGGCGAGGCGGGCGCCCTGGCGATCCAGGCGGATCGAGAGGTCGGCGCCGTCGACCTCGACGTTGAGGGCGAAGGCCCCCGGTCCAAGCGCGTCGACGCGGATCGATTCGATCCGGCGGCCGCGCAGGGAGGCGAGCGCCTCGCTCACGGCCGCGGCGGTCTCGCGCAGCTCGCTCCCGCGCGGCAGCCGGCGGTAGAGACGCAACGCGGCCTGCTCGCCGCCGGGCCCGTAGACGGCCCGGATGCGGCCGGCCTGCAGCCCGAGCTCGACCAGGCCTTCGAGCGTCCCGGCCTCGTTCGCTCCGAGCTCACCCTCGTCGACGGCCGCGATCAGCCGCGCCAGATCGTCGCGGTAGCCGGGCTCGGCGGCGACGGCGAAGACGGCCTGCGCCTCGGCGAGCGCCACCTCGCGCTCCTCGGGCCGGAGCTTGATCCCCTCAGTCATCGGTTCCGTTCAGGATCGCGTGCAGCTCGTGCTCGAGCCCGCCCGTTTCGACGGCGCAGTGGATCCCGCACTCCTTCGGCGCGTTCGTCTCCCACCACCAGCGGCCGGCCCGCGACGCCTCGCCCGGCGCGACCGCACGCGTGCACGGCGCGCAGCCGATCGAGGTGTAGCCGCGCGCGTACAGCGGGTGGGTCGGGACGTCGTGCTCGCGGACGTAGTCCCAGACCTCGTCCTCGGTCCACTCGGCGAGCGGGTTCAGCTTCACGATCGCGCCGTGGTCGTGGTCGATCTCGATCTTGCGGATGTCGGTGCGGCTCGCCCACTGGTCGCGCCGGAGGCCGGTGATCCATGCGTCGAGGCCCGCGAGGTGCTTGATCAGCGGCTGCACCTTGCGCACGTTGCAGCAGAGCAGCCGGTTCTCGACCGAGCGGTAGAAGAGGTTCGGACCGTGCCTCGCGACCATCCGCGTCAGCTGGCGCGGCTCGGGCGAGAGCAGCTCGAGCCGCATGCGAGGGTAGCGCTCGCGGAGCTGCTCGATCAGCGTGTACGACTCGGCGGGGAGACGGCCCGTGTCGACCGAGAAGACCTGGATCTCCTCGTCGAGCTCGTACGCCATGTCGATGAGGGCAACGCCGTCGATCTGGAACGCGGTCGAGAGCGCGATCCGGGGCGAGAAGCGCTCGAGCGCCCACTCGAGCAGCTCCTGCGGCTCGGCGCCCTCGAACTCGACCGAGAGCTCACCGGCCTCCAGCTCGTCGAGGATCTCGGCACTCACGCTGCTACCTCCTCCTTCGCACGTGCGGGTTCGAGCCCGGCGAGCCCGCCGAGCTCGTCGTTCGTGGAGCGGTCGCAGAACGACCGGAAGCTCTCGTCCGGCCGGCGCGCCTCGAGCCAGCCGCCGACGAGCCCGGCGACGGCGGCGTCGAGCTCCTCGGTCGGGACACGGCGGAACACCGGCCGCGCGATCGCCGCGTCGGGACCGAGGCCGCCGCGCAGGAAGACGTCGTAGGCCTGGCGCCGCTTCCCCTCCTCGTCGCGCGCCGTCGTGCCCTGGAAACCGATGTCGCCGACCCAGTGCTGCGCGCAGGCGTGCGGGCAGCCGTCGAGGTGGAGCTTGAGGCCGGCGATCGCGGTGCCGAAGCGCGCGTCGAGGTGCTCGATCAGCGAGCCGAGCCGCGTCTTCGTCTCGGTGACCGAGAAGTTGCAGTGCGGCTCGCCGGTGCAGGCGATCGAGGAGCCGCGCGCCGACTCGAGCTCGAGCGGGAGGCCGATCCCGGCGAGCCGGGCGAGCATCTCGTCGAGCCGGTCCTGCGGGACGCCCGCGAGCACGAAGTTCTGCTGGCGCGTGACCCGGATGTCGCCGCCGAGCTCGTCGGCCAGCTCGGCGACGGCGACGAGCTGGTCACCCGAGACGAGGCCGAGATGGACGGGGACGCCGAGGGAGACGAGGCCGCCCTCGCGCTGCGGGCGGACGCCGAGATGGTCGGCGAAGGGTCCGGGCGGCGGCACCTCGAAGTCGGGGAGCGCGTAGCCGAGCCGCCGCTCCACCTCGACGCGCATCCCCTCGGGCCCGTAGTCGTCGACCATGAACTTCATCCGCGCCTTGACGCGCGAGACGCGGTAGGTCAAGTCCTCCGTCCACGCGTCGAGGAGTGCGCGCAGCACGGGCAGCGCCTCGTCCGGCCGGACGAAGACGCCGAGGTCGCGCGCGAGCCGCGGCACAGACGAGAGCCCGCCGCCGACCGTGACCGCGAAGCCGGCCTCCCCGTCACGGAGCACGCCGACGAGCGCGATGCAGTTGATCTCCGGCGCGTTGCAGCGGTCGGCGCACGCGGCGATCGTGATCTTGTGCTTGCGCGGCAGGTCCGAGTAGTCGGGGTTGCCGTAGAAGAACTGCGCGACTTCTTCGACGACGGGTGTCGCGTCGAACAGCTCCTCGGCGCCGAGGCCCGCGACCGGGCAGCCGGTGACGTTGCGGACGGCGTCGCCGCAGGCACCGGCGGTCGTCAGCCCGACGCGTCCGAGCTCGGCGAGCACCTCCGGCAGGGCTTCGAGCTCCAGGTAGTGGAGCTGGACGTTCTGCCGCGTCGAGAGCTCGGCCTCGCCGCGGCCGAACCGGTTCGAGAGCTCACCGATGGCGCGCAGCTGCTCCGGTGCGGCGCGGCCGGCCGGCAGCTTGATCCGGAGCATGAACGTCCCGACCTTCGGCTTGTCGTGGTAGAGGCCCCACCACTTCAGCCGCACGAGATCCTCCTCGGCGACGGCCTCGTACCCGGACGCGATCAGCGCCGGCAGCTCGTCGAGGATCCCGAGCGGGCTCTTGTCCTGCTTGAGCCGCTCGACGGGATTGCGCTTGAGCACGAGCTCCCAGGTGGCGGGCTCGCGCGGGCGGGCGACGCGCGTCGTCATGGCCGCTATTCCTATCAAAAATGAAGTCACTTCCGTCTGTAAAGATTCATGCGGTGATCGAGCTTCGCCGCATCTCGCTGCTGCCGCCCTACGCGTTCGCGGAGATCGACCGGCTGAAGCTCGAGCTGCGGCGGGAAGGTGAGGACGTGATCGACCTCGGCTTCGGCAATCCGGACCTCCCGTCGCCCGAGATCGCCGTGGAAAAGCTCGCCGAGGCGGCCGCGAAGCCGCGCAACCACCGCTACTCGGCGAGCCGGGGAATCCCGAAGCTGCGGCAGGCGATCTGCGACCTCTACGCGCGCCGCTTCGGCGTCGAGCTCGACCCCGAGCGCGAGGCGATCACGACGATCGGGGCGAAGGAGGGTCTCGCCCACCTGGTCTGGCTGCTGGTCGAGCCCGGCGACGTCGCGCTCGTGCCCGCGCCGAGCTACCCGATCCACCTGTTCGCGCCCGTGCTCGCCGGCGCGACGGTCGCGCAGGTCGCGATGGGCCCCGACGAGGAGGCGTTCGGGAACCTCGCGGAGGCGTACGAGCGCTCCCGTCCTCGCCCGCGCGCATTGATCGTCTCGTTTCCACACAACCCGACCACGGCCACGGTAGACCTGGACTTCATGCAGCACGTCGTCGACTTCGCGCGCGAGCGGGAGATCGTCGTCGTCCACGACTTCGCCTATGCGGACATCGCCTTCGACGGCTACCGCCCGCCCTCGATCCTCGAGGCCGAGGGGGCGCGCGAGGTCGCAGTCGAGCTCTATTCGCTGACCAAGGGCTACTCGATGGCCGGCTGGCGCGTCGGCTTCGCGGTCGGGAACGCCGAGGTGATCGCCGGGCTCGGGCGGCTGAAGTCGTACCTCGACTACGGGACGTTCCAGCCGATCCAGATCGCGGCGACCGTCGCGATGGGGCAGGCCGCGGAGTATCCGGTGGCGGTCGCGGAGCAGTACCGCAGCCGCCGGGACGCGCTCTGCGCCGGCCTCGCCCGCGCCGGCTGGCCGGTGGCGCCGCCGCGCGCGACGATGTTCCTGTGGGCGCCGATCCCCGACGCCTACCGGTCGCTCGGCTCGCACGAGTTCGCCCTCAAGCTGCTCCGCGAGGCGAAGGTCTCGGTCAGCCCCGGAGCCGGCTTCGGCCCCGGCGGCGACGGCCACGTCCGCTTCGCCCTCGTCGAGAACGAACAGCGCATCGCGCAGGCCGCACGCGGGATCCGGACCGTCCTCCGCGAGCTTCCAACGCCTGCCTACTCCAAATAACACTGTGTTACTTGGGGTTGGGGCGGCGGGCTCGCCACGGTCCTCGGATCGAGCGTGGTCAGGTTCGGGATCCGACCCTCCTCCGCGAGCTCCCAGCGCCTGTCTCTTCCAAATAACACTGTGTTACTTGGCGGGTTCGGGGGCGGCGGGCTTGCCACCGCCCCCGGGTCGAGCGTGGGTCAGGTGGTCGGGCGCAGCGCGGGCGCGATCGCGGTCCGCGGTGTGCTCGGCGCACCCAGGTGCGAATGGGACTCCGTCCCGTAGCCGCCGGGGACGGGGATGTAGAACTCGGGGTAGCCCCACATGCCGTGCTCGGAGACGTCGAGGCCTGCGGTCTCTGCGTGCTCCTCGACGCGGATCCCCCAGATCTTCTTCATCCCCCAGAGGACGGCAAAGCAGGCCGAGAACGTCCACGCGCCGACGGCCACGAGGCCGAGCGCCTGGACGCCGAGCTGGTGGAACGAGCCCGTGTAGACGAGGCCGCCGCCGCCCGTGGCCAGGTTCTTCGCCAGCAGCGGCACGGCGAAGAGACCGGTCGCGAGCGTGCCCCAGACACCGGACATGCCGTGCACGGCCACCGCGCCGATCGGGTCGTCGATCCCGATCCGCTCGACGGCGATCACGCCGACGACGGCGATGAAGCCCGAGACGGCGCCGATCACGATCGCCGCCCACGGCGCCACGAATCCGGAGGCCGCTGTAATCGCAACCAGGGCTGCGAGCACGCCGTTCAGCATCATCGAGATGTCCGGCTTCCGCAGCACGAGCCACGCGGAGAGGATCCCGCCGACGGCTCCGGACGCGGCCGCCATGTTCGTCGTCAGCGCGACGTAGCCGAAGTAGCCGAAGCCGCCGAAATCGACCGACAGCGTCGAGCCCGGGTTAAAGCCGAACCAGCCGAACCAGAGGATCAGCGTGCCGAGGACGGCGTAGGGGATGTTGTGGCCGGGGATCGGGTTCGCGCGCCCGTCGGTTCCGAACTTGCCGATCCGCGGTCCGAGCAGGATCGCCCCGGCGAGCGCGGCGAGCGCACCCTGGTAGTGGACGACCGTCGAGCCGGCGAAGTCCTGCATCCCGCGGTGGAACAGCCAGCCGTGCGGGCTCCAGATCCAGTGCGAGGTGATCGAGTAGATCAACGTGAAGACGCCGCCGAAGGCGAAGTAGACCCAGAGCTTCGCCCGCTCGGCCATCGCGCCCCAGACGATCGCGAGCGAGACGCCGGCGAAGACGACCTCGAACAGGTAGCCCGCCGCGCCGGGTATCTCGCTGAACCAGTCGAAAGGCTTCTGCCCGACGGAGATCATCGCCTCGACGGACGGGACGAAGCCGTGCGTGCCGACGATCCCGTTGCCGTCGCCGAACGCGAGGCCGAAGCCGACCGCCCAGTAGACGAGCGAGCAGACGCCGAAGATGAGCACGTTCTTGCCGGCGATGTGGCCCGCGTTCTTCATCCGCGTCAGGCCCGCCTCGAGGAATGCGAAGCCGGCCTGCATGAACATGACGAGGACGGCCGTGATGACCACCCAGATCGTGCTCGCCGCGATCAGCAGGTCGTGGTTCTTAGGCACGAAGCTCAACCTCCTCGAGTCGCCTGCCTGTCCGGTTGTGGGTGACGTTGCCGACGGGCGCCGACCAGACGAGCCCGTCGCCCGACTCGTTGCCGCTGCGGGCGGCGTCCGCGATCGCCTCGACGACGTCCGCCGCGAGCGCGTCCTCGACGACGAACGTGAGCAGCGCCTTGGGCAGGAACCGGGACTCGAACACGCGGCCGCGGTACTCGTGCGTGATCCCGCGCTCGCGACCGTGCCCGACCGCCTCGACGACGGTCACGCCCACGTGGCCCGTGGTCTCCTCCACCGCGTCGATCACGGTCTCGACCCGCTCGCGGATCACGACTGCCTCCACCTTCACCATTCCGCCTCCACTCGGTTCGGACCAACAAAAAGGCGCCCCGGAAGCCGAAGCTTCCGGAGGCGCCGATGCCTCCAGGGCGCACCATCGAAGGCGCGACCTCTTCCTGAGAGTAGACAAACGCGGCCGGACTTTCAAGTGTAAAGTTTTGAGCAGTGGAGCCGACCCGCCGGATCTGGATGAACGGCGAGCTGGTCGACTGGGCCGACGCGACCGTCCACGTCGGCGCGCACGGGCTCCATTACGGCACAGGCGTGTTCGAGGGCGTCCGGACCTATGAGACTCCGGCGGGGACGGCCGTCTTCCGCCTCGCCGACCACCTCGAGCGGCTGGCGCGCTCGGCCCGGCTCGTCGCGATGGAGCTGCCCTTCTCGGTCGAGGAGCTGCGGCGGGCAGCCCTCGAGCTCGTGGCGGCGAACGGGCTCGCCGAGTGCTATCTCCGGCCGATCGCTTTCTTCGGCGCCGGCGGGCTCGGCGTCGCGCCGCGCGGTAACCCGGTCGAGGTCGCGATCATGAGCTGGCCGTGGGGCGCCTACCTCGGCGACGAGGGCCTGAAGAACGGGATCGTTACGAGGAGGCCATCCTGCTCACCCAGGACGGCTACGTCGCCGACGGCTCCGGCGAGAACATCTTCGTGATCCGCGACGGCGTGATCGCGACGCCCGACCTCTCGGCCTCGATCCTGCCCGGGATCACGCGCGACACCGTGATCCAGCTCGCTGGGGACCTCGGCTACGGCGTGGTCGAGAAGCGGCTGATCCGCACCGACCTCTATCTCGCCGACGAGGTGTTCATGACCGGGACGGCGGCGGAGGTGACGCCGGTCCGGGAGATCGACGATCACGTCCTTGGACCGCCGGGGCCGGTTACGCTCGAGATCCAGGCCGCCTACCTGGCTGCCGTGCGGGGCCAGAGCCCGCGCTCGGCGCAATGGCTCGACGCGGTCGCAGTTCAGCTTCGAACTCATATTTGAGTTATAATCGTCCGGGTGAATGCGGCCATGCTGATCCGCGAGGCCCGCGAGCGACACGGCCTCGACCAGCGCGCGCTCGCGCGCCGCGCGCGAACGAGCCAGGGACAGATCTCCAAGGTCGAACGCGGGGTCATCTCGCCGACGATCTCGACGCTGGAACGCCTACTCGGCGTGATGGGTGAGCGCCTCCAGCTCGAAGCCGTGCCGGGGCCGAGGCCGAACCAGGCAGTCGGCGAGCTCCGTCGCGACTACGAGGAGCTTTCGGTCGAAGAGCGCGTCGCGCAGGCGGCGGCGCTGAGCTCAGCCTTGGCGACAGTCGCCGCCGACTACCACAGCGAATGAGGCGCGGGCAGCCTCAGGTTCAGCCGCTCGAGCTGCTCCGCGTCCTCCGCGAGCACGACGTCGACTTTCTCGTGATCGGCGGCGTGGCGGTCGCCGCCCACGGCTATCTGCGGGCGACGAAGGACGTCGACATCATTCCCAGGCCGAGCCGGGAGAACCTCGACCGCCTCGCCGCCGCGCTCGAGACCCTCGACGCGACCCAGGATCTCGGCGACTTCCGTGCCGAGGAGATGCCGCTCGAGCTCGGCCTCGAGGATCTCATGCAAGGAGGCAACTGGTTCCTCTCGACCCGGTACGGCCGGCTCGACGTGATGCAGGCGGTCGAAGGAGCACGAAGCTACGAGCAACTTCTCGAGGCCGCGATCGTGAAAGGCGGGATCGCCTACGTCGGACTCGACGACTTGATCGCGATGAAGTACGCGGCCGGACGTGATCTCGATCACATCGACATCCGCGCGCTGGAGGAGGCCCGCGGTGGAGCGAGTTAGGAGCGTGGGTCGCTATTCGGGCGTGTCGACCGGTCGTTGCAGACGGCCGCGCGGCAGAGCCGCGCGTCCTGAGGGCGGCGCCGGCAAGCGGCGCCTACGAGCGCGAGTCTGTATTCACGCGTGTCGACCGGTCGTTGCACACGGACGCGCAGCAGAGCCGCGCGTCCTGAGGGCGGCGCCGGCAAGCGGCGCCTAGGGCGCGCGCGTCTCTTCGGCGCTCCGCGGTGCGGCGACCCGCTGGCGTGCGATGAAGTCGCGGTACCAGTGGAAGCTGCCCTTCGGCACGCGCTCCAGCGTCGGGTAGTCGACGTAGACGACGCCGAACCGCTTCCAGTAGCCGAAGCCCCACTCGAAGTTGTCGAGCAGCGACCAGACGAAGTAGCCGTGCACGGGCACGCCCGCCTCGACGGCGCGGCCGACCGCCTCGATGTATGCGGCGAGATACGCCTGCCGCTCCGGATCGCGCACCGAGCCGTCGTGGCCGCGCACGTCCGGGAACGCCGCGCCGTTCTCGGTGATGTAGATGCTCGGCGGGGCGTACTCGTCGCGCAGGCGGACGAGCAGCGCGAAGAGGGCGTCGGGATAGATCTCCCAATCCATGTCCGTGTAAGGCGAGTGCGGATTGCGGAGATGGACGGGACCGCTCCCGTTCGCGCCGGCGCCGACGATGTGGCGGGAGTAGTTGTTGACGCCGAGGAAGTCGATCGGCGCCGCAATCGCCCGCAGGTCGCCGTCCGCGACCGGGGGCGCGTCGGCGCCGAGTCCGCCGAGCACGTCCTCCGGGTACTCGCCGCGGAAGACCGGGTCGAGGAACCAGCGATTCTCGAGCCCGTCGAGTCGACGGGAGGCCTCGCGGTCGGCCTCGCTCGCGCTCGCCGGATAGACCGGGTGGATGTTGAGCGTGATCCCGACCTGCGCGTCCTTTGCGTCGCGCCGCAGGATCTCGACCGCCGCGCCGTGCGAGAGCAGCAGGTGGTGCGCCGCAGCAAACGCGTCGGCGGCGCTCGTCCGCCCCGGCGCGTGACGGCCCCAGCCGTAGCCCTGCCACGCCGCGACCTGCGGCTCGTTGTGCGTGATCCAGAAGGCGATGCGGTCGCCGAGCCGGCCGGCGACGGCCTCGGCGTACTCCGCGAACGCGTCCACGATCTCGCGCGCGGGCCAGCCGCCGCGATCCTCGAGCACCTGCGGGAGGTCCCAGTGGTAGAGCGTCGCGAACGGCTGGATCCCGGCCGCGAGCAGCTCATCGACGAGCCGGTCGTAGAAGTCGAGCCCCGCGTGGTTCACGCGGCCGCGCCCATCGGGGAGGATCCTCGGCCACGCGATCGAGAAGCGGAAGGCGTCGATGCCGAGCTCTCGCATCAGCCGGACGTCCTCGGGATAGCGGTGGTAGAAGTCGCACGCGACGGCACCGCTCTCGCCGTTGCGAACCTTCCCGGGTGTCGCGGCGAAACGATCCCAGATGCTCTGGCCCCGGCCGTCCTCGTCGGCCGCGCCCTCGATCTGGTACGACGCCGTCGCGGCGCCCCAGACGAAGTCGGCGGGAAACAGGTTCACGGCGTCGGTCGGCATGGCTTCCTCTCGGTCAGGTCGTGGACGGGACGGCGGGGCGGCGGACGAAGTGGCCCGGCTGTGCCTCGACGAGCTCGGACGGACCATCGGCGTCGAGACGGCGGTCCGCTCTGGCCGCGAGCCGCTCGCGGCGGAGGCCCGCTTCGGGATGCGGGACGGCGGAGAGCAGGAGCTGCGTGTACGCATGGAGCGGATTCAGCAGCACCTCGTCGGTCGGCCCCTGCTCGACGACGCGGCCGGCGTACATCACGAGCACCTCGTCCGCGACGTAGCGGGCGCTCGCGAGGTCGTGCGTGATGTAGAGAAACGCGATCTCGCGCTCCTGCTTCAGCTCCACCATCAGGTTCAGGATTCCGAGCCGGATCGAGACGTCGAGCATCGAGATCGGCTCGTCGGCGAGGATCACGGTCGGCTCGACCGCGAGCGCCCGCGCGATCGCGACGCGCTGCCGCTGGCCGCCCGAGAGCTCGTGTGGATACTTCTTCGCGATCTCGTCCGGGGGGACGAGCCCCACCGTCCGCAGCAGGTCGTGCACGCGCTCGGTCACCCGTGCGCGCGGCACGACCTTGTGGATCAGGAGGGGCCGCGCCACGTGGTGCTCGACGGTCTTGACCGGGTTCAGCGACCCGAACGGGTCCTGGAAGATCATCTGCACCTGCGAGCGGTAGCGGAGCACGTCGCGCCGGCGCGCACGTCCGGTCGCGTCCTTCCCCTCGAAGACGATCGTGCCCGAGGTCGGGTCGTAGAGCCGCGCGAGCATCCGGGCGACGGTGGTCTTGCCGCTCCCGCTCTCGCCGACGAGCGCCGTGATCGTGCCCGGGTGCAGCGCGAAGCTGACGTCGGCGACGGCGTGGAGCTTCGTGCGCCGGCCGGCTGCGAAGTCCTTGGTCAGGCCCTCGACCGCGAGCACGCTCATCTGCTCTCCCCGAACAGGTGGCAGGCGACGAGATGCCCGGGCTCGAGCTCCCGCAGGCGCGGCCGAACCTGGGTCTGCAACGCGTAGAGACGCTCGTCCTCCGGCTTGCAGTGGGGGCAGCGCGGGTGGAAGCGGCAGCCGCTCGGCGGATCGGCGAGGTTGGGCGGCGAGCCGGGGATCCCGGTCATCCGCTCGATCGGGCCGGCGAGCGGCGGAAACGAGCTCATCAGCCCGGTCGTGTACGGATGAAGGGCGCTGCGGAAGAGCGCGTCCGCCGTCCCCGACTCGACGATCTCGCCCGCATACATGATCGCGATCCGGTCGGCGAACTCGAGCAGCAGCGAGAGGTCGTGCGTGATGAAGAGGACGGCGAAGCCGAGCCTCGCCTGCAGGTCCTGGATCTCCTGGAGGATCTCGCGCTGCACGACGACGTCGAGCGCCGTCGTCGGCTCGTCCATGATCACGAGCTCCGGGTCGAGCGCGAGCGCCATCGCGATGATCACGCGCTGGCGCATCCCGCCCGAGAGCTCGTGCGGATAGGCGCGGACGCGTCGCCGGTCGATGCCGACGAGCTCGAGCAGGTCAGCGGCGCGGGCGAGCGCGTCGCCTCGCTTGACCCGCTCGTGCGCTTGCATCATGTCGACGAACTGATCGCCGACGCGCATCACGGGGTTGAGCGCGTTCATCGCGCTCTGGAAGACCATCGAGACGTTGCGCCAGCGAAACCGCCGCAGCTCCTCCCTGCTCCGTCCGAGCAGGTTCTCTCCCCGGAAGCGGATCTCGCCGCCGGTCACCTCCGCCGGCGGACGGAGAATCTGGAGGATCGCGTTCGCCGTCGTGCTCTTGCCGCAGCCGGACTCTCCCGCGAGGCCGACAATCTCGCCCGCGTGCACCGCGAGGTCGACGTGGTCGACGGCGCGGACGGGGCCCCGGGGCGTCAGGTAGTCGACGACGAGCCCGCCCAGCTCGACGAGCGTCTCGCTCCGCAGGGCGCTCGACACGGGAGCCTCGCCTCCGAGCACGACGGTCACGCTATCTCCCCCGCAGCGCGCCCGAGCACGTACGAACGGAGCCGGCGCTTCGCCTTGCGCTGGCGCAGCCGCGGGTTGCTGATCTCGTCGACGCCGTAGTTGATCAGCACGAGCGCCGCGACCGTGATGGCGAGCGCGAGGCCCGGGAAGACGAAGTGCCACCATTCGCCCTGGAGCACCGCGGAGTTGTTCTGCGCCCAGTACATCGTCGTGCCCCAGGTGGCGCGGTTGACGTCGCCGAGGCCCAGGAACTCGAGACCCGCTTCGAAGAGAACCGAGATGTAGAAGACGAACACGAACGCCGCCGCGATGCGGCTGACCATGTTCGGCATGATCTCGCCCCACACGATCCGCCAGGTCGACTCGCCCGCGACCTTCGCCGCGAGGACGAAGTCGCGGTTGCGCAGCGTCAGCGCCTGGCCGCGCAGGACGCGCGCCTCCACGGCCCAGGTCGTCAGGCCGACGATCATGACCATCATCTCCGGCCCGCGGTTGGGCAGGTAGGCGGCGATCACGATCAGGAGCGGGAGCGTCGGGATGACGAGGAAGACGTTCGTGACCAGGTTGACGACGTCGTCGATCCAGCCGCCGCGGTAGGCGGCCAGAAGGCCGAGCGTCGTCGCGATGGCGGTCGAAATCAGCGCCGCGAGGGCGCCCACCGCGAGCGACTGGCGCGCGCCCCAGACGACCTGCGCGAAGACGTCGTACGTCTGGTCTGTCGTGCCGAAGGGATGCTTCGCCGACGGCGGCAGCGACCGCGCGTCGAAGCCGAGCATCTCGTGCGGGCTGTCGTGGGCGAGCAACGGCGCCGCGAGCGCGACGCCCACGATCGCGGAGAAGACGAGGATCCCGAGGCGTGACTTCGGGTTCGCGAGCAGCAGGCGCAGCCACAGCGGAACGCGCGACGCACGCGGCTTGAGCGGCACCACCTCGACAGGAGCCGCGGCGTCCTCGGTCGCGAGGTGGAAGTCGGGCGCGAGGTTCGTCACGACGCGCGCACCCGCGGGTCGAGCACGACGTAGAGGAGATCCATGATCAGGTTCGCGACGAGCACGCAGACGGCGAGGACGAGCAGCAGCGCCTGCGTCAGCGGGTAGTCCGAGCCGAGCGCCGCCTGCTGCAGCGTCAGCCCGACGCCCGGGTAGCTGAAGACGAACTCGATGAAGACGAGGCCGCCGACGGCGGAGCCGAACTGGGCGGCGAAGCCCGTCAGCGGCGGGAGGATCGCGTTCCGGCCCGCGTAGGCGGCCATCACGCGCCGGTCGTGCAGGCCCTTCGCGTGGGCCATGCCGATGTAGTCCTCCTCGATCGTGTTGATCATGACGTTGCGCATGTTCAACAGCCAGCCGCCCGCGTAGACGAAGACGATGATCAGCACGGGTAGCGCGCCGTGGCCGACCGCGCTCCTGACGAAGGTCCAGTTGAAGCCCGGCTCGATGCCGCTGTCGTACGCGTGCTGGATCGGGAACCAGCCCGCCTTGAGGCCGAGGAAGTAGACGGCGAGAAGCGCCGTGAAGAATGCGGGGAAGGCGCCGAAGGAGATCAGCGCCGGCGTGACGACGTTGTCGACGAGGCCGCCCCGCCGCCAGGCCGCGAGCATCCCGAGCAACGTCCCGAGCGCGAACGCGAGCAGGAAGCCCACGCCAACGAGGACGATCGAGTACGGCAGCGTCCGCCCGATCACGTCCGAGACGGGGGTGGGGAAGTTCGAGGTGGAGATGCCGAAGTTGCCCGTGAAGACCTGGCCGACGTAGTGCCAGTACGCCTGGAAGAACGGCTGCTTCTGGACGCCGAGGTAGGCGCGCAGGTTGTCCACCATGTGCGGGTTCGACGAGAGCTGCGCCGGCGAGAGCCGCGCCATGAGCCCGTCGAGCGGCGATCCGGGCATCAGGCGCGGCAGCAGGAAGTTCAGCGTGATCGCGCCCCAGAGGGCGACCGCGTAGAACATCAACCGACGGAGGAAGAAGCGCATCGAGAGCCTCGGATCGAAGTCTCGCGGGTGGGCGGGCCGCATGCCCGCCCACCCGCCTCGAGGGACCGGTTAGCGAACCCCGCCCTTCGCCGGGCAGATGCGCGTCAGCGAGAGGGAGTTGTCGGGGAAGCTGTTGTAGATCGGCCGTGCGTAGTAGTTCTTCGGCGTCGTGAAGCAGCTGAAGTACTTCGTGCTGTAGGTCGACCACTGCGTGCCGATCATGATCGGGACCATCGGCATCGTGTCCAGCCAGCGCGCCTGCAGCTTCGCCGCGATCTTCTTCTGCCCGCTCAGGCTCAGCGTCGCCTTCCACTGGTCGAGGAGCGTCGTCGCGGGCTGGTCGAAGAAGTGCTGGTAGTTGCCGGTGTTGACGCCGTCCTCACCCGGAGGCGTGTACGCGTTGTGGGACATGTTCGGGTAGAAGAACCCGTACGGAGACGCGGTCGAGCCGATCTGCCAGAGCAGCGTCACGTACTTCGTGCTCGTCGCGTACGGGAACCACGATCCCCAGTCGGGCTCGAGCTTCACGCTCGCGTCGATGCCGATGTCCTGCAGGTTTTTCGTGATGATCTGCAGCGACGCGACCCAGTCCGACCAGCCCGAGATCACGTGGACCTGGAAGCCGACCGGATTGCCCTTCGGGTCGATCAGCTTGCTGCCCTTGTAGCTGAAGCCCGCGTCGGTGAGCAGCTTCTTCGCCGCCGCAGGGTTGTAGGTCGCCAGCCGCTTCGACTCGGCCTTCGTGGCCGCGTCCGGCTTCCACGCCGGGAACAGCTGGCTGATGCCGATCGCGTCGGTCGGAGGCTCGTAGCCGTACTCGCCGATCTTCGACACCTTCTGCCTGTCGATCGCCATGCTGACGGCCTTGCGGAACGCGACCAGGCTGTACGGATACTGCGACGTGTCGAAGAAGAGCGAGATCGGATACGCCGTCGTGTCGTAGAAGGCGTGGTAGTGCTTCGGATCCTTGGCGACGTAGGCCTTCTCGACGTTGGGGACGAAGTTGTGCGTCCAGTCCGCTTGGCCGCTGACGATCTGCAGCAGCGCGGCGTCGTTCGAGGTCGCCTGGATGTACTCGACGCACGGGATCTTCGGCGCGCCCTTCAGCCAGTAGTGCGGGTTCTTCCCCAGCACGTAGTCCTGCGTGTTGAAGCGCACCACCCGCGTGAACGGCCCCGACCCGACCGGATTCGGGTTCGTCCACTTGTTGACGTCGGCGACTTTCGAGAAGACGTGCTTCGGGACGATGAACTGCCTGTTCAGGTCGGAGCCGACGAACTGCGAGTCGACCGTCTTGAGGCCGATCACGACCTTGTACGGGCCGGCTGCCTTCACCGAGGCGATGTTCGTGTCCGGCCGCGTCAGGCCGATCATGTCCATCGTCTTGTCCTGCCGGCCGGCCGTGATGCTGTAGACGACGTCGGCCGAGGTCAGCGGCTTGCCGTCCGACCATTTGACGCCCTTGCGAAGGTTCAGCGTCAGCGTCCGCGCGTCCTTGCTCCACTTGTAGCTCTGCGCAAGCCACTTGTACTGGAGGCCGCCGCCTGCGGGCGTGGAGATGATCAGCGGCTCGTACATGCCGCCGCGGACGAAAGACGACGAGGGGATGCCCTGGACATACGGGTTGAAGTTGCGGACGAACGCCGGGTCGCCGGCGCCGGTGGCGACGAGGCACTTGTGCCCGGACGCCGCGGCGCCGCCGGAGACTCTCTGCGCGGCCGGAGCGGCTTGCGCGACCAGCGCTCCGAGGAGGGCGACCGCGCCCACGGCGCCGGCCGCTCGGAACCCGGAGCGGACGACGCGAACTGGACTCTCCATGCTCCCTTCCTTTCGATCGAAACCGAATTTCCGGGAACGATTACAGATCGTTTCCACGGAGTCAACCCCATTGATACAGGACATGCTCCTTTGACTTGGCTCTGGACAGGGCCTAGACTGCGCGACATTGCGTAACCGTTTACAGCCGTCTGCTTCGATTCGCGCCATGCCGCCGCCCGACAGCGACGCCGTCAGGCCGCGCGCGACCATCCGCGACATCGCCGACCTCGCAGGGGTCTCGATCGCCACGGTCTCACGCGTGCTCAACGGCCGTCCGGACGTCGCGCCCGAGACGCGCGAGGCGGTGCTGCAGGTCGTCCGCGAGCACGGGTTCAGCACCAATCGCAGCGCGCGCGCCCTGTCCGGCGGACGGACGGGCCTCGTCGCGTTGGCGATCCCGTTCCTCCACGCCCCGTACTTCGCCTTCATCCTTTCGGGCGCCTCGGAGGCGCTCTACGAGCAGGACATGCGCATCGTCCTCTGCCCCACGGCCGAGGAGCACGAGCGCGAGGTCACGCTGCTCGACAAGGTGATGCACGGGACGACCGACGGCGCGATCCTGCTCCTGCCGACGGAGTCGAGCGACGAGCTCGTGGCGCTCCGCGGGCACGGCTATCCGTTCGTCGTCCTCGATCCGCGCTGGCCGCTCGCCGAAGGGGTGCCGGCCGTGTCCGCCACGCACTGGGCGGGGGCGAAGGCGGCCACCGACCACCTGCTCTCGCTCGGGCATCGGCGGATCGCGGCGCTCGCCGGGCCGCGCGGCTGGGTCGCGACCGAGGACCGCCTGAACGGCTACTACACGGCGCTCGCCGGGGCGGGCACGTCGCGCGCACCGGAGCTCGTGGCCGAGGGCGACTACATGCTCGACGGCGGGTACGCCGCGGCCGCCTCGCTCCTCGACCTCCGCGAGCCGCCGACCGCCATCTTCGCCTTCAACGACAACATGGCGATCGGCGCGCTTCGCGCTGCGCGGGAGCGCGGACTCCGTGTGCCCGACGACCTGTCCGTCGTCGGCTTCGACGACGCCGAGGTGGCCGACGTCGTCACGCCCGCGCTCACCACCGTCCGCCAGCCGCTCGCCGAGATGGGCCGGATCGCGGTCAGCCTGCTCACCCGGCTGCTCGACCACCAGCGCGTCGAGGCGCTGCGTGTCGAGCTCGCGACCAAGCTCGTCGTTCGCAACTCGACTGCCCCGCCGAAGCGCCCGTGAGCCACGCCGCGCGGGCGATCGCCGCCGATCTCCGGCTCGTCTGGAGCGACGAGTTCGACGGGCCTGCCGGCGCGCCGGTCGATCCCGCGGTCTGGACGCACGAGGTCGGCGACGGGAGCGCGCAGGGGAACCCGGGCTGGGGCAACCGGGAGCTCCAGCGGTACACGGGCGGGAGCCAGAACGCGGCGCTCGACGGCGACGGGAATCTCGCGATCACAGCCAGGCGGGACGAAGAGCGCGGCTTCACGTCCGCACGGCTCGTCACGAAGGGGAAGCTCGAGCTCCGCTACGGCCGGATCGAGGCGCGGGCGCGTGTGCCGCGCGGCGCCGGCCTCTGGCCCGCCGTCTGGGCGCTCGGCGCCGACATCGACCGGGTCGGCTGGCCGGAGTGCGGCGAGATCGACGTCGCCGAGGTCGTGGGCCGCGAGCCGCGCTTCGGCGGCACCCTCGATCTTCCCCGCTCGGCCGCCGACGCGTTCCACGTCTTCGCCGTCGACTGGCAGCCGAGGCGGCTCGCGTGGACCGTCGACGACCGGCTCTACCACGAGGCGGCGCCCGAGGACGTGGCGCCGCACGCGTGGGTCTTCGAGCACCCGTTCTTTCTCGTCGTCAACCTGGCCGTGGGCGGCGACTTCGGCGGGCCGGTGGCGTCGGCGACGCGGTTTCCGCAGCGCCTGCTCGTCGACTATCTGCGCGTCTACGAGCGGACACCCTCGTTTCAGTGATGTCCGGCGCTCAAGCGGGCCCGCGGGCCTTCCGATCACCAGGGCGGTTCGATGCGTTTCACCCTGCGGCTTTCTCTCATCCTCGCGATGGTCGTCTTCGCGGCGCCGGCAACGGCCGCTCCGGCGACCCCGTACTTCTACGACTCGACCTCGTTCCAGGTGAAGCCGTCCGGCCCGATTGACCTGTCGGGCACGGGATCGTGGCTGATCGCCCGGCTCCGCTGGAGGAGCTGGGGCCCAAGAGCGGCGGTCGCGAGCGGTCTCTTCTCCACCAACACGTGCAAGCCGAACTGCGCCGCGGGCCACTTCGCCTCGCAGAAGGCCACGGTCGTCTTCTCGGGGGTCGCCCGCTGCCAGGGGAAGCAGGTCTTCACGAACGTCCGCGTCTTCCCGGCCTCGGAAGCCGTGTTCACCCAGAGCTTCCGCACCCTCGGCTACCTCCAGCGCTGCTGACAACGCGTCAGACAGCGGGCCAGCGCGGCGCGCCCAGGTCACGCGAGATCGCCCGCGCCGCCTCGATCACCGCGGTCGCGACGACCTGCTCGCGTCCGCGGCGCAGCACGCGCTCGCGCGGGCCCGCGACCCCGATCGCGCCGACCGGATCCGAGCGCCGGTCGAAGATCGGCGCGGCGACACCGACCTCGCCGAGCACGGCCTCCTCACGCTCGAGGGCGTAGCCGCGCTCGCGGATCGACGCGAACTCCCGCTTGAGCGCCGAGCGCTGCACGTGCGTATGGCCGGTCAGCCGGGGAAGATCGGTGAGGAAGCCGGCCGCGAGCTCGTCGTCGAGGTAGGCAAGCACGGCCTTGCCGAGCGCGGTCGCGTGGAGCGGCAGCACCGCGCCGACCTCGAGGATCTGCAGGCTCGCGTCCGGCCGGAAGACGTGATGGATGACGAGGACGCCGTTCTCGTGCTGGACGGCCACACGAACCGCCTCCTGCGCGCGCTCGGCGAGGAGCTCCGACCAGGCGAGCGAGCGGGCACGCAGCTCGCTCAGGTCGAGGTAGCGGCCGGACAGCTTGAGCAGCTCCGGCCCGAGCTGGTACTTGTCGCTGTCGGCGTGCTGCTCGACGAGCCCGTGGTCCTGGAGCGTGCGCAGGAGGCCGTGGACGGTTCCCTTCGCGAGCCCGAGGCGGGCCGAGAGCTCGCTGACGCCGAGCCGACCGGGCCCGCCCGCGAGCGCCTTCAGGATCCGCGCTGCTCTGTCGACGGATTGGATCATTGGTATTGTCGAATGGCGTTCGACATTGTAGAATGCGGGTCGTGTCCAGCAGCGAGCAGTATGTCGGCCTCGTGCTCGTCTCGCACAGCGCGGAGATCGCGAACGGGCTCGCCGGCCTCGTCGCCCAGGTGGCGGGACCGGAGGTGCCGATCGTGGCCGCGGGCGGGATGCCCGACGGCTCCTTCGGCACGGACGGAGGAAGCGTGCTCGCGGCGATGCGCTCGGCTGCGAACGGCGCCGGCGCCGTCGTTCTGATGGATCTCGGCAGCTCCGTCCTCGCCGTCCGCGCTGCGCTCGGCGAGCTCGAGCCGGCGGAGCTCGAACGCATCGTCGTCGCCGACGCGCCGCTCGTCGAGGGCGCCGTCGCGGCGGGCGTCACCGCCTCGACCGGGGCGGACGTGGGCGAAGTGGCCGAGGCGGCGCGGGAGGCCCGCAGTGTCGCCAAGCTCTGAGGTCATCGTCGCCGCGCGGCTGCCCGATGCGGTGCCGCTGCACGCACGCCCGGCCGGCCGGTTCGTGCGGGCCGCCGCCTCGTTCGAGTGCTCGATCAGCGTGGCCGCGAACGGCAAGCGCGCGAACGCGAAGAGCATCCTCGAGGTGATCGGGCTCGGCGCGACCGGCGGCACGGAGCT
>WNGD01004208.1_pt1 | contig 22096 bp, 17 predicted proteins | sample 5400671 | NCBI WGS metagenome assembly WNGD01 (sample SAMN13153369, study PRJNA577476) | soil metagenome | isolation source: 40 cm soil or saprolite under grassland replicate 2 | place: USA:California | collected 2016-06-15 | reverse complement strand
TCCAGCCTCTTCGCAGCGCGCGCCCGCGCAAGCATGAAGCTGAGAGAGATCGATCCAAAAGACATACCTCCACCATAGATTGGGAATGGAATCTTGATCTTCTTTCCATCTTCTCTCTTGTTCAACGGCATCGAAAGGTCAACCCGATCCTCATCGACTTTCGCAAAACCGTTATTCTTCCATCCCAGAACATCAAAACCCCCGCCCGAATCCCCAGTCTTGTACTCCAGCCCATTTTTCGGCAGATCCCCGGTCAACGCCATCTCGTAAGTGGCCAGTATCAGTTCCGCGGTCCATCGCTTGTTTCCCAGCCCGGCCGGCAAACCATGACGGAGAGTCGGAAGAACCTCTAGCCCATGATGGATTCTTTCCGAATGTTTTTCGACAATTTGTTCTAGGTTGCCCATTCTATCCCCTTGAACGATTGCTCCCGAAGCTCCGCGTCCATCATCGATCTTCCAATGTCTCCTCGCAACCGCCTGACATCCCGCATGCCCATTGCGCTGAGAATTTCTATCAGTTGATCATGCCAGACTCCAAAGAGATTCACAAGACGTTGCGCACCCCACTCCGGATCGATATTCCTAGGCTTCAGCTGACAATTTGCTCTGTCCCGGGTCTCCCCTCGGAATTCTGCCTGCAACGCCACCAGAACCGTTGTATCAATGCCGACTAGATCCGCGCCGCAGATGATCGCCTTCGGAACATGCTCTGCCAAGGTTATGCCTCCACTGGCAATGATCGTGACCTGGTCCCGGAGCCCTTCTTTCACCAATTGCTGGTGGACTACTTTCAGAGATGCCGAGATGTGCTGTGGTTGCTTGGAGTAGTCCTGGCCATGATAATCAGCGTACAAGTGCAACCCATGCACTCCTTCACGTGCCAGTTTGCACGCAACTGTTCCAGAGTCCTCGTGGAGAGGTAAACGAGCGATAACTATTGAGGATGGAAGCGCGCTCGCCAGATTCTCGAACAAATCCGACTTCTCCGCATCATATTCCACTATCGTCGACGGTTTCTCGACTAGGTCCTGAATAGTCTCCTCGTCGACAACCGGGATCTGATTCCCTTGGCCAAAATCGAAAGGCGTTCTCGCTCGAGTGACGTAGAATGTTCCAAGCTTCTCCGCCGCCTTTCCGACCGCCGATCGAGCAGCCCCGTTCCCCGCAGGTATCTTGTCGAAGATTATCGGGACAGGAATCTCCACCATAGGAGAAGCATGATCCAGCTTCGTAAAGTCGACACTAGTCGGTTTCCTCCCAACATCCACGCTTGTCGAGATGTACTCGCGACCATACACGCCGTCTCTAGTGGGGCGGACAATCTCTGACATGTCGGTCCAGATACCATCAAAACCCTCCCCGCCAAACGCGCCCTTGTAACCCATCCCCTTCACCGGAATCTTTCCAGTCGACGCCTCATTCCAGATAGTGAAGACCGCTTCCGGTGTCCAGAACGAATCGCCCAGCCTCTTGTAACTGTCCGAATGTTTCACCGTCATAATGTGCGGGTATTCCTGGACACACCTCATACACCCAACACACTTGTGCTTCAACGGCTTGAACCCGCCAAACCGTCCCCCGAAGACCCCGTAGATGCAAGGCCGGCTTAGAACGACTTCCTTGTTGAGCTTGTACTCGAAAGCCTCATGCACCAGCATAGCCGCAAGCCGTACTTTTTTCGCGCTCACGTCAAACTTGTTCGGAATCTGATAGACGTGTCGAGCAGGTTTGGTTTCTATCTTGAAACGCTCATACTTAGAGGGCTTTGCGGTTTCAGAGTCCAAGACTAAGCCTCACCTTTGCCCTCTACAAACGCACAGGAAGAGGCGAATCTGTCGAACAAATATAAGCTCTCTGCGAACGGGACCAAACATTCGTCCAGAAAAACCCTGCCTTGAGGGAAGGGAGGATGTTAGGCTAGTTTTAGAACCGGGGTGAGGAGAAGTGTGAGATTGCTCTTGGATCTCACAAAGAGAGAGGCTAATCTAATCATTTCGAAGGATATCCTCGCCCTGTCAACAGTTAGCCAACACGGATGGCCTCACTGCGTTCCCGTAAAGCTACGTTTACCTCGACGGTAAATTCTACATTCCAGCGAACTCAAAATCGAAGAAAGATCTGACCCAATACCTGGAAAGCGCAACGAGATTGCTCTGCTCCGAACAGTCTGGCGCTCTACTTGAACAGAGCAAACCAAGTTAGTGCAACCGCTACATACCCAGCTGCCAGAGGGAATATCGGCAGATTGGATCGCCTGCTTCTCCAGATTGTAGTGGATGCGTAGATCGGGAGATAGCCCGCTGCCATGAAGAAGGCCACGTCGAAGCCGAAGGCGTACCAGTTGAGTTCTAGCGACGTGGTCCCACAGCTTAGAATTTCTCGCCAGGGAAACGGGAAGCCATAGTCCCAAAATTGAATGCACGTTAGCCCCAGCCAACCATGCGACACTAACAACAGACCCGTGCCGAATGAAGCCATGACTCCGATCGAGGCGAGACTTGAAACAAGAACAGCGTTCTCTATTATCCAACCCATCCTTGGGCCCTTATTCATTCTCGGAAAGACAAGCCCGGTCGCGACCGAAGAAACCAGAACAATCCCGGATAAAACAGTCATCAATGACCAACTATCCTGGATGCAGGTAGGACATACCAGTGGTGGAGGGTCTATTGTAAGGGTCAACTGTTCGCTATGGATGATCGACCCATTCGTCGCCGTCATAGTCCCTGTGTAAGTGCCTGGTTTCGTTGCCACGGGCACGTGGAACAAGATATCCGGCGAAGCCGTTCCGGCATCGGGAACGTTTACGACGGACGGCCTTATCGTGATGGAAAGGTTGAGGTTGAGAGTCGCAGTTACATTCACATTGCCACTGAAGTGGTTAACGCTCGTCACCCATCCCCAAGACGTGAAGTTTTCACCCGCTGCTACACGGCCCATATACCCATGGCCTTGCGAAAAACAGCAGTCGACGGTAAAGTCAGCGGGGGGAGGCGTGGCCTGAAAGCTTACCTGGATTGAGTGCGAGATAGAACCCCCAGTCGCCACTATCGTAATCGTGAAATTGCCTCCAACGTTGGAAGATGCGAAGAGAGGAGTGGACGCTGTTCCCCCTGAGGTCAAGCTTAGAATTACACTGGTACGCGTCACCACACTGGTCAAAGACACACTGGGACCAAGCGGATTAACGGTCGCTGAGACGTTCATGTCTCCCGAAAACCCGCCTTGACTCGCAATGGTGATGGTGGAGCTTAGCGAAGGGCCTTTCATCGACGAAGGGTTTGCCGACAGGCTGAAGTCTGAGGCTGCCTTAACTGGCAAGAAGGCAAGAGAGAGCGCTACTAAAGTTAGCAGAAGAGAATAGGAAAAGAGCCTACCCAGCTTCAAAGATACGCGCAATCTATCATGGCGCTCCCGAATCATTTGAGCACACTGGAACCAACCGGCCTAACCAGAACGGCTAAGTCAGAATAACAACAGGGGTAACGCGATCGGAAAAGGTCGTCTCGTTTAGGCGGCTTACGCCCGTCGCAAGACCCTTACGTCAGAGTTGCGAGAATTCGATAGTCTTGCGCAGATCATTGATCCTGATAGTACTGTGGGAATCTCAGCGGCTTGGACTAAACATTGTCCAGTGATTAGGACGAAAGATGGTCAGTTGCAGTTACGATGCAAACAGTTCCTTCTATCGTCAGCTGGGTGCTCTAGCTTACCGGTGCTATTTCTGTAACGAGGTATCCGGGATGATGGTTCGGGGTTTCTTCCAGATCGACTTCCCACTCTATGAGATACCGCACGCCCTTCTCGGTTTTCTTAGTCGCCATTATTGTTCCGATCTTGCGCTCAGCATCCAAGCTTGGGTTCTTTACCCACACTCTGTCCCCCGGTTTTAGTTTCTCCACCTTCTCACCTCCTATGGATAGGATAGCTCATGGTCTCAGTGAATTGTTGTTAGGAGATCGTGTAGGTATATAACATTTTATACACCGAATGGATTTTGCAAAATCCGCATTCTTCTCCGCCAATTCATTACGACACCCGTTTCAGGAACCTTCCACAGAACCAAGCTCCGGGACCCTTTGATGCTTATCCTCGTAAGAGCATCAGTCATCTAGGTCCTTGGTCGAGCTAGGGTGACCCGAAGAAAGGGATCTGGTTGATTCATCGGCATCACAGGTCTAGCCAAACGTGGCGTAGCTTCCTTGCCAAGTTGGGGAACCGTAGACCGTTTAATATTTTCTCTAACCCATTCCGGTACGATCACAGCTCTCAACAATTCTTGCACCGACACGCCCCTCTGCTCCGCCTCCGACAAGATTACCCGGAACGATTCCTCGCGAAGTGCCAACATGAATTTGGCGATGGCTGATGAACCCCGCCCTGTTTCCTGGCCAGTATGGAGCGTATATAACAATTTATACACTATCAACCGAGCCCGCGGAAAAACTTCTCGCGATCTCTCTAGAGAAGTTTGGCCGGTCCGCCTCTTCTGTATACTCTGAATGGCTGATCCAGAATCGCGTAACTATGGAAGTCCATTAGCCTCTCCAACTCCTTGGGCTCGTTTAGCTTCGAAACATTGTACCCACACAAAATGATCATGTTCTCTTTCACTCGGCGGCCGATGTTCTGTTCCAGTTCCATCAGCCCCTTAGCCAGCCCGTTTTGCAAAAACCAAGAATAGTCTTCCACAGCAATCCTCGTCGGGAGATTAGTCTCATTCGAAGCGTTAACCTCGGTCATCCAGCCCCTTATCTTCCTGATCGCCGCAGCCCTCTCGAGACCCGAGACATCCTTACGCAACAAGTTGTTTACAGATGCGAACGTTGAAGGGTTCGCGGAGAACAATCCCTTTGGAGCATTGCCCGTCGCGCCGGGGTCGAAGAATTCTGATAAGACCATGTCGAGGAATGCCTCGTCCTCCCAGAGAAAGATACCGTGCTCGTTCTTCGGCATATGACGCACCCGTGACTCAAGTATCTCCGCCTCATGAATCTCGCTCAGCATCTGATTGATCCTCTCCGCCTTCGAGGTGAGAGGCGAAAAGCCGAGAACGTCAAGAGTCTTCGTCAAAATCTTGTCCCTGTAGCTATGAGCCTCATCCAGTTTGGACGTACGACGGCCACTCCTCCCGTCCTTGTCCACTATCAAGGCGTCCCCTTCGATCCTCACCACAAGATCTTCATCAGTGCGGAATGGAAACGTGCTATCTTCAACTAGATCCTTCGCTAGGTATAGGGTGTGTCGTGGGCCGACGCGGTGGATCTTTGCCTCCGCACGCGTAACCATTCTCTTATCAGCTACGAATAAAGCGGTCGAAGACTCATTCTGGTTTCAACCGTTGCTGTATAACTCGTGGGGTCGCTCTTTTATATTCTACCAGGCCGAGTTTGCAATGGGAAATATCCTCAAGCGTTTGGCGATTGGCACAAAAACTCGCTGAGCGAAGACCCGCCAGGGAAAGGCGCGCGCGCGCCCGTGAGCGGAAAAAGCGTTCTCGGTCGATCGAGTCCACGATACGAAAACGCGTGAATATCGTTGTCGATAAACCGGCGCTTGATGAATCGTTCCCCGTAGTGGGAGTCGGGGCTTCTGCAGGAGGACTCGAAGCCTTCACGCAACTGCTCCAAGGCCTCCCCTCAGACATTAACATGGCACTAGTGCTGATACAACACCTTGACCCTACTTACAAGAGTTTGTTGACCGAGCTTCTCTCCAGGACGACGAACCTAGGGGTGGAAGAGGTAATAGACGGGACCCGGGTGAAGCCGGGACATGTCTACGTGATCCCACCAAACGCAGTCATGACGATTTCCGACCGTGTTCTACACCTCGCCCCGCGCATCGAAGTTGACCACAAACATAGCCCCATCGACCACTTTTTGCAATCCCTCGCTCAAGACCAGAAGAGCAGAGCGATCGGCATCATACTCTCCGGAACTTCCAGGGACGGCGTTCAGGGATTGAGAGCTATCAAGGACGAAGGTGGAATCACTCTTGCACAAGACGAGAAGTCGGCCAAGTACTACGATCTTCCTCGAAGCGCTGTCGCGGCGGGCTATGTCGACCTAGTCCTCCGACCCCAGGACATGGCGCAGGAACTCATCAAGTTGAGCCAGCATCCATACGTTCCCCATCTGGAGACCGAAAGGGCGGAGAAGCTGCTGCCGCAGAGCGACCTCGAAAAGATCTTCAGTCTACTGAGGAAAGCGACCGGTGTCGATTTCACAGACTACAAGCATGCTACGATAAAGAGACGAATCCTGAGACGAATGTTGATCCTCAAGACAAGCACCATGGAAAACTACATGAGCTATGTTCAGACGAACCCGGGCGAGCTGAGTTCCCTGTTCCAGGACATTCTGATCAATGTGACAGGATTCTTCCGTGAGCCTCGCACCTTCGACGTGTTGAAGAACGAGATATTTCCCAACATTCTAAAGAATAGATCGGCAGAGGACCCTATCAGAATATGGGTCCCAGGCTGCTCGACCGGCGAAGAAGTGTACTCGCTTGCTATCTGCCTGCTCGAATACCTAGACCATGCCCGGGTCCACCCACAGATCCAGATCTTCGCCACCGACGTCAATGAGACGGTGCTGGAAAAAGCCCGGCAAGGCGTGTACATCGCGTCTCCCTCTATATCACCGGACCGTCTAAAACGCTTTTTCGCCAAGGTGAACGGATCGTACCAGATAAACAAGGCAATTCGCAGGATGTGCGTCTTCGCCAGGCAGGACGTGACAGCGGACCCGCCTTTTTCAAAACTTGACATAATAGTCTGCCGGAACTTGCTGATCTACCTCGGACCGGCTCTGCAAAAGAAGCTGCTTCCAATATTCCACTACGCGCTCAAACCAACAGGCTTCCTGGTCTTAGGAGACTTCGAGACCATAGGGGAATTCGACAACATCTTCAAAGCAGCTAACAAACGCTTCAAAATCTATTCCAGAAAGCCAATGGTCACTCCTGCCCCTCTTGACTTCTCGACAAGATACATTGCTGAACCTGGGCAGATCGACAAGCTGGCAGTCAACCGGGAAGTTGGAGGCCCCCTCCCAGAACCTGCGATTTTCAAAGAAGCGGACCGGATATTGCTCACAAACTACTCGCCGGCCAGCGTAATAGTGAACAGTGAGCTGGAGATTATCCAGTTTCGGGGACGAACAGGCGCCTTCCTCGAGCCCGCGCCTGGGAAAGCCAGTCTCAGCATCTTGAAAATGGCCCGAGAAGGCATGATGATGGATCTCCGAAATGCGTTAGATAGAGCGAAAAAAAGCCGCCAGACAATTAGGAAGGAAGCGGTTACTATCAGGTCGGATGGGAAGTACTTGGACGTGAACCTGGAAGTAGTGCCGCTAAAGAGCCAGCTAGATCAGCCTAGTTTTCTGGTGACGTTCGAGGAAGCGGTGCCAAAACCTGCCTCTTCAGTAAAGCTAGGAAAAGCCCGAGGTGCAAAGCGAGAGAAAGAGCAGAAGGCGGAGGGTCTCAAGGTTACTCGGCTCCAGCAGGAGCTCTCAGCGAACAAGGACTATCTTCAGTCGATCATTGAGGACAAGGAGGCAGTCAATCAGGAGCTGAAAGCTGCTAACGAGGAGATACAGTCTAGTAACGAAGAGTTGCAGAGCACCAACGAGGAGCTTGAAACGGCCAAAGAGGAGCTGCAGTCAACGAATGAAGAGCTGACCACCGTCAACGAAGAGCTTCAGAACCGAAACCTGGAGCTGACCCAGGTCAACAATGACATAACAAACCTGAACGCAAGCGCGAACGTGCCAGTCCTCATGCTGGGGAGCGACCTGCGACTGCGTCTCTGGGGACCACTCTCTGAAAAGTTGTTTAATCTGAAAGCCAGCGAACCAACGGCATCAACAAGGAGCTGGAGGCCAAGGGACCACAGGGACGCTGGTTTCTTGTGCGGATAGGACCGTACCGGACAGGGGATAACAAGATCGAGGGGGCAGTGTTGGCCTTTGTCGATATCGAGCGGTTGAAACAGGGGGAAGCGAAGCTTAGGCTACGCTCCGAACGCCTCGAGGACCTGGTTGAGGAGAGGACTAGGATGCTAAGTAACACAACCCGGTTGGCGGCTATTGGAGAGACCGCGGGGATGGTGGGCCATGACCTCCGCAACCCCTTGCAGACTATAGTTAACACGATTCATCTGGCGAAGGATGCTATGAAGGCGACTGGGGCGTCGACGCCGGGAAAAGATGTCCGTGTTGAGAGCGCGTTGGAGACTATTCGGGAGCAGGCTGATTTCATGAACAAGATCGTCTCCGACCTCCAGGACTACGCGAAGCAGGCGAGACCGACCTTTGTCGAGTATGACATGGGAAGACTGATCAATGACACTCTCTCCTCGGTCCAGGTACCTACGACCGTAGAGGTCTCCACCAGCGTTGAGACAGGCTTTCCAAAACTGAACGTCGACCCAGGCTTGCTCCGCCGAGCTTTCACCAACATAATCACCAATGCCCTTCAGGCGATGCCTGATGGAGGGAAGCTGAAGATTAGAGCCTGGACGAGCCAGAACCTGGCCGCGGTGAGCTTCCAGGACACAGGGATAGGCATTCCCGAGGATGTCAAGGCCAGGATGTTCAACCCTCTCTTCACAACGAGAGAGAAGGGCGTGGGACTTGGCCTGGCCGTGACCAAGCGTCTGGTAGAATCGCACAAAGGCGAGATCAAAGTCTTCTCTAGGGTAGGAGAGGGGACGACTTTGACGGTCGAGATACCGCTTGACCTGAAGAGGTGAGAATCTGAAATGGGAAAGAATATTCTAATCGTTGATGATGATCGGGGGATTCTGAAAAGCTTCAAAGAACTTCTTGAGCCAGAGGGCTACAGCGTCGATACCGCGGAGACGGCGGTGGAGGCCGTTGAGAAATGCAATGCTCGCCCGTACAACCTCGCTATTATCGACATTAAGCTGAGGGATGTTGAAGGAACGGATTTGCTGGCGCGTGTCCACGAGATTCTTCCTCGCGCGAGGAAGATCATGATCACCGGGTACCCGTCGTTGGAGAATGCTGTTGATTCTGTGAACTTGCAGGCCGACGCGTACATCATCAAGCCCGTGAACCCTGAGACGTTCCTCAAGGTTGTGGCGGAGAACATGAACAAACAACTCGAGGCAGAGAAGATGACAGAGGAGAAGGTGGTCGGCTGGGTAGAATCTCGATACGAAGATACCAGACGAAACAGGAGCAAGCGTAAGCCCCTAGGTCCCGAGCTACTGCCGAACGTTGAGGAATAGGCCGAAGCCCACAATCGAGCTAATTCATTGACCGCTCTCCACGAAACCCCTAGAATCCATGGCCAAATTCAGAGCGATCTGGGACTATCGACGACCTCCACGTATCTGTTGACCTCTTCAATTCATAAGCAGCGTCCGTCAGAAGAACCAGTAAACCAATGGAGAACTCCTACGTAGAGCTTCAAGTGATACCCGTCCTACGCGTCAAGGCCGACATGAAGGGAAAAGGTCCCTCGGCCGCGTTTGACTTGCTCGAGTCTAGGCTTCCGTCTCTGAAGTGTCGCAAGTTCTACGGCACATTCCAGTTCAAGCCCGACGGAGAAGAATATTATGCATGTGTCGCGCGAATCGATTCTGACGATCCCGGGAAGATGCAGTTGGAGACAGGAGTAATTCCGGGCGGATGGTACGCGCACGGCAAACTCATGGATTGGGAGAAGAACCTCTCCAAGCTACCCAGTCTCTTCGAAGAAATGGCTCGAACCCTTGACGGAGACCCGGAGCGTCTATCATTAGAGTTCTATCGAAGTCAAGCCGAGCTGCATCTCTTCCTCCCTGTGCGGAGTCATCCCCCGATCGAAGCGGTATAGGCGATCGTTCTTCACGGGTTGAGAACCCATGTTCACGTCCACTTGTGTACAGTGCGCTTAAGTGTCCAAGTAGAGACCTTCTAGTATAATCAAGGCGAGGAGGTAGAGCGTCTTCCGAACCGGTGCGGGGTCCAGAACGGTTATCGTCTTAGTGATGACGCTCACATTGTTCGGGAGCATTGGTCTAACCAGACCGGTTCTTGCAACAAACCCTGATTTCGCGGTGTCCGCTAACCCGAGTAGCGTCGTTATTCCGTTAGGATACTGGGCTGAGACCATGTTCACCATTACTAGCTTGAATGGTTTCACCGGCACAATCCAACTCAGCGCACCGGTTGGAGGTCGCACGGGTCTTGCTGGAGCAGGATTCTCGACCGGGATGACGCTGAACCCTGACGGTAGTGTAAACACGGACCTCCAGCTGACCCCTGGAACCACGCCGGGCAACTATGATCTGAACGTCACGGCGACCGTCGGTTCCGTGTCTCATTTCCTTGTGATACCGGTCACGGTGTTACCTGTTTCGGGTCCCGATTTTACCACTCGGCTTTGGGGATCATATTCGACCCTCCAAGATTGGGACATATCGATACAGGAACAGCTGGTCAGCGTAGGCGGTTTCAAAGGCCAAGTGACTCTTTCAGCGACTGTGACACCGAACATCCCGAACGTTCCCGCATTCTCTTTCCTGCCGAGCATCGTCGATCTCTCGGCAGGCACTCCGGCCGTGTACACCGCCATAGTTTCTACAACGATGTTGACACCTGTTGGAAATTACATCGTAGCAGTCACAGCCACGGACGGAACGATATCCCATGTTTACCAAGCCATCATGATGGTTGGAGACTACCGACCACAATCGGAACAGCCGGGACCAGGAAACAGCACCACGACCGGTAATGGTCAGCCGTCCACTAGCGCGGCCACTAACATCCTTTCGCCCTTCGGCAATGCATCCTCCGCATTATCCACCCTCCGGTCGTTCTGGTGGCTGCAGACAATAATCGGGCTCTCCATCGTTTCTCTAGTCGTTTACCGGAGAAGACCAGCTCTCAGTCGAGTTTAGTTCTGGGTAATCTGGAAAGAGAAAGAATCCTCGGGTAGTTGTTTCACTGATCAAACGGTAGCGGTCAAGAAATAAGCATTCTTTTCTCGACCCCCGGGGTGGTCTTTTTTCCCCGTGCTCCGCCCTTCGTGAAACGCTGAGAATCCTACGTTCATCGGGCCACCCCTGACCCTTCTTCCTTCACGAGAATCATCCACCAGGCGTTTCTGCACTTTCAAGAATCGCCTTCACGACCTCAGACTTCGCGTCCGCATAATTCTGTACATACTTCCACTTCCTCCTTGCCAGGCTCCGTTTGGTGCGAGCGTACAGCTCACGGTCGGCCTCGTTCGTCCGCAACCAGTCTCGAAGCAGCAGAGTTCTCTGAATCTCCTCCGAACCTTGTGTGAACACGTGCAGGTTAATGTTGGTGTCGGGACCCTTGAAGAGGCGATGCTGGTGCCAGTCGGGCTCTCGAATCCGAAGAACGTAACCCGCAGCCTCGAGAGCAGGAACATACGACGGCTCGTCCGCTGAGTCAGCCACAACGAGGAGGATATCGATAATCGGCTTGGCGATAAGCCCAGGCACACTAGTCGAGCCAACATGCTCCACCACGATTGCTCGTTCACCGAGGGCAGCTTTGATCCGCGTGGCTTCGCGGACGAAGATCTTGGTCCATGCAGGATCGTATTCTACAAGAGTGATAGGGGCGTCATGGGGTTTGAGCTCACCAACGACGCTAAGGCGGAGTTGTTCTTCAGTCATAGGTTGAGAAGGCCTTTTACGCTCTGCCATTTTTGTGCCCGTCCAAACTCAGTAGATTGCCCCTCCCAGTAGGCATATTCTTTTCTCCCAGACATCGCCTGGACTATCATTGTCAGCCGCTTGATCATGGAGCAGGACCAGTTGAACATCTTGGATAATCCAGCATGGAACGCTCTGTCAACCGCCCACGCTTCCTTCGCTGAGGGCAACGAACTCGCTAAGCGTTATCCAGTTGAAGTCGCTCCGATCGCAGGGACACATGACCAATCTGCGGAATCATACCGTTCCCTTGCCCAGTTGCTTGGTCCTCAAGGATCGACTGCCCTCGCTTTTGCCGCGATGCCTCACTTTCCGGCGGATTGGAATGTTGTTCGCATGTTGCCCAATTCCCAGATGGTGTGGAATGGACACGTGCCGCCAGAAGCGAAGCATACCCCTGAGAATCTCAACATTTCACACATCGATGAGATGCTCGCTCTTACGGAATTGAACAAACTCGGGCGTTTCCGCAAGCGAGCACCCGAACTAGGCTCATTCCTCGGACTTCACCAAGCCGGCCAACTAGTGGCCATGGCAGGAGAAGGATTTCGATTTCCCGGTTATACCGAGATTAGCGCTGTGTGCACTCATCCCGACTACAGGGGCCACGGATTTGCCAGCTCACTAGTTTCGGCGCTCATCCAGAAGATCGCAAATAGAGGTGAGATTCCTTTCCTTCACGTCAGCACGGATAATGCTGACGCAATACATCTGTATGAGAAACTCGGCTTCAAAACTAGAAGCCTGATAAATTTCGTAATTGTGAAAAGGGAGTAGCCGATAGGACTAGGTCTTCGCACTCCCATCAGAGCCCGTTTTTCCTCTCCTCGCCCCTATGGCTAGTGTTGAGACGAGAGCCGCGACTAGCACTGTCACCCCGGCCACGAGCCACAGTCCAGGCCCTAGTCCTCCGGCGCCCGTGGGTTGGCCTGATGACGAAGCTGGTTGGCTAACTGTTATGGTGACTGTCTTGGTGTCTGAGAAGCCCTGTACGCCGGGCTCAACCGCTATGAATGTCACCCTATAGACGCCTGGACCCTGATCGTTGCTCGGAGTCCAGACGAAGCTTCCGAGATCGGGGTCGAAGGAGGCCCCTGGAGGGAGGTCGGTGGCCGAGAGAGTGATTGTGTCATCAGCATCGGGATCGGTTGCGCTCACACTGAAGATGAGGAGATTCCCCGCGTCAACTGTTTGTGCGCTGGGAACAGTTAGGACAAGGGGCTGTTCACCTTCGACCACTGTGATGATCACGGTCTTCGAGTCGGAGAGTGACGGGAGGAGATGGTCTGTAGCAGTGAAGTTGACAGAATAGTCTCCAGGTCCTTGTCCCGAGGCTGGGACCCAGGTGAAGTTGCCTGTAGAAGAGTCGAAAGTCGCGCCAAGCTGGGTGCAGTTGTCGCAGGATATTGTTACAATGTCGGGTGGCGCGTCAGGGTCTGTAGTACTCAGTATGAAGGTGAGTCTTGAGCCCACGGTGACGGTTTGGGGACCTGGAACTACGAGAGAGGGTGGACTGTTGGCCTTCAACCTGATGGACGCATTCGTGCTGGAGAAGAGGAGACCGTCTGAGGCTTTGAACTCCACTGAATAGTTGCCCGGCGCCTGGGCCGCGCTCGGCGTCCAGTAGAAGCTTCCCCTCACTGTTCCATTGGTTGAGGGTGTCGAGGTGAAGGTCGCGCCTGAAGGCGCACCGAGGTCCGCAAATGTCAGTGTGTCGCCGACATCAGGATCCGTCGCCTTGACACCAAACTGCAACTCGGTGCCGGAATAGACGGTTTGGTTTACTACAAGAGCAACAACGGGCGGTCTATCCACCCTTCTCCCTTCGGTGAATATCTGCTGGCTGCCGGGATTAGTGGGTGAGACGTTTCGATTATCCGTCCAGATAGGATGCGCCAGTGTCCCGTTGGCGGCGATCCCGATGTAGTCTCCGATGAAAGATTGCCCGCTGCTGAAAATGATCGCGTCAGGGTTGAAGGGCACGTCCGTTACTCTAAGGTTTGGGGAGAAGGAGGATCCCCCGTCAACGGACTCAGCATAGAACACATCAACCAGATGGTTTTGGGGATCGAGCCTCCTGTCGTAGAAGACGATGCTGAGGAGCCCATGAGACACCGTCATCCACGGAAAGAAGTGATCGTTGGTGGTACTGTCATCGTTCACTCTGATAGGCTTGCTCCATCTGGCACCTCCGTCGAGGCTCCGGCTGGATAGAATAACTGCGTATCCACTCCCATAATCCGCCCAGGCAACATCCACATTCCCGTTATTGTCGTCAGCGGCCGCGGTCGGATTGTTGTTGAGCCTGAAGAGGCTGTTAGGAAAGCGGGTGGGTAGAGGGGAGTATGTCGAGACTATGACTGGGCCGGAGAAGGAGACGCCGCCGTCGGTAGACTTGGCTTCCATAACCTGAAGGTTCGATAGATCATTCCAGACCACGTAGAGCGTCCCATCCGGACCAACCACCGGCACCGAGCCCTGATTGAGAAAGCTGGTGCTAACGGGGACAGGGGACGAGAATGATCTGCCTCCATCGTTGGAATAAGCGACCACGATGTCTGACGTGCTTGCGCTGGTGAATCTTGTCCAGCTTACATAGACCCTTCCCGCGAAGAGCCCTGTTGTCTCGTCTACCCCGAGGTAGGGCTTGTCGTTGAAGATCCCGGAGATCCTGTTAGAGCCCGAGGCAACGATAGTGATCAGGGGAAATGTGGACCCGTCATCAGCTGATTTCGAGACGAAGATAGTCCCGTCCACGGCCGTGCCGGACCGGCGATCGACATTGAAGGCCACTCCCGAATAGTACAAGGTTCCGTTTTGGCTGAAGGAGACTGCTGGGTCTGAAGCTTCCTGGAAGCCTCCCAAGGTTCCTGTAGTTGGAATCTGTCCGTTCGTCCAAGTGATCCCGCCGTCGAGGGAGGAGTAGACTGCCAGCCAGTCTCTAGTACTGAGTTGATCGTTGGCGCCAGCCACTAGTTGCTGCGGGTCGGAGGGGTTGAGGGCGACGCTGGGCTCGTTCTGCGGAAGAGTGCTAGTTGAGACTTGAACATCGTCGCCTGAAGTTGTCGAGACCAGTCTGTTTGAAGACCCTGTCATATGTTGGAGCGCCATGAGAACCCCTGACGATAGCGCCTCGTAAGATTGCCCGCTAAAGCCTTGGGCAGGGACTGCGAGAACGTGGGGAAATATGGGGGTTGCTACAAGAAGAATGAAGAGCAAAGGAATCACCTTCCCACGAGACAATTCGGCGACCTACACTATCTTCTCCGCTAGGAGCCAAAAGCGTTGCTAGGGAAATCGCAGATGGTATATCACTGCCGGGATCCAAGGAAGTGGATAGCCTCCGATAGCTGTGCAAATCTTGGGATTGAAGAATTATTCCCAATGATCCTAAACGCTAAAATATTCAGCCCCAGCCGAACGAGAAAAGTGTATTTCATCGGACTGGTGTGTCCTGGTATTTCTTTCCGGGACCGCGGATCTCTCAGTTGCCTTGCATGAGCGCCGAGGAGGGGCGTTTGATAAAAAGTACCCAGGAATGTGGTAGGTGGAAAATGAAATGAAAATGAAGATAGCAGCTCTAGTCCTCGTAGTTCTTTTACCGGTTCTAGCAGTAACCGCCACCTACGCGACAAAACCGACGATTGGGCATGGAACAGTCACTCTTGTCAGTAGCATCATGGTCGGATCGTCCCGACCTGCTGACGGCAACACCATCGCCACGTTCAAGAACACGTTCAGCCTTACAGGAACTCTAGCTGGAACAGCCGTAGCCCTAGAACGGGATGTAACCCATAGCTCTAGCGACAGGACCTTCATCACCTTCCATGGAGAAGCCAATTTCACCGCCTCCAACGGCGAAGCATCATCAGGCACGCTGGTCATCCGCTACGTCGGCATCAACAACGGGACATTCGTCCACGGCCAGTTCGTGATCGCTAGCAATAGCGGCACAGGCAGCTTTACTGACTTCCATGGACAGGGATCATTCTCCGGCAAAGCAGGCATAGGACTGGCAATGGACTACACTCTAAAGTGGCACATCGACCCTGTGGCAGTGAAGACGAAATCTGTAGCCTAGCCTTCAAAGATCAGAAAGGGTTAGGCCCCCGACTTTTTTTTTCAAAAACCTTAGCAGGGAGAGGAGACTACCGATGATTAATGGGGTACACGTTAGATTGTTCTGCTTGTGTGAAGCAAACGCGATAGTACTGTGGAGACCATCCGCTGGTTTCGATTCGCTTAACCTTCAACAGTGAACGTTGCTTACTCGGCGAGACGGGGATAGCAACAGGGGAGAGACGGCCACGCGCTACATATTGACCGTTGACTTCGAAGAAGACAATGACATCGACAGTTTCATCCGGTTTGTCCAGTACCACACCAAACGGTTGAAGTGTCCCAGCAAGGACGTGTTCATCCGGCTCGCTCACGAATGGGAAAAACAGCTGGTGAGCCACCCTGAGCCAAACAACGGCATTGGAATCAAGAAAGAAAAGAAGAAAACGCTCAAAGAACCATCCGAGTAAGTTCAAGATCCGGGTACGATACAAGTACCACTACTACCGCTCGATCAACACCCAAGACTACGGCAGCTTCAAAGACATCTACGAAAAATACAAAGACAAAGGATACTCCTTCTGGTGTGTGCCGAAGGGAGACTCAGTGTTCACTAACCCAGGAATAGAATCAATGGGCGAGCAGATAGACTCGATAGTATCCGCGAATGGAAACTACGAGCTTCCATCCCAATACTTTGAAAGAGACTACACGGGAGACCTTGTTGTCGTAAAACCATTCCTCCTTCCCAAGACAAGGCTGACCCCAGAACATCCAGTCTTATCCTGCGAATCAAAGCCACAAAAATCAAAGTGGTATGAGCCTCAAACGAGACCATCACAACGGAAAACTTGGAAGCCCGCAAGTGAGCTAACAGAGAAGGATTGGGTCTTCTTCCCGCTCTTCAAAGGGAGTCGAGAAGGTGATCCTGAACTCCTCTACCTTCTAGGCCTGTACATGGCCGAGGGATATCCCACTGGCAACCAGGTATACTTCGCACTTGGACACACCGAACGTCAACTTGCTGAACACATCCTTCGGATGGCGGAAAAACACTGGAATGTCAAGGGGACGATTAACCGCCACAGAACAGGTCTTCTCGTGCGCTTTTCCAAAGCATCTTTAGCGGATTTCATGAGGACAGAGTTTGGCAGTAGAGCTGTCAGCAAAAAGATCCCATCGTGGATTCTTGAACAACGTGATCCTCAGCCCTTCCTCGAAGGATGGCTGAAAGGAGATGGGTTCAAGCGTGGAAACACCTGGAGACTCACAACGTCATCCAAGACAGCCGCCTACCAAGCGCTACTCATGGGTTCTCGGCTCGGGACTCTGCCGGCCATTTACGAGGATGACAGAAAGGAGCGAGGGATGATCCAAGGGCGAAAGGTCAACGCGAAGCCGTCATACGAGATACGATTCCATAAAGACGGCGGCAAATATTCAAACAAGGAAAGTCACGTTGTAAAGACGGATAACGGGTTCTGGGTCAAGATAAACAAGATTGAGAGAGAGAAATTCTCGGGCAAAGTCTGCAATATGGAGACGCCGTCAAACACTTACCTTCTATCCTTCATCGTACACAACTGCGCCGATTTGCCGCCGGAGTATTCCAGCCAGGATGGGACATGGACGGGATATCGTCTAGATGGCGATAAGACGCACACTGAATCTACGTTGAAAAGATACGGGCGCCACAAGGCGTGGATCGACAGCAGCTACAAATTCGAAGGAAAACCAGTAATCCTCGTTTACAATGCCGACCGATAACCAGCGAACAAATCCCAGTTTCTCAGCTACATTTTCTAGAATCATAATTCTCCCTTACGACACGTGACTGTCGAATGTGACTGCTCGATGTGAGCGACACTTAAGAACCGGAATTCGATCTTAGCCCCGCATGGAGACGACGACCTCCCAGAAGGAGACGCTCTGGCGGAATTCCAACTTTCTGAAGCTCTGGACATCAGAGACTATCTCGCAGTTTGGCAGCCAGTTCACCGGGTTGGCCCTGCCTCTAACAGCCATAATCATTCTGAGCGCCAACCCCGTTCAAGTTGGGATCCTGAACTTCGCAGGAAGCGTTCCCTGGCTGATCTTCGGGCTCGTAGCAGGGGTCTGGATTGACCGGCACCGCAAGCAGCGCATCATGGTCAGGTCCAACATTCTCCGCGGAACAATACTGGCTCTGATTCCAATAACCGCTGTCCTGGGCGTCATTACAAGACTCGGCCTTCCATTTCTCTACGCGATAAGCTTCTGCGTCGGATTCCTACAGGTATTCTTCGACATCACATACCAATCCTATCTGCCCTCTCTAGTGCGCAGGGACCAGCTTGTCGAAGGTAACCGCAATCTGCAGGCAAGCGCATCTACCGCTCAGGTAGCAGGACCAACCATTGCAGGAATCATCATCAGCATAATCACCGCGCCCATCGCCATTGTCTTTGATGCTTTTTCCTTCTTCGCATCCGCGTTCGCTCTGGGACGGATTGATCATGAAGAGGTGATCGACAAGGAAATAGTGAAGCCTTCGGTGTTAGCCGATATTCAAGAAGGGCTACATGTCGTTTTCAGCAACAGAATGCTTCGGATGATCGCAGGCTGTACAGGAACGTCAAATTTCTTTGGAACCGCACTTGGCACACTCTTCCTACTCTACCTGATCCAGCCTAGCCCTGCTGGACTGGGAGTCTCCGAAAATCTTGCCGGGGTTACTGCGGGGATAATCTTCAGCGTTGCTAGTGTCGGGGCTCTGGTTGGAGTTGCAATCTCTGCTAGGGTGGCGAAGAGCATTGGAGTTGGACCCTCTATACTTGGTAGCATTCTCATTGGCAGTCTTGGGGCCATTCCATACTATCTATCCGGATCCCTGACCGCCTCCCCCCTGTTTACCCTAGGAGGGTTTGGGGTCAATTGGAGTATGCTTACCATCATGGGAGGTCAGTTTGTCAGTTTCATCGGGACCGTAGTTTACAATGTCAACCAGGTCAGTTTGAGACAGGCGATCGTCGCCCTCCGTCTCCAAGGACGAATGAACGCGACAATGCGTTTCCTAGTCTGGGGCACAATACCTCTCGGAGCTATTACAGGCGGAATTCTGGGAGAGTTTCTGGGACTGCGGACCGCGATCGGAATAGCGATACTAGGAGGCTCGCTGTCCTTTCTCTGGATTCTCTTATCGCCCGTCCGCTCCCTCAAGACGATACCTGAGCATACGGAATAGAAAGACGACTGCCTTGCATCGCCTATCCAGAGCTTCCATTCCAACGCGAGTTGTGAGAGCGACGTCAAGCTGTGAGTCCTCCGATTCCCTTATACCTCTCCCATCCTAGATAATCGGGAGTGCGTCTGAAGCAGCTTCTCGCCCTTCTACTCGTCCCCCTTTTGTTCATCCCGTATTCTGCACACGCTACACCTCAACAGGTTCCATACCTGTTTGAGAGGCTCTGGGGTGGCTCACAGCAAGACTTTGCGACCAGTATCACACCTGTTGGTCAAGGGGGTTTTGAGGTAGGGGGTCAGACAGAGAGTTTTGGGAATGGACGCACGTTCATACTAATGGTCGATTCGGGCGGAAACCTCCTCTGGCAACGAACCTGGGGCGGCCCCGGATTCAATTGGCCAGGAAACCTTGCCACCGACATCGCTGGAAACGCATACGTGGCTGGGTACTCGGCTTTCTCGGATAATTCGGACCACATGTTTCTCGTGAAGATTGATCGGAATGGCAATCTTGTTTGGCAAGAATTATTCGACGGTATGCAAGGGGGCAATGTGGCTGTTGACGCCACAGGAAATGTGTACCTCACAGGATACACATTTGGAGCAGTTGTTCTATTGAAGGTTGACCCTTCAGGGGCTATCGTGTGGCAGAAATCCTGGCAGGAATTGGATGTGCGGGCGCTTGCGGTTGCGACCGACCCTGGAGGGAACGCGCTGATAACCGGGAGGGTTAACGACACGGGGTCCGGTAACCAGGGCGCGTTTGTTCTCAAGTTCGATTGGTCGGGGAAGCTTGTCTGGCAGAGAGTTTGGGGTGTGAGCGGTGATGCCGGGCAGGGGATATCCTCTGATATTCTCGGCAATGTCTACGTTACTGGCTTCCATAATACTCCGTTGGGAGGCGCGAACCAGGACGCGTTTGTTCTGAAAATTTCCCCGTCTGGAGAGCTCCTATGGCAGAGGACGTGGAGTGGAGGCAGATCCAATTTTCCCTCGAATGTCGGAGCTCAATTTCGGGGGTATGGGGTCGCTACGAACTCTTCTGGGTATGTCTTCGCGACAGGCTCAGCCGCCATAGCCTTCTCAAGCCTACCATCGGACGTATGTATTTGCACGTTCATTCTCGGACTTGACTCAACCGGGGGGATTGTCTCTCAGAAGGTGTGGGGAGGCCATGGAAACGCTGGTGGCCGGGCAATAGCCTTGAATCCAGCAGGAGGATTTGTGGTAAGCGGGATTGTTGATCACGGCCTTCACTACGCAATCGGGACAACCAATTTTCCTATAGAAGTGCCTACGCTCGCGTTTGGCGCTCCTTCAAGTCCAGTCAGTAATGCCTCTTTGACTCCTGTCCCCGTTCAGGGAAGTCTCTCCACGCCCGCTGGAACTCAGGATTATGCAGGAGGGAATGATGCTTTCTTTCTGTTCTTACCCGCCGGGAATCCTCAGCTAGCCGTCTATGAAGGGACGCTTGTGAGTACGATACCTGGGGGTCAAAGAAACGTTTTGTTGGTATCGATCGAAGCGGGCAACGATCTTGTTTTCAACGCCTCCGTCACTATCTCATCGAGCGATCCTTCGTTAGTTCCTTCGAGAAGTGAGTTCACAAATTCGACGAGTTATGTGGCTCCTCACACGTTCGACATGTTTCACTCGGAAACTCTCTTGGTCCAGGTTCATGCTTCTGAGCCTGGGTTCACTAGCGTTCTAGACCAAAGGCAGATCGGAGCGGGTCCTCCCGTCTCGTTTCTACCAACGCTTTTCGGAATCATAATTTTCCCAGCAATCATTGCCGGTGGCGTTGCGCTTGCCGTTGGCATTGTAATCATATTGCTTAGGAAGCGGCTGTTTAGAACCGAAGGCGACGATTCTTTTCATCAATCTATTCGGGCTCAGCTATATACTGTCTTGAACAGCCTGCGAGCTTCTTTCAAATAGAGGCCACCCGATAGCCCCTCAAACGATCATGAGCCTTCAGGCCACCACCCCGGCAGTTCAACAGAAAACCGGCTACCGCTACGTCAAGTACGCATTCTTGAAAGTCGACCCGGCGTGGAGAAAACTACCCGCTCAAGAAAGAGAGGCCTCAAAGAAACAATTCCTCTTATCGCTCAACAAAAACGGAGACCAGATTCGGCCTCGATCCTACTCTCTGGTCGGAACGAGAGGCGACGTTGACTTTTTGCTGTGGACAATCACCGACTCTCTCGAGACCATCCAAGGCTTCCACTCTGACCTCCTCAAGACAGAGATTGGAAAATACCTCTCCACACCCTACTCGTACCTCGCTATGCTACGTCCCTCGGAATATTTTGGGAGACCTTCAGAGAAGGATCCTGTAGGCTCGAAATACCTCTTCGTCTATCCCTTCACCAAAAAACGGGAATGGTACGGTATACCGTTCGAGGAGAGACGGAGAATAATGAAAGACCACGTACAAGCCGGCCAGAAATATCCCTCGGTAACCATACACACATCGTACTCTTTCGGGATTGACGATTACGAGTTCATACTCTCGTTTGAGACCGATCATCCGGAAGACTTCCTCAACCTCGTGATGGATCTGAGAACCACCGAAGCCAGCAAGTACACAGCCCTGGAGACTCCGATCTTCACATGCCTCAATGTTGAACTTGAGAAAATGCTAGACCTCGTTTGACCATAACACAAAACGAGACGCAACACTTGACTGATTTCGAGAACGATAATTTCCTAAGAGCCTGCTGGAGGAAAGAGACAGAGTTCACCCCGATCTGGTTCATGCGACAGGCCGGCAGATTCCTGGACAGCTATCGAAAAGTCAGGGCGAAAAATGATGTCCTGACCATCTGCAAGACCCCGGAGCTCTCAGCCAAAGTCACCGTTGATGCAGCGAACGAACTGGGGGTTGATGCTGCGATAATCTTCGCGGACATTATGTTGCCTCTCGAGGGAATCGGCCAGAGCTTCAAGCTCGTAGACGGGGTCGGTCCGGTAGTTGAGAAACCGATCGGACGAATGGAGGATGTGAAAACGATTGGAAAATTCTCTCCGAAGGATCACGTGCCTTTCGTGACGGACGCGATTGAACTGGCCATCCAACAGCTGGATGGACGCACGCCTCTAATCGGGT
>WNGD01001958.1_pt1 | contig 22099 bp, 19 predicted proteins | sample 5400671 | NCBI WGS metagenome assembly WNGD01 (sample SAMN13153369, study PRJNA577476) | soil metagenome | isolation source: 40 cm soil or saprolite under grassland replicate 2 | place: USA:California | collected 2016-06-15 | reverse complement strand
GCTCAACAGCTTTCTGCTGGCCTTGATGGATTTCCTGGGAGTGTCCAATGTTCCCAAGCAGATGCGCATCTTTGACGCTCACCCTTTCCAGGCTGTTCGCCTCTTGCTTGGCTCACTCCTGACTTTTAAATAGCCCTGCGTCATGGCTGATTGTCAGAGGGCTCGCGACTCGATACGCATGAAATGAGAGAAGAGGGAGGACATACCTTGATCTGTCTCAAAACTAGTATCATAAGTGAATTGGGTGGACTAACTTTGGAACTGAACTAGAAAACGGAGGGTAACGTTTGATGACGTAAGCTAAGAAGAATGGAGAGCCGGCTGCGTATGTAGTTACGAGCCGGCTACTTTCCCTCAAACTACTCGCCACTAAGCAGTGGTCAGCTTTCTTGTCAATCGGCAGCATGTGGGTCTTAGGTATAGAGCGTCTTATACTACCGCTTTTCTGCTTCTCCTTTCTGCTCCCGCTGCAAGCGCCTCCACCAGACGTTGAGGATCGGGAGTCTCGGGGCGCAGGGAGCGGTTGCCACGCACTACGAAGTGTACCTCGACATCATCGGTCTGGAAGATTTCTTTGGCGAAGGCGATAGCCTCTTCCTGGCTGAACTCCTTGCAAGAGCAGATGTCAATGTCCACTTCACCATAAGATGGCCAACAATGCAGGCTGACGTGGCTGGTCGCGATGACGACAAATCCCGAGAGCCCTGCATCAAGCGGGTTCGAGGTCTCGATCTGGTATAGGTGAACGGGGCTGACCTTTTCCATATCGATGCGTTGCGGAAACTCATCGAGCGCTCGCCGAACGAGTGGCTCATCGCTCAAAATTTTAGGATCAACACCATACAATTCTAACATCAGATGAACAAGCATCTGCTTCATCTCCTTTACTAGTCGCTTGCTTGAAGGCAAGCCGGGTACATCAGTAATTTCCCATACCGCTGCCCGGCAGCCCTTTTTGCCCTCTGCTCGACCAGGTGATCCGGTATGTTTTTGGCACACCGGTAGATATTATACATTAGGTTGTCAAGCTAATGCAAAAAAGAGACTAGATGCTTGTATCTAATAGCAAGGCTTCTTCCATCTAAAGGGAAAAGTTGACTCAATCTAATTAAGAAGGCTATTGGGATTAGATCGAGGAAATTCTTGTGATCAGCAGGAAGCCAGTGAGAGGCGGAGCAGGATTTCCTATAGCCATCGATTTGAATACAGAGGACTGTTATGGCCTTGCCTCTTTTCCAGTCATGTATGCGTCTTTCAGCTCTTTAAGCAACTCCTCAAGTTTAGCAAACAGTTCTTTGCGTGGGCGTGGCTGCGCTTTGTTCACAACATAAGCAGTGAGCAGCGGTAGAGCAATGGTGGAATCGCCGTAGATCACGACGGTGCTGCGCAACTGATCAGGTTTGATTTTGCCCCACGAGACTGCCTCAGATGGTGTCGCGCCGGAGAGACCACCCCAGTGGGGGGCATCCGCTGTGATCTGGAGGAAGTAATCGTGCCCGCCTTTGTGGATACCGAGCACCTCCCAGAGTTGCGGCTGCGTCTGGAGATAAAAGTTCTTGGGGCTGCCACCTCCCAGGATGATGACGCCGTTGCGTGTGGCATGGTGAACGATGGCGGTTGTTTCATTGACGTCAGCCAGGGGATCGAGCGTGAGGAGATTGCCGTCTAATGCATGACGTGCGACATTCATACCGATCGAGGAATCGCCGGGAGACGAGGTGTAGATAGGGAGATTCCAGGCTGCTGCCTGTGCAAGTACGGAATATTCGGGCTTCACTCCGGCTTTGAGCAATTGTGTTCCCAGGTGATGGTGTAATTCGGAGGTTGCGATTGGCCTGTTGGGTAAACTGTTGAGACATTCGCGCACAAACGCGTCGGTGTCGAGCAGGACCTTATCTGCGAAGAGAATATCGTAAATGCGGATTACCCCTTCTTGCTGGAGCTTCGTATCGTCCAGGCGGAAGTCGCCACGATGCATCACCATGGCGAGCGCGTAGTGCATGTCATGATAAAGATTTGCGCCGGTGCTGATGATGAAGTCGACGAAGCCGTACTCCATCAGCGTAAGGATACAACCACCTAGACCAGCGGGTGTGAGGGCCCCGGCCATGGTGAGGCCAATAGTGACATCTTTCTCAGGAGCGAGCATCTCTTCAGCATAGAGGCGTGCGGCTTCGTACAGGCGTGCCGCGTTATATGCCTGAAACTGCTGGTCAATCAATTCTGTGACGGTCATATTGGGATATATTCGATGCGGCAGGATTTGTGGGCCGCTCAGGTATTCGCTCTGGGTGGGCTGGTGATCGCCTGGTGTATGTGTATCGTGGGTCATAAAGACTATCCTTTCTATGTGGGTGGTGTTAACTGTATACTGATATTCACCATTCTATCAGAAAGGAGAATTGTAATGGATGCTGGGTAGTCAATATCTCTTTTTGAATGGTCTCCAACGAGTTACGTGCGTTTCCTGCCCATCAGGGAATTATTCCTCAATGTTATAGAATTCGCGGCGACCCGATTCGACCAGCGGCATCATGCGTGTAAACCAGTCTCCGAACGCTGGTATAGAGAAGACCTCGGCAAGACGCTGTTGCCAGGCGGCCACGCTTTCCACTGTTGCCTCGGTAACGACCGTGTCGAAGGGGCCGCTGGCATCCGTGAAGATGCGATCCACGGACTGCCCTGGCCACTGCTGGCGCAGCTCTTTGAAAAGTGCCACTAATGCTCCCGCTTTGCCATATTTGGCCTGGAAAGTATCGCGTACCACTATCATCTTTTCATTTCCTTTCTGGATGTTGTCACTTTGGGGGTGACTATTTAGGTAAAACAGGCATGAAGAACATTGAACCCTTAGAGAGTGGGCCTTCCTCTGTCATTACATGACCCCCGGGAGTGCGGCAGGGACAAACATGACTATCACTCCATAGACAATCAGTGCCACGCCTGCGATCTGACTGATCTGCCTCCCGAGAGGAAACGACTTCTCAGCGTAGATGAGTGCTGTCAGGAGTGCCATCACTGCGATATTCATGATGCCAAGTGGAAAGAGGAGCACAAACAGGAACCAGCAGCATCCGAGACAGTAGGCTCCGTGAAGGAACCCCATACGGAAGGCACCACCATATCCATCACGCCAGGAACCGAGGATAAATTGCAAAGGCGTCCGGCATTTCGACAGGCAAATGTGCTTGAGTGGCGACAGTTGATAGAGGCCAGCCACCACCAGCAAGGCACCACCAATACGGGGGGCATTATTCATGAGCCACATTGACTGTCCGGCCAATCTCTCAGCAAAGAGGGCGAGAGGATAGGCCACGAGGCCGAACAGCGTCCAGATGAGCAGATAAGCACTGACGAAGACCCAGGTCGGGACAAAGGCCTGAGACTTTTGCCTCTTGCCAGCGTACACCGTCGTAAACATGAGGATCATCGGGGCTGCCGTGGGGAACATCATCGCGATCATCATCACCACCCAGATCGCAATGAAAAGTCCTGTGCTCATTCCCATTGTCAGGCCCATTCCCATGGCTTGACTGTTCATGGCGGCTGATTGCCAGATGAGCAGCGCCCATGAAGCGGCAGCCAGAATGAGGAGCAAAGCCAAAATCAGTTTTCGTTCCCGCAGGAATGAATAAGAGTTAGCGGTAGGCATGTATGGTTTTCCTCCCTTCCAGGTAGAGTCAGGCGATGTCTTCTTTCATACCTGCATCGAAGACGACATCGCCCTTGTTGAGAGTGCGCAAATGCTACGCGTTGGACCAGTTGATCGATGCGTAGTGACCGTTCTTGCCAGAGTTATTCCAGCTCATGCCGTAGTCCGTCCATGTGCTGTTCTGCTCGCCAACCGCCATTGCCAGTTTGGGGGAAAAGGGATGTGCGTTCAAAGCCCATATTTCGTTGTTGGGGTCCATGCTTGGCAGAGGATGAACAGCCAGGTGCATGATGTTGGGAATCTCGACGGAGCGGCGTTTGCCCTCTATGTTGAAGGTGATTGGTACGGTTTTTGCACCGAGCACGGTGGAAATGAGAGGCGCAAGGGCGCCTAATGGGCCGCCAGCAGAGCCAGTGAAGACTGCCTCAAGGGCCTGGCGCTGTTGCTCATTGGCTCGCTCGTCGAGGTAAAGGGCTACAGACCAGTTTCCTTCGGCCATAGGTCCTGGTGAACGTGCAATCATGGCAACATTCAAGCCATCAAGGGTTACATTGCCATAGCTGCCACTATTGATGTGGAAGGCAAAGGCGACCTCACAAGCTCCTTGTGTCGGCCTGGAGGTCAAGGGCTGATTCGGGGAAATTGTACAAGGACACGCTACATTACAGTTACAGTTCTCGAAGTAATCTCCCGCGATTTGCCAGCGGGTTTGTGTTGAAGCCATGCGTCACCTCCATGTGCGCTTTTACTACTACTTGTTTAGTATGGTCTATGAGGTCATTCTTAGAGAATGACCGTAATCATATTACTCAATTGACTGAAAACACTAGCGAGGAATGACCTCCTTTCTGCTCACGATCCTTATGCAATCTCTCGCCTCTCAATGCAGTTCTGTCCGTCGCTGGTGAGTGCCATGCAGCTTCAACGCACCGCTCCACGGGCAGAGAGGACACGAGCAATGATGGTCGCGGCTTGTGTTGCACCGTTGGTTTCCACCGGACGGTAACACACCGGTTGATGCATCCTGGCCAGTGCGGCATTGGCGAGTTCCCCAGGCGTGATGGTATGATATTCGATGGCGCAGTCTGCGCCGTAGTTGCGCAGACGCCGCTGGACATGGATGCGTTGTTCGAAATGACGCTGTAGCGGAAAACAGAGAAAAGGCCGCCGGGTTGCGACCAGCTCCATACAGGTACTGAGGCCGCCCTGGACCAGAGCCAGATCACAGCATGCCAGGTGTTCATACAGGTTATGCACGTACGGACGCACTTCAAGCCCTGGAAGCTCAGGAAACGGCTCGTTGCTCAGGCGTGGTCCGGTGACCAGGATCAGGCGCAGGTCGGGGATCTCGCGCTTCATCAAGGGGAAAGCCCCGGCGATTTTGTGCAAGAGATGGCGTCCGACCGAGGTACCGCCTACAGCGGCAATAGCAATCTTCTCGTCCTGCCGGTACCCCAGGCGTGCGCGCATGGCAGCAGTATCAGCAAAAGCGGCTGGGTCGAACGGCAGGGTATAGCCACTATAGCGAAAGTGCTCATCAGCCCACTGGCGAATGACGGGAAGCCCTGGACCAAAGGGTTCCTCCACCACATCTTCAGGATTGCCGATGAAGATGGCCGCGTCGCGCAGGTAGGGGAAACGTGCGATGTGCTCAATATCGTCAGCGTTGCGGTCGGCGCACAGAAAGGCCTCGCGCTCATCTCCTTCGACTGGCAGGCACCCGACAAAGTCGGTCAGAAAGACAAAGGGCTGCCGCTTCAGTTCCGGGTTTTCATGGTAGTAATAGTCCACATCCCAGGCCTCGTCTCCGATCACGAGATCGTAGTGCTCCGCCTCCATCAGATCGGTAAAGGTCATGAAGTTGTTCACCATGATCTCATCCATGGTGCGCAGCGCGAAGAAGGCGGAGAGGTCATGCTCGCCGGCAACATGCTCAAAGTGACGACTTTCATTGGCAAGGTAGCGGGTAATGGGATGAACGTGCTCGCCTTCTCGCTCCAGATAGGTCGTGGCCGGGTCAACGGTGAACCAATCAATGGTGAGATCAGGTTCAAGTTTGCGCAGTTCGCGCGCAATGGCAAGGTCACGCTGGACGTGTCCCAGGCCAATGGGGCTGGAGAGCAAGAGCGCTTTGCGCGGACGGCTCATCGCCCTGGTCCACGTGCGTGTTTTCTGTGGCACACCGACGAAGCGAGCGATTGTGCGGTTGAACAACGCGGGATCGCGCGTCGCCGGCATGTGTCCCCCACCTTCAATAGTCAGCAGTTGTGCGTGAGGGATACGCTGGTGGATGGCAAATCCCCCGTCATACGGGGCTCTGCGGTCATCGGTGCCATGGATCACGAGTGTTGGTGCAGTGACGCGAGCAGCATGCTCTCGCATATCGTGGCCAAGCCATCCCTTGCGCGCCATATCGATAGTCTTGCCCGTCGTCGCCCAGCCATAGCACACCCCATCCTCATATGGCCTGGTGGAGTGCGGCTCGGTGAAGAGATCGGTGAAAAATCGATCAAGATAGCCGGGCCAGTCGCGGCGCATCTGTTCACTCGCGGCGGCAATGGTAGCTCGCCCCGCGGGGGTAGAGAAGAGCGATTCCGCGTATCCTCCCACAATGATGAGATGCGAGACGCGCTGCGATTGTTCCGCAGCCAGGCGAATCGCCGTCATAGCCGCGGAGGAAATGCCAATAATAGCCATGCGCTTGAGCGCGAGATGGTCCAGAACGGCCAGCAGATCAGCGTAGTACTGGTCAAAGCCATAGGCAGCGGGCTCCACTGGTCGATCAGAGCGTCCATTCCCCCGCAGATCCATCGACACCACCTGAAAGTGTCGCGAGAGATACGGCACAGTGGCTTTGAGGGCTTGCATGTGGACAATCTGGTAGAGTGGAGCAAAGACAATCGTAGGACCACTCTCGCCCCACATGGCGAAATACGTGCGCACACCTTCGCGCTCGACGAAGCCGTCTCGGGCAGGTACGACAGTTTCGTAGGGAGAGGAACCATCACCGGGCAACTGACCTGGTGGCGGCAATGGGCCAACGATCTGTTTGATACGCTGTGGTAGCTCTCCTGGTTCCGTCATGGCATCCCTCCTGAATGAGAGTTCTGACAACAAATGTTCGCTCTGGATAGTCCCAACATGCCGTTCAGCCAATGATAAGAATCAGCCTGCCCCGGATTGGGATAGTCTCCTAAATTTGCAAGTCATGTCTTTGAAGTTTTGAAGCAAATGAGCCATCAAAACAACCCTTGCCGTAGAGCAAGAGCAACGGCAGCAGTACGGCCTGGTACATCTAGTTTGTTAAAGATGTTACTCAAATGCCGATTGACCGTACGAGGGCTGATAACGAGCGTCTCTGCTACCATGCGATCAGTGTGACCATCTGCTACCAGACGAAGCACCTCTCGCTCTCGGTCCGTGAGGAAATTGAAAGTATACCTGTTCTGCGACATGTGCTCCTGAGGTTTGTCCATCACCTGGTAGCCAAGTGAGTGTATTGCATTCAGGCGCAATTCTGGAGAGACGAGACGGCGCTCGCTTGTTTCGATTGTTTCCATACCTGGTCTCCCATTTGTCAGCGTCGATAGATCGTGAAAGGGGTTCTGGATCGATCACAGAGGTGCCTTCTTGCTCCTCTCTCTCAAGTGATCGCGTATTATGGATCAGTACTGGTACTTGCTGGTATAGGGCGAGATGAGGCCTGCCTATCAAAGTGCTCCAACAACTGTTGCAGGGCATCCAGGGCTTCTTGATGATGGGCCTGTGCCTCTGAGATACCAAGCAACATCTCAAATTCCATGCCAAACCAGAAGTCACTGATCCAGGTTGCCATGACTTCAGGTGAAGCCGGAAGATCAAGCTGGTAATGTGCCAGAGCATCACATACTGCCTGCTCAATGACGCGACGCCATTCCATAATACGAGGCACAAAGTTCTCACGAAGGGCCTCGTTTGAGAGGCTGGCAGCCCACAGTTCCATTTGCACACGCACGAAACCGGAGGCGAGATCCTCTTCATAGAAAGCGCGGGCTTGCGCCCACTTTGCTGCAAAATCACCTGGTGTCTCGTACATCTGCGTTTGTCGTTCGATCAAGCGGCGATTGGCGGCATCGAGCACGGCAATCACGAGCTGATCTTTGCTCCCAAAGTAATAATGAATCATCGCATGATTCACCTCGGCTTCAGCAGCAACATTGCGCATATTCAGACGTGCGTATCCATCGGCAGCCAGGCGGCGGTGAGCCGCCTTGAGAATGCGTTCAGCCGTTTCAGAAGACTTCGGAAGCGCCATTTTTCTCCTTAACCATCCGGTTTAACCAACTGGATTAACCATTTGGTTAGTTTAGCATGAGAAACGACTATTGTCAAGAGCGTTACTCAGTTTACGTATGGGGTTCATGACAAAGAGCATTCACCCCTACTTCCTGGCGGAAAGTGAATGCTCACATGTCCTATAGCGGGCGGCAGGCTCAGCGTCCAAGGCGAGGTCTCTCCCCCGGTTTGGGCTCCAGGGTGGGGTGTTCTTCGATCAGGCGCAGGGCTTCGGCGATGGCGCGTTCGAGTTGGGGATCGCGATTGTTAACATAATCCTGCGGGGCAATATCGACCTCGATATCGGGGTCAGTGCCGTAGTTCTCGACGCTCCAGCCCACATCTTTGAACCAGAAGGCGAACTCGGGCTGCGTGGTTGTTGTACCATCGACCAGTTTATGGCGAGGATCGATGCCGACGACGCCGCCCCAGGTGCGCTTGCCGATGAGGGGACCGAGGCCAAGTAGTTTGAAGCAATGGGAAAAGATGTCACCGTCCGATCCTGCCTGCTCGTTGGTGAGGGCGACACTTGGCCCGCGCGGTGACTCTTCGGGATAGGGAGCAGGCTGGCTCCAACGCGAAAAGACGTAACCAACGCGTCGCCGCGCCAATTTCTGGAGCAGCAGTCCGGAAACATGGCCGCCGCCGTTCCAGCGTACATCGACGAGTAATGCAGGATAGTCATATTCAGTCAGGTAGCTGCGGTGGAACTCCGCGTAGCCCTCGCCCATCATGTTGGGAATGTGGATATAGCCTACTCGACCTTGAGAGGCGCTGTGAACAGTACGCCGGTTGTTCTCCACCCACTCTCGATAGCGAGCAGTTCCTTCGTCTGATAATGCTTTGACCATGACCAGGCGTGTCTCTTTGTCTTCTGCCTGTTCGATCAGCAATTGTACGTCGTTTCCTGCCTGGTTGACGAGCAATTCCTGTGGGCCGCGATCGGGTCCCAGGCGCTGGCCGTTGATCGCCAGCACGGCATCGCCCACATTAACATTAAGGCCCGGACCTGTGAGTGGTGAGCTGGCCTTGCTGTCCCAGGTATCGCCCTGCACTATATGGGCAATGCGGTAGCGATTGCTGTTAGTGTCATAGGTCCAATCTACACCCAGAGACCCCTGGCGGTAGTTTGGTCCCTGGCGATATTCCCCACCTCCTTCGTAGGCGTGAGACGTGCCGAGTTCGCCTTGCAGTTCCCACAGCAGGTCGGAGAGTTCCGAACGCGAGCTGACACGCTCGACCAGGGGAGCATACTGGGCATAGATGGAGTCCCAATCGATGCCAGACATGTCTTCGCTCCAGAATTGTTCGCGTTGCAGGCGCCAGGCTTCTGCGAACATCTGCTTCCACTCGGCGGCAGGCTGCACTGAGACTTTCACGCGATGGAGATCAAGCCAGCCGTTTTCGCGGCTGGGGTCGTCGCCCTCTTCCGACTTGGGGAATTTTTCTCCCGCTTTCAAGACGCGGAGGTGATGGTGTGCGCGGTAGATCAATGTCTTGCTGTCGCGTGAGAGATCAAAGCCATTGATGCCATCTCCGAGCCACTCGTACCTCAGTGTCTCGAAGTCAAACATATAGAGGACACCCCTGGGCTCGTAGTTATTGGGTGCGTGAATGGCTCCCTCGATGGGGAACGACAGGAGCAGGGCTTTTCCCTTTATGCCTTTTATAGCCGCGAAGCGTGCTTCGTTCAATGGGAAAGGCACTGCACGAGTGGTGATGCCTTCCAGGTCAATAAGCATGGGAGTCGTTTTTTTGGTTGTCTTCTCTTCATCTTCATCGGCTTCCGGGGTCGTTCCTTCAGTGCCGTTTTCTGCTTTCTGATCTGCTGTTTCCTCTTTTTCCTTTCTTTGGTCCTTGTCTTTCTCTCCAGGAGCTTTCGGTTGAGGGATGAACGGGGAGAGCTGGTCACGCCGCAATGTGATAGCGTAGGGGCGCACGCCACGGGGGAAACCAAGGTCAAATTGCAGGTTGTCGTATACAGGATTGAAGCTGCGATAGCCCAGGAAGTAGAGGAACTTGCCTTCGGGATCAAATGCCGGTGCAACATCGCGGAATACGGGATCGGTCGCGAAGTGCGTTTCACCGTTCTCCATATTGCAGAGCTTGATCGCGCTCTTTTGCGCTGTATGTGAGAAAGCGTACGCCAGCCAGCGCCCATCTGGTGACCATGACAGGCCACGAATACGCTCGTGATCGCTGTGGTCTGCGACGACGGATTGGGCATTTTCCAGGTCGACTACGATCAGTTCGTTGCGGTGGTTAGTAATGGCAACTACGTCGTTGGTGGGTGAGACAGCCAGACTGACAGCTCGTCCAAATTCGATATCGGTGAGCATTTTTGGCTCGCTGGCTTCCTCCGGATTGAAGATGATCAACCTTTCGCTTCCAGTAGCATCGCTGACGGCGACCAATCGTTTGCCATCACTCAGCCATTCCAGCAAGCGATAGCGGGCACCATCTGGCAAGCCATGCTGGATGACGGGTCCTTCCCAGTTGGCCATGGAGAAGGCTTTACCTCTCGTCGTCAACGCTACTGCCAAACCCTGGGGGTGCAATACATACGTGTCGAGGTAGTGGCTTGCCGAGACAAACTTGCGATTGCGTTGCGAGCGTATACTGGGCAACTCTATGTCGAGGCGCCGTGCATAGTCTGTGGCAGGGTCAAACAGGTACAGGTCAGCGCCGCAGTGATAGACCATGCGCTGGCCATCGCTTGAAAGATTGCGCGCGTAAAAATCATTATGATCGCTGTGCCGGCGTATATCCTCTCCCAACGGGGTGCAGGAATAGACGTTTCCTACTCCTTCGTGGTCGGAAATGAAGTAAATGCGCTCACCGACCCAGCATGGATTCGCGAGGTTCCCGTTGAGCGTCAGGAGGCGCTGGAAGGTACCGTTGCCTGCAGGATCGCACCACAGGTGACCGGCAGTGCCTCCCCGGTAACGTTTCCAGCGGGCCGGCTCCCCAATATTGCGTCCAAGCACAACGCCTCCCTGTGGTCCGTATGAAATAGCGTTGGCCATCCCGACCGGTACCTGCTGCGGCATGCCTCCATTGGGGCTGATGGTGAAGATGACCTCGTAGCGGCGGTTTATTTGACCGGCGTTACTGGCATACAAGATTGTCTTCCCACCGGGGGACCATCCCAGCACCCGGCACGATGATGCAGATTGGAAGGTAAGGCGCTGAGCAGTGCCGCCGAGGGCTGGCATGACATATACCTCGCTCGGACCTTCTTCGCGGCCAACAAATGCCAGTAACTCACCACCCGGCGAAAAATGGGGCGAGCTTACTTCGCCCACACCGGCTGTGAGGCGCCCGGCTCGTCCACCTTCACTTGGTATTAACCATATGTCATCCTCAGAAACGAATACAATTTGATCCTGGTAGATATTTGGGAAGCGCACATATCCTTGAGATGTCATATTTTCTCCTTTTATTGTGAGGGTCGATCAAATCCTTTGGCTAAGCAAACATAGCCAGGGTACTCTGCGGACGGCTTGTACAAGAGGGAGGCAACACTGTTTCTGTCGTGTCAGACTCTCTGATGCAGTCTAAAATTGTAGGTAGTATATTGTAGCACGGCAGTAATGGAGGTGTCGAGAAACGATAGTTCTCGTTTTTCCGCCGTGGCCGATGCTTAGAGTTATGCTCAAGGGAAGCAGATGCTATTTTTCAACATGGATGAAGTCACGTGGTGGTTGACGTGAGAATATAAAACATCTATAATTCCGAAGCTAAGACAGCTATGATGAATACATTGTATTAAGGAGAGAGTGTCCCAATGACTCAAACTGTGAATGGTCGAAAGGGTACGCCGCCACCGCAGAAACAGTATCGACCAGGACAGCGACAACAAGAACGCCTGAGCCGCGAAGCCCGCCGCAGGCGGCGGAAATTGGTGATAACTGCAAGTCTGATCGGGGTGGTGTTGATTGTGTTGGCGGGTATCGGTATATGGCAATACCCACGCGTCGTCGCCCTGTTTCAAAAGCCCCCGGTAAAGGCCAATAAGCATGTAAATGTAATAAGTACTTCTTGCTCCGTCGCGACCTCAAGCTCGTCGTTGTATACCCCTACACCTAAGGCGGGTCCTGCAGCACCCCCAACAGTAACGACGGCGCCGGCTACGCTGGTTGGTGGGCTGCAATGTGTAGATCTTAAGGTTGGAAGTGGTCCTGCTGCGCAAATAGGTACCGCCATCTCGGTGCAGTATACTGGATGGCTGGAAAAGAGCGGTAAGAAATTTGATAGTTCTTTTGATCGTCACGCACAGCCATTCGATGTATTGCTTGGTCAGAAGCAGGTTATCAAGGGATGGGAGCAGGGACTGACCGGCATAAAGGCAGGTGGTATCCGCCGCCTCATCATTCCACCAGCGCTGGCATATGGAGACCAGGGGCAGCAGCCAACAATTCCGGCCAAGGCCACGCTGATTTTTGATGTGATCGCTGTCAGCGAAAATACTTGCTCGGTTGCTACTACTAATAATATCTACAACTCAACGCCCACGCCCAATCCTTCGACTCCTGTAGTCGGGCCTGTCATACCTTCGACACCCACCGCTGGGCTGCTAACGCCTCCAGCAATAACTACCACTGCGGGGATGCTGACGAACGGTCTAAAATGTGTAGACCTTAAGGTTGGCACCGGCGCTCCCGCCGAAAGTGGAAGTACCGTAAATGTCCAGTACACGGGCTGGCTCGCGGCAAGCGGCAAGGAATTTGACAGTTCCTATGATCACGGTGGTAAGCCTTTTGGGGTGACCATCGGTCAGGGACAGGTGATTAAAGGATGGGAGGAAGGATTGATCGGTATAAAGGCGGGCGGAACACGCCGCATCATCATTCCGGCGGACCTGAGTTATGGTGCCCAGGGTTCACCCCCGAAGATCCCTGCCAATGCCGTGCTGATTTTTGATATCACGGTGGTAAGCATTAAGTAATTCCATTGCCACCGCCTGCTTGATAGTCGAGTAGGCGGTGGTTCCATCTAGCCTACCCCGGCGAGTAGTTCTCCCTCAATCCTTGCTCGAATCTCGTCGCGCACACAGCGATAAACGGCTAATTGCTCGGTCTCACTTCCCGCCGCCTTTGATGGGTCTTCAAATGACCAGTGCCGGCGGTGGCTGGCGCCAGGGAAAACAGGGCATGTTTCAGCGGCTGTATCGCATACGGTAATCACTTCGTCGAACGATTCACCCAGGTAGCGCTCCAGTGTCTTCGATTCCTGTTTGGAAATGTCGATGCCCAGCTCGGCCATTGCCCGGATGGCGAGAGGACGCACAAAAGTGGCCTCGGTGCCAGCGCTAAACACCTCGAATTGCTCGCCTCCCAGGTGCCGCAGTAGTCCTTCCGCCATCTGCGAACGGGCTGAATTGTGCGTACAGATGAAGAGCACGCGGTGCTCCATATTATTCTCTCCTTTGTGATCCTTCCATGATATCACACGAGACATTGTGGGAATAGGCATGGCGATTCTCTTCCTGTGTAACAATGGTGTTCTCTGTGGTATACTGAACGACGCGAAAAAACCTACTTCCCTCTTTCTGCCAATCCTTATCTGTCAAGAAAGGCAAAACTGATGCCCAACAGAGCACGAGTAGCCCTCACTGTCCTCGATCTGGAGACAAGCATTGCTTTCTATACCACATTGCTGAACTTCGAATTGGTGGAGTCTCAGCCCGATGTGGGACTGGCCTCTATACGGGATAGCGATGGTGATATGCTGTTACTTGCCCTCCTGCATCAGACCGATCTGCGCAGCCTTCTCGACGAACCCCGCCTTCTCTTCAAGCCTGGTGACACCCTTGACTTCTTCGTTGACACATTTGAAATGCAGCATGCAAGACTGGTCGAGAATGGACTCACCGATATGCGTGTCGAGGAAAATGAGCGTGGCGAGCGCAAACTGCTGGTGACCGATCCCAACGGCTATCACTTCGCTTTCGTGATCCCGGTGAAACGCTCACCCGAAGCGATGATAGCTGCCTACGCGGGACTCAGCGACGAGATTACAACAGCGCTTGACGGCCTCACCGAAGCCGATCTCGATCTAGAGCGCGCCCCCAATGAATGGTCAATTCGCCAGATCATCCATCATCTTGCTCTGAGTACCTCGTTGTCCCTGATGCCCATCGAAACCGTCCTGGTGAACCCAGGAAGCGTCTTTGTACGACCTCCCTATGACCAGGAAAAATGGGTGGAGGTGCTAGATTACAAGCATCGACCCATCGTGACGTCGCTGGCTCTCATCAGAGCGGTGCAGGCCCATATTACCCAGTTACTACAACATGTGCCCGGCAGTTGGGATCACTCCCTCGTGAGGAAGTTTACTACGGAGGATGAGGGCCATACCTCCACGCTCAGCGACATGATTACCATCCAGATCGAGCATACGACTGCACACCTCGACGAAATCCGCCAGACCCGCAAGATCCATCATCGCTAATGGCGTCAAATGATTGGACAGCATGTTGCGTCCTTTCGGGCAAATCTGCGTCTATGTGTATGGAAGAATAGTACCACTATTGAAGGGGGGAAAGCTTAACATGCTTTCGGGCGATATCCATTTTCTTCTCCGCAAACAGCAATACAAAGAGGCCTTGCAACGGTCGGCAGACGAGCGGCTGGTGCGGGCTTCCCAGGAAGTGTTCAACAAAAGGAAGCTGTATCTGCGAGCCATGCACTGGACCGGCAGGCAGATGTTAAAATGGGGTAACAAACTTGAGCAATGGGACACAAGACGACTCGATCGGGTACTGACCTCTACGGAGGGGTAAATACTTATAATGATCATAACTACGGAGAACGTGTGGCAGGAGTTCAATATAAAACTCAGGCAGTTTATCATCAAGCGTGTTCGCGATGAGCAAAGCGCCGAGGATATCCTGCAAGACGTTTTTGTGAAAATCCACACACATATAGATATGCTCAGAGATGGGCATAAATTGCAAAGCTGGATATACCAGATAACTCGCAACGCCGTCTATGATTATTACCGGGATCAGAAGGTTACAGCGGTTATTCCTGAGATGCTGGATCTTCCTGAGGAGCCGGGTGAGAATGATGTAGAGCGTATGCTGGCTCTTTCCCTCAGGGAGATGATTGATTGCCTGCCCGATGTCTACCGGCAGGCGCTGATTTTGACGGAATACGAGGGACTTACGCAAAGGGAACTCGCGAGGCGGCTCGGCCTCTCGTTCTCAGGTGCCAAATCGCGTGTCCAGCGGGCAAGGGAGAAGCTGAGGGGGATGTTGCTGGAATGCTGTCACCTGGAGTTTGACCGCAGGGGCAGAATTATCGATTACTATCCAAAGTGCGCCTGCTGTGTGAACGGCGGGTGTGGCTTCGAGGGTAGTGTGTATTAGCAGCAGTTTGCGTCCTTTTGAGGAAATTACCGTCTCCAGAAATGTATATCGAAGCGATGGCTCGATGGCATATAAAAAATGTGGACTCTGCTGGTCAAAAGTCAGAAAGGATATGAACGATGAACAGAGTGCCGGAGAACGATGAGCAGTTACGAGCGGCGGTAAGCGAACGCTACGCGCGCACTGCACAGCAGCTGCTGTGGTAGTGGCTGCTGCGCTACAACAAATGGTGATGCTATTACCGGATGGTGGGGGAGAGGAAAAGCAGTCGCGGTATTTCAATTTGGTAGATACTGATTAAGCCAGTGCTGCAGTGCTTCTACCAGTGCAGATTGTTCCTCAATACGTTTGTGAATTTCTTCCATGTCTGCTTCATTGAGTGGTACGTTCTTGAGTGCTTCGGTAACCCTTGCTAAATATTCTTCCTGGGTCATGTGGATGGGTTCGGATTTCGGCCATTGCTCCGCTAAAAATTTCTGAGCGTCTTTCATGGAAGCAACATAGAGTTTGCGTTCTTCTCGATCTAGAATGAGAGAGTGCTTTGCTTCACTCTCACTACTCCCCAAGTCATATTCAGCTATCAGTGGATGGACTGTGGGATGCTGCACAAAGCTACATACCCTTGCCATTCGCCTGTACCGGCGCTTTGTCCATCATCGTAATATGCTTCATCTCCCCCTGGCGTCCAGTGAAAGGACACAAAACGAGTTTCACCATGATAGCCAATTGCTTATTCAAGCATCGGAGGAACTGATGCCATAAGTGGTATTAATCCTGCAAGGGAAGGGCGGTTCTCTTTCCGTACGGTTGTGTGTTGAGTCATCAAGCAAGATTGTAGCAAGGAGGCAGTAAAAAAGCAAAGGTATAAGTGGGGAGAGGAAACAGGCAAACTCAGAGCACTATAAGCTGTACTAGAAACCATATTTTTCTTGTGCCTGCTGATTTCTGCTATAGGGTAGTTTTTAGGGGGAATTGTGGGGGGTGGGCTGATTTTGAGGCTGGTGTCGGGATTTCTGCAATTTCCGCTCTGAGAATGGTTAGGCTGCGGGTTGATAGGGTTTCAGATCGGGAATACGCTGAAAATGGCGTGTGTTGTAGGTCAGCACGGTCAGATCGTAGAACAGGGCAGTTGCACCAATGAGCATATCAAAATCTGAGATAAGCTCACCTTGACGACGAAGGTAGGAGCGGATTTCTGCAAACCGTTCCATAATTGGCTCGTTCAAATCAAGCAGAGGAAACGGGGCGAGGAATTGACGAAAGGTATGCAAGTGGGCTTGGGGGTTGGCGTAACTAAACGCAACATCGTAGATTTCTCCGATGGTGATGTAACTGACGGCAATCTCTTCTGGATTAATGCGCTTATAGGCGCTAACGGCTGCTTTTTTCCCTGCAAGTACTTGAATTATCCAATCAGCATCAAGTAAGTAGCGCATAGCAATTACGGTCTGGTAGCGGGGCGGCTTCCTGCTTCTCGCGCATGGTACACATGAGCGATTACGGCATCTGTATCAAGATCGCTCCAACTGCCAATAGCCGCAAGGGAAGCTTCATAATCAGCTTTCGTTTTCGCTCGTGTCTTTCTTGGAGTGGTTTTTGCTTCCGGTGGCATGAGGATTGCAACGGTTTTGCTATCTCGTTTCAGTTCGCGGGGTGTTTTGGTGGTTGCTACTTCCTCAGCAAGACGTAACAGGTCGGGAGGTTGCTAATATCAATAGGGGTGAGGGTTCTCATAACTGAACCATTATAGCAAATGGCCGCTTGGTTGCAAAGAGGTGTGTCACTTGCGAATACATCATGTCATTAAGTACCAACTCATTTCAGCGTTACATTTATCGTGCCTGAGCGTTAGGTCTATTAAAGAAGAACGTATTTTCAAGGTACTCATCGAAACTTGTTTCCTTCAAGCGGGGGGGGCAGAGGCCAACAAGCCGAAGTAGAGTAGAGGACGTTCCAATTATTGTTTATACACATGTTTGAGAAAGATGAAATCGATGTCTTTTATAGCAAGCCGCCCCAATCTTTCAAACACTATTTTTAGAGAAGAGGACTTACGGAAGGCCCGTGAGTATCTTTCCTCAGTAATTGAACGGGCAAACGGCTCCTGGCTTAAAAAACGCAAGGGGCCGATGGGAGAGCATTGGGACAATGATGGTGAGTATCCCGCTTGTGTGCTCATAGATATAGCGCAGGTGGTGCATTCCTTTGAGCATAAAATTACTCCAAGATCAACCCCGCTTTTCCCTGCAAAGGTTAAGGGTCTTCTTCAACCTCGCACAGAAAAGGAATTTATTGAAAATCTGACCGAATTGCAAGTAGCATTTGTGCTGACTCAGTATGCAAGTCCATTGGATGTGGACCCTTTGGTTCCTGAGCAATACTTACTGCCATTATCAAATCACAGGCGGCCAACAACTCCTGATTTCTCGCTTCGATTACCAGATGGCAGGGTCTTCTTAGAAGTGACCGTGCTTCACGTCGAAATTTTAGATAAGTGGGACAAATCTATTCTTGATCTGACGACTGCTCTCAGTCGACATCTGCATATGCAGCAGAAAGAGCTTGTCGTTAATATGCAGTTACCACTGCCATTTCCTGGCAATGTTGAGCAACTGACAAAGCTTCTTGTGAAGAAATTTGATGAGTTCCCTTCGGGAAGTATAGCTATTGGTAGTAATGGGGAGATCAGATGGGAACCCATCCCAGCCATTACTTTGCAAGATACATCTTCCATTTTTTCTGTCTTTACAACCATGTCGTCACCCGTAGCGACATTTTCTGTATCTGGCGGGGAATGCAAGAATGCGTTTGCTCAGATGCATGATATTGCTACCATGCCAGAGGAAGATATAGACAGAGCAAACAAGCTACTGTTTAATTCGCTGCGCAACACCTTGAACCGGAAGAAAGATCAGTTGCCACATGATGAACCATTTCTCCTCATTATTAAACTTGGGCATCCACGCTTGTTAGAAGACAGACTAACAAAAAGAATACAGGAGCGGATTTGGCCTAACCCACAATATAGCTGGTTGTCAGGTATAGGCTTCTTTATACCCCGGCTAGCATTCAGCCCAACAGATGCAGAGCATCGGCTCAATTTTTACTTCAATCCGGAGGCTCGTTGCCAAGTAAAGCAATCTCTCACAGCACTATTCAGTGGAAAAACATAGTGGCCCGCTAAGTGAAAGAATGGTCCAGCCTGTTGAAAAATGCTTTTAAAAACTCATCAATAAGGAGGGATGCATTGTGTTGCATGACTATTGAGTAATCTGAACCAATCGGGAAGGAAAAAGACCACTACGCCATAAAGTGCTGGCAACCCCCCCCCGAAAGCAGCCAAAAAGAAGGCAGAGAGGGCCTCTGCTGGCTCCGGACGATGCCTCCCTCCTCGTTTTTTCAGCAGCCGCTTCAGATTTTGCCCAGCCGCTCGCATCAACGCTTCACCATTGACCCGCTCCAGCTCTCGCAAGCGGAGCCGTCGCATGCCATGCCACTGTTTGCCCTCTGCGAATAAGGGTTCCACCCACACACTGCGCTTGCGCAGGGCTTTCTTGTAGGGCTCGGTCGGTTGATAGGCACGCACCCGATCCAGATACTTCTCATCCACACTCCGGCACAGACTGCGTCCCTGCTTATTGGTGGTACACTGGGCTTGCAGTGTGCACGCATTACAGTCCTTGACATAGGCCCGATAGCGGCGTTGTCGGTCAGTCGATTGTCCCTGCACAAAGTGCAGTTCTTTGCCTGCTGGGCAGATGTAGATATCGCGCGCCGCCTCATACCGGAAGCGGTCTGGGCTAAAGAATGCGGTACGGTGGTCGTGATCGGGAAGGGGAATGTAGGCGTGGATGTGCTCCCGTTCAATAGCTGCGATGTTCTCCTCAGTGCCGTACTTGCGATCACCCGTCACGTGCCTGGGCCACAGCTTCCAACGAAAGCGCACCCGCCAAAGCAGATCCAGCATCGGTTGGTTGTCCATCACCTCCGACGGGGTCACCAGCACCTGGAGAATGACCCGCGCTTTGCCGCCATCCACGACATAGTGCGTGTGGTAGCCCATATCCGCTCCGTGCTTGGTCAGCATGAGGGTGGCATCTGGGTCGGTGGTACTCACACGCAGATCGGCCATGCGTTGATAGCAGCGACCCGCGACACTCCGATCTTGCGCTCCCAGTTGGAGGGTCCAATCATGACGCTCTTCATTGTGCTGGGCGAGTGCTTCCTGTTCCTCCTGGGAGAGCGAGGTGGGGAGAGGCTTCGGTGCTTTCGGCGAACCCTGCCCACTGGATGCTGCTTCCTCCTGGCTGCGATCCTGATCGCTCTTGTCTCCTGCTTCCTCGGCTTGGGTCCCAAACAAGGTAGCCACATGGGCATCAACCGCAAAGCGGGGTTTGACCGAGTCGAGCGAAGCGTTGGCTTCCACTTTGGTACCATCGAAATACAGCTCTTTCCCCCACACCAGTCCTGCTGCTTGACATTGCTCGACAATCGCTTCAAAAAAGCGACGAAAGACCTCGACCCCATAGCGCTCACGGATACGTGTCAAGCTCGAATGGTCGGGTAACGGCTCATCCAGATTGTATCCCACATACCAGCGCACGCTGAGTTTATCTGCCACCAACTGCATGAGCAACCGCTCCGAGCGGATGTCTTCAAAAAACAGCACGAGTTGCAGCGGTGCCAGAACACGACTGGGTCAATGGAGGGACGACCACCGTGGGCATAGGTCTCTTTGACGAGGTCACGGACAAATGACAGGTCGAGGACGTGATCCAGATGGCGATAGAAATGGTTGATTGGAACGAGGTCTTCAAGCGAAATCACAGCAATCGGCGCAAAGATGCGCGCTTTGGTTCCCATCATAGCCATCGCCTTTCATCGCTTCATCCATCCTTTGAGCGAACAGGAGGATTGACTCTCCAAGGAAGATGATGTGTTTCATGGTGTTCCAATGGACGCAACCACAACGAGACGTGTGCGGGCTGCATCGTCTGCTGCACGACAGCCAGCAACTGCTCGCGCAACTGGTCCAGGTCCACTTCCTGGCGCAAGGTGGCGCTGAAAGCTGCCACCGTCTTGACGGCGTCATACTTGCTGCGGTAGAAGCGCCGGTCAATGATCCGTTGGATACCTCGACGTAGCGGCCCGAACAGGGCATAGATAGCCAGCGTGGAAATGACGATGGCCACGCTGTTGTCCTGGCTGATGATGCCTCGCAGAAGCGCGGAGAGCCCAATCACCAAGCCAACGTAAACCAAGGCCAGTGATGCCGTCAGTATACCGTAGACCAGCGTGCGATTGATCAGCACATCAATCTCCCACAGCCGAGAGCGCAGCATGGCGAACCCAAACGAGAGTGGGAGGAAGAGCGGCATCAGGGAGCCGACCTCATTGTAAGCCAACAGATAGAGTGAACCGGGCGAAGCCAGCCCTGGGACAATCAGACCCAGCACAGTCACGATCATAAAGACCGTAATCAGCACAACGAGACCGAAGACCACCCATTTGGTCTGCTGCCGTTGCAGGGGGCTGGACACCCGCCGGTAGCGGTAGAGTTGGACGAATGCAAGCGTCGCCAGCTCGCCGAGAGACACGAGCCAGAGTTGGCTCACCGTTGTATCCGGCATGAAAGGCGCGGCTGGGAAGAAAGTGATAGGGACTTGCACTGCGAGAAACACGACGAGGGTCCAGCGCATGAAGCTCGGCACAAACTGCCCAGTAGGAAACAAGGAGAAGACGAGCATGAACAAGGCAAGAAAGAGGAAGCTCAGGCACTCGTTCGGGATCAGCCAGAGGGAAGGACTACTCGCCGGAAAGTCGCCCGTCTCGATGATCGGGCCTAACGTCACTAACAGGAGCGCGACGATGAGCGCCATGCGGTCGTCGGATCGCCGCCAGACGATGAGCGTACTGACCGCCAAACACACCACTACCGAGGCCAGCAGGAGCGCGACCGTGTACGCTGCGTAATCACCGAGAGACAGGCCAATCCCTTTGAGCGTCTCTCCTTGTCCAGGAGTGAGTTGCTGGTATTGGCATGCTGGCCCAGTACAGGGAGTTTGCAGTTGTGCCAGGTACACCGGGAGGCTGGCGAAGAAGATCAACAGGGTGAGGACGACCAATACGAGCCAGATGCCTCGGGCGAGCAGGAGCCTGCGCCCATGCAAATGTGCAGAGCTGTGCCGTTCACGGCTCTCAGTTACTTCTGTTGGCGCATGCCGAACGTTCATTCGCGCACTCCCTGTCTGCTGCTCTGGTCTTGCTGTGGATGGTCCTACTGACTTCCAAGAGACACTCCCATCTTACCATATGTGCGTCATCCAATCGTTACGACACGCGTTACGAACTGCGAGAGTTGAGCGACGTTTGGAAGGTAATCTGATCTTCTTTATACCTACCATTCAGAGTTTTTCAACAAGCTGGGTCATTCTGCGACTTATCGATAAGAGAGATAATCTCGGCTCCCGATTATATGTGAGCGTATTCTGGAGCATTATGCGGCGCATAACAAATTAGGAAAAATCTTTGATTTAGTTCATTAAAAAGCTCTTCAATAGTGATCTGTTTGTCAGGATCAGCTTGACCGATCTGCACTGGAGAAGGATCTTTCTCATTTTTATATTGGTGTTTAAACTAATACGGACTCACCGAACCCTTGCTCTGAGAGCAGAAAGGTTCAGAAAACTGCAAACGATGAGAGCAACAAGGCGACCATCAAGCCAATTGGCGAGGCTTTTTGGGCACCGGTTTGGGCTTGC
>WNGD01003982.1_pt1 | contig 22102 bp, 23 predicted proteins | sample 5400671 | NCBI WGS metagenome assembly WNGD01 (sample SAMN13153369, study PRJNA577476) | soil metagenome | isolation source: 40 cm soil or saprolite under grassland replicate 2 | place: USA:California | collected 2016-06-15 | reverse complement strand
GCTGCGCGTCGGCGGGAATTCCTTTCGGGGCAGCAATCACACGCCAGGCTGCGATCTGCCAGTTGGTGCCCAGCTCCTGCTTGAGCGTCGGCAGGCCCGGGTAAAGCGCGGGCGGGCTTGCATCCATGATGGCGAGCGCGCGCACCTTGCCCGCGTCGATCATCGAGCGTGCTTCGGGAATGGAGCAGGGCACCACGTCGACGCCGCCGGCGACCATGTCCTGCAGCCCGGGCGCGGCGCCGTTCGACGGCACCCACGGCAGCGCGTTCGGATCGATTCCCTGGTCCTTGAGGAGCCCGGCGATGGCGAGGTGCCAGATGCCGCCCTGCCCGGTGCCCGAGGCCTTCATCTTGCCCGGGTTCGCCTTGATCGCCTGCAGCAGATCCTTGACCGATTTGTAGGGCGAATCGACACGCACGTTGACGCCCGCGGGATCCGCATTCACCAGCCCGATGGGCGTGTAGTCGGTGTGCCTGAGCTGCGTGAGACCCACGTGGTGCATCATCGTGATCTCGACCGTGATCAGGCCGAGCGTGTAGCCGTCGGGCGCCGAAGACGCGATCGCCTGGTGGCCGACCACGCCCGAGCCGCCGGTGCGGTTCACCACGTTCACCGGCTGCTTGAGCTCCCTCTCCAGCAGGGTTCCGATGATGCGCGCCGTCGCGTCGGTGCCGCCGCCCGCGCCCCAGGGCACGATGAGCTGGATCGGGCGCTGTGGATACTGGGCAAAAGCGGACGATGCGGCGAACAGAAATGCCCCGAGCAGTAGTTTTCGCATGACCCCTCCTCCACCCCTCAGCAGGGGTGATCGGAGCCAGTCTAGGGGTAAATTGCTGGGCAATCAATTCCAGCCGCCGCAGCAAGGCATGGCCTGTCGCACACCCTGGTAGATTCGGGGGTCGCTGCAACAGCGTACTTCCCAAGCCATCTGGACATATTGATAGAGCCATTCTGCAGAAAAGTTCGGCGTATATTGGCAGTGCACCAGAGACATGACTGGCGCTTCAATATCCCATGCTCGTCCGTCTATCAAACAGGGGAGATCAACCATGACGACCCGACGTGAGGTTATTTTTGCGGCGGCCGCGGGCGCCGCGATGCTTACACGCATCTCGAGCGCACTCGCCGCCACCTACGACTTGGTCATCAAGGGTGGTCGCGTCATCGATCCGGCCGCGAGGATCAACGCAATGCGCGACGTTGCGATCGTCGGCGGGCGCATCGCTGCGATCGAAAGCAACATCGCGGCGGATGGTGCGCAAACGCTCGACGCGCGAGGAAAGCTCGTCGTGCCGGGCCTGATCGACGTGCACACTCACGCCGCGCGCGCGAGAGAGATGGCGGCGATCTGCCTTGCCGGCGGTGTGACGGGTTTTGTCGATGCCGGATCCGCAGGGGCGGACAAGATCGACGACGTCGTGACGAATGCGAAGTTGGCGCCGAATCGCGGCCGTGTCCTCATCAACCTCGCGCGCACCGGCGTTACGCCCGACGGCGAGCTGAATGACATGCAGCGTGCAGACGTCGCTTTGGCGCGCGCGGCGATCGAGCGCCACCGCGACACGATTATCGGCGTGAAGGCGCGGTTGTCGTTCAACGTCGTCGGGCCGACCGATCTCGACGCCCTCAAGCGTGCCCAGGAAGTCGCAGGCGATCTGCCGGTGATGATACACATCGGCCAGACGGTCTCATCGATGCCGAAGATACTGGCGCTGCTCAAGCGCGGCGACATTGTCACCCACATGTACGCGCCGGAGCCGAACAGCATCCTCGACGGCAATGGCCGCCTATTTCCGGAGGTCGTGGAAGCGCGCCGCCGCGGAATCTGGTTCGACGTCGGCAACGGCCGCAACGGTCACCTCTGGTGGGATGTGGCGGAGCGTGCGCTGAAGCAGGGCTTCATGCCGGACACGATCTCGACTGACTGGACGACGGAGGGACGCGCGAGCGGCGTGATCGATTTTCCGAACTGCCTCTCGAAGTTCCTCATGCTCGGCATGCTGCTCGACCGCGTGATCGCATGCGGTACCAGCAACGCGGCACGCATGTTCGATGCCTTTAAGGATCGCGGCACGCTGAAGGTCGGCGCGCCTGCGGACGTTGCAGTGCTCGAGTTGCGCGAGGGTAACTTCGAATTCGTCGACAACTACAGGAACGTGCGGACGGGCCGGCAGCGGCTCTTCCCGAGCGCGACGGTGCTCGGCGGCAAGCTCGTGCCGGCGCAGGGGTAGGTCAGTTCGTGCGCCGGTGATTCCCAGCGTCTTCCGATTTTCTCGCGGCGTGGGGCTTGTTCGTGCTCGCGGTGCTTAAGGCTTAGCCCTTGCAAACCGGCAGCATCAACGCCTGGAGCACGTCGCTCGTCGCGCGGTTCTGCACGAAGGCCGCAACGCCCAAGTTCTTGGCGTTCGTGCCCGGGAGCAGCGGCAGTGCGCGTCTCTCATCGATCTTCGGACCTTCGCCGAATCCGATCGGACCGATCCATTCGCGCACCACGAAATCGTGCTCGAGCCGCTTGCCGCGGTTCTCGCCGGTGAGCACATCGCTCGCGAGCTTGTTCTCGTAGGCGGCCAGATACACGGCGGCGCTCTTTTGCTCGGCCGGATCGATGAGCATCGCGGAAAGCTCCGCGTGGATGGCATCGGGCGCGACCGCACGGATCGCGAGCGCGATCCGCGCGCGCGCCGGGCGGGAATTGATGCGCTTCACCTGTTCTGCGAATTCGCCGCCCGACCAGCGGCGGAAATCCCGCCCCTGCAGCAGCACCTGCGGAGTGTAGACGATCACCGGGCGCTTCATCTGCGCGAGCTTGCGCTGCCGCACGGAAAATTCGCCCTTGGCGAACGGGTCCTTCCAGCCGATGTAGTCCCAGTAATCGACGTGCAGCGCGAGCGGCACCACCTGGTCGGGTCTGAGGCCCTGGCCGAAGAGCGAGGACAGCCAGTGGTCGGCCGCGGGGCAGCTGTCGCAGCCCTCCGACGTATATAACTCGACCAGCGCGGTCGTGCGCGGCCCGCTGTGGGTCGAGCACGCTGGTTCGGCGGCGTGCGCGGCGTAGGTAAAGGCGAAGGCGATCGCGATCGGTGCGAGAAGGTGTCTCGATTTCATGCTTTCTTCCGTCAGCGGCGCATGGTACACGCAACTGCGGACTAGTACCATTTGCGTATGGATTCTTCCGTAACCCGCATCTTCGCGCCTTTCTACTCGAGCGCGTTCAGCTGGAATTTTGCGCTCGGGATGACGCAACTGCTGATCCCGCTTTACGCGCGGGACCTGGGTTATTCCGGTGTCGCGATCGGCAGCCTGATCGCACTCCCCATCATCGTGCAGATGATCTTCAACCTTATCGGCGGAGCGTGGACCGACCGCCTCGGCGGTATGAACATTTCCCTGGTCGCGTTCGCGGCCACCGCGGCGGCCGGAATCATGTTCGCCACATCGTCGAGCTTCGCGGGCCTGTTCGCCGCGCAGATCATGATGATCGTGGCACGCGCCGTCTATTGGCCCGCGAGCTGGACGCTCGTCAGCCAGCTTCCCGGCGAGCGCAGCAGCCTGATGGGGACGCTGAACGCAATCACGAGCTCCGGCCAGATCGCCGGCACCGTCGGCGCCGGGATGATCATCGCAGGCTGGGGCTTCGGCGCAGGTTTTTGGACCGTGGCGGCGATGGGCGTTCTCTCTTTTGCCTCGGGCCTCGTGTTCCGCTACGCGCCCCCGGCCCGGGAGAAGGCCCCGCTCGCCATGCTTGCGACCTACCGAATGCTGCTCGGCCGGCGCTCGATCCATTACGGCATCATGTGCGCCTACATCTCGGCTCTGCCCTTCTCCTTGAGCGTCTCGTTTTATCCGATCTTGCTGATCGAGCAGGGGTTCGGGTCGGAGGCGGCAGGCTGGCTCGTCGGAATGCGCGCCCTGGGCGCGATTGCTGCGGGCGTCGTCCTCGCGCGTTTCGTGAAGCACGCGGACGACTCCTCCGTGCCGCTTGCCTCGGCCCTGGCCATCGCGGCCTCGGTGGGCCTGGTCGCTTTTTTCACGAACCCGGCGATCATTGCATTCTTCCTCTTCGGCGTGGGACTCGGCTCGGGTGTGATGACGATTTATTTCCAGATCCTCGTGAGCACCTTGTCCTCCGGCGAAACCCGCGGATCGGCGATGGCGCTCGCCGGGATGGGGTGGAGTATCTCGCACATCTCGACTCCTCTCGTCATGGGCGCTCTGAAGGACTTGTACGGCATTCATGCGGCCTTCTACGCCCTGGGCTCCTTCGCGTTTCTGTTTTCGTTCGCCCTTCCTCCGGTCCACCGCTGGTCGCTCGCCCGCGGAAAACCGCGCTGAGCGCCGCGCCTTCCCGACCCTCGAAGTCCGGTAAACTGAGGGCTTCGCCTCCGTGGAGCCGGACCGTGAACCCGATCTTCAAATGGATGGGAATCGTCCTCGCTTTCGGCATAGCGCTCATGGTGATCGAGTATCGCATCGCGAAAAAGAAAAAGGAAGGCGTCACTCCGACCGACAAGCAGCGCGTCGTCGGAATCTTCTGGATCGCGATCTTCCTCAGCCTCCTGGTCGGCACGCTCATGTGGATGTCGGGCGACTGAAAGGATGAGCGTGCCTCTGGGGGTGCTCGATCAATCCCCCGTCATCAGCGGACACAGTGCCGCTAGAGCGATCGCCGAAACCGTTTCGCTCGCACGGCTCGCCGAAGAGCTGGGGTACCGACGCTACTGGCTCGCCGAGCACCACGCCATCGCGGCGCTCGCCGACCCCAGTCCCGAGATTCTCGTCTCCCGCGTCGCCGGTGCCACCTCGCGCATCCGCGTCGGCACGGGCGGCGTGCTCCTGCCCTATTACAGCCCGCTGAAGATCGCCGAGCAGTTCCGCATGCTCGAAGCCCTGTTTCCCGGGCGCATCGATCTCGGCATCGGCCGCGCGCCGGGCGGGGACCCGCGCACGGCCCTCGCGTTGATGGACGGCGAATACCCGGGCGCGGAGCACATGCCGCAGCAGGTCCAGGACCTGATCGGTTTTCTCGACCGGACGCTGCCCGCGGATCATCCCTACGCCAAGGTCAAGGCCCAGCCCGCGGGAGATACTTCGCCCGAAATATGGCTGCTCGGCTCCTCGGATTACGGCGGCGCGCTCGCCGCTCAGCTCGGCCTGCGCTTCGCGTTCGCGCATTTCATCAGCGCGTTCGGGGGCGAGGCCGTGGCGCGCGCCTACCGCGATCAGTACCAGCCTTCGGAGCGCGAGCCGCAACCCCGGTCGCTCGTGTGCGTGTTCGTGATCTGCGCGAAGACACGTTCCGAAGCCGAGCGCCTCGCCGCGAGCATCGACCTCCGGCGCCTGCACATGGCGAAAGGCATCGATGCGCCCGTGCCTACGCTCGAGGAAGCGAGGGCGTACCGCAGCTCTCCGCAGGAGCGCGCCTACATCGAGCAGCAGCGCTCGCGCCTGGTGCACGGCGATCCGGGAGAGGTGCGGGAAAAGCTGCTCGAGCTGAAGGAGAAGTTCGCCGCGGACGAGCTGATGGTCATCACCATCACCGGCGATTACGAGAGCCGACGGACTTCGTACCGCCTCGTCGCGGAGGCGTTTGCGTAGAGCCGCGGCGCGCCACGGCAGGCTCGTTCAAGGATCGCTGATTTTCGCGACGAAGGCATCAGTACCCCCAGCCATCCCGGTCTGGAATGCGCCCGCGGTCGTCGGGAAATTCCAGTAGGAGGAGGTGCTGCCCGTCACGTAGGCGTTCGGATTGGCTTGCGCGTCCAGGGCGATCCCGTAACCGTGTTCATTCTCGCTGCCCCCGAGGTAGGTGGAGTAGACGAGGGCGGAGCCGTCGGCATTGAGCTTCGTCACGAAGGCGTCGCCGCCGATATCCCAGCTGAAGACCTCGTTGGTGCCGCCGCCGAAGCTCGTCTGGAAGGCCGTTATCGTCGTTGGGAAGTCGCTGGAGTTGGTAGTACCCGTCACGAACGCGTTTCCGGCGGTGTCGACCGCGATCGCGGAGCCTGAGTCTTTGCCGCTGCCGCCGAGGTAGGTGGAGTAGACAAGGGAAGAGCCGGCAGTATTCAGCTTCACCACGAAGGCGTCATTACGGCCGCCGCCAAAGCTCGTCTGGAACGCCCGTGCCGTCATCGGAAAGTCGGTCGAGGTGGTCACGCCCGTCACGTAGGCGTTACCGTCCGCATCCACGGCGATCGCTCGAGTCGAGTCGGTAATACTGCCCCCGAGGTAGGTGGAGTAGACCAGGGCGGAGCCGGTGGGATCGAGCTTCGTGACGAAGGCGTTTTGGTAGCCGCTGAGGGTCGTTTGGAACGCCCCTGCCGTCGTCGGGAAGTCGGTGGACGTGGTCTCACTCGTTACGTAGGCGTTGCCCGAGGCGTCCACGGCGAGCCCGGGGTTGCCGGCCGCGTCTGAGTCGGTGCCTCCGAGGTAGGTAGAGTAGACCAGGGCGGAGCCCGTGGGATCGAGCTTCGTGACGAAGGCGTCGCCGTAGCCGCCGCCGAAAGTCGTCTGGAATGCCCCCGCGGTCGCCGGGAAGTCGGCGGACTGAGTAAACCCTGCCACGTAGGCGTTGCCGTCCGCGTCCACGGAAATGCCGGACCCATCGTCTTCGCCGGTGCCGCCGAGATAGGTGGAGTAGACGAGGGCGGAGCCGGTCGGGCTCAACTTCGTCAGGAAGGCGTCGCTGTACCCGCCCCCGAAGCTCGTCTGGAACGCCCCGGCCGTCGTCGGAAAGTTGCTGGAGAGGGTCTGGCCGACCACGTAGGCGTTTCCGGCCGCGTCCACCGCGATCTTGCGGCCCGCATCACTGGCACTGCCGCCGAGATAGGTGGAGTAGACAAGCGCAGAGCCGGTCGGATTCAACTTCGTCACGAAGGTGTCGTAACTGGTGCTGGTGCCGCCGCCGAAGATGGTCTGAAATGCCCCTGCCGTCGTCGGAAAGTTGCTGGAATTCGTCCAGCCCACCACGTAGGCGTTGCCGTCGGCGTCCACGGCAATACCAAAGCCCCCGTTGAATCCACTACCGCCGAGGAACGTGGAATAAGAGAGGACCGGGTCGATGACCAGCGGCCGGCTGCGATCGTACGCGGCCACCTGGAAGCCCACTCGATTTGCGCCTTTGCGTACGTAGCCTCCGGAGATTTCGCGCCGGCTGCCGTCGATGTTCTGGTAGATGATTGGCTTGTGCTGACGTATGTCGCCTCCTGCCGCGCGCAGCACGAGCTCGCCCTTCGCGTCTATCTCCAGTCTGTCCGCGCCCTTGAAGCCGAGCACGATCTTCTTCGGATCCGCGCCGGGCGCGACGACGAAGTCGTATTCGAGCTGGCGCTGGCTGCCGTAGTATACGAGATCGATACCCGGATAGACGTCCCGGTAATGCACTCTCGCGTAGGTCGGGACCTTGGTGAGCCACTTCGCCGAGTCCTTGCCGAGGAAGTAGTTCGCCGTTCCCGGTTGTTCCTCGAGCCCGCTCACGGCCGGCTCAGGCGCGGCGCCGACGAGGCTCATGCCCAGCGCAAGTGACTTTACTGGCGTTTGCGCACCGCGCTCGCGCCTGCTGCGAGCATCGCGTTTCTTTTCATCCGGGTTCGGGCGTGTCAACACCAGCACGGCCTCGCCTGAGCTCAGGTAAAGGCTGTAGCCCGGACCGCGCGAGAGAAAGCGCACATCCTTGTGCGTCTGGCCGCGATTCGCTTCGAAATGAAGTTGCAGCTTGCCGTAGGTCTCGTTGACACGAGCGTCATCAGCCGCGGCTGCCGGGCAAGCGAAGCCGACGATGAGTGGGAACAGCGTAAACCCTCGGCGAAGCGCATTCTCGGACATGGAACTCCCTTCGCTTCTCGTCGCTCCCCAAAATCACCGCTGGTGGTCAAACCGCGGTGGTGCGAAGGCCGATGATAGTGATTCCAGTCCGAGGGAAATGTCGCGGAATCTCTATTTTCCAGTCGCGGTTCCGCGACTCCGTATAGCTACTGATACTTTCCGGATCCCTCGCGCCCCGGCCACTCGGTCCGATTGCGGCCGGATTGCTTGGCCGCGTAGAGAGCGTCATCGGCCCGGGCGAGCAGCTCCAGGGAATTCGCCGAGCGTTTCAGCGCAACCAGTCCGAGCGAAACGGTCACTTGGGGCAGCGGGTGTCCATCGTAGTCGAGCGCTGCGTCAGCGATCGCCTCGCGCAGGCGCTCGGCGGCGCTGATCGCGCCCGGCATGGAGGTCTGCGGGAAGACCAGCACGAACTCCTCGCCGCCGACCCGGGCCGCGAAGTCGGCAGGCCTCAAGTTGGCGCGCACGAGCTGTCCTACCTGCAACAGCACGGCGTCCCCGGCGGCGTGCCCGTAGGCGTCGTTGACCTGTTTGAAATGGTCGACGTCCATCATGGCGATGCACAGGGGCTCGGAGGCGTGGAGGTGGCGCTGCACGATGCGAGGCAGCGTCTGGTCGAGCCAGCGCCGGTTGCGGAAGCCGGTGAGGGCGTCGCTCAAGGCCGCCTGCTCGAATTGCCGGCGCAGGGCGATATTCTCCTGAACGGCATCGTTGTTCGAGCGCATTCGCTTCGCCAGGCGGACCAGCAAGCCGACGGAGAACTCGTGCGAGGACTCGGCAAGCCACCAGAAGGTCTCTTCGTCGAGCACGAGGAGCTGCGTAGGCTTTTCCGCTGCGACCGTCGCAGTTGCGGCGCTGCCCGCGAGCAGCGACAGCTCCCCGACGGTCTCGCCCTGTTCAATGAACGCGAGCGGCGAGTCATCCAATTCCACGCGCAGCTGGCCCGAGATCACGATATAGACACGCAGATTCGGCTCACCCCGCCGCAGCAGGCGCTGGCCCGCTGCTAGCTGCAGCAGCCGGGCGCGCGGCACCAGCGCGTCGAGAATCTGGTCGCCCGTTCCCTGCAGCGATTGGAGCTCGCGCAGCACGGCAACGCTCACCCTTGACACCTGATCGCGGGCGGACTCCTGGCGCGCGGCAGGCGGCCTGGGTTGCGACGGTTTGCGTGCGAAGCTCACGTGGATGGCCGGCTGACCTCACCCCAGAATATCCGAGGAGCACCGCGGTCGGCAAGAAGAACCCGAAAAACAGCCGAAAGAACCAAGATTACAGACCCGCCTGCAACGTACCCCTACGCTACAATGACGCGCGGGGAGGGCGAAGGAGGATTTCATGAAACTCTCAAAGCACGCCATGGCGATCTTGGGATTGGCTCCGCTGCTGGCCGGTATCGCCACCTTCGGAGCTTGCCAGACTACACCCCCCCCTGTCTCGCAGGCGCACATAAAAACGGTTTTCATCATAGTCATGGAGAACAAGAACTGGGTGCAGATACTCGGCAGCAGCAGCGCGCCCTACATCAACAATACCCTGCTGCCCATGGCGTCCCACGCGGAGCTGTACTTCAATCCGCCGCTGGTTCATCCCAGCCTGCCCAACTATCTGTGGCTCGAAGCCGGCGTCAACTTCGGCATCTTTAATGACGACCCGCCCAGCGCGAATCACCAGAGCACGACCCAGCATCTGGTGACCTTGCTGCAGAAGAGCGGCATTTCCTGGAAGACGTATCAGGAGGATATCGGCGGCGCCGACTGTCCTCTGGTAAGCAACGGGCTATATGCCGTGAAGCACAACCCCTTCGTTTACTTTGACGATGTAACGAATAACCAGGATCCCAATTCGGCCAATTGCATCGGCCACGTGCGGCCATTCGGCGAGCTGGCGACGGATCTCGCCAACAATACCGTCGCGCGATACAACTTCATCACCCCGAACGAGTGCAACGACATGCACGACGGCTGCGCACCGCTCAATGATCCCATCCGGCAGGGCGATACCTGGTTGTCCCAGAACCTGCCTGCGATCCTCAATTCCGCGGCCTACCGGAGCGGCGGTGCGGTGTTCGTCACTTGGGACGAAGGGGCGGTTTCGGACGGTCCGATCGGAATGATCGTGGTGTCGCCGTTCGCCAAGGGCAATGGCTACCGGAACTTCATCCGCTACACGCACGGATCGACCTTGCGCACCTTCCAGGAAATCTTCGGTGTCAGCCCGTTTCTGCGCGACGCCGCCATCGAGACCGACCTGAGCGATCTCTTTGCGGTCTTTCCGTGAAGCTCAGAAGAGGTGCACCGCGGTCGGCCAGAGAAAGCCGATCAGGCTGAACGCGACGCCGATCGCGCCCAAGGCGTAGGCGATCCAGAGGAGCGCCACGACGCCGGTGATGATCTGGGCCGAAGCGAGAACGATCGCGATCTGGACTGCGGCCGAGGCAATCTCGTAGTTGTGGTAGGCCGCCATCGCGCGGTCGCGTTTTTTCTCCATCTCTTTCGCGCGCGCCATGAGCTCCTTGCGGCCTTCGTTGGTTTCGGGCTCGGACTGGTAGCGCTCGGCCGTCTTCTTCCAGCTCTCGACCTGCTTCTTCACCGCCTCGGGCGCCCGGTTTCCGAACTGGGCTTCCATCTCCTCGGCGGCGGTGCGCACCGTCGTCTGGCGAATGGTCTTCGCCTGGAAGAACGCCCACAGGTTCGAAGCCTCGATGTGGCTGGCGAGCGCGCTCGTTTGCGAGCCCTTGCCGAGGGTCTCGGCGAACGCGAGAACGAGCGCGAGCACCGCGATGAAGAGGGCGACCTTCTTGTTGGATGGATCGACGTGGACGTGCTCTGTTGACATGCTTGCTCTCCCCTAGCGATCTTGGAATTGGGGAATTCTAGCGCAGCCGTTCTCGGACGTAGCGGGGCAGGCGGACATCCGCGGAGCGCGCCGTACGTTCTTCAATGCCCGCGCTCCGTGGCAATCGCTTCAGCTGAGCGGCACAAATGATGTCGGTGCCGGCACCGGTATGGCGGTAATCAATCGCTTTCGCGTGATTTGCGCCACGCATATTTCTTAGTCTTTGCGTTCCACTCAAGTTCTGAATCATCATCGCAATCCATACAGCTCATCACAGCGATTCTCGACCGATTGCGCCCCAGCGCCAAGAATCCCGGTTTGCCCGGAAGCTGCTCGAGGAATACGAGGCGCCACGCACCCGAATCGGTTCGCGTCACGATCAGCATGAATCGACCGGTTTGCCCGGTGGTGGTCTCATAGACTCCGACCGCGGCCTGGTCGGGACGGCCGTCGCGATTGAAATCGCCCCTGAGTTCGAAGTGGAGCTTCCCGAACGCGAGGCCCTGTTGATGAAGCTCGGGTATCGGGATGTACTTCAGCTGATTCACGCTGGCCAAACGCCACCAAGGGTCGATCTTCTCAACCGGAATGCCGTAAATCTCCGAGTCACACGGACTGAAACGAATTCGAAGCCACCAGGCCTTTGAACCTTCGTCGATCTGGGCCTGCGGATCGCAGGAGGCGTACACAGCAGAGGCCCCTATTGCTGCAAGAAACAGCAAAACGACCCGGATCATGGATTTCTCGATCCAAGGAGTCTCAAACAAAATATTCCTGAAGGATTTCATTTCTCACCTCAATATGTAGGATGCCGGCTCATGTGGCTGCCCCGCCTTCGCCGCGGGCCGAGCGCCGAACGCGATGAATGCCAGTTATTTCTGCGAACGGATAGTTTATTCGGCTCATGAGCGTCTCTGGACGCCCGCTTCCGCGAGCATGACAACGTTTCTCTAGCGCCTTACGCCCGGCGTCTCGATCGGCAGACCCTGCGCGCGCCACGCGAGGAAGAGCTCGAGGTCGAGATATTCCTGCGAACCGTACGGCAGCATCTCGGCGCGTATTCCGGAGAGGCACGCGCGCAGACGGCGCTCGAGCGAACCCATGGTCTGCCACTCCATGCGGTACGCCGGGTAGGCGTTGGGATGGCCCTGGCTGATGGTCTCGGAGAGCAGCCGCTTGCCCCATTGCGCGTCGTGACATTGCGCGCACGAGAGGTTCATCTGTCCGCGCCGCAGATGGTACGCGGCGCGTCCGGCTTCGAAATGCGCGCGCGCCGCGCCGTCGATGCGCGCCACGATCGGGGCGCCCAGCGACTGCCGCGCGACGTACGCGGTGATGGCGAGCATATCTTCCGACTCGTAACGAAAAGGCTCCACGCCCTGGCGATCGACCCGGCAGGCGTTGACGCGTCCTTCAAGGTTGAAGAGCTTCCCGCTCGCCTTGTCGATTTTCGGATAGCTCGCGGCGACCCCGCGAATGCTCGCGTCCTTGTGACAGCTTGCGCACGCGAGGTTTTTTTTTCCGGCAGGCTCGCTCCAGAGCTTCGCTCCGCGCTCGACCCACAGCATGCCGGGATTGGCGAACTCGTCGTTCTGCAGGGCGTGCAGGTCGGAGCCGAGAAAGGCGGAGCCGGACTTGAGCTCGCCCGGCGGGATCGCGCGCTCCTCGGCGTGCGCGGCGCCGGCGGCGAGCGCGGCGGCGGCGAGGGCGAGCCCCGCGAACCTCATCCCCTGACGACGATCGACTGGCGCTCCGAGCCCCGCTCGCCTTCGTCGTCGATCCAGGAGAACTCGAGATTCCCGCTCGCTTCGGCGACGGTGTAGAACTGCACATAGGGATTGGCGGAGATGCCCGAGGACAGGTCGGCGCGAAATACTTCCACTCCGTCATAGCGGCACGACAGGGCGTTGATGACGTTGCGCTTGATGAGATGCCCGACGTCGTCGTGGCGGTAGCCGGTCTCCATGGGGTGCTGGATGAGGATGCGGACCTCGATCACCTCGCCGCGCCTCGCCTCCCGGGGAATCTGGATTCTTGCGGCCACGGTATGCGTTCCCTCCGGCTCAGCTCTCGTCGAGACAGGCGGAAAGCGTGACCACGATCGGCGCCGCGTCGTACCAGAACGAGCCGTCGGAGAGCTTCGCGACCGCGGTCACGCGCTGGCTGCCCGCGAGCCGCACGCGCGAGTTGATCTCGGCCTTGCCCGCGCGCGGGCCCAGATAGAAGTTCGCCATGTTGGGCACCGGGTTCCTCTCCGAGTACAGGTGGATGCTCTTCACGTGATCGGCCGGAGTCATCGGACTGTCCACCGTGATCCGGATGGGAACGGAGTTGCCGTTGTCGGCGAGCTGCGGCAATACGAGCGTCACCTTGCCCTTTCTCACCGGAGCGCCGTTGGTGAGCGCCCGCACGAGCGGATCCCGGGGATCGACCTGCGCGAGCGCCGCGCCGGGAAGCGCGAGCGCGCCGGCTGCGCAGGCGAGGAAATCGCGGCGCTTCACCGCGCCTCCTTGAGGGTCGCGAGCCAGGCGACGACGTCTTCGACCTGTTGCGCAGAAAGTATCGGCTTGCCGCGGAACGCCGCGGCGACTTGATTCAAGCCTTCCGTCCTGTAGTAGGCGGGCATGGGCGACTCCGCATTCACGCGGGTGGAATCGGCGACGCGCAGGCGCAGCTGCGCGGGGGAGAGCCGCGCGCCGACGCCCGCGAGCGCAGGCGCGATATTCCCGGAGATCTTCTCATCAGGAACCGCATGGCACAGAGTACACGCTCCCGCATCCCGATTCACCACGATACTTCGACCGCGCGCCGCATCGCCGGGTTCGGAAGTCAGAGGCCGTGGAATCGCGTCTCCGACCGCGTCGAAGCGCACCGGCTCACCCTGAGCGCAGGCTTGCGAGCACGCGATCAGTGCCGCGATGGCGGGGGCGAGGGCGTGCTTGCGCGTCAAGCCAAGGTCAGCCCGTGGTTCTTCAGAGGCAGCGCGCGAATACGCTTGCCCGTGGCGGCGAAGATCGCGTTGCACACCGCCGGGGCGATCGACGCCTGCCCCGGTTCGCCGACTCCGCCCCAGAACCCGCCCGAGGGCGCGAGCACCACCTCGACCTTGGGCATTTCGCGCAGGCGCATCATGCGGTAGTCATGGAAGTTCGACTGCTCGGCGCGCCCCTCCTTGATGGTGATCTCGCCCCAGAACATCGCGGTCAGCATGAAAACCGAGCTGCCCTGCATTTGCGCCACCACGTTGTCCGGGTTGACCACGTATCCGGGGTCCAGGCCGAGCACGAGCCGGTGGATCTTCACCTCGCCGTTCTTGTCGACCGAGAGCTCGGCGACGGCCGAAGTGTAGCTCCCGTAGGCCTCGGTCTGCGCGATGCCGCGGAACACGCCCGCCGGCAGCGGCTTGCTCCAGCCGGCCGCTGTCGCGGTCGCCTCGAGCACGCCGAGGTCTTTCGGCGATTTTGCGAGCAGCGCGCGCCGGTATTCGTAGGGATCCTTCCCGGCCGCAGCGGCCAATTCGTCCATAAAGGACTCGCGCACGAAGGGATTCTGCGAATGTCCCACCGTCCGCCAGAAGCCGACCGGTACGTGAGTATTGCGCTGCGCGTATTCGATCCTGACGTTCGGAATCGCATGCGGCAGGTCGTGCAGCGAAGCCACGGCCTGAGGATCGACGCCGTCCTTCAGCGGCAGCCGCGGCAGCGTCGCGATGATCGAGGTCGCCGATACGCGCGAATACCAGGCGACCGGGCTCCCTTGAGCGTCGAGGCCCGCCTTCAGGCGGATCAGGCTCGCGGGCCGGTAGAAGTCGTGCTGCGTGTCCTCCTCGCGCGTCCAGAGCATCTTCACCGGCGTGCCTTCCATGGTCTTCGCGATCGCCACGCCCTGGCGCACGAAATCCGCCGCCCAGCTGCACGCGGTGCACTTCGACGTTCTCAAGCGGCACGCCGGCAGTCGCAGCCGCGTTGGCGAGCGAAGCTTCGGCGTTTTGCGTGGACGTCCACACGTCCACCTTCCCGTCCTTGACGATCGCCGTGCAGCCCATGGGCTCGAGGCACGAGTGCGCGAGGTACGGCGTGTAGTACTCCGCTTCGATCTTCCTCGCCGCAGAGGCAAAGGCCTGATCGAAATCGCCGTCCTTGCGCGCGGTCGCGATGTCGGTCTGGGCATCGAGCCCGCCTCTATAGAACTCCATCAGGCTCGCGCTCGAGACATTGCCGTTGGCGCCGATGTCCCACTCGATGAGGACGTCCCTCAGCGCCTCTTTCGCGCGCCACCAGTTGTCGGCGACGACCGCGACGAAGCTCTCCATCGGCAGCACCTTGACGATGCCGCGCCGGCCCTCGACCTTGGCCGCATCGATCGATTTCAGCTTGCCGCCGAACACCGGGCACTGCGCGATCGCGGCGTAGAGCATGCCTGGCAACTGCACGTCGATGCCGAAGCGCTGTTTGCCCATCACCGTGTCGGGGATGTCGATGCGCTTGACGGACTTGCCGATCAGCTTCCAGTCCTTGGGGTCCTTCAGCTTCACGTCCTTCGGCGGCTCGAGCTTGGCGGCGGCGTCGGCCACCTTTCCGAAGCTCAGCCTGCGCCCGCCGGCACCGTGGGTGATGAAGCTGTTCGACGCCGAGCATTCGGAGGCCGGCACACCCCACTGCTGCGCCGCCGCGGCGATCAGCATCTCGCGCGCGGTCGCCCCCGCCTTGCGCAGATACTCCTGGGAATTGCGGATGGTCCGGCTTCCGACGGCCGCCATGTCGCCCCAGGCGCGCTTGCGCCTCACGTTCGCGTTCGCCGAAGCGTATTCGATCTTCACCCTTCTCCAGTCGCATTCCAGCTCCTCGGCGACCAGCATCGGGGCCGAGGTCATGCTGCCCTGTCCCATCTCGGAGCGGGCGTAGCGGATGATGATGGCGTCGTCCGGGCGGATCACGACCCAGGCGTTGATCTCCACGGCTGCGTTGGCCTTCTGCGCGAGCGCCCCCGGGAAATTGAATCCGACGGAGAGGCCGCCGCCGATCGCGGCGGATTGCTTCAGGAACTTCCTGCGCGCAGGCTCGAACTTGCGGGCAAATCTCGTTTTCATGGTCGCCCCCTATGCCTTCGTCGACTTCAAGGTCTTCGCCGCGGCGTGGATCGCCGTGCGAATGCGCGCATAGGTTCCGCAACGGCAGATGTTGGTCATCGCCGCGTCGATGTCCTTGTCGCTGGGGTCGCGGTTCTTTCCGAGCAGGGCGACCGCCGCCATGATCTGCCCGGACTGGCAGTAGCCGCACTGCGGCACTTCGTGATCGATCCACGCCTTCTGCACCGGGTGCAGCTGGCCGCGCTGCGCGAGGCCCTCGATGGTCAGCACTTTCTGGTCCGCGGCGGCGGACACGGGCACCGAGCAGGAGCGCACCGGCTCGCCGTTCAGGTGCACGGTGCAGGCCCCGCACTGGGCGATGCCGCAGCCGAATTTCGGGCCCTTCACGTCGAGCACGTCGCGCAGCACCCACAACAGGGGCATCTCGGGCTCGACGTCGACGCTGTGCCTCTTGCCGTTGACGGTGAGTTCGATCATGGAATCTCCTTTGGCTTTGATGGCCGGCGGGTTCTTGAAAATCGCTGAAGCGGCTGCGCCTAGTTTACCCGATCACGCGAGGCGCAGTCCCTGGTTCTTGAGCGGCAGCGAGCGGATTCGCTTGCCGGTCGCGGCGAAAATCGCGTTGGCGAGCGCGGGCGCAAGCGGCGCGAGCGGCGTCTCGCCCAGCCCGCCCCAGAAGCCGCCGCTCGGAACGAGCACCGCCTCGATTCTCCTCGGCATCTCGGCGATGCGCATGATGCGGTAGTCGTGGAAGTTGGACTGCTCGACGCGGCCCTCCTTCAACGTGATTTCGCCCCAAAGCACCGAAGTGAGCCCGTAGGCGACGCAGCTCTGCACCTGCGCCTCCGCGCAATCCGGATTCACCACGTAGCCCGGGTCCACGGCCACGACCACGCGCCGGATGTCGAGCTCGCCCGCGCCGCTCACCGATACCTCGAACACCGAGGCCGCGTAGCTGCCGTGCGAATCCTGCACCGCGATGCCGCGGTGCACTCCGGCGGGAAGGGGCGAGCCCCAGCCGGAGGACTTGGCCGCGGCATCGAGCACGCCGAGATCCTTCGGTCTTCCTTGCAGCATGGCGCGGCGAAACTCGTAGGGGTCCTTGCCCGCGGCGTAGGCCATCTCGTCGACGAAGCACTCGCGCATGAAGGGGTTCTGCGAGTGGAACACGGTGCGCATGAAGCCCACCGGCACATGGCTGTTCCTCATCGCGAACTCGATCCTCAGGTTCGGCACCTCGTAAGGCATGTCGACGATGCCGCCGAGCGCGTGCCGGTCGATGCCTTCCTTGATTTCCTGTGGGCGCACGCCCGCCATGATGGAATGGCTCGCATCGCGGACGCGCCAGGCCGTGAGCCTGCCGCCCGAGTCGAGCGCCGCCTTGAAGCGCATCAGGGTCATCGGGCGGTAGTAGTCGTGCTGCATGTCCTCTTCGCGCGACCACAGGAGCTTCACCGGCCTGCCTTCCATCTCCTTCGCGATCGCCACCGCCTGTCTCGTGTAGTCCTGGAAGCCGCGTCGCCCGAAGCCCCCGCCGAGGTGCGTGAGGTGCACCTCCACGTTCTCGAGCGGAACGCCCGCGACCGCCGCCGCGGTCGCATGCGTGCTTTCCGCGTTCTGCGTCGGCGCCCACACCTCGACGCGGTCGCCTTTCACCAGGGCCGTGCAGTTCATGGGCTCCAGCGGCGCATGGTTCAGAAAAGGCGCGTAGTACTCCGACTCGATCACCTTGGCCGCGGCGGAGAAAGCCGCCTCGACGTCGCCGTCGTTGCGCGCGACCGGGACACCGGAATCCTCCAGTCCGAAGCGGACGAACTCGCGGATGCTCGCAGTCGACGCCCCGCCGTTCGCGCCCACGTCCCATTCGATGGCGAGGAGCTTGAGCATGCGGTTCGCGCGCCACCAGTTGTCGGCGACCACGGCGACCGCGTCCTCCAGCTTCACGACCTTGATGAGGCCCCGCAGCCCCTTGATTCGCTCGTCGGCGACGGTCACGAGCCTGCCGCGAAACACGGGGCACTGCGCGATCGCGGCGTACGCCATGCCGGGAAGCTGCACGTCGATTCCGAAGAGCGGCTTGCCCCTCACCTTGTCGGGGATGTCGAGGCGGCGCGCGGGCTTGCCGATGAGATTCCAGTCCTTGGGGTCCTTCAGCTTCACGTCTTTCGGCGGCTCGAGTTTCGAGGCGCCTTGAGCCACCTGCCCGAAACGCAGTTTCCTCTGCGACGGCGTATGCGTGATCACGCCGTTCTCCGCGTCGCATTCGGACGCGGGAACCTTCCATCTCTGCGCCGCGGCGGCGACGAGCATCGCGCGCGCGGCGGCGCCCGCCTGGCGCAAATATTCCTGCGAGTCCCGGATCGAGCGGCTTCCGCCCGTGGCCATCGAGCCCCACACCCGGTTGCGGCGGATCTGCTCGGCGGTCGAGACGAATTCGGTGCGGATCTTCGTCCAGTCGCACTCGAGCTCCTCGGCGACGAGCATCGCAAGGCCGGTGGAGCTGCCCTGCCCCATCTCCGAGCGCGCCACGCGGATCACGACACTGTTGTCGGGATTGACGACGATCCACGCCGTGAGCTCGGGAGCTTTCGCAGCTTCACCGGCGGCGACTGCCCGGGCAGGAATCATGAACTGCAGCGCGAGGCCGCCGCCTGCAGCTGTGGACACCTTGAGAAAATCGCGACGGGACTTACGGAACAGGATCGGCATCTCGATGGCTAGGTGGCGCTATAAATCTATAGCGAGTCCGGATCGGCGGAACCGGGACAATTCTGCGCTTTGAGCGTTCCACGCGCAAGCGTCGCCGCCCGACGACATTGTTGCTTCCCTTCTCGCGCACGCGCGCGGAAGCATACAATGGCGCCTTCGCCCTGGGCACTGTCCGTCCCATGACAATAACTCGGAATCAAATAACCACGGGCAAATTCAACGAAGCAGCCAAACTGCCCTACGAGCTTCGTCTCGAGGATTTCAAATTGGCCATACAGGACGTGTACGATTTTTTCTTTGACGTCAATTCGCACCTTGTAGAAAAGGGACTCGATCGACTCGACGACATGCTCCGGCCTGCCATCATGTCAGGGGTTTTGTCTGACATGCTCACTGCCAGCCTCGCGAGACACTCTAGAACTCTCGTCGAGAATCGTTACTTCAACGGACATCCCGACCTCGTCGTCAAAGGGAAGTACGCGAACAACAGTATCAAAGCCGGCGAACACGGCATCGAAATCAAGACCACGCGCAAGGCCGGCGGCGCGGTAGACACTCACGGCGCCCGCGATCAATGGATGTGCGTGTTCGTCTACGAGATCGACAACGAGTCTGAGCCGACCGCTGCCAGACGCCCTCTTCAATTTACCGAGGTCTATTTGGGGCAAGTGGTCGTGAAGGATTTCCGGAAAAATCCGCGCGGCGAGCTTGGAACAAGGACGGCCACTTTGCACGCCGAAGGCATCGCCAAGCTTCGGAGGAACTGGGTTTATCGCGCTTAGTCGCGGTTAACCGGCAGCTTGGCCAGCCTGGGTATCGCCGCGGTTGCAACACTGAAATAGTCGGCATCCTTTTCAATGCCCACGCTCGCATATCCGACCGCTTCACACGCCGCAAGTGTCGAGCCCGAACCCGCAAATGGGTCAAGCACCACACCTTTGCCAAGCGGGAGCACCCCGCGGATCAGTTGTCGCAAAAAGGACTGAGGTTTCAAGCTGGGGTGAGGTGCGAGCACGCGCTCGGAAGGACGCGTAGGTGAAGATTCGACTACATCGCCAAACGGTCGCTCGGCAGAAATCCTTCTGAAACCGCCGGTACCCCATTTTCGAAGATTGTCTTGAACACGTCCGTCGAGCGGCTTGCGGAACACCAACCACGGTTCCCACATCGAGCGCGGCATGACGCTGACGCCAGAAAATTCCACGTGTGCATCCTTGGGGCGGTCACCACCTCGCATCGTCATCACCAATCTGACGATCTCGCCCCGGCGCTCGAGACCGGACCGGGACAGTGTGTTCGACACTATGTAGGAGAGAAGAGGATTACTTGCGACAACAACGTTTGCGCCGGGCACCAGCACCGGCAGAAGACGCGCCGCCCAAGCGGTGAAAAACTGTTCGAGCGCATCGAGATCCGTCTGTTTGAGCACGGTGAATCGAGGTAACGGCGAGCGTTTGGAACCGTCAAAGGAAGGCGGAATTCTCCAGACCCCTCCCCTGCCCGCCCTGAGCTTCCTTTGCTCGATCTCCGAATATTCGACCAATCCGTAAGGCGGATCGGTCACCACCGCGTGTACCGAGTTCATCGGCTGTCTTTCGAGCCAAGTCAGACAATCGTCCTGTATCAGCGTCGCTTTCCCGAACGAGAAAGAACGCGGTTCGGATTTCCGTTTGACTTGGGGAGGCTCGTACGAAAACCCTTTTAACGCATACTGAGCGCGATCCATGCGCGCAAAGAGCTTCGGCGTGTTGAGCTGCAAATAGGAGCGAACGGATGAGGCAGGAACAGCGCCGATTAGGGCGGTCACCTGGCCGGCTATTTCTCCGACCGACGCTCCACGAGGGCGCGCTTCAAGCACCTTTACGATTGCGTCCCTTACTTCTCCAGGACGTCTTCTCATGCAGGACCACTAATATCCACGCGTGGATACTACCGAAAAGACGTCCAGACGTCAATATTAGGATTCGTCCATCTGGCGCGGGATTGCGATACCGTCGCGATCACCGCATCGCTCGACACGGATTTGCTGTAAATGGGTCGGCGGGCGGATTATTTTGCCCTTGGGCTCCTATAACTGCGACGGTGTTAGTTGTCTCGAAATCTCGACCACATGACCTAGTCAATCCCAAAGAGCTGTTTGTATCCCCTTTGTCACCGACGCACCGCAGTTTGGACATGGGTCGAGTGCTTTCCATCGGACGAGGTCAATACCACCACAAGTAGGACATTTTCCAACACTTGCCTCATCCTCTTTGGTCCTATCGAGGATGGGGTGGTCATAGAAGCCAATTGCAATGTCAGCTAGAGCGCGACATACCCGGCAATACATAGTGCACGTCTTGACTACCATGCCTCGGTCATCACCGCCGCTAACCTCGGCACGTAGACCACAGGTTGCGCATTTGAATTCATAACTGGAACCCATATCACTATTTTCTTATCGCGCATCTCATAGCGGCGGTCAGCTGTGAAACCAAGTGAAGCGATGGAGCACCACAATTCCGATGGCGAACAGCGCCGGGCCCAAAGCGGAACACACGACTGCTCTGACCCAGAAGAGCTTCTCCGTGACCTGGACAAGAATCCACGCGATTGACATTGCAGCGGGAAGTGCCCACCACGCCGCGTAGATCAACGCCCAAATGATCAAGGAAAGGCCTCCAAATAGAACAATTGCATGCATAGCTCGAAGCAAGAAGGCGCCGAACCGGCCGAGATTGAAGAAAGCCACCGGGCTATTCGCTCCACCGAAAGGAGCGAGCTGTATGGAACCAAAGAAGGAGCAAAGCAGCACGAGTGCCATTTCCAGTTCTGGAACCTTGCGCAGAAAGAACGATATTCGATACACAAGGTCGCCGAGACGAGCGAGTGACATTGGATTCTGCCATTCAGCGAACGCATGGAGGCTCAGGAAAAACAGGGCTACACCAAAGCCTGTTAGCAATTCAGCATTCATGCGTTGCTTAAGAAAATCGCTGACAAACTAACACAGCAACGCCAAGAATTGTCAGTAACACGCTCCCGCCGAACGTTCCGATTTGCCACCAAAACAACCGCCAAGTCACCGCGTCCAGTTTCTCATAGTGAACTCTGAGAAGACTGATGTCTTCTTCAGATCTTCTTTGTTCACGCATACGCGCAACCTGTGCAGTCGCGCGAAAGGACCTCAACCGGTTTATGACGCACCAAATTCCAAAGGCAATCGAGAAAATCAGGAGAAATATAGATATTGAGAAGGCATACCTCTGCCACGTCGGCGGATTTATCTTGTTGTCGTCAAGTAGCAGGGTAACTTGAAACCCCAACGCCGCAACAGCAAGTCCAAGGATCAAATTTACGGAGTATGTGAGTTGCGCAAGCGTTATCGCTTGCCAACGTACGAAGCTGCCCTGAGGTTCATCTGTTGGTCGTAGGGTGGACATCGGTAGTGTAAGAAGAGCGGCGCTCCGCTATTGGTTGATCCTCACACCCCCTGCAGCTTGTAGTCCCTGAAGTCCTGACGGAGTTTCGTCTTGAGGAGCTTCCCCGTGGCGGTGTGCGGCAGCTGCTCGACGAAGACGACGTCGTCGGGCATCCACCACTTCGCCACCTTGCCCGCGTAGAACCCGAGCAGGTCCTCGCGCGTGACGCTCGCGCCCGGCTTCCTGA
>WNGD01001910.1_pt1 | contig 22107 bp, 20 predicted proteins | sample 5400671 | NCBI WGS metagenome assembly WNGD01 (sample SAMN13153369, study PRJNA577476) | soil metagenome | isolation source: 40 cm soil or saprolite under grassland replicate 2 | place: USA:California | collected 2016-06-15 | reverse complement strand
ATGCGGAAACGCCGAGACCGCGGCGCTGGCCGGGAGTGAACCGCCAGAAGCCGGCGTGACGGCCGAGCTCGCGGCCGGCTTCGTCGACGACGGCCCCATCCTCTCCGGCGAGGCCCTGGCGCGCGAGGAAATCACGGTAGTTGCCCCCGGCAAGGAAGCACGCCTCCTGGCTCTCGGCGCGGTGAGCCGCCGCGAGGCCTGCCCGTTCGGCCTCGGCTCGAGTCTCGTCTTTGGACTGGTCGCCAAGCGGAAACCAGATCCGGTCGAGGAGTCGCGGGTCGAGCCGGCCTAGCATGTACGACTGATCCTTGGCTCGGTCTGTGGCTCGTGCGAGCAGCAACTTCTGCCGGTGCTGGACGATCCGGGCGTAGTGGCCGGTGGCGAGGCGGGCGGCGCCGGCTCGGCCCGCGAAGGCGAGCAACTCGGCAAACCGAAAGCTCCCGTTGCAGCGGATGCAGGGGTTCGGAGTCTCGCCACGGGCATAGCCACTTACGAAAGGAGCGACAACGGCCCGTCGAAACTCCTCGCGCAAATCGAGCGTCACGTGCGGCCGCCCGAGCGCGTGGCAGGTCTCCCGCGCTGCGATCACGGCCTCGGGAGAGCAGCAGGCGCGCTCGGAGTCGGGCCCGTCCGGGTCGAGCCAGAGTCGCAGCGTGACACCGATTGCGTCGGAGCCCGCGCGCAGCAAGGCCACGGCGCTGTCCACGCCGCCGCTCATCGCCACGGCGACGCGCTCGGGGCTCGGCGCGGCGCGAAAGATCGGGCCGAGCGCGTTCGCCAGCGCGTCCGCGGCCAGCGTCTCGCCAGGAACGGCGGCTGCTTCGAGGAGGGTCAGTCCCTCGAGCGTTCGCGTGAAGCCCTCTGCGTCGGCTTCGACGATCCGGTCGCCTTCCACGGCGAGGCGAACGAGCGCCCACTCGCCGTCGCGCGAAGAGTCTCCGACGACCTCGATCACAAGATCCAAGGTATCTATTCGGTGTCGCGAGCGAAGCGAAGCGAGAAACCAGGGCTTCCGAAAGTGCGCAGCACTTTCGGAAGAATGTGCCCCACCCTGCCGATGTCTCCGCGCCCATTGCGAACCTGGACGAACCAGGTGGGTGCCGTGCCGGCGTTGGCCAAAGACCTGTAACCGGACGCAGGCTCCCTCTGCATTGGTGTTGGTTCTACATGGAGTGCGCGGAGCCACGCACAGGGTCGAGCACCGGCTTACTCTAGCGGGAGGGCTTGACGAAACGCAGTCTGTGCCCTCGGGCCACGCTGCTCGCCACCGGCTCCGCCCTGGTTACGCAGTCACGCCGATAGCTAACTGCTATCGACGCTCCCTGCGTCCTTGCCTCGGAACGACCATCGCGTCCCGAGGACGAGCGGCGTTCCGCCAAGCCCTCCAACTAGCGCGCATAGACCCAGCGGACCCACCTCACGCCCTCGACGCCGAGCTTCGTGGCCAGAGCGGGAGTCAGATCGAAGCCACGGTCGAAGACGACAGGGCGGTGATCGATCACCTCGGTGAGCACGTGCGGGCTATTGCCGAAGGCGAGGTAGACCTTCGTCCCGCACCGGAGCTCCGAATGGGCAACGCCGATCGTCGAGCGCTTGAGCGGAATCCCGCACGTGGTCGTTCGTCCGAAGGCGTTCTCGCCCGCGCCCGCCCGGGTGCGGTACCAGCTCCCACCGGTGGGGGAAATCGGTTTCGGGAGTCCGCGCAAGTGCGACGAAGTGCCGTTCGGCGAGGCGATTGCAAGCGCGCCGATCGCGGCGAGCAAAGCGACGCCTGCGAGTGCGACCTCGCGCTGAACGAACGCCGAGGTCAACGTATCGCGTACCCGATCAGCTCGCTGAACGACTCGCGCACAAGCCCGTCGAAGCTCTCCGGCAACATCCCGTCGGCACTAGCGAACTGGCGCAGCTCCATCAACAGCACCACGCGCTCCTCGTCGCGGGCTGCGTCGGCCCCCTCTCCCTCCCGCGCCACTCGCTCGAGATCCCACAGATTCCAGCGGTGCGGGCCGTTGGCGCGGGGAGCGAAGGCGACGACGCGATCCGGCTCGCGGACCGGAGGCGGCTCGGCCGGCGGCGGAGGCGGTGGGACAGCGCGGAGTTCGGGCGCGGGGGGCTGCGGCGTGGGCACGGGTTCGACAACCGGCGGCTCGCCTTCGACCACTGCGACCGATTCGGATGCAGGCGACACCCCGGAGGGAAGCACGTGCACGTGCGAAGGCGGCGGTTCGAGCTCGACGTCGGGCGCTACTTCGGGCTCGGATCGCCGGGCCTGAAAGCGTTCGCGAAGAGAACGGCGCGGTGCAGCCGGCTCCTCGGGCTCCTCGATCTGCTCGTTTGCAACGGCGGCATCCATCTCGCCGGCGCCAGGAGTGGCGCCGAACAGGAAACCGAGCCGACCGGATCGGATCGCGCTGTTGTTACGCGACGCCGTGCGCTCGACCAGCGCGACGAGCACCCAGGCCATCGCCATCACGAGCACGATCGCAGCCGCGGAGAGATGGGCAATGGCCACCGCCGTGGCAACGAGCACGAGGAAGCCGGCCTCGAGCATGAACCTGATCAGCGAAGCCGGGATCTTCACCGGCTAGCGGTCGTCGCCGTTCTCGGCACGGTCGAAGATCTCGGCGACCTCCTCGACCGCGCGGCTCGACTCCGCCCTTCGAGGCAGAAGCCGGACGTGCCTCGGTGGCGGGACGGGCTCGCCCTCCTCGACTTCCTCCTGCTCCCGGCGCTGCCAGAATCTTCGGCGTCGCGAGGGCTCAGGGCTCGTTTCCGGCTCGGCCGCCACGACAGGGACTTCGGGCTCGGTTTCCGGCGCGGGCGGCGGCGCTTCCGGCGGCTCGTCTTCCTTGGCCGGGACCGGTTCCGGTACCGGTGTAACGACGGTCGCCTCCACGAGGTCACCCTCCGACCGCCGCCGCACGGGCGGCGGAGCTACGTACGTGTGCCGAAGCGGTGGAAAGGCCGTTCCGAGGCGTTCCGCCGTGAACTCGATCACGGCCACGATCACCCACGCGGCGACCATCACGAGCACGATCGCGGTCGGGCTCAGATCGGCCAGACCGGCGCCGACGGCGAGCAGGATGAGAAACGCCGCCTCGAGTGCGAATCTGGGCCCGAGCCGTCCCGGCATGTGGCCGAGAGCCTAGCGCTCGTCCTGGGTTTTTTCGTCCCCGCTCTCCGCGATGCCGCTGCTCTCGTGCGGAGCTTCCACCGGCGGCGAAACCGGCGGTTCCTCGACAGCACCACCCGCTTCGGGAACGGGGGTCGTCGGCGGCTCGGAAGGGGCGAGGTCTGGACCATCGTCCGGTTCGTCCCTGGCGGGAGCCGGAGCCTCCGGAACGGAGGCGGGACGTCGAACCGGCGAAGTGGTAGCGCGGCTGGCCTCGGCGGCGGCCTCGGCGGCGGCAATGATCGAGTCGACCGCTCGCGTGAGCGGCTCGTCGCCGAGCCCGGCTGCGGCGAGCAACTGCTCGGCACCCTGCTGGGCCCGCGCGAGGACGGCGCCCGCCTGCGCGCGTGCCCACTCGAGGGTCTGCTCGACCTCGGCGCGCGCGGAGTTCGTCAGCTCGGTTGCCTGGTGGCGTGCCTGCTCGAGCAAACGTGCTCCGCGTGCCTCGGCCTCGCTGAGCTCCTGTGAAGCCTCGCGCTGCGCCTCGGCGAGGAGTTGCCTCGTCTCGGTCTTGGTTGCGTTCAGCATCTCGGCGCGCTCGCGCTCGCTCTCCGCGCGGAAGTGCTCGACCGCGGCTTCGCGCTCGCGCAAATCGGTATGCCGCCGAGTGACCTCCTCTTCGGTGATTCGAAGCTGATTCGCCGAGGCGTTCTGGGCGTCACGCTCGATCGTGTCGGCCATCTCCGCGGCTGCGCGGATCAGGTGCAGCGAGTCCATGCGCACGGCGTGCCCGGAGGGCTCGACCTGGCCGCTGCGCCCGGCTGCCTGGAGCACACGCAGCTGAACCTGAAGCTGCGTCGCGTGGCGCCTGAACGCGTCGAACGCTTCCTGTACGCGCTCGGGGTCGTACCCCTGCGCTGCGGTCGGAAGATCCTCGACGCGCGGCAACGCTGTCAGCGCGGGGCCTTGGGCGGCGCGACCCGGATCTTCGGTTGCCATCGCGATTACCTCCAGAGAGTACGTTGAGCCGCAGGCTGCGGCCAGTCAAGTATGCCGACTACATCGGCCTGAATGCCAGCCGGGATTAATCCGGGGCCGCGGGCGGAGCGACGACACGGAGTCCGAGCTCCTCCAGTTGCTCGGGCGCAACCTCGGTCGGAGCTCCGGTCATGGGATCGACGCCGGCCTGGTTTTTCGGGAACGCCACCGTGTCTCGCAGGTTCGGCTCGCGCGCGAGCACCATCACCATCCGGTCGATTCCGAAGGCGATGCCGCCGTGAGGAGGCGCACCCATCGAGAGCGCGTCGAGCAGGAACCCGAACTTCATGCGCTGCTCCTCCGGGCTGAGCTGGAGGACCTCGAAGACCTTTGCCTGCAGGTCGGGCTCGTGGATCCGGAGCGAGCCGCCGCCGATCTCCTGGCCGTTTGCGATCAGGTCGTAGGCAATCGCGGTCGCCTGCCCCGGATCGCTCTCGATCAGGGCCTCGGACTCCGGTGTCGGCCGCGTGAAGGGGTGGTGCTCCGCGTTCCAGCGGCCCTCCTCCTCGCTCCACACGAACATCGGAAAGTCCGTGATCCAGAGAAACTTCCACGCCCGCTCGTCGATCAGGCCGAGCTCCCGGCCGAGCTGAAGGCGCAGCGCGCCGAGGACGCGCGCGACAAGCGCCGGCTCGTCGGCGCCGAAGAGGACGGTCGAGCCGGGCTCGGCTCGGACCGCGGCGAGCTCCTCTTCGGAGAGGAACTTCGCAATCGGCGAGCGCACTTCGCCGTCCTCTGCGAAGACGAGGTAGGCGAGCCCTTTCGCTCCCCATTCCTTCGCGACCTCTTCGAGCTTCGCCAGCTCCGCCCGCGAGAGCTCCTGCGGGACGGTCAGATACCGAACCGCGGGCGCGTCGGCAAAGACCTTGAACTGCGAGCCTCGCGTCGCATCGGTTGCGTCGGCGATCTCGAGGCCGAAGCGCAGATCGGGCTTGTCCGAGCCGTACCGGAGCATTGCCTCTTCGTAGGTCATGCGCGCGAACGGCGGCTCCAGCTCGTCGCCGGAGGACTCGCGCCAGACCTCTGTCACCATCTGTTCCATCAGCGTGAAGATGAACTCGACATCGGGGAACGCCAGCTCGACGTCGAGTTGCATGATCTCCTGAACGCGGTCCGCGCGAAGATCTTCGTCCCTGAAGCAGAGAGCGATCTGGTAATAGCGCTCGAAGCCGCCGATCACAAGCAGCTGCTTCGCGATCTGCGGAGACTGCGGGAGGGCAAAGAAGCGGCCCGGCCGCAGGCGGCTCGGGACGAGGAAGTCGCGCGCCCCCTCGGGAGTCGGCTTCCAGAGCACCGGCGTTTGGATGTCGACGAAGCCGGCGTCCTCCATCACGCGGCGGATCGTCGCGACCATCGTTGCGCGGACGCGGAGGTTCCGCTGCATCCGCTCCCGGCGCAGATCGAGCCAGCGGTAGCGCATTCGCAGGGTCTCGTCGACGTTCTCCTCCTCGAGTTGGAAGGGCAGCGGAGGACAGGTCGACAGGACCTCGAGCCGATCGACCTGCAACTCGACCTCGCCGGTCGGGAGGTTGGGGTTGACGGCCTCCGGCGCGCGTTTGGCCAGCTCTCCTTCGGCCTGGAGCACGAACTCGTTCCGGACTCCGTGAGCGGCGGTTGCCGCATCGGGCGCTCGCTCCGGGTTGACGACGAGCTGGCACACGCCGGTTTCGTCGCGCAGGTCGATGAAGACGAGCCCGCCGTGGTCGCGGCGTCGCGCGACCCAGCCCGCGAGAGTCGCCCGCTTGCCCGCGTCTTTCGCGCGCGGCTCGCCGCAGCGCCGGTCGCGCCAGCTCATCGTCTCAGCGCCTCGAGGAGCTCGCTCGTGGGAATCTCCTCGTCCCGCTCGCCGCGGCGGCGGACGACGCTCCGCTCGGGATCCCAGAGGACGATCGCGCCCGCGTTCCGCTTCCCGGCATAGCCCAGTTGACCCTTCTCCGACCGGCCGGCGTAGTCGACGTCGGCGCTCAGCCCGGCACGTCGCAGCTCGGCGAGGAGGGGCAAGAGTCGGTCCTTCGGGCCTCCGGGCGCGAGCGTGATGAAGACGTCGAGCTCTGGCGCACGGCTCTCGACGCCGGCCAGATCGAGCGAGATCAGGAGGCGCTCGATGCCTGCTCCGAAGCCGATCCCCGGCGTGTGCGGGCCCTCGAGCTGTTCCGCCAGGCCGTCGTAGCGCCCGCCGCCGCAGATCGAGCTCTGCGCGCCGATCGCCTCGTCGACGAACTCGAACGCCGTTCGCGTGTAGTAGTCGAGCCCGCGAACGAGCGTCGGCACGAGCGTGTATTCGACGCCGTATTCGTCGAGATACGAGCTGACGGCGTCAAAGTGCGCCCGGCAATCGTCGCAGAGCGAGTCTCCGATCTTCGGAGCGTCCTCGAGCGCCTTCTGGACTTGAGGGTTCTTGACGTCGAAGACGCGGAGGGGGCTCGTTGCTCGCTTCTGCTGGGCCTCCGCGTCGAGTGCGTCTGCGTGCTCGTCCAGCCAGGCCGTCAGGCGCTCGACGTACGCCGGGCGGCAGGCCGAATCGCCGATCGAGTTCAGCTGCAGCTCGTAATTCTCGACCCCCAGCCTCCGCAGCAGCTCCGTGTAGAGCTGGATCAGCTCCGCGTCGACGGCGGGGTCGTCCGAGCCGATCGCCTCGACGGAGAGCTGGTAGTGCTCGCGGTAGCGCCCGCGCTGGGGCGCGGCGTACCGGTACATCGGCGCGATCGTGTAGAGCTTCGCGGGCTGGGGCTCGCGGTGAAGGCCGTGTTGCAGATAGGCCCGGACAATCGGCGCCGTGCCCTCGGGACGGAGCGTCAGCGAACGTCCGCCCCGGTCCTCGAACGTGTACATCTCCTTGTGGACGATGTCGGAGCCCTCGCCCGAGGTGCGCTGGAACAGCGCGGTGTCCTCGAAACCGGGTGTCTGGATCGGCTGGTAGCCGTAGAGCGCGCAGACGCGCTCGGCCTCGCCGGTTACCTTCTGCCAGAGGGGCTGGTCGGCAGGAAGGAGGTCGTGGGTGCCGCGCGGAGCCTCGAACTTCACGCGCGCAGCTCTGCGAGGAACGGGTTGCGTGCCAGCTCGTCGCCGAGCGTCGTCGGCGGGCCGTGTCCGGAGTAGACGGTCGTCTCGGGCGGATAGCGGTCGACGAGCGCACGGATCGAGTCGACAAGCGTGTCCCAGTCCGCGCCCGGGAGATCGGTGCGTCCCACCGAGCCCGCGAAGAGGACGTCGCCGGAGAAGAGACAGTCCTCGGCGTAGTACGCGAGGTGTGCAGGCGAATGGCCGGGGACGCGCAGCGTCTGAAAGCTGATTCCCGCCAGCTCGATCGTCTCGTCGCCTTGAAGCAGGACGTCTGGCGTGTAGGTGCGGCTTGGCACCCCGGGCGGCGTGAACTCGCGCAGGCGCTCGAGCAGGAAGCGCTCGTCCTCGGCCATATAGACCTGCGCTCCTGTTTCCTCCGCGAGATCGGCGACTCCGCCGAGGTGATCCCAGTGGCCGTGTGTGATCAGAATCCCGGCACAGCCGACGCCGTTGCTCTCGAGCGCGGTCCGGAGCTCGTCGACGTCGCCGCCCGGGTCGATGACCACGGCCTCGCTTGCGTCGGAGGAGGCGCGCACGACGTAGCAGTTGGTGCCGATCGGGCCCAGTTCAAGCTGGTCGACGAGCAGGGTCACGGCCGCTGAGTCTAACCGCGGTGCACCGTTTTTTTGACTCTCCCCGGCCGCCCTCTAACTAGGTTGCCCCAGCCTCCTCCCCGCAATGAGCCTAATCGGGAATGCGCGCGCGTGTGTGTCCGCGGCGTGCCGAAAGTGCATCAAGATCGGACGACCCGGGGATAGGATCGAGCGATGCGGCGCTGGGAGCTGCCGAAGATCGAGACCGTCGGCGGGAGCCGCTCGCCGGTCGTGCTCGACTCGGACGCAGCGGTCGCCCGGGTCGTTCTGATCGGCCTCGACCCGGGCCAGGAGCTCGGTGACCATCAGGTCAAGGAGCATTCGTTCGTCCTCGTCGTCGAGGGCACGGTGCACGTCGAGGCGGCCGGCGAGACGTTTGACGCGCCTGCCCAGACCCTGCTCGCCTTCGAGCCGGACGAGCGGCGGTCGATCTCGAGCGCGGAGGGCGCGCGAATCCTCCTCTTCCTCGCTCCCTGGCCCGGGGCCGGGCACTACCGGGGCGACGAAGTGGTCTAGCGCGGCCTAGCGCCGGCGGGAAGTCGGGCCGGAGCCCCCGGCGCCCGTTCGCTTCAGATAGGCGCGGTAGAGCGTCCGGTCCATCAGATAGCTGAACGGCAGGAACAGCGCGAGCATCACGATCGTCTGCGTGATGCGCGCTGCCAGGGTCAGGTTCTTGCTCAGGAAGTTGATGAAGATGAACATGAGCGGCCCCACGATCAGGGCTCGGCGGCGCACGCGGCGCCAGGAGGGCGGCTCGACTGCGCGCACTCCCCGCGCAGCGGCTCCCCGCTTGCTGCCGCCCCGATCCGCGCGGCCGTTCGACTTCGGCTTCTGCTCCTGCTTGAGCTCGGCCGGGTCGACCTCGACCTCGTGGCCTTCGTCGTCGACGTAGACGTACTCGTACTCGTGCCTGCGCTCCTTGGCACGCCGTCGCCGCTGCTTCCGTGAGGGCATCGGGACTAGCCTAGCGCCCCCTCTGGCGACCACGCGACCGCGCCGTCTTTGATCACACCCGCGACGACATCGCCGCCGAGGTGATACGCCAGGTGTCGCCAGTCGGGAGCGTCGATCAGCACCAAGTCGGCCGCGTAGCCCGGGGCGAGGCGCCCGAGCCGATCTCCGCGGCCGAGCACAGCCGCCGCGTTCACCGTGCAGGCGGCGAGCGCTTCCGCAGGAGCTAGGTGCAGCTGGGTCGCGGCCAGCGAGCAGATGAGCGGCAGGCTCTCGCAGAAAGCGCTCCCTGGATTGAAGTCGGTCGCGAGGGCAACGGCGGCGCCGGAGTCGACGAGCGCGCGGGCCGGTGGCATCGGCCGACCGAGGAACAGCGCGCTCGCGGGCAAGAGGACGCCGATGACGTCGCTGTCGGCAAGCGCTCGGACGCCAGCGTCGCCGGTCGCTTCGAGGTGGTCGACGGAGCGGGCGCCGAGCTCGATCGCCAGCGGAATCGCACCCTGCTCCGTGAACTGATCGCCATGGAGACGGAGGGCGAGCCCCGCGTCTCCGCAGGCCGCCAGGTAGCGGCGGGCCTGGTCGACGTCGAACGCTCCGCGCTCGAGGAACACGTCTGCGGCTTCGGCGAGCTCGGCCGCGGCCGGCAGCACCTCGGCCAGGGCGAAGTCGAGGTACGCGTCTTGAGTCTCGAACTCGGGCGGGACGGCATGGGCACCGAGCCAGGTCGCCACTCCGCCCTCGCCGCGGATCGCGCGCAGCGACGCCAGCTCCGTCTCGCGGTCGAGGCCGTATCCGGACTTGCCCTCGAACGTCGTCGTGCCGTGCCGGAGCATCCAGCCCCGATGACGTGCCACCGCTCTCGCCAAGCCAGCTTCGCCCGCGGCGCGCGTGGCCCAGACGGTCGCAAGGATGCCTCCGCCAGCCGCGTGCAATTCCTCATAGGACGCCCCCGCCGCGCGAAGCGCGAATTCCTCCGCGCGATCTCCGGCGAAGCACGGATGGGTGTGGCAGTCGACGAGCCCCGGGATCGCCGAGCGTCCGCGGCCGTCGAGCTCCTCCGTCTCGCCCATGCCCGCCGGAAGGTCTCGCATTCGCCCGACTGCCGTGACGTCAGAGCCTTCGCACAGGACGTAGGCGTCCTCGACAACGTCGAGCTTGCCAAGCTCTGCTCCGCGCAGCGGTGCCCCCAAGCGCGCCGGACTCACGGCCTGCGCGAGGTCGCGGCCGAGCAGGGGCCGCCCGGCCTCGGGCGGCGTCACACGCGGGCGCCGGGCGGGGGCATGGGCGGCTCGAGGCCGTGGCGCTCCGCCACGTCTATGGCCTCCGGGTACCCCGCGTCGAGGTGACGCATCACTCCGGTTCCGGGGTCGGTTGTGAGCACGCGCTCGAGACGTTCCGCCATCTCGTCCGTCCCGTCGGCGAGGACGACCATGCCTGCGTGGATCGAGTTGCCGATCCCCACGCCGCCTCCATGGTGGACGCTGACCCAGGTCGCGCCGGCAGCCACGTTGAGCAGGGCGTTCAGGACCGGCCAGTCCGCGATCGCATCGGAACCGTCCCGCATCGCCTCCGTTTCCCGGTACGGCGACGCCACGGAGCCCGAGTCGAGGTGGTCGCGGCCGATGACGACCGGTGCCTTGACCCGGCCGGAACGCACGAGCTCGTTGATCAGAGCGCCTGCGCGCGCTCGATCGCCGTAGCCGAGCCAGCAGATGCGCGCCGGGAGTCCCTGGAAGGCAACTCGCTCGGGTGCCAGCTCGAGCCAGCGTTGTAGAGCACCGTCGTCCGGGAACAGCTCCTTCAGCGCGTGGTCGATGACGGCGATGTCGCCCTCGTCCCCCGACAACGCAGCCCACCGGAACGGACCGACCCCGCGGCAGAAAAGTGGCCGGATATAGGCCGGGACAAAGCCCGGATATGTGAACGCGTCCTTGACGCCTGCCTCGTGCGCCTCCCCTCTCAGGTTGTTGCCATAATCGAAAACATAGCTTCCGCGCCGGACGTACTCGAGCAGCGCCTCGACGTGCAGCACAATCGATTCGCGGGCGCGTCGCAGGTACTCGTCCGGATCCGCACTCCGCAGCGCTGCGGCGTCTTCGACCGAGAGGCCCGTGGGGACGTAACCGTTGAGAGGATCGTGAGCGGACGTCTGGTCGGTGACGAGGTCGAAATCCTCACCGCGGCGGACGAGCTCGGGGACGACGTCTGCCGCATTTCCGAGCAAGCCGACCGAGCGCGGCACCTTTTCCGCCGCAGCGGAGCGAACCCGAGCCAGAGCCTCGTCGAGCGAATCGGTCGCCTCGTCGAGATAGCGAGTCTCGAGTCGACGTTTGATCCGACTCGGATCGACCTCGACGCAGAGAACGGCAGCCCCGGCCATCGTTCCGGCAAGCGGCTGCGCGCCTCCCATCCCCCCGAGGCCGGCCGTGAGGATCGTCCTGCCCGCGAGCCCCTCCGGACCAAAATGCAGCTCGCCCGCGGTCACGAAGGTCTGGTACGTCCCCTGCAGAATCCCCTGGGTGCCGATGTAGATCCAGCTCCCGGCGGTCATCTGCCCGAACATGGTCAACCCCTCGGCCTCGAGCCGCCGGAACTCGTCCCACGTCGCCCAACGTGGCACGAGCAGCGAGTTCGCGATCAAAACGCGCGGCGCTCCCGGATGCGTCCGGAAGACACCTACCGGCTTTCCGCTCTGAACAAGCAGGGTCTCGTCCTCGGCGAGCGTGAGGAGGGATCGCACGATCGCCCGCAGCGCCGCGTGATTCCGGGCCGCCTTGCCTGACCCGCCGTAGACGACAAGGTCTTGCGGACGCTCGGCCACCTCGGCGTCGAGGTTGTTGAGCAACATGCGGAGCGGCGCTTCGGTCGACCACGACCGCGCGTTCAACTCCGTGCCGCGAGGGGCGCGAATGCGTGAGAGGTCGCCGCAGAGGGACTCGACGGTCGCGTCGAGCGATCGCGTGGCGCTCATCGCGACGCGTCCCCCTCGTCCACTTGCGAGCGAAACCGCCACCAGCTCCAGACGATCGCAACGAGAAAGAACGCAACCATCGCGACGGCCGCGATCCACAGTTTTTGGCCGGTGAGCAGGAGAAAGCCGAATCCCACGGCCGCCATGACCCCGTAGATGATCGCGCTGTCCCGGTACGGGTGCTCCGGCGGAGGCTTCTCGGGAAGCGTCGGAATCTTCACCGGAGCTCGCCCACCTCCGGCTCGACGCTAGCCAGGATCGACCCGGATCGGATCGCATAGGCAACTCGCTCGATATCGGCGGCGAGCGGCCGGTCGTCCCCGAGGCGCGGGGAAATCGAACGGACGACAGCGTGTGTCGCACGCGCTCCGGCACCGGGTTGAAGCGGCGCGAGAAACTCGACTGCCTGCGCCGCCGCGAGTAGCTCGATCGCAACAGTGCGCTCCGCGTTCGCGAGCACCTGCCAGGCTTTGAGACCCGAGGCGTTTCCCATCGAGACATGATCTTCCTGGCCGGCACTCGTCGGAATCGAATCGACGCTCGCTGGGTGGCAGAGGGCCTTGTTCTCGCTCACGAGCGCGGCGGCAACGTACTGCGGGATCATGAAGCCCGAATTCAGGCCGCCGTCTCCGGTGAGAAAGGCCGGCAGACCGTCGGAGAGGCTCGGGTTGACGAGCCGCTCGACGCGCCGCTCGGAGATGTTTGCGAGCTCGGCGACCGCCAGCGCGAGCGAATCGAGCGCAAACGCGAGCGGCTGGCCGTGAAAGTTGCCGTTCGAGACGAGTTCGCCCTCGTCGACCAGGACGAGCGGGTTGTCGGTCGCCGCGTTCAGCTCGACCGAGACCGTGTAGTCCACGTAGTCGAGCAGGTCGCGCGAGGCCCCGTGCACCTGTGGCGCACAACGGAGCGAGTAGGCGTCCTGCACCTTGTCGCACCACCGGTGCGCCTCGATGATCGCGGAGTCCTCGAGCAGGTGGAGGATGTTCGCGGCCGAGTCGATCTGGCCGCGAAGCGGCCTGAGGGCGTGGATCTCGGGTAGAAAGCTCGTCCGTGAGCCCTGCAGCGATTCGACCGAGATCGCACACGCGAGATCGGCAACCTTGGCGAGGCGCCGTGCGCGAGCGAGCCCGAGAGCTCCGAACGCCGCCATGAACTGGGTTCCGTTGACGAGCGAGAGTCCTTCCTTCGCCTGGAGCCGCAGTGGCTCGAGCCCGAGACGGGCGAGCGCTTCCGCACCCGGGAGAAGCTCGCCTTCGATCCAGGCCTCTCCCTCGCCCACGAGTGGGAGGGCGAGGTGAGCGAGCGGCGCCAGGTCGCCGCTGGCGCCGACCGAGCCCCGGCTCGGGACGCGCGGGAGCAGCCCTCCGTTCAGGCAGTCGACGAGCAGCTCGACGGTCTCGACGCGGGCTCCCGAGAAGCCTTTCGCCAGCGCGTTTGCGCGCAGAAGCATGGCGGCGCGGACGATCTCGTCCGGATACGGCTCACCAACGCCGCAGGCGTGACTGCGAAGCAGCCGGAACTGGAGCTCCTCGGTCAGCTCCTCCGGAATCGACCGCGAGACGAAGCGGCCGAAGCCCGTGTTGACGCCGTAGGTGTGCTCCCGGGTGCCGTGCGCGGCGCGTTCGACGAGGGCGCGCGCGGCATCCATCCGTCCGCGTGCGTCGTCCGAGAGAGCGACCGGCGCGCGCTCGACGGCGACGGCCCAGACGTCCTCGACGACGAGGTCCTGACCGTTCAGCGCACGGCTGTCGATCACGGCGACGAGTCTAGCCGCGGGACGCGGGTCGCTGGGCCGTTTCCGCCCTTTGTCAAGGCACAGCCAACCTCCTCCCCGCGTCGAGCCTACTGAGGCGTCGAGCCTACTGAGGATTTACGCGCGCGAGGGTAACCGGACCGTGACGATTCTGAGCCGGCCGCCGTCAACTCTCGGCGGGGCTCAGATTTCGAGCAACCGCAGCTCGAGGACGCGCGAGGGGTCGAAACCGTCGATGCGCAGGAGTGCGCCGGCGGCCGCAACGGCGGCACCGGCCGGCATCAGGCCTACGAGCTCGGAGCCGGCGACCTCTGCGCCACGCGCGCCCGCTTCCCGCTCGATCCGCGCCACGATCTCGTGCAGGGCAGCGGCTTCGAAGTCCTCCACGTTCATGCTCACTTGCACGAGTCCCGCCCGCGGCAGCTGGAGCCCAAGCGCTCGCACCCCCGGAAACCCGCCATCGTTCTCACGCACCGTCGCAGCGATCTCCCGCGCCACGTCCAGGCCCGCGCCGCGCAGATTCACGTTGAACGCGATCAACGGGCGCCGCGCGCCGACCAGAACCGCGCCCGCGCTCTCGTCGAGCCTCCGGGGTCCGAAGTCGGGCTCGACCTCGCCCGCGTCGACGCGCCGCTGCAACTCGTCCGGCCCTCCGCCGCGAAAGAAGGCCGGACCGCGGCCAGGCGCGAGCTCGCCGTAGAGAAACACCGGAAGCTGCAGCTCCGCCCCGACCCGTTCCCCCAGCGAAAGCGCCGCCGCCTGCGCCCTGTCCATCTGGTCGGGACGAAGCGGCACCACCGGAACGACGTCGGCCGCTCCCACCCGAGGGTGAGCACCCTCGTGCCGGCGCAGGTCGATCCGCTCACGCGCGCAGGCGATCCCCGCGACGAGCGACTCGACGAGCTCGTTCTCGTCGCCGACGAGCGTGAAGACCGACCGGTTGTGATCTTCGTCCGCGTGCACGTCCAGCAAGCGTGCGCGGGACGAAAGCGCCGCCGCCAACGCATCGATCGTCGACCGCTCGCGCCCCTCCGAGAAGTTCGGGACCGACTCGAGCGGGAGCGCCACGCGCGTAGTCTAGGAACGCGTGAAGGCCTACTACGAGGCGCGGGCTCCGGAGTACGACGACTGGTGGCTCGGCGAAGGCAGGTTCGTCGGCCGGGAACGCCCCGGCTGGCGCGAGGAGGTCGACACCTTGACCGCGATGTTGACGGCTCTCCCGCCCGGGCGAGTGCTCGACGTGGCCTGCGGCACCGGCTTCCTGACGCAGTACCTGCAGGGAGCGATCGTCGCGCTCGATCAGAGCGAGAGCATGCTCGAGCTCGCGCAACGCCGCGTTCCGAAAGCAACGGTCGTCCGCGCCGAAGCCCTCGCGCTGCCGTTTCCGAACGGCGTCTTCCACCGGGTCTTCACCGCCCACTTCTACGGCCACCTGGACGAGAACGAGCGCGAGACCTTCCTCGCCGAGGCGCGCCGCGTAAGCCAGGAGCTCGTCGTCGTCGACTCGGCTCTGCGAGACGACGTCGAGCCGGAGGAAATGCAGGAGCGGATCCTGAAGGACGGCTCGCGCTGGGAGGTGCTGAAGCGCTACTTCGAGCCCGACCAGCTCGCCGAGGAGCTCGGCGGCGGCCGGATCCTCATGGCGGGCCGCTGGTTCGTCGCAGTTGCGTCGCCTTGACGCGGCGGCGCTCGTCGTATCGCTCGATCGCCTCGCTCCAGCGCGACAACCGCGTTTGCCGCGCCTGCGCCGAGGCCGGCTACCCGCTCGAGTCCATGCCCGTCGTTCAGGGCTACGAGGGCCAGCGCGCGTACATCCTGGGGCAGGCGCCCGGCTCCGTGGAAGGGAAAGAGCGGCGTCCCTGGCGCGGACGCGCAGGCCAGGCCCTCCGCCGCTGGCTCGGCATGGACGAAGACGAGTTCTATGCGACCTTCTACTGCGCGTCGGTTACGCGCTGCTACCCGGGCCGGGCGGCCAACGGCAAGGGCGACCGAACCCCGACGCCGCGCGAGCAGGAGCTCTGCTCGCTCTGGCGCGAGTGGGAGCTGCGGCTCATACGGCCACAGCTCGTCGTCCCGGTCGGAGGCCTCGCGCTCCGCCGCCTGCTCGGTCGCTCGAACCTGACCGAGTGCATCGGCCAGACCTTCGAGCTCGACGCCGCAACCGCGATCCCGCTCCCCCATCCTTCCGGTGTCAGCCTGTGGCTGAACGATCCGGCGCACCGAAACCTCGTCAAACGGGCCGTCGAGCTGATCCACGCGTCGCTCGCGCTGGAAAGGAGCCGGGAAGACGCTGACTAGACTCGTTCGTTAGATCACGTATGGCCGCACGCCCTGCCTACCGACGCACGTTCATCCGCCTGCTGGGGTTCCTGCGCCCCTACCGCGGCTCGATGATCGTCTCGATCGTGCTCGCCGCCGGGGCCCAGGCGGCAGCGCTCGCGATGATCTTCCTGACCAAGGACGTCATCTCCGCGATCCAGCATGGGAAGCGCGGCGAGCTGCGCAACCTCGTGATCGCCGTCGTCGCGGTCGGCCTCGCGCGTGCGCTCATGATGATGGGACGCCGCCTGATCGCCGGCCGCCAGGCGCTCGCGGTCGAGATGGACCTGCGCACCCAGCTTTACGCGCGGCTTGTCCGCCTCTCCTTCGGCTTCTACGACCGCCACCAGACCGGCCAGCTGATGTCGCGCGCGACGGTCGACCTCCAGGGCGTGCGCTTCTTCCTCGGCTACGGCCTGATCTTCTTCTTCCAGCACATCCTCACGATCATCGGCGTCGGGATCGCGATGTTCATCGTGAACTGGGAGCTCGCGCTGATCTCGATCGCGATCGCGCCGATCCTCGTCGCCTTCGCTTACCGCTACAGCCACATCTCGCATCCGCTGCTGCGCGACGTGCAGCAGAAGCTGGCCGACGTCGCCACGGTTGCCGAGGAGAACATCGTCGGCGTTCACGTCGTAAAGGCCTTCGCCCAGGAGCAGGCCGAGCAGGACAAGTTCGAGCGGCGCTCCGAGTCCGTCTTCTCACAGAGCGTCGCCGCGAACCGGCAGAGAGCGCTCTACGTGCCGCTGATGAGCTTCCTGCCGCTGCTCGCCCAGGCCGCCGTGTTGCTCGTCGGAGGCCGGATGGTCGCGCACGGGACGCTGTCACTGGCGAACTTCATCGCCTTTTCACTCCTGCTCGGAATGCTTGTGATGCCGCTCCGCATGCTCGGCATGTGGATCGGCCAGGCACAGCGAGCGACCGCCTCGGGCGAGCGAATCTTCGAGATCATCGACGAGCCCGAGGAGGTTGCGGACAAGCCGGACGCCAGGGAGGTGCAGCCGGGCCCCGGACAGGTGCGCTTCGACCACGTCGACTTCGAGTACACAGCAGGTCGCCGCGTGCTCGAGGACGTGGACCTCGACATCGCTCCCGGTCGGACCGTCGCACTGATCGGCCACACAGGGGCGGGCAAGACGACGCTCGCCTCACTCGTCCCGCGCTTCTATGACGTCGCCGACGGGCGGGTCGAGATCGACGGCGCGGACGTGCGCGACGTGAGGCTCGCATCGCTCCGCAGCCAGATCGGCGTCATCTCGCAGGATCCGTTCCTCTTCTCGACGACCGTGCGCGAGAACATCGCCTTCGGCGCGCGCGAGGCAACCGACGAGGAGGTCGAGCACGCCGCGAGGCTTGCGCAGGCGCACGAGTTCATCGAACGGCTGCCGCAGGGGTACGACACCGTGATCGGAGAGCGAGGGATCACGCTCTCCGGCGGACAGCGGCAGCGGATCGCGATCGCCCGCGCGCTCGTCGTCGATCCCAGGATCCTGATCCTCGACGACGCGACGGCCTCGGTCGACGCCACAACCGAAGCGAAGATCCGGCTCGGGCTACGCGAGGCGATGGAGGGCCGGACGACGCTGATCATCGCGCACCGCCTCTCGACGATCGCGCTCGCCGACGAGATCGTCGTCCTCGAAGAAGGCCGCGTCGTGGCGCGCGGCACCCATGACGCGCTCGTGGGCGAAAACGAGGTCTACCGCGAGATCTACGAGCACGGACTGCTCGAGCGCATCGTCGCCGAGGCGGAGGAGGTCGCGTGAAATCTCGGGCTTCTGAGCGGGTGCTGGCGGTGCGAGCCCGGAGGGGACAGTGCAACTAGCACAGACCCGGAGAGGATCGCGCCGTCAGCGGCCGCAGGCATCGGCGGAGCCGGGCTTCGCCCGGCGGGAGCTGGTGCCGGTCAGGAGCTCGAGATGAGGGTTTGGCAACCCGGGGGGCACTTGACGCAAACCCGCGGTGCGCAGGTCGAGGACTGGTCGTGGGCCCAGACGAAGCGCCGGCTGACGACGCTTTACCGGCTCGCGAAGCCGTACAAGTTCCGCACGGCGCTGTCGATCGGCACGCTCCTGGCCGGAACGCTCGTCTCGCTTGCGCCGCCGTACCTGCTCAAGCTGGCGATCGACGACGGGATCTCGAAGCACGACCTGACGAAGCTCGGCTGGATCGTCGTCGCCTTCCTCGGCGCTGGCGTGCTCGGGCTCGGCTTCTCGTACGCGCAGACGTACTTCACCGGCTGGACCGGCGAGCGGATGCTGGCCGACCTCCGCAACCATCTCTTCCGTCACCTCCAGCGGCTCTCGCTCGGCTTCTACGAGCGCAACCGTGCAGGCGTGCTGATCAGCCGGATCACGAACGACGTCGAGGCGCTCGACCAGCTCGTCACCGACGGCGTGACCTCGCTTGTCCAGAACACCCTCACGCTCGTCGGCTCCGCGATCGTGCTCTTCCTGCTCGACTGGCGGCTCGCCCTCGCGACGCTGACCGTCTTTCCCTTCATGACGATCGCGACCGCGATGTTCCGCAAGCGCTCGGGCCGCGCCTACCGGGCGGTCCGCGAAACGCTCGGCGCGGTAACGGCGACGCTCGCCGAGGACATCGCCGGCATGCGCGTCGTCCAGGCGTTCACGCGCGAGCGCGCGAACCAACAGCGCTTCCGCGAGGTCAGCGACAACTATCGCGCCTCGAACATGCAGACCGTCGTCCTGAACGGGCTCTATTTCCCCTTCGTCGACTTCCTCTCCGGGGTCGCGACCGCGATCGTGCTCGGCTACGGCGGCTACCTCGTCTTCGACCACTCGATGACGATCGGCACGCTGACGGCCTTCCTGGGCTACCTGACGAACTTCTTCGACCCGGTTCAGCAGCTCTCGCAGCTCTACAACACGTTTCTCTCCGCGGTGGCGGCCCTGGACAAGATCATGGATGTGCTCGACGAGGAGCCCGAGGTGAACGATCAGCCGGGCTCGCGCGAGCTCGACCGGATCGAAGGCCACGTCCGCTTCGAGCACGTCCGGTTCGGCTACGGGGACGGCCCGGAGGTCCTCCACGACCTCGATCTCGACGTGCCCGCCGGAACGACGGTCGCGCTCGTCGGCCACACGGGCGCAGGGAAATCGACGATCGCGAAGCTCCTGGCCCGCTTCTACGACCCGCGCGAGGGCCGGATCACGATCGACGGCGTCGACCTGCGGGAGGTCAAGCAGGAGTCGCTCCGCCGGCAGCTCGGGATCGTGCCGCAGGAGGGCTTCCTCTTCGCGGGCACCGTGCGCGAGAACATCGCCTTCGGCCGGCCCGACGCGATTCCGGAGGAGATCGTCTCCGCGGCGCAGGCGGTCGGGGCGCACGAGTTCGTCGTCCGACTCGAGAACGGCTACGAGACGGAGCTCGGGGAGCGCGGCTCGCGTCTCTCGCTCGGACAGCGCCAGCTCGTCGCCTTCGCGCGCGCGCTGCTCGCCGACCCACGCATTTTGATCCTGGACGAAGCGACCTCGTCGGTCGACATCGGCACGGAACGGAAGATCGAGCGCGCGCTCCGGCGCCTGCTCGCCGACCGAACCGCGTTCGTGATCGCTCATCGTCTCTCCACGATTCGCGACGCCGACCTGATCGTCGTGCTCGAAAACGGGCGCATCATCGAGCAGGGCTCCCATGAGGAGCTGATCGAGCGCCACGGCCTCTATACGTCGCTGTACGGCGACTGGGCCGCAGACGTGGCCTAACCCTCAGCGGCGCGGCCGACGGACGCCGGCGACCAGTTCCTCGCCAAGCCTGCTCAGATATGGGCGCACGACGTCATAGGGAGCGGTCGTTTCGACACGGTTGCACGGCGGGGCGCCGACCTGGCCGAGCGGGAAGCCGATCGCAAGCCCGCTCGCGGTGAGCGCGAAGTACCGGTAGTTGCTCGCGGTTGGGTCGAAGCCGTAGGCCATATCGGCACGATTGGCCGGAACGAGGGCGTTTCGGAACGACTGCCGCACGCACGCGTTGCTGGACATGACTTCCTTTTTCACTGCCTTGGCGAGGACACTCAGACCTTGCGAGGGCTTCGCGAAGAGATCGCGCAGACCTACCGGCGCACCGGAGGGAACTCGAACGGTGACGGACAGCCACGTGCCGCCGTCGTCTCCGCCCGGATAGAGCTCGAGAACCGGGACGAGCGCACTGACGACAACCGTGCTCGCCGACATCAGCCTCGCTTTCGGCCAAGTCTGGTAGACGCCGCGGTACTCCTTCGGACTCGGCACCTCGGCCAGCTCACGCCGCGCTTCTCGCGCGTAGCGCTGCTGCGCTCGGAGCACGGCACGACGAAGCGCCGAGTTCACAGCGATCAGGTCGACACGACTGCCGCGCACCTGAGGGTAGGTGCCGCTGGTGTCGTAACGCCGGACCTTGAGACGCGGCGTTGCAGCCTCCCACACGGTGAGAGCACGGGCGTTACTCCGGACTCCATCAGCGTGCCGGCTGCTGCCACCGCAGGCGCTCGCGCCGACGACGAGAAGGGCCAGAGAGAGCGCCAGCTTCACTGCGTTCATGCTCATCGTTCTCGGTATAGCGGCAGTAGCCCCGTGACGTAACCGCACCAAAAGCGCGCCGTCCCTGAAACGAGGGATAACCGGTGCCCAGACGCGCCCCGATGATTGAGACGCGGGGGCCGCCCCTCCGCACCTCTCGGACCCGGAGGTCTCGATGCCGTCGCTGCGTGGCGCCCTGGTGGTTGCAGGAACGCTCTTCGCTTTGGCTCTCCCCACGTCTGCGTGGGCGAGCCGCTCCTGCGCGCCGACGAGCTATTCCTATGCGGGCGTCACGAGCCTGCAGCCCGCTTTCGGGATCGCCGCGACGCTCGAGGCCCTCTTCCCGTCGTGGGTTTCCGACGGTCACGTCGCCGCCTGGGTCGGCGTCGGCGGCGCCGGCTACGGCCCCAACGGGGCGGACGAATGGATTCAGGTCGGCATGAACACGCTCCCCTCTCTGCCGGACACGATCTACTACGAGGTCGCCCGACCCGGGCAGCCGGTCCAATACGGCGCCGTTCAGGGCGACCCGCTCGTCGGGGCTCGACACCGGGTCGCCGTGCTCGAGCTCCAGCGGCACCCGAACTGGTGGGAGGTCTGGGTCGACGGGCGCGTCGTGGCCGGACCCTACTTCCTGCCCCGAAGCGACGGAGCATGGGCACCGGTCGCCACCGCCGAGAGCTGGGGCGCAGGCGCCGCCTGCAACCGCTTTGCGTATCGATTCGACCACGTCGCCCTCGCGACGAGCCCGGGGGGCAGCTGGCGCCTGCTGGACCGCGCGAGCGCGTTTGCGGACGCGGGCTACCGGGTGATCCGGCGCTCGCGCGCCAGCTTCACCGCAGTAGCTCGAGCCCTTACCTGACCTTGAAGCTGCCCTTGAGCTTCTTGTGCGCGTCGCTCTTGTAGGAACACGTGCCCTTCGCGAGCGTGACGTTCCAGGTCGTCCTGCTCTTCGTCTTGACCTTGGTCTTCTTGTTCACGCGCGGGCAGGTGAGGTGGAAGTTGTCCTTCTTCGTCTTGTCCTGAACGACGATCTTGAACTTCCCGTGTAGGACCGACGCCACCTTTCTACCGCCCTTCGTCAGCTTGATCGTCCTGCCTGGACCGACAATGGCCGAAAGGATCGTCGGCGGAGTCCCGACCTTGTTGAACTGCGCGTTGACTGTTAGCGACGCGCTCATGGTCACTGTGCAGGCACCGGTGCCGCTGCAGCCTGCGCCCGACCAGCCGGCGAACGTGCTTCCGGGGTTAGAGGCGGTGAGCGTGACCGCAGTGCCGGCGTTGAAGGCCGCCGAGCAAGTCGCACCGCAGTCGATCCCAGCGGGCGAGCTCGCGACCGTACCGCTGCCGTCCCCGCTCTTCGTCACGCTGAGCGCGTACTGCGTCACCGGCGGAGGCGGCGTTCCGGCCCGGCCGAAGGTTACGTAGTGCGGGTGGACGTACCCTCGCGTGCCGCCGTTTAGCAGCACGTAACAGGCCCCGGCCCAGCTGTTGCCGACGGGACGAGTCGTGGTGTAGTCACCGGACTTTGGCTCTCCGTTATCTGAGTTGCTCGAGACGAGGTTGTGGAACTCCCAAGCGAATGTAGACGGAGGCGACGGCGGTGCCGTAAATCCGTCATGAATGACTGCGCCACAGTTCTGATGTTCGAGATTGCCGCCCCATTGCACGATCCCCGCGAGGTCGCCGTTCGCATTCGCAACTAGCGATGACCACTGAATTGCATATGCCGGCGAATAGATGATTGGCTCGTCGATCCGGGTCTTCGCCGTCTCGTTGATGCGCAG
>WNGD01001908.1_pt1 | contig 22115 bp, 21 predicted proteins | sample 5400671 | NCBI WGS metagenome assembly WNGD01 (sample SAMN13153369, study PRJNA577476) | soil metagenome | isolation source: 40 cm soil or saprolite under grassland replicate 2 | place: USA:California | collected 2016-06-15 | reverse complement strand
GCGTGACGCAGATCACGTGGGAGGCGGTCGATAGTGCGCTACCTCATAACAGGCGGAGCTGGTTTCATCGGATCGCACCTCGCCGAAGCGCTGCTCGGCCGCGGCGATCAGGTGACGGTGATCGATGACCTTTCGACCGGTTCGATTCGCAACATCCAGCATCTCAAGGACCAGCCGCGTTTCGGCTACGTGATCGGAAGCGTGGAGAACGCTCCCCTGACGGCGGAGCTGGTGGACGCCGCGGATCAGGTGTTCCACCTCGCGGCCGCGGTGGGGGTGAAGCTTGTCGTCGAAAGCCCGGTGCGAACCATTGAGACGAATGTCAAGACCACCGAGGTCGTGCTCGCCGCTGCCTGCAAGAAGCGGAAGAAGGTGTTCGTCGCATCTACGTCCGAGGTGTACGGCAAGAGCACCGACGTTCCGTTCCGGGAGGACGGCGACTTGGTACTGGGTCCTACCAGTCGGGGGCGGTGGAGCTACGCGTGCTCCAAGGCCATCGATGAGTTCCTGGCCATCGCCTATTGGCGCGAGCGGCATTGCCCGACCCTGATCGGGCGGTGCTTCAACACGGTCGGTCCCCGGCAAACCGGTCATTACGGCATGGTGGTGCCCCGGTTCGTCAAGCAGGCGCTCCACGACGAGGCGCTCACCGTGTATGGCGACGGGCAGCAGACCAGGTGCTTCACCCATGTGAGCGACGCGGTGCGGGCCATGATGGCGCTGATGGACGCCGACCACACGGTCGGTGAAGTCTACAATGTCGGGAGCGAGCAGGAGATCTGCATTGCGGATCTGGCGGAGCGGGTTCGCGTCTTGACCGACTCGGAATCCGAGATCGCCTTCACGCCATACGAGCAGGTGTACGGCGAGAACTTCGAGGACATGCCTCGGCGCGTTCCCTCGCTCGAGAAGATCCGCAGGGCCGTCGGGTACGAACCGCAGGTGGATCTCGACGAGACGCTGCAGTCGGTGATCGAGTACGAGCGTTCGGTGGAGCCGCAGTTGGTATGAGCCTGGCAGTCACCGGTCTTTTGGTTTTCGTCGTATCCTGCGCCGCCGGACTGCTCGTGACACCCCGGGTTCGGGCCGCCGGACTCCGCCTGGGTCTCGTGGCGACTCCGACAGCCGATCGTTGGCACCAGCGCCCGACGGCCTTGCTCGGAGGCGTAGCGATCGTGCTCGCTACGCTGGTAGGGGTGGGGATTTGGACGGCGGTGTCAGCGCTGCAGGGACGACCCGGGGGGGCGCCGGTCGTGTCGCTCCAGTCTGCCGCGGTTGTCATGGGCGCCGTCTTCATGTTCACCGTTGGTCTGATTGACGACATCCTGAACCTGCGGCCACAGCTCAAGTTCATTCTTCAGACCCTTGTGGGTGTCGGACTGGTCGGCGCCGGGGCAACCCTTGCTCTGACGCCGTGGTACGTCGTGAACGTCGTGGCGACGGTGTTTTGGTTTGTGGCGCTGACCAACGCGTTCAATCTGTTGGACAACATGGATGGGGTTGCGGCCGGCGTCGGCGCAATCGCGGCATTTTTCCTCGGTGTCACCTTCGCGCAGCAGGGCGCGTGGTGGCACACGGCGCTCGCCTGGTCCCTGGCGGGCGCGGGGGTGGCGTTTCTGCGGTACAACTTCCAGCCGGCCACCATCTTCATGGGCGACGCGGGAAGTCTGTTCATCGGCTCCGTGCTGGCGGGGTTAGTCGTGACGCGGCCCGCCTCGGCCTCGGGGAGCCTGGTGTCGGTGCTGTTTGTGCCGCTCGCCATCGTCGCCGTTCCCATCGCCGACACGGCCCTGGTAGCCGTCACGCGCACGCTGGCCGCACGCTCCATCTCGCAGGGGGGGCGCGATCACAGTACGCACCGTCTGGTGGCGCTGGGCCTCCACGAGCGCCAGGTCGCGCTGCTGCTGTACGCGTTCGCCGCACTCGGGGGCTGCGTCGGGCTCGTGTTGATGCGGCTGGACCTGGCGCTGGGCCTCGTGCTCGGGACGGCGTTCTTCGCTAGCCTAAGCCTGATCGCTGCGTACCTCGGGCGGCTGAAGGTGGGCCACGCCGACGTGGCGGCCGGCTCCAAGGCCGCGACGGTGGTGGTCACGGAGCTGCTCTATAAGAAACGCCTGGCCGAGATGCTGCTCGACGTCCTGCTCGTCGCCGGGGCGTACTACGGCGCGTATCGGCTGAAGTTTGAGGGCGGGGCACCGCCCGCATACATGGAGGCGTTCGAGTCGACCGTCGGTCTCGTCATCGCCGTGAAGATTTCCGCGTTCGGGCTGCTCGGAGTGTACCGCGGCGCCTGGCGGTACACGGGGCTCGAAGACCTGTACCGCATCCTGGGTGCGATCGCCGTGAGTGCCGTCGGTTTGTTTGCCTTCATGCACTGGCGCGTCCCCCTGCTCGCCACGTCGAACATTCTGTACATCGACACCCTGCTTGCGGCGGCCTTCGTTCTCGTCGCGCGGCTGTCGTTCAGATCTCTCGAGATGGTGAGAAGTCAGCTGCGACGCAACGGTGCGCGCGTGGCGATTTACGGTGCCGGAGACGGGGGCGAGCTGGCGGTCCGGGAGCTGCTGAACAACGCCGAGCTTGGGTTGCACCCGTTTTGTTTCCTAGACGATGATCCGCGCAAGCACGGCGAGCGGATCCACGGCGTTCCCGTGCTGGGCGGCCTGGACAGCCTGGCGTTCGTGGCTGGGCGGCACGGCGTTGGCCGTATTCTCATCGCGACCAAGAAGCTGCCGCCCGACGTGGTAGGGGCGCTCCAAGCATTCGCCCGAGCGCACGACCTCGCGCTGCTCGAGCTCAATGTTGGCGTGCGACTGATGCAGAGCAACGGTGATGGTAAGCCGTCGAATGCGCCCCCCGTGGCGGTGGTGGTACGGCCTGCGGGACGGGTCACGGCAAACGCTTCGTAGGCGAGGGCCGGCGATCGCCCATCCATCCGGAGGGGGAGGATGGCGCAAAGCGGGACCAAGCTGGCTGGACGCTAGCTCTTTTTTTCGCACGGACGTTCGCAAATCGAACGACGGTTCGCTTTGTGAACGCGATGCCTGACAGGGCTTCGGCAACCCAGAGGGTGCGCAACTGAAGCGAGAGGGACAGCGGCACAACGCCGGGCTTCGGGAGCTACCGATCCTGGACGAGCTGCAACAGAGCTCCAACGTTTCGCAGCGCGCCCTGGCGGATCGCCTCCGCATGGCCGTGAGCGCGGTCAATCGGTCCCTCCAGGATATGATCCGGGCTGGTTACGTCGAGATCGCGAACCCGAACGTTCGGCCATTCGCGTATAAGCTGACCCGTACTGGGGAGCGCTACCGCCGAGAGTTAAGTCACGACCACTACCGGTGGCTCCTCGGGCGTCTGCGCCTGATGGAGCGGCGGATCACTGCCGCCCTGTGTGAACTCAAGCGACGAGGCGCCAAGCGCGTTGTTTTCTACGGCGCCGGCGAGGTGATGGAAGCAACCCATGGTCTCGCGAAAGCGGTGGGCCTCGAGGTTGTCGGTGTCGTAGACGACGACGTTGCGAAACAAGGGTTGACCAAGGGCGGATTGGTCGTGAGGAGCCCCGCGAGCATCAATTCGCTCGGACCGGACGCCGTTGTGATTACGACGTTCCGCCATGCCCGTGAAATCGAGAGCAAGGTCGATCGGGGCCTGCGCTCGTCAATTATGATGTGGGAATTGTAGGCGCTCTGCGCGAGTGACGAGTCTGCTATCGAGGGTGCGATGACTGTAGCGTCTGCAGGCCGAAGGACCGTCTTGCAGGAAGGCGATGAGATCTCGCTGTTGGCCCTTGGGAGTATTCTGCTGCGTTGGCGGCGGACCATCCTCGCTTTGGGGCTGCTCGGGGCGACTGTGGGGCTGGCGCGCGGATTGTTGAGGACCCCGGTATACAAGTCCTCCGCGCGATTCCTGCCGCAGGTGTCGGAGGACGCTCCCTCAGGGTTGGCGTCGGTAGCGAGCCAGTTCGGGATTCGCCTACCGAGCAACAGCGGGGGGTGGGGCCCCGCCGTCTACGCGGAACTGATCCGCTCGCGAGGCCTGTTGGAGCCGATCGCGCTGGACAGCGTTGTCGTCCTTGAGCAGGGGGCTCGGCGCGCCGCAGTGATGGACCTGCTCGAGGTCGGGGCTCCCACGTCTTCACGGCGAGTGGAGCGAACCGTGCGAGCGCTCGCGCGGATCGTGAAGAGCAGCGAAGTCAAGACCCTGGGTGCAGTGGAGGTGACGGTGACTACCCGGTGGCCCAGTGTGTCGCTCACCCTTGCGGAGCGGCTGATACGGTCGGTGAACCAGTTCAACGTCGAAACCCGCAAGTCGCAAGCGGCTGCGGAGCGGCAGTTCGTGGAAGCGCGAGCGGATGAGGCGGAGCGCGCGCTGCGCGAAGCGGAGGACCGACTGCAGGACTTCCTTCAGCGGAACCGGGCCATTAGCTCACCGGAACTCGAGTTCGAGCACGACCGGCTGCGACGTCAGGTGGCTCTACGCCAGCAAGTGTACACGTCGCTCGTGCAGAATCGAGAGGAGGCGCGGATCCGCGAGGTACGGGACACACCGGTGATCACTGTGCTGGAGGCACCGCGGCTCCCCGTGGCGCCCGAGGACCGCCAGGCGGCCTTCCAGGCCGTCCTCGGCGGTCTCTTTGGCGCAATCCTCGGCGCCTGCATCGCGTTCTTGTCCCGGGGAGTGTCCGGCGCACGGAGCTACGCGAGTGGCGATGCGCGGGAGTTCTTCCAGCTAGTGGAGGAAGTCACGCCGCGGTTTCTCAAACGGCCTGGGTAAGGCGCGTGGCGAATTACGTTCCCGACGGGCCGCCTAGCACACGGATCTCAGCGTCGAGCGGATGCAGCGCGCGGTACGAGGCACCATGAAGGCCATCATTCTCGCCGGCGGACTCGGCACGCGCATCTCGGAGGAGACGCACCTCAAGCCCAAGCCGATGATCGAGATCGGCGGGAAGCCGATCCTCTGGCATGTCATGAAACTGTATTCCGCGCACGGAGTGAACGAGTTCGTGATCTGCTGCGGATACAAAGGCTACATCATCAAGGAGTACTTCGCGAACTACTTCCTGCACATGTCGGACGTGACCTTCGACATGGCAACGAATAAGATGGAAGTGCACAATCAAAAGGCAGAGCCGTGGAAGGTGACGCTGGTAGACACGGGCGATGACACGATGACGGGCGGCCGCCTGCGGCGCGTGGGCTCCTACGTGCAGCGCGACGACAGCTTCTGCTTCACGTACGGAGACGGTGTGGCCGACGTGGACATCACCGCCGAGATCGCCTTCCACAAGGGGCACGGCAAATGGGCCACCGTCGCGGCAGTCCAGCCGCCCGGCCGGTTCGGAGCGCTCCAGCTGGCAAGCGGTAGGGTGCTCGGCTTCACGGAAAAGCCTCGAGGAGACGGTGGCTTCATCAACGGTGGTTTTTTCGTGCTCTCGCCTCGATGTCTCGAGTTGATCGAGGGCGATGACACCGTCTGGGAGGACGCGCCGGTTGGGAAGCTCGCCACGATGGACCAGCTCATGGCCTTCGAGCACAAGGGGTTCTGGCAGCCCATGGACACGTTGCGCGACAAGAACCAGCTGGAGGCGCTGTGGGAATCCGGCCGGGCGCCGTGGAAGGTGTGGTGAGCGGGCAGCCGGGACTGTGGCGAGACCGGTCTGTACTCGTCACCGGCCATACAGGGTTCAAGGGAGGCTGGCTTACGCTTTGGCTTCATCGGCTGGGCGCGGCGGTCCACGGCTTCGCGCTCGATCCGCCGACGCACCCCAGTCTGTTCGAAGTCGCTCGGCTCGACTCCATGCTCGCCGCGGACACGCGGGCCGATCTCGTGCAGCTGGCGCGACTGAAGGCCGCCTTTGACGACGCCCGACCGAGTGTGGTGTTTCACCTGGCCGCTCAACCGCTCGTTCGAGAGAGCTACCGAGATCCGCTCGGCACATTCGCGAGCAACGTTCTGGGTACAGTGCACGTACTGGAGGCCGCTCGCATGAGCGACTCGGCACGCGCGATAGTCCTGATCACGACCGACAAGGTGTATGAGAACCGCGAATGGGTGTATCCCTACCGTGAGTTTGATGCCCTAGGAGGGCACGACCCGTACAGTGCGAGCAAAGCCGCCGCCGAAATCGTGGCGGCGAGCTATCGTGCAAGCTTCTTCGGCGGCAACCGAGGTCGTCATCCGGCCCGGGTCGCCACTGCCCGCGCCGGCAACGTGATTGGGGGCGCGGACTGGGCAGCTGATCGCCTCGTTCCCGACTGCTTGCGTGCGTTTGCGACTGGGCAGTCCGTGCGCTTACGCAACCCGGATGCCGTACGCCCCTGGCAGCATGTGTTGGAGCCGCTGGCCGGCTATCTGCGGCTTGCGGAGCGGCTGCTGGGCGAGAACGGTGATCAGTTCGCCGCGGCGTGGAACTTCGGCCCCGACGGCAGAGGCCAGGCCACGGTCAGAGAAGTGGCCGAACTGGCTGCGCGCCTGTGGGGCAACGGTGCGTGCGTAGCCCCGGCGCCGCGCAGCGACGATCCTCACGAGGCCGGGTTCCTGACACTGGACACTACCCGAGCCCGCACTGAGCTGGGTTGGAGGCCGCGCTGGTCGCTGCACCAGGCGCTGGAATACACCGTCGCCTGGCACCGCGCGTGGGAGCGGCGCGAAGACATGGCCGCTGTCAGCCTGGCCCAGATCACCGCGTACGAGAGCGCGAGCCCGTCATGAGCGGTCGTTTCGAGATCACCGACACCGAGCTCACGGGGCTCAAGGTGATCCGGCGCACTCCGGTCGGTGACAGCCGTGGCTTTCTGGAGCGCCTCTTTTGCGCCGACGAGCTGGGCGCCTTGATGGTGCAGCAGACCATCGTCCAGATCAATCACACGCTGACGGCGAAGCGCGGCACGGTGCGCGGGATGCACTTTCAGCATCCCCCGCACGGGGAGATGAAATTCGTGAGCTGCCTACGCGGTGAGATCTTCGATGTCGCTGTGGACCTGCGCCGTGGCTCAGCAACGTTCTTGCGCTGGCACGCAGAAAGACTCGGCGACAAGAGCCAGAGGACGTTGTTCATCCCACAGGGCTTCGCGCACGGGTTCCAGACACTCACCGACCACTGCGAACTGCTGTACTTCCACACAGCCGCCTACCGGCCGGACGCAGAAGGTGGGCTCAACCCACGAGACCCCAGGCTGGAGATCCTGTGGCCATCAGAGATCACGCACCTCTCCCCTCGCGACGCGTCGCATCCCATGCTCACGCGGGAGTACGCCGGCGTCGAGCTATGAAATGCCGCCACTGTGCCGCCGACCTTGAGGTGACGATGTTGGACCTCGGCAGCGCACCACCTTCTAACGCTTATCTGACACGAGAAACGCTGCGGACTCCGGAGCGGTGGTTCCCCCTGCGCGTCTTGGTCTGCGTTAATTGCTGGCTCGTGCAAACGGAGGACTTCGCGCGGTCGGACGAACTGTTCGACGCGCAATACGCCTACTTCAGTAGTTTCTCAGCCACCTGGCTCGCGCATGCGGAGCACTATGTCGACAAAATGGTCGCGCTGCTCGACCTGAACGAGACGAGCCATGTAGTCGAAATCGGAGCCAACGACGGATACCTGCTGCAGTACGTGAAAGCTCATGGCATTCCGTGTACAGGCGTCGAGCCGACGACCAGCACGGCTGCCGCGGCCCGCGCGAAGGGCATCCCGATCATCGAAGAGTTCTTTAGCCTTCGCCTGGCAAGAGATCTCGTCTCGCAGGGCACGCAGGCAGATTTGATCACGGCGAATAACGTCCTGGCTCACGTGCCGGACATCAACGACTTCGTGGCGGGAATCGCGGTGCTGCTCGCGCCCCGCGGTGTGGCGACGTTCGAGTTCCCACACCTGCTCCGGCTGATAGCTGGGAATCAGTTCGACACAATCTACCACGAGCACTACTCGTACCTGTCCCTGACGGTCGTGGCGCGGATCTTCGCGTCCGGCGGGCTCGCCGTGTTCGACGTGGAGGAGCATCCTACCCACGGCGGCAGTCTGCGCGTCTTGGCGCAACGGAGCGAGACCGGGCGGCGTGAACCCTCCCCTACGGTCAGCCAGATGGTCGAGCGCGAGCGCCTGGCGGGGGTGAACTCAGTTGCGTATTACACCGATTGCCAAGTGAAGGCCGACAAGCTCAAGAACGAGTTTCTCGCTTTTCTGTTGAGGGTCAATCGAGAGCGAAGGTCCGTGGCCGCCTATGGCGCAGCGGCCAAGGGCAATACGCTGATGAACTACGCCGGAGTCCGGCCCGATCTCATTCCGTACGTAGTCGACCGCAACCCCGCGAAGCAAGGCAAGTTCATGCCGGGGAGTCGAATTCCGATCGTGCCCGAGAGCCGGCTTCGCGCGAGCCAGCCGGAGTACGTCGTTATCCTCCCTTGGAATCTCCGAGAGGAATTGACACGACAACTCGAGTACATCAAGGCATGGGGCGGGAAGTTTGTCACCGCGGTACCGCAGCTGGAGGTCGGGCAGTGAAGATTGCGGTCACGGGCGCGACTGGATTCATCGGGCGGCATGTCGTCGCGGAGCTGGAGCAGCGAGGGGTGACCCCAACTGTGGTGTGCCGCACCCCGCCGCAGCGGCCACCGCGGATGGCGAAGAACCGCGTGGTAGTCTTCGACCTGAAGTCGCCGCCGCCGGACGCGTTTCGGTTGATGGACGAGCCCGATGCGCTGGTTCATCTCGCGTGGGGGGGCCTTCCGCACTACCAGTCTCTATACCACTTCGAGGATGAGTTGCCGTCGCAATACCGGTTTCTCAAGAGTCTGGTCGACCAGGGCTTGAGGAACCTCGTGGTCACGGGGACGTGCTTCGAATACGGAATGCAGTCAGGTCCGCTCCACGAGGAACTCGACGAGCGCCCGACCAACCCGTACGGGTTGGCGAAACACACCTTGCGGCTGCAGCTGGGGTACTTGCAGCGGGTCAAGCCGTTCAATCTGACATGGGCCAGACTGTTCTACGTATTCGGAGAAGGGCAGTCCCCGAAGTCGCTCCTGTCGCAGCTCAGGGACGCGGTCGAGCGCGGGGAGCGGACTTTCAACATGTCGGGTGGCGAGCAGCTGCGGGACTACCTGCCGGTCACGCAGGTAGCGCAGCACCTCGTGACCCTCGCTTTGAACCCCAGAGACTACGGCGTCGTGAACGTGTGCTCGGGTAAGCCGGTGTCCGTACGGGCCTTGGTCGAGGGCTGGATCAAGGAGAGAGGCTGGTCGATCACGCCGAATCTGGGGTGCTTGCCCTACGCGGATTACGAGCCGATGGCGTTCTGGGGGGACCGGCGGAAGCTCGATCGCTGTCTCTCAGTCAGCTTGGCGTCGTCGGATGAACCTGTTCTTCCGGTGGACGCATGAACCCGTTCAACGAGGAAGTCGTTGCGAGGATTCGGGAGAACGGGCGGAATCCGGCGTTGATGGCCGCGGCTCGCGCGTTCACCGAGGCGTCCACGATCCCGAAGTATTCCTACAATTTCTCTTGGCTGGGACGCCCGATTATCCAGTATCCCCAGGACATCGTCGCCATGCAGGAGCTGATTTGGTCGATCCAGCCAGACCTGATCATTGAAACGGGGATCGCACATGGCGGCTCGCTGGTGTTTTATGCGTCGATGCTCCAACTGAATGCCGCTTGCGGGGGCCCGGAGGACGCACAGGTGCTGGGCATCGACCTTGACATCCGTGCTCACAACCGTCAAGCGGTTGAGGCACACCCGATGTTCAAACGCATCTCGATGATTGAGGGCGACAGTATCGCGCCCGGGATCGTGCGGCAGGTCCAGGCCATCGCGAAGGGTAAGACGCGGGTGCTGGTGTGTCTGGATAGCAATCACACGCACGACCATGTGCTGGCCGAGCTGCAAGCTTACGCGCCGCTGACGTCGGTTGGGAGTTACTGTGTCGTGTTCGACACCATCATCGAGGATCTGCCCGCCGCCATGTACCCCGATCGGCCCTGGGGACCAGGGGACAATCCCAAGACGGCCGTCCGCGAATACCTGAAAAACCATCCCGAGTTCGCGATCGACAAGGGTCTAGACCATAAGCTGCTGATCAGCATGGCTCCGGACGGTTATCTGAAGAGGCTTCGGTAAGCGCGCTCGCGACGTTATGAGCCTCAAGGGCAATGCGATCGCCAACTACCTCGGTCAGGGTTGGACCATCCTGATGGGGTTGGCGTTCATCCCTGTGTACATCCGGTTCCTCGGGCTCGAGGCCTACGGCCTGATCGGGGTGTTCGCACTGCTTCAGGCTTGGCTATCGCTCCTCGATGTCGGGCTGACCGTCGCGATCGGTCGCGAGATGGCGCTGTTTCGGGGAGGTGGGCACGACGCGCACTGGATCAGTGACCTGCTTCGCAGCGTTGAAATCGCCGGACTCGGCGTCGCCCTTCTCGTCGCGTCGGGCATCTGGGCGGCCTCGGGTTGGTTGGCCTCTGGCTGGTTGCACGTAGAGACGCTCCCGGTCGGAGCAGTCGCGGACGCGTTCAGGATCATGGGTGTCGTCGCGGCGATGCGCGTTGTCGAGAACATTTACCGAGGCAGCATGGTTGGACTCCAGCGCCAGATCACGCTGAACGTCGTGAGCAGCGCGATGGCAACACTGCGAGCCGTGGGTGCGGTCGCGATCCTGGCAAGAGTGTCTCCCAGCATCGAGGCGTTTTTTCTGTGGCAGGGCCTCGTGTCCACGGTTACGATCGCCGTCTTTGCAAGCCTCGTTCGCAGGTCCCTCCCGCCGATCGACCGGCGTCCCCGGTTTTCGCTGGCTACGCTACAGGGCGTGTCGCGGTTCGCGACCGGGACAGTGCTGGTGACGCTCCTGGGCTTCCTCCTCAGTCAGTCGGACAAACTCATTCTGAGCTCGTTACTCAGCCTGGAGCACTTCGCCCTTTATTCACTCGCGTACACGGTGGCGAGCGCGGTTCGCCAGCTCGCGCAACCGATCGACCAAGCTGTCTACCCCGGAATGACGCAGCTCTACCAGCAAGGGGATGAAGCGGGCCTCGCGAGCCTCTACCACAGGTCAACCCAGTATAGCGTGGTGCTCATGGGCGGCGTGGGAGTTTTCTTGGCGGTCTTTGGCGAGCAGGTCCTCGCGTTGTGGACGCAGGACCGCACCATGGCGCGCGAGGTATATGCGGTGCTCTGGATCCTGGTACTGGGGATGGTGCTGAACGGCATCATGAACAGGCCGTACTACTTGCAAATGGCCGCAGGCTGGACCGGGCTGCTGGTCAGGGTGAATCTCGTCTTGGTCCTAGTATTCACGCCGGCGATCTACGTCCTGACGAAACAGTACGAGATGACAGGTGCGGCCGTGGCCTGGGGTCTGCTCAATTTCGTCTACGTGGTGATCGTGGTGCGCCTGATGCACCAGCGGCTCTTGATGCACGAACTGCGGGACTGGTATACGAAGGATCTGCTCCTGCCGTTGTGCGCGGCTGGGGCGGCCGCCTTCGCAGTCAAGCTGCTTGCGCCAGCTCCGCAAGGTCGTTTGCCTACGTTCGTACTGCTGACGCTTGCGCTCGCCGGCACTGTGCTCACATCGGCGCTGGCGGCCGGTGTGGTGCGTGGTGCGCTTGGCGCCCACCTGAAGATGGTTCTGGGCCGCTCGACATGAATCCGCTGGTCACGATCGGGATTCCCACCTTCAACCGCCCGCACCTACTGGCGCGAGCACTCCGCTCGGTCGCTAGGCAGGATTACCCGAACCTCGAAGTGCTCGTTGCGGACAACGCCACCCCGGGAGACGAGACGCCACGCGTCGTCGACTCTTACATGGCGTCAATTCCGAATCTCAAGTATATCAAGCACGCACGCGACATCGGCTCGTTTCACAATTTCATGTTTCTCCTCCGGGCCGCAGGAGGGGAGTACTTCATGTGGCTCGCGGATGACGACGAAGTATCGCCCAACTATGTATCGTCACTGGTAGTGCTCCTCGAGTGCAACCCGGACGCTGCCGCGGCGGCGGGGCACTGGGTGCTGATGCGTAATGAACGTGAAGGGCGATTGATGCGGACGTCCTATTACCCACAGAGGACGTCGCTCGCGCGAGCGCTCCGATTCATCTGGGGATCCGACGACGCGTTCTTCTACGCGTTGCATCGCACCGCCGTGCTGCGATTAGCGCGGTTCCGGGGTTATTGGTGGCCCAATCGGCAGGTCCTCCTGAACTGGGCGTACGTCTTCCTGCTAGACATCGTGCTCCGGGGCCGCGTCCTGATCGCCCAGGAAGAGTCGGTACAGTTCATCAACCACGATTACACGCGGAAGGACTATGCGAGCGAGCGGTCGCGGCTCTCAGCAGTGTTACTGCATGTGTGTCGCCGCCTGAACGTGCATTATCTGTACTGGGAGGCGTGCGCCAGGCTGCTACACCCGGCGTGGATGCCCGTGATCGTCCTGACGTCTGTGATGTCATTGCTCAGGGAAGGTGGTGCGGTGGCGATCCGGCGGGTCAACCGGGCTGTGCGGAGACCGGTACCATGCTAGTCGGGCTACCAAATCTCTCGATCGGCAACTTCGCGTCTGTACTCCGCATGGTGCAGAAGGTCGGTGGGTCCGCCCGCCTGCTGGATTCACCCGCCGATGTCCTCAACGCGGACCGGATCATCCTCGCAGGGGTGGGGGCGTTTGATCGTGGCATGGCGAGTCTCCGGGACCGCGGCTGGGTCGACGTGCTGAACGAGACTGTCCTTGAACGACGGATCCCCGTGCTGGGCATCTGCCTCGGCATGCAGCTCATGTGCAACACGAGCGAGGAAGGTCGGCTGGCCGGTCTCGGATGGATCGACGCAGATGTGAAGCGGTTCGACGTGGCGGGGGACGCGCAGCTGAAGATCCCCCACATGGGCTGGAACTCGGTGCGTATTTGCCAACCGAACCACCTGATCGCCACGGACGATCGGGAGCCTCGGTTCTACTTCGTCCATTCCTACTACGCTGTCTGCCGCAACGATGCCGACGTGCTGGCCACAGCGCACCACGGGCGCGATTTCGCCGCCGCGTTCGGTCACGGCAACATCTATGGCGTGCAGTTCCACCCCGAGAAGAGCCATCGGTTTGGAATGGCGCTGATGAAGAACTTTTTGGAGTTGTAGGTGCTCAGACACCGGGTCATTCCCTGTCTGCTACTTCGGGACGGCGGGCTGGTGAAGACGCGCCGCTTCGCAAGGCCCAAGTACGTTGGCGATCCGATCAACGCCATCCGGATCTTTAACGACAAGGAAGCGGATGAGCTGATCGTGCTCGACATCACGGCTAGTCGAGAGCGGCGAGAGCCGAACTACGCCCTGATAGAGCAGTTCGCGGGCGAGTGCTTCATGCCGCTGTGTTACGGGGGAGGGATCCGCACGATAGATCAGGCGCGCCGGCTGTTTGCTCTTGGGGTGGAAAAAGTGTGCGTGCAGACCGCCGCGCTGGAAGATTCCACGCTCGTGACCCGCCTAGCGGAGTCGTTCGGTGCGCAAGCCGTCCTGGTATCTATCGACGTCAAACAAAACTGGCTCGGCAGCCGCAAGCTGTACGCTGCCGCGACTGGTAAATGCCTGCGCCGGCCCTGGCTGGAGCAGCTGCACCTGCTCGTGGCCGCAGGCGCTGGCGAGGTCGTCCTGAACGCCGTTGACCGGGATGGGATGATGGAGGGGATGGACCTCGACCTGATTCAGGAAGCCAGTCGAGCGGTGTCGGTGCCCCTGATCGCCTTGGGCGGCGTCGGCAGTGTGGTCCACATCAAGGAGGCGATTGCGGCTGGGGCGAGTGCCGTGGCAGCGGGCGCGTTCTTCGTCTTCCAGGGGCCGCACCGAGCCGTCCTTATCACGTATCCACGTCCCGAAGACGTTGCCTCTTTGCTAAGCGCCCAGTGATTTCCCGACCGTACCAGGTCTGCAGTCGCTGCGTAATGGATACCAGCGCGCGAGACATCGTCTTCGATGACGACGGCGTCTGCAGCTACTGCACGGAGTTCGTGCGACGGTACGGTCTGCTGCGAAACCGCGCCGCCGCGGAGCGCCAACGCGCGCTCGACGCGCTGCTTGCCAGGGTCAAGACCAAAGCGCGCGGCCGGCGCTACGACTGCGTAGTGGGCGTGTCGGGCGGCGTGGACAGCTCGTGGTCCCTGGTGCAAGCAGTAAGGCTGGGCCTTCGGCCGCTCGCCGTCCACATGGACAACGGGTGGAACGCGGAGCTCGCGCAGAACAATATCGCCAACTTGGTGCGCGGCCTCGGCGTCGATCTCTACACGCACGTCATCAACTGGACGGAGTACCGTAGCTTGATGCAGGCCTTCTTCGACGCCGACGTGATCGACGTGGAGGTGCTATACGACAACGCCATGCTGGCAGTGAACTACCGCCAAGCGGCACGAAACGGCGTTCGATTCATTCTGGCGGGAACCAATCAGGCCACCGAGGGAATGCGGTTCCCGCCGGGCTGGAATTGGCTCAAGTTCGACAAGAGGAATATCAAGGCGCTGGCGCGGCAGTTCGGGGACGTCCGCTTGAAGACATTCCCGGCCATCGGCACGCTGGGCTACATCTGGTATGCGCTCGTGCGGCGGATCCGGTGGGTGTCATTCTTGGATTTCCTTGAGTACAACAAGCTGGAGGCACTCAGCGTGCTCGAGCGGGACTACGGGTACAAGCGCTATCCATACAAGCATTACGAATCGATCTTCACGCGGTTCTACCAGGGCTGGATCCTGCCGCACAAATTCGGCGTCGACAAGCGGCGCTTGCATCTCAGTACCCTCGTCGCCTCGGGACAGATGACCCGCCAGGAGGCGTTGCGAGGTGTGGACGGCCTTGCGTATCCGTCCGCGGCGGCGCTGGAGGAAGACAAGCAGTACTTTGTGAAGAAGATGGGCTGGACTCAGCATGATCTCGCCACCTATATGAACCGGCCCGAGAAGCCACATTTGACCTATCCCTCCGAAAGGCCGCTCTGGGCCTTCCTGGTCGGGATCTACCGGCGCTTCATCGAGCGCAAGAGGACCTGCTAGGAGCTGTGCCGGGCAACCGTTCTGTGCTGAGCAGGCCGATATCGATCAGTAGCGTCGTGAACGCGCTGCTCGGGTTCGCGGTGCTGTTTCCATTCGTGCCGCGACTCGTGCCAAGCAGCGACACGCAGCCGACGTTTCTCCTGGCGTTCGTGCTGTCGTTGGTCGTGGCGGTCGCCGCCCCTTCGGTCGGGGCGCGGCTCTATCGCATTTCTCTGCCCGGGGCAACGGCGCTGCTGTTCGGGACGGTGGTGATCTACGCCTGGTTGCTCGTAGCGAACGCGACCCAAGAAGAGGCCACCATACCGGCGCGGCTGGTTTCCTTTGTGCAGTTCGGTGCGGCCGCAGTGTGGGGATATGCCGGCAAGTTCCGATGGAATCGGACGGTGCTGTATCGCGCGCTGGTCGTGTATGTGGTGTTCACGGTCGTCTATTTCGCAACGAACGGGGCGATAGAGGACGCGCTCATTCAGTCGCGGACGGACGGAGCCGCATTCCTCTTCGCTTCGGGACGAGGCGCGCGTACCCTGGCGCCTGAGCCGTCATTTTTTGCCCTGCACATCTTCAATGTATTCGTCCTGTCGAGGATCGTCGCGCTTGACGACACCCAAGGTCACCGAGTGGCGTTCACGTGGTTCGCGTTGATCGTCGGATGCCTGGCCTCGAGTCTCAGTGCCTATGGCGTCTTACTGCTGCTTGTGGTGCTGGTAGCGACCTACCCCCGAGTGTCCGCAACGCTGGGAGTGGTTGTGGTAGCGTCGTTCGGCGCCTTCTACAGCCAGCTGCTCGCCTGGGACTCGGTCAGAGCGGTCAAGGCGGTTCTCACCCTCATCGAGAGCCGTGGCAGCGTGACCGAGCTGTTGGTCCTCGACGCTTCATTCTCGCGGCGCATCGCCTCGTTCGTGGAATACGTGACGGCGTTTCGCGATCACCCGTTCGTGGGAAACGGCTTGTCGCTGTATCAGGGCGGGGGATTCGTCAGCGTCGTGGCAGGCTTTGGCATCCTGGGGTTGTTGTTCTTCGTCGCGGTTGTAGGCAGGATCGTGAGGGGACAACATGACCTCGCCACGAAGGCCATCCTGTTGACCTGGCTCCTTCTGAACTTCGTGTCCGGTCCCGTCGGGGTGCCGCTGCTCGGGGTCATCGTCGGTATGCTGTTCCGCAGCCGCGGAGACACGGTGCCCGGGCTTCACCCGGAGGCGGGGCCGTCGTACGCACCGGTCGCCACGGCGCGGCGAATCGGTGACCTCGCGACGCGTTAGACTGCGCTAGCAATGCGCCAGGTCTCCATCCTGTTGGCCGTGCACAACGGCGCGCCCTTCATCGGCGACGCGATCCAGAGCGCGATCGATCAGACGTACGACAACTGGGAACTCATTATCGTCAGCAATGGCTCGACGGATGAAACGGTACGGATCTGCCGAGAACGAGGAGTCGCGGATGTGAGGATCCGAGTGTTCGCGCTTCCTGAGAAGGGCAAGAATGCGGCGTACAACGTCGCCTACAGCCACGCCACTGGGGCATATGTGTGCTTCTTCGCCGCGGACGACAGGCTACCGAGAGAGAGCCTGGCGGAGCGGCTGGCCGTCCTCGAGGGGGCGCCCGCGAACTGCTACTCCACGTGCCGCCTGAAAACGTTCTCCGCCGACCCCAAGTACGACGGTATCCTGTTTCCGCGAAGCCTAACGCGACCGAACTACTCCGGCGGCTCCCTGCTCTTCTCCAGGACGTTGGCGGAGCGCGTTTTTCCGCTTCCGGAGGCCCAGCCCAACGAGGACACGTGGACAGCGCTTCATCTGCGGGCGTTTGGACACAGCCGCCATGTCGCCAAGCCGCTCTACCTGTACCGGATTCACGAGAACAACTCGTACGGTTATACTCTGGACTTCGAGCACAAGCGGAGGGAGTACCTCAATCGGATGCGGGCCTATCAGCTGTTCTATGACAAGTACAAGAATGAAGGTCTCTCGTTCGTGGACAATGACGTCGTCCCGTTCATCAAGGGGTTGGCATCCGCCAGAGACAGGAACGTGCTGCGTATCCTGCTCGTGCGGGGCTTGGACATCGGCAGCAAGCTGCTGCTGATCTTTTATTGCTCGAGACTGTTGTATGGCCTTCGGCATCGCTTCTTCAAGGGGTTCAGTGGCGGCCTGTGGAGCGGGAGGCGGACGGGATGAAGATCAGCGTCATCGTCCCGAACTTCAACGATCTCAGGATAGAGCGGGCTGTGGAGTCGGTCCGACGCCAGGCGTATCAGGACTACGAGTTGCTGGTCATCGATGGCGGGTCGACGAACCGAGACCTACTGGCGTTCTACCGGACCTGCGCGGCTAACGAGGTGGTCATCGAGAAAGATGGAGGCATCTTCGACGCGCTCAATAAGGGTATCACGCGAGCCTCAGGAGACATCATCTACTTGATGGGCGCGGACGACCAGCTCTCGGACGACCACGTATTCGCGGACGTCGTCGACGCGTTTGAGCGCGGCCCTGGTCTAGACGGTGTCTGCTTGGGGTGCGAGTTCGTGAATGCGTCGGGTCGGGTCATCCGCACGTGGTATCCGCCGAAGGTGTCGGCGGCACGGATCAAGCGAGGCATCCTACCGCCGCATTTTTCCCTGTTCCTGAAGAGGCACCTGTATGCACTGGTGGGGGCGTTCAAGTTCAAGGAGTACCGGAACATCGCCTGCGACGTGCTGTGGTTGCTCGATCTGGCGATCCTAAAGGAAGACCTCCGGATCGAGGTCATGCCGCAGCATCACTTACGGATGGAGTACGGCGGTGCGAGTACGGGCTCGCTGTCAGCCGTGTGGAATCAGTTCCGCGTCGTGCATAGGTATGCGAGGTCGCAGTCACATCATCTCACATGCTGGTTTCTGTATTCCCCTGTGCGGACGCTATCGAAAGCGTTTCAGTTCCGGGTGTTGCCGCATTGGCCCCATTCTCGGCGCCACGTCACCGAGCTGCGCCCAGAGGGCGCCCTGCGCGGGCCAACCTCACCTGCTGCTCGATCCACGGGTAGGTCCTGCTGACCCCCTCGTGTAATGAAACTCTGGGCCGCCAACCGGTAGAGTAGATCTTGGTATTACTGAAGTTGCGGGATCGGACGCCGACTGGTCCCGGAACGTACCTGACTTTAATGCGCTTGGCCGCGACTCGAGCGGTGGCTTCAACGAGTTCCTTCACCGACACGTACTCAGGCGACCCGATGTTCGCGGGGCCTTCCAAACTGGAGTCCATGAGCTTGCGGATGCCGTCGACCATGTCGTCAACGTATGTGTACGAGCGGATGGCGGTCCCATCACCCCAGATTTCGATGGTGTCCCCGTCGTCGACCTCGGCCACCTTGCGACAAATGGCTGCTGGAGCCTTTTCCCTGCCGCCCGTCCACGTCCCTTCCGGACCGTAGCAGTTCTGAAAGCGCGCGATGCGAACAGCAATGTCGTGCCGCCGTCCGTACGCCATCGCCATGCGCTCTGCGTACAACTTTTCCCAACCATACTCGTTGTCGGGCATCGCGGGATACGCCTGCTCTTCCGTGAGTTCTGGTTCGCCAGGCGCCATATCTCGGTAGATGCAAACCGATGATGAAAAGAAGTACCGCTTAGCGCCGAGACCGGCAGCGGCGTCGATCATGTTGCTGTTAACCAGCGCACTGTTTCGCATGATTTCGCACTCCGCGGAATGGATGAATCCCATGCCGCCCATGTCGGCCGCGAGCTGATACACTTCATCGAACGCGCAGGAGTCCGAGTTGCCACCGACCAGCGCACGTCGACAGGCGGCTGCGTCGCGGAGATCCAGCAGCAGGAACTCGTCGGCGGCAGTTGGGGAGAACTCCGGATACTTGATGTCTACGCCGCGCACCCGGTAGCCCTCATCCTTGAGACGCTTGACTAAATGACTAGCGATGAAGCCGCCCGCACCACAAACCAATGCTTGCTTCACGAAGGCCCCCTGCTGGTCGTCAGCGGGATCGAACGTCTCTTACGATTGAGATGCGCTGCGGGGTATCTCGGTCACCGCGACTACTTCTTCGTCACCACAATGATCGTCACCAGGGTCGCTAACATCTGGGAGACCGTCGCCAAGACCGGCAAGATGTCCGTCTTCGGTCCCGCGGGCTTCAGCGGCACGAACACTTCCGAGCCGGGCTCCGGCTTGGGGTCGCTGTGGACGAGCAGCGCACGCACCCGCGTCCGCACCCGCCCGTTGGCGTAGCGCACGCTCACGGTGCCTTTGTCCGCGTTGGGCGCGAAGCCGCCCGCCGAGTTGAGGTAGTAATCGAGCCCGGCGCCCTTGCGCCACAACACGCTCCCTGGCGAGTTGACCGCTCCTAACACCTTGACGCTCGGCAGGAACTCCGGGATCACGATCGAGTCATCGGGCTGCAGCACGATGTTGTCCCGCGCGCCGGAATCGGCCAACGCGTGCGCCAGGTCGATGTCCAACCGGCCTGCGGTTCCGGTCGCCCGGTAGAACCGGATGCCCTGGGCGTACGCCTGCGGCGTCAGGCCCCCGGCCCGCTTGATCAGCTCGGCCAGGCGATCGCCCTTGGTGCGGAGCGAGTAGGTCCCGGGATACCGCACCTCCCCCCGCAACACGACCGTTCGCTGGAAGTTGAAATCCGGCTGCTGGAAGATCAGCACGTTGTCGTAGGGCTCAAGCGGCACCTCCGGCGTGCCCTTGCCGGGGAAGGCGAGCCCGGGTGGCCCGATGTAGCGTCCGGTCGAGTCACGCTCGATTAAGTAGCTCGAATCGAGCGGCACCCGCAGCGTCGTGGCCAGCTCGCCGTGCGCGCGATCGGCCGGCAGCCGCGCGATCTCCGCCTCGCGCAGGTCCGCCCCCACCTTCGGCCCCCGCGCGAGCAGCACCAGCTCGTGCAGCGTCATCCCTTCGCGCCACGGGTACAGCCCGGGCTTGCTCACCATGCCCGCGATCGCCACGTAGTACTGCTGGTCGAGCGGCGGCACGAAGTCGACGACCACCGAGTCCCCGTCGATCACGCCCAGTGCGGGAATCGCCACTCCGCCCATCGGGTCTCCTGGGCCGTTCGCACTGCCCGGCGCCAGCGCGACATCCACGACGGCACGCGCTGGACGGCCCGGGCCGCGGCTCGGTTCCGGGAGCAGGCGGTACACTGCCAGCCGCTTGAGGGCGGCGTCGGCGCGGAATCCCCCGGCTGCATGCAGCAGATCGGCCAGGGTCTCGCCGCCCTTCAACTCGTAAATCCCGGGCCGCACGACGGCCCCCGATATCTCCGCGCGGGTCTGATACGTCGGCACGAACACTACATCCCCCGTCTCGAGCCGCACGTCGTTGCGCGTATCGCCGCGCAACAGATAGTCGTACAGGTCGAGGGTAGCGACCGTCTTGCCGCCACGCTGTACCGCCACGGCGCGCATGTCGGCGCGCTCGGTCACGCCGCCCGCGGCGTACAACGCCGCCATCGCCGTACCGAGGGAGCTGATCTGGTAGGCCCCGGGTTGGGTCACCTCGCCCGTGACGAAGATCTCATTGGCGCGCACGTTCACGACCGACACGTCGAAGCGCGTCGTGGCGTTGGCCGTGCGCCGCAGCCGCGAATACACGCGACCGAGCCGGCTGAACAACACGTCGCGCACCTGCTCGAGCGTCAGGTGCGACACGTGCACCTGGCCGACCTGGGGGATCAGGATGTACCCCTCGCGCATCACTTGCAGCGTGTAGGCCTCCTCGACGTCGCCGGTGATGATCAACGCGAGCACGTCGCCGGGCCCGATCCGGTAGTCCGGCGGCACGGGCCCGGAGAGCAGCGGCAAGAACTGGGTGTTGGAGCGACGGAACACGTCCACCCCGAACACGCGGCTCGGCACTGACTCGGCGCGGGCGCGGATCAGACCCGTGTCCACGGGGAGCTCCCTCCGCGTCAGTCCGATCAGTGGCAGGCCGACGGCGCGGATCGCCGCCAGCTCCAGTGCCCCCGGCGGGCGCTGCAGGCCGCCCCCCGCCCCTCCCGGGCCCAGGTAGGCATCGAGCAGGGAATCGGGATAACCGCTCGCCCGCAGGCGGGCCCGGATCTGGTCGGGGGTGAGGCCCGATTGCTGCAGCCGCTGCCGCAACTGCTCGGCCAGCGCGGGGCTCTGCTGCGCCTGCTGCAGCAGCTCCTGGGCTTGGGCGGGCGTTGGGTTCTGAGCTGCGCCAGACCGCGCCACGACGATAGCGAGCACCGCGCCGATGACGAGCGTGGCGGAGACAGGACACTTCATTGTGAACCGCTTTCCTCAAGGGCGTAGGAAATCAGGGACAAAGATGCGCCCTAAACCACCGCCAGGCAACCGTTGGACGGTGGTCAGCCGTCGACCTGGGCTGGAACCCGCCACGTCTCCAGCCCGCGCCGGGTAAGCGTGAAGTCGGTCTCCACCGCGCCGAGCTCCGTCATGCGGCGGGCCACCTCGTGTTTCCGATCGAACGGTGTGAGAGCAGCATATAGCGCCAACAGCTAGGCGGCGCCAGCCTTACGGTGGAAACGTCGTCCTTGCCCCTGGTGAGCATTTGGCTATTCTGATTCTCCGAGCGCCGGCGTCGCGTCGCGCCGCAGCTGAGGCGCGATTGCGTTGCGTGCATGTCGCCGGAACTTCCGTGTTCGACGTTCATCCGCTTCCCGGGTCCGGCGAGTCAATGGACCTCGTGACTCTCGTGAGCGCCCTCTCACACTCCCAGGCCACGTAATGCAGAACCGCGCAGCTTGGCGGGCCGCCACTGCGTGGCTCCCGTGGCGGGGCATCCTGTGTGCGGCCGCGGCTGCCGTGCTACAAACTTGCTCGGCCCCGCTGGACATCCCACGCACGATGCGTCCGCAAACCGTGGTGTTGTTCGCGACTCCAAAGAGTCTTAGTGATTTTGCGAATCCGGAGGCCGGTGTGGCTCGGTTCCTCGACCACTATTCGCCATTGACCTCGCGGGCGTCCCAAACCATAGTGATCTTCGCAGTGGGAAACGGTGATCAAATACTCACCTATCGGGGCATGGAGTACTGGGGGGACACGGTGGAGTGGGCCCGATACACTGACGGTGTACCCGTTTCCGACCGGACCCTCGATTACCGCCAGCTCGAGG
>WNGD01001948.1_pt1 | contig 22127 bp, 18 predicted proteins | sample 5400671 | NCBI WGS metagenome assembly WNGD01 (sample SAMN13153369, study PRJNA577476) | soil metagenome | isolation source: 40 cm soil or saprolite under grassland replicate 2 | place: USA:California | collected 2016-06-15 | reverse complement strand
CACTGCCAAAGCCACACCCCAGAGGAATCTCGATGTTGCTGATCGGCTGATCGATCACGTCGTCGTTGCGGAAGATGACGTTGCGGTGCAGGTTGTCGGCGCCTGAGTTGCCGGTGAAGTTCTTGATGCACGGCTGCCCACTCGGGCAATCGCACGAGGCCCGCCTCGGACACGTGCTGGAAGGTGTCGGCGCGTCGGGTACGTCCGGCACCGCATTGTTTTGCTCGTTGTCCCAGCAGGGAAGGGCGTCGCTGTGTGAACGAGCAGGCGGAGGTGCGGTCGTAGGCTTGCTCCGCGTCGGCTCTGATCTTGTCCCAGACCACCTTTGCCTGCTGCGTACAGATGGAGCCATCCATGCCGCAGAACGGCGGGCGGGTGGGGTTCTCCGACACGTTCTCGAGCCCTGCGACGACGCCAACGAAAAATCCGGTGCGGAGTCTCGACAATTCGTCCCGCACCTCGACACACGTGGTGCTATCGTACCCTACCGGCCGGCACATCCCATCCGCAAAGCACCGTTGGCCCGTCAGGGTCGGATGACAGTTCGAGTCGTCCGTACATGTCTGTGTGGCTTCAAACGTGCAAATGTTGGCCTCACCCAGCTGCTCCGAGTGGTCGGTGATGGCCGCGAAGTCCAACGCACGCCCCTCCGGAAATTGAACCGTGCGCGTCGCCATGAACTGGCAGTGCTCGCCCGGCAGGCAGTAGGGGTGTTCCGTGACCAGCGTCGGGGCATCGGGCGGCGGGGTCTCCGATCCGGTACGCGTGTCCGCCCAGGGCGGCAAGCCGACGCGCTCGCCCTTCGCATAACGGTAGGCATCCACCGGTGTGTTACGCGTATCGATCGTGACCGCATCGAATGAGTACGACGTGTGCAGGTGCGTTTCGCCGAAGAACGGTTGCTTGGTCGCCACGAAGTTGGCGCACGGCTCGCGCACCTCGGTTCTTTCGAAGGGCAGACTCCCTGCACGTACGGAGCGCGCCAGCGCTAGAGAAGCCAGGATCATCAACAGCCCGAATGATCGCGCAGCAAGCGATGACCTTGCCATACCCGTCTCCTTCTCGCGTTGACTACCGCGTCTACCTTTCCAGGGTCAAGCGCGTGGGACCAGGCGTGACCACCGAGCAGCGCAGGAGCTATAGAAGCTCCGTCCAGCGAACGGGGGTAACTGCACCAGTGAGTATTCCCCTGCGGTGATCTGTGAGGTGGCCCTCTTTGGGCGAGCCCGGATCATCCAGTCGCTGGGTCACCCGAAGGGGACCCGGGCACCACCGAGCCCCAACAGCCCCAGCGTCACCGGCGGGACCGCGCGAGCGCCATGACGTAACCAGTGGACCGCAGCCGACCTCTTGCGCCACCTCCGGTACGAGCGCGGGCGGCTGGTGTGCGAGACGGACTACGTGCGGGGCGGATGATGAAGACGGACGTGACGATCTTCCCTGATGGTCGCTTCACGCTCACCACGACCAATCGCGGCGAGGCGGCGAGCCGGTGGGTGGCGCAGATTCAGGGGAAGAAGGTCTTGCGCCCCGTTCCACCCGCCGGCGAGCCAGAGCCGGGCGAGTGACGGCACACCGTAGGCATCGCCCGCCTCGGCACCCCGTTCGCCCTATGCGACCTCAGAAAGCGTGTCTACCCTGCCGTCGCGGAGTTGAGGGTCGAGGTTCATCTGCGAGGCGAGTTGCAGGATTGTCGCCTCGGTGAGCTTGAGCGGAAGCGCACTGTGCTCGAGCTTCTCCTCCAAGTGGTAGCCGCGGCGCAGCACCCGCTTCAGATTCTTCTCCTTGAGGTAGTTCGTCGTGAGGTTCCCGATACAGAAGTCGCTCATCCCCGCCGTGCCGATCGTCGTGCCGTCATACCAGAACATGCAGGCCGTCCAGTCGAAGTGGCTGACGACCTCCTCGGCACTCGTCGCGAGCGAGGTGATGATCTGGATCGGCTTCTTCGCCGGCGCCCAGGGAAGCTCAAACTCAGCGACGAACCGATTGAATTGGGTGATGTCGTTGTAACGACGAGTCCAGAACGATGACCCGCCCCAAGTACCGCCAGCTTCCTTTACCACCGTCCAGAGGCTATCCAGGATGGCTTCATCCTCGGCCTCAGGCGTGTCGAGAAGGAAGCAATCGAAGTCCTTGATCTCGTCGGGCCGCTCGAAGACCATGAAGTCGCGGATGCAGCCGCCCGCCAGGATCGCATCCTTGCCCGTGATCTCCCGGACGAATCGGAGGATGTCACGGAAGGGCTCCTATTGACGGATTAAGTCCTCCCACAGTCCGAGGCTGCGTGCCCATGGGTACTCGGGATGCCAGAGGCGCGTCTCACCGGTGTTCGCATCTCGAAGTTCCAGAGAGGCGGCCGGGTCCGACTCATTGAGCTTCTCGCACCACGCCACTGCCTCCCAGTCGGAAGATACGGTCGCGACCTCGGTCCCCTCCTTGGCGATGTGCCACTTCGGTGGTGGTGGTGGTGGGCTCACGTTCGTTCCCCCACGCCATGTTACCTTTACTCTCTTTGCTGCTGCCGTTGCTGCTGTCATCTCATTACCTCCAGTGAATTGAATGATCTCGGCCCTTCCGAGCGGAAGGGCTTGCGGACGTTTCCGAAGAATCGGGAAGGCTACCTGCTGGGCGGTGTGCTGGCGGGATTTATTTCGGCGCGGGACCAACTTGCCCCGCTCGCATCATCTGAAGCGATTATAGACCCGATGAGGGCGCACGTCAATAGCTTGCTAGGTAATGCACCATATCGGGCGGGGCAACCAGCGTAGTATTGGCCAATCCCGAGCCTACTTCACCTTCGCCAAGGGTGGCGCGCAACGATCTGCGGCGGGCAGGTCGTCCTCGGGAGGTATCGGCCACTCCGCATCCCGCTTCCGCTTGGCCTCCTCGTTAATCCGGTGCATGTCCTCGACCATCCTGGCCTCCAGGTCACGGAACATCTCGTGCATCTCCTCCCTGGAGCCGAAGGCCCAGCGCAGCGCGTAACGGAGGTCTTCATCACTCGTGCGGAAGTCAGGTCGCATATCGGAACGAAGGTGGACTCTTCTTCTTGCCATCGCTTTCTCCTCCCGGCGGCAGCGCGAGCTAGCGTAAAGTCGCCATCGTCTCCTGCCAGATGGGCCGAACGGCATCCGACACCCTCTGGCGCATGGCCTTCGGCCAGTCGCGCTGGAAGTCGCTCATCCGGCGCACGAGCCGTTCGGGATGGCTGTAGTCAGCAAGGTGCGCGTTCACCGCCTCGTCCATCATGTGGAGGTAGTCTTCCATGAACGCCGCGCAGGCGTCCTTGGTCGCCTGGAACACCCGGCCGACGAATTCCTTACACTTGCCAACCAACTCCTGACGCGGCTTCGCAAGCTCCTCACGGCGTCGCAGGGCACGCTCTAACGCGTGCATCTCCTTCAAGCTGGCGGTCATCAGGCGTTCGGCCTGGGCGGGGTTGCGGGTCGCCCGTTGTGCTCGCTCCAGGCGCTGAAGACGCTCTACGAGCGACCGCGCCATCACCTCGACCACCAGGCGGTCATCGAGCACCTGGGCGTTGACCAACGCGTCGAAGGGCGTGCTCACGTTCTCTTGGTCGCGGTCTTCCGGCTCGGCGGCGTCGAATTGCGAATTCGGTTCGACGTGGCGAAAATGACGGCGCACTGCGCTGTCCGAGAGCTTGAAGCCCTTCGAGGAGAGCTTTTCGACCAGGTGGGCGAAGGTCGCCCAGCCACGGAGACGGTCGCGCTCGATCTCCTCTCGAAGGTCATCGGGCAGGCGGCAGGCAAGACAGCGCCGACATTGAACGTTTGTAGCGGGAACGGGATTGACGATTTCGGTCACGGAAGAAATCCCCTTGGAGAGCGTTCAGTGCTCTCATGAACTACAACTGATCGTGGCGACGGAGTTCGTCGGAAAACGCCACCAATGTTCACGTTGATCGTCGGTTCCTTCGCTCGCGGTCCTGCTCCCGGCGGACGTGATGTCCCCACCGTGGGGACGAGTTGGGGACGCCGTGGGACGCAAAAAACGTCGATATAGAAGGACTTTTCGTCTTGTCCCCACTGTCCCCACCAAAATCACACCACCTCATCTGTTCCTGGTGAGAGATACACACCTCTCCCCGATGCCCCTCACCGACCGCTGCCAGTAGGAGAGAGCCAAAGGAGTGGGGACGTGGGGACAGTAGATGTAGATGCTTATGATTACAGGCCAAATGGTGTCCCCACCACCGTCCCCACCGCGTCCCCACCGTCCCCACCTCAGGCATCGACCGCCTCGATGGCATCCCGCCGCATCACGACGAGGTGCGGGCGCTCCGTGTCCACCCGGAGTCGCTTCGTGTTTCGCTTGCGATCCGAGTCCGTGTCCAGCCAGCCTCGCTCCTTCCACGCGGCGCGGATCGCCTCGGGCTCGTACTTCATCTCGCGGAGGGTGCGGTCGAGCACGGTGGGGTAGAAGCCGATGTACTCCCACGTATCTTCCGGGTCCCACTTTCCTGACCAGCCGCCATTGGGCACTCGGGGTTGGTCAGGCTGGTCCTCACCAGAGAAGTGAACGACCTGATGGCGGCCGTAGAATGTCTCCAGGTGCGCGTTGGCCCAGGACACCATGTCGCGCAGCGCACGTATCTCCGGGGCGGCATCCTCTGTTTCGCCGGCAATCGCGGTCCAGAGGCCCATCAACCTGTCCCCGTGGCACCGCTCCCCATCGCACCGTGGGAGGTCGAAGACCTGATGGAAGAGGTCAGCCGCGACGTGGATGGCCGCCATGTACTGCGCGAGCCGACCGTTCTTCCCGGCGTAGTACTCGACGCCAGCGCGGTAGCGCGCTTGAAGCTCCGACCAGCGATCACGGTCCTTCAGGAGGTGGCGAACGAACGCCGGGCCGGCGTGCCCGTAGTTCGACAGGATTTGCAAATTTAGGTGATCGACAAACTGCCGCGTCTCGGCGTCCTCCTTCCCGAAGGGTACACCTCTCACCTCCAGACACCGCATCCGGGTGCCGCCGTCCTGGGTGAAGCTCGTGGCAGGAGCCTCCCCGGTAGAGAGCATCACGGTGCGCCACGTTCGGGTCGTCGCCAGGCTCGTCTTGTTGCCGCGCCCGCGTCCGTGTCCGCTGGCGACGGTGTAGAGGAGGTCCGCGACGATCTTCGAGTACTTCGCCCGGCTCGTGTCGTCCAAGAGCAAGGGCATGCCCGAAAGAACCGCACTGGCACGCTCCACCCACACCCGCGTGGCATCCCAGGTGCCGAGCGCGCTCTCGGCGGACCGTTCGTCGGGATTGCCCCACACGCTCGCCGCTACCCGGACGGCCGTCGTCTTCCCCGTGCTCGTCCGGTTCGCCCAATCCACGATGAAGTTCGGTGCCTGGAGGATAGGTAGGAGCGGCGGCACGAAGGCCACGTAGAGCGCGAGCAGCACGCGGGGATAGCGAGCGAGAGGCTTGATCGCATCGAGCCATGCCTCCAGCGTCCCCTCGGCATGGTAGGCGGCAGCAATCTGCTCATCGCCCGCGTCGAGGCCGTGGAAGGAGATCGGTCCCTCGTTCCAACCGTCCGGCGCGAGATGTTCGCGCCCCCACAGGAACCCCGCTTCGCCACCATCCCCTTGCCACCCGAGATGGCTGGAGACTCGCTGACAGGGGAGCCGGTCATGGTTGATCGCCTCCAAGACGTGGAGGTACTGCGCGAGCGCCTTCGCATTGTCGCCCGCGACGGGAAAGCCGGCGGAGGCGAGGTCTACGAGCTTCCTGCCATCGAGGGCGATGCCGCGGTCCACGGTCAGTTGACGCCAGCCGTTGCCGGGCCGCTGGTACTCGAGTCGTAACGACTCCGCATCTTCCTCCTCATCACGTAGCCGCCCGGTGATCAGCACGGGCGCGAAGGCGATCTCGCGCTCACTCACCTCGCTATTCGCTCGAATGGTCTGGATCGTGCCGGTCGGACGAAGCACATAGGGTTCGGGGATCAGAAGTTCGGGCAGCGGGGCGTCGGATAGCATCTGCCCGGCGGTCGGGAGTGGCGTGGTCTCGTCCGGCTTGACGAGGCGAAGGTGCTGCCGCTTCTGCTGCTTCTTGTAGTCCTCGACCGCCTTATCCAACTTCCCTAGAACACCGCTCGCCTTCAATTGATTCCGAGCCCGCATCCAGGCGGCTTGGTCTTTGTCCGCAACCAGCGCCAGAGCACCGAGCGTCTCGGGCTCGAAGGCTGCGCCGGGATCAGTCTTCGCCCGTTCGGCCAGACCGACGATGGTCTGCCGAGCACACTCCACATCCTCATTCGCTCGCCGGTCTCGCCACCCCGGCTCGACCTGATCTCGCAGCGCGTGCCAGTCCTTCCCGACGCAACCGTTGTGATGGCACCCCGCGCCGATGGCGCCATTACCAAATTGCACGATGAACGCGGCCGCGTTGTCATGCTCGGCGTTCCACGGACACGGGTTGAGGACCCACTTGTGCCCCCTGTCGCTCCAGGGACCCTGTGTGACGACGGGCAACTGGTGCTCCGTGATCCAGGCGTCGAGATCAAACGTTCCACTCTCCCGGCTGTGACTGACACTCTTGCCCTTCGGCATCTCGGGGAGCATCCGGGCGACCTTCTCCAGCAGGACGCGAGGCGCGACCACGAGGTCTTCCGGCGCTTCGAGGATGCGTGCCACCCGATGGGGACGCTCGGGAGTCGAGTCGCCCTTGCACGCGAGGGTTCCGTAGAGCTTGCAGATGCGGGCTGCGTTGAACGTTGTGAGGTCCACGCCGACGACACCATCGCTGAAGCGGAGGTCGAGCGCCTTGAGACACCGCTCCGCGAGCGCCCGACTATCCCCGTCGTTGGGGAGATTGATCCGCACGAGGAGATGGGCGCCGTTCCCCGAGTCTGCGAGGATCATCGCATTGCTCGGCACGCCCTGCTCGATGAGCCATGCCCGAACCTCCCGCGCACGCTTCAGCGCGGCTTCGTGCCCGGCGTGGGTCGAGGAAATGCCGGCTGGGCGCACGGGATCGAAGTCGATGAGGAGCCAGACCCGCTTGAGGATGTCGCTGTCGGCGGTCGTCTTCGTGGCGTAGGGCACGGCACGGTTCGCGGCTCGCGCCAGAAGCTCCGGCTTGACCGGGTTCAGCGTGACGTACACGGCCGGCGCCTGCCCGCTCCACTGTGCCGCCTCTGCCGCCAGTTTGGCGAAGTCGGTGAAGTACCCGCTGACCGTGCCCTTGGGCGTCTTGAGCACGCGGAGTTCTGCTAGAGAGCCCGGCTCCAGAAGCAGGTCGAGCGCGGCGAGGATGCTGTCGGCTGACGCTGCCGATAGCGCGGGGTGAGGATGGGCGGTCATGCCGATGTCACCCCCTTATCGGTATTACCATCAGCATGAGCCTTCCGGTCCCCAGCTAGACGGCGTAGAGCTTTCCGATCCATCAGCAACTCCCACGACTCGACCTTGAAGAGCCGCGAGAGTTTTTCGATAATCTGCGGCGTCAGCGCCCGAGAGCCGTTCTCCCATCTCGATACACTGGTCTCGTCCGTCCCGAGCAGCGTCGCGATCTCTCCCTGCGTCAAGCGGGCACGTTCCCGAAAATAACGAATACGGTTCTTCATCTGATGTCTCCTTGGCGTGCCGCCCTACTCTGTCATCCAGGGTGGTGCCGAATACTTAAACCCTTTTCGGGAACGAACTTGACCGAAATCGAAACAAAGGTATCGAACTCGGGGGTCGAGGTGGTGCCAACGCCAGCCCGCACCTACAGCCCGAGGTTCCTGCCGACGCGACGCCCGGTGGATTAGCAATTGGCGGGAACGACGCCACCTGTTGGCAGTACCACCTCAGGATCAAGCTCCTACGCAAAGACCTCGGCGGGCTCTGCAAGGACCACCGGTGGATGAACAGTCTCACCGTGGACGACTTCGAGTTGCACCCACGGCTCGGCACGAGGCCGAGGATGCCACCCCGTTCATCGCGGGGTTCGACTGACCGCTCCTGCGCGGCAGCTTGCGAGTCAGCCGGTACGCCGGAGAATGGGGGGTGCCAGAGCCATTGGGGTGGAGGGTCGATGAGTCAAGATAAGCAAGACGAGTTCGCCGGCCTATCCGAGGAAGATCGGAAGCTAGCCCAGCGCATCAAGGCGGGAGCCCTTGAACGTCCCTGTCCCCCCAAGCCCGAGCTGGGTCAGATGGTGGACGAGGAGCAAGATGAGCAAGAGGCACTCGCCGGCCTATCCGACAAGGATCGGAGGCTGCACCAGCTTATCGTCAAAGAACGCGCCCTCGAACTTCCCGCCAAGCCAGAGCCGGGCGAGCTTGCCCGCCTGCGCGCCAACTCCTCGACGGGGGCCGTCGAACTAGAACCGGGCGACGCGGACAAGTACTACGACGTGCGGGCGCTGACCGCGGACGAGATACGCCGAGCGAGGAAGAAGATACTGGCGCGGCATTACCTTGAGATGGGGAAGGAGGAGGCGACTGCTAAAATCGACCAAGCATTTGGTCTCTTCCCGTCCCAGGAGAACATCCTTTACTCGCGGAAGGATGACGTGCTTGGCATCATCACCTTCAATGTCGCCACCCCAACCGTGCAAGACTGCTGCGGTAAGACAAATTCAACACGGGTGTGGGTGTGTGGGCGGCTGTACGTCTTCCGTGGTCAACCTGACGGGTTGACGGGCCATCTCCTCAGCCGAGCACTCGAACACCAAGCGCGGGACGTTGTGGTGTCCTACGCGGACACCGCGCAGGGACATACAGGACAAATCTACAAGAACCACGGCTTCACCTACCGAGACTCGGGGTCGCTGAAGACCGCGCATTGGGATTGGCAAGACGTGCGTAACCCGAAGCTCGACCACCAAACCGTCGAGCAGCAGATGCGAGCCGAGAAGGCGAAGGAAACCTACGATCCCGCGAACTACCAGCGGATTCAACGGTCCGCTAAGCACTGCTGGGTGTGGTTCAGGAACCCCGCCGCTGACGAGCCGCTCTGTCGCTGGTCACGGGCGAAGGACGAGGACCTTCCCAAAAATCTCAACCGGACCTCCATCCACCCTGACACCTTCGCGGACACCGCCCCGTCCTGCGATCTCCCCGTCCTCCGGGCTCCAACCTACATCCTACAACCTCAGGACGGGTCGAGTGACGACGATGCGGGTAGCGCCTATGAAGAGAAGTACGAGTTGGCGACCGCGATCATGCGTAAGGTCTCGACGTGGAAGCAGGGCACACATGGCGGTCGCCCTCAGCCGTGTGTTGTGTCCGAGATACGTGGCTCTTGGTGGAAGACGAATCGTGAACGGTGGACGGGCGAACAGGTGTGCAGCATGGCCCGCGATCTCTGTGCCTACGGCTTTCTCACGGATGTCAAAGGCGCGCCTGAGTTCACGGTGATCGTGGGCGACAAAGAATTCCCATATCCCGGCCTCGTGAGGTTCTCGGAGGTCGCGGACGAGGTGAAGCGGCGGCGGAAGAAGATCAACGACCGCTACGCGAACGACTCGACCGCGAAGAAGATGGTCGAGAAAATTCGTGAAATCCAGAAGGCGCAGGCCGAGGCATATGACGACAAGGACGCGGCGGGTGTTGCACAGCTTCAGGAGGAGATCGAGGAACAGCAGGATGTGCTCCGCGAGTTTGTTCGTCTCGCATACCCGACTGGAGTCCCGCGCCACCTCCACAGTGTGTCAGCCGCCCAGGTCGAGCGCCCACCCGCGCCACGACGCCCACCCCGCCGACCGTCCTGAGGTTGTAGGATGTAGGTTGTAGCGGGCGGGGGTCGGGTCCGACTCGACGCCCGATGGAGGCTCCCGGGTGCATCGACCAGCAGGCGAAAGTCGGCGTTCATGTCCGCTGCCACGTGTTGCGAGGCCGCCTATGGGTCCTTCGATGCCCGCCTACGCCCGTCCCCACCCCCTCGGGAGGCGGGTCTGGTCAAAGGCTTGACAGGTGCCGACATTGCCCGCTCAACTGCGCTGCGGAGGAATCCGAAGAAGTAGGCGATGGCGGACAAGAAGCGACGGAAGGGCACCGGCTCGTTGTTCCGGCGGGGCACCCTCTGGTGGTACGCGCTCACGGTGCGGGGTGCGACGGAACGTAAGAGCACGGGCTGCACCAACCGAGATGATGCCGCCACGGCCCTCCGCCAGCGTATCAAGGAGGTCAAGCGCGAGGGTGTCAAGAGGGCGCTCGTCCGTTCCAAGAAGATCACGGTGGAGACGCTGATCACCACCCTGCGGGACCACTACACCGCGACCGGGAAGGCGAGCGCCGCCACCATCGGGGGCTACCTCAAGGCGTGGGAAGCCTCGCCTCTCTGGCACCAGGACGCGAACGACCTCCGGTACGATGACTTCGAGCGGCAGGCTGTGGCGTGGCAGTCACCGAAGGTCTCGAACGCCACCGTCAATCGACGCCTCTCGCTCCTGCCTGCGGCGTACCGCTTCGGTCGGAAGAAGCTCGGTCTAACGGTCCTGCCCGAGTTCCCTCGCCTCCGCGAGTCCAGCCGCCTGACGGACAAGTTCTCCCGCGCCGAGTTGGAAGCCATCTGCTCACACCTCGCGCAAGACTATGCCGACGTGTTCCGCTTCGCCTGCGCGACAGGTGTCCGCAAGGGGCAGCTACTCGCCACCACGCTAGCCATGGTGGACCCCGAGAATTGGTCCATCACCTGGTCGAAGGAGGTCTGCAAGAGGCGCGAGCCTCACACGATCCACCTTGATAGCCCGGCGCTAGAGATCGTCCAGCGACGATACGCGGCACGGCGTCCTCACCAGCCGCTCGTGTTCCATCACGACGGCAAGCCGATTCGAGACATGCGCGAGCCGCTCAAGAAGGCGTTCGCGGCAGCGGGTATCCCGTATGGTCGTCGCGTCGGGAAGGTCTTCCACGGCACACGCCGCACCGCCGTCACGAACCTCGTGGAGTCTGGCGTCCCCCGCAGCGTCGCCAAGACGATCAGCGGACACTCTTCGGATGAGATGTTCGAGCGATATGCCATCCACGAGTCGGACGCCCAGCGCGCTGCCCAGCGTCAGGCTGCCGCCTACGTCGCGAAGCAGCCGAAGCGCCCGAAGGTGGTGCCGCTAGCGACGAAGAAGAAGAAGGGAGCAGCGTAATCGTGGAACTCGTCCGCGCCTTGGAGGTCTTCAACCACTGCGTCCGCTGCCGGCGATGCAAGAGGTGGAAGTCTGTGATGGTGCGGGACGAGCGGTACTGGAGGGGCGTGTCCGATCTGTGCGCCACCTGCGCCCGGAAGCCGGTGCGGGAGGGCGTGGGAAGCCGCCGAAGGCGTGCTGTGTAGTATCGTGTGCAGTATCTTCGGCTGTTGGTTGCTCCGAATCGCCCTTTTCGTGACGGTGAAACAAATTGCAAATATCGGAGAGCGAGATATTCCGCGTATTTATCAAAAGTTCTTCAGCAGGCGTGGAGCGGGGTTCCGCTTGAGGGGCTAGTGGGGTAAAACCCGTGGGGGTTCAAGTCCCCCTCCTCGCATTTTTTTCGCTCCGTAGTTTCGCGAGTGGCGACACTCGTCGGCAAACGGGAAGAGAAAAGGCTCGGATCGAGCGCCTCGAACTTCACCTCGACCCGGCGGGACGTCGTGAAGAACGTGTCCTTCGTGCAAAAGCTCCGATGGCGGTTCGGTCACGGGCACATGAAGGGGTTGCAGTTGAAGGTGCAGCTGATCAAGCCGACGTCGCACTGAGCTATCCTCAGGGCGTCCCCAATGTTGCAGGCGCCGTCGCGATTGACATCGCAGACCTGCGGATGCGTGAATGGGATCTGGCCGCACTGCCGCAGACCCAGGTCGAACTGCGCTACAATCAGCGCGTCACCGACGTTCACGGATCCGTCGCCGTCCACATCGCCGCACCTGACGAGGCTCGGTACGGTGCTCGTGGTGGTCGTCACGGGCCGTGTTGTCGTGGTCGTACTCGGTGCGGTCAGCGCCAGGAAGTTCTTCGCTTCGATCGTGCCGAGGCCGGTCACGAGGTCGTAGCCCGGGCCAGCGCTGTAGGCGCCGTTGGAACCAGACGTGATGTCGTGGAACGCCGCCGTTCCGCAGAGCCCATAGAGCACGGCGCCAGGGTTCCCGAGGCCCGTCCCACCCACCCTGTGGCCCAGGTCGGCGAAGAAACCGGCCCACTGGGGCGCCGCGTCGGAGGTGCCGCCAACGAGATACCACACGCCTCCTTCGAGAACGTAGTTGCCGGGCGAGGGGTCCGCCTCCAGCGCGACATCGGGAACGAGACGCTGCGAGCCCGGTGGCACGCCGCAGCCGGTCTGAAACGCCGGCCGGGCAAAGACTCGACTGATCCCGCCACCCGAACCGCTCCAGCCGCTCTCCGACCCATACCCGGCGCATCCCGGACTCGAGGGAGTCATGCCCCCACTACAGGTCGGAGTCGTCCCACCGACGCCCGTGACGTGTGGGGAGTTCGACGGATGGTCCACGGTGAGAATTCTCTTGCAGTCCCGACTGCCACTGTCCCCCGAGGCCGCGAACCACGATTGGCCCACCGCGTTCCCGTTCGCGAAGATGTCGTCATCGATCTGCTGGAGGGACAGCGGCAGGCCAGCCTCGCATGCGCCCCAGCTCGTTGTCACCACGTTGCCTGGGTCATCGGTGACGATCCGATTGTACATCGGGGTGAAGTCGCTGAAGGAGCTGGACGCGGCCATGTAGTTCAGAATCCGCGCCCCGGGAGCAGTTCCGTGGGCATACTCGGCGTCGAGAGCGGCCTCGATGGAGTCCGCGGTGCTGAACTGACAGCCGCTCGCCCCCACGGATCCGGTGCAAATCTGGCCGCTGCCCGCGGGGAGCGGTGGGAGTCCCCACTGGCTGCTGAAACTCGCGTTGTCGCTGTCTCGCCATGCGAACGCACCGGCGATCACGATGGTCTGCCCTGTTCCATCGTCGCCTGCCGTGTTGTCGTAGAAGGCGGCGACGTCGTTTGGGCTCAAGTGGCAACAATTGCTGCCGAGAGCAGCGTGGGGTTCCCCCGATACCTGCACGTGAGGATGCATCTCGTTGAGATCGTCCAGACCAATCGCGCCGACGACGACGGGGGCAAGCTCGCCCGGGAGCGAAGGCTCGTTCACGGCCGCGTAGTGCCGCTGCCCTGCCCGCATGACGGTATGGATCTCGACGGAGAAGGCGCGTTCTATCGCCGCCACGGTTCCCACCCCTCCGACCAGGAGCCGGTTGGGGTAACGCTCCACGATTCTGAAGCCCTTGGCCAGGAGGTACGAGATCAATGCCTCCTCGTCAGCGACGGTAGGGGAATAGAGCGCGTTGAACGCCTCCTGACTGAGGAAGCGCCGGTAGTTCGGTGAGCTCGGATCCTGGACGTCGATCAGGAAGGCTTCGAGATCCTGGCGGTTGCGAAGCCCGAGCCCGATGACGACCTTGTGCTGCTCAGTCGCAGGTGCGCGGCCGACATCGGTAGCTTCGGCGAGGAGGGGGGAGAGCGAGCCTGGCTTCACCACGAGGGGCGGCTGAGCGCGAGCGGTGACTCCCGTCGACAACCAAAGACTCGCAAGGGCTAGAGGCAGTCCACCTCTCATCCGGGTTTTCGCCAATCCGCCAAGTGTCCTACGAACGAAGTGGAGCCGAGGCGAGTTGGGACCCTCTATATAGGAACCCGCCGTTTCGTCGCAACTCCACGTAGCCGTTGATCTTTCACTGACAGTCCGTTTCATCACCCTCGCGCGGCGCTCCACTCGCCGGGACTCGCACCTCGGGCACTTCGGTTTTCGGGTGATATAGACGACGCGCTACTGGTGGCTCAGTTCGACGTGGGGTTCCGCGAATTGGCGCCTTCACGAACCCGTCCGCATGCGACGTGAACCCCGACGGCGCCTGCAACATCGCCGACGCCCTCGGGATGGTGCAGTGCGACGTGGGGCTCATCAGGTTGCCTCTTCACTTGCAACCCGTTTGTATGCCAATGAGGACCTCGTCAGGTTCGGTGGCCGCTGCACCAACAGAGAAGGAGGCCGAGACATGCGCCTGGTGAGGACCTTGGGGGTGGTTCTGACGTTCGGCATCGCGGTCAGCGGCCTGCCCGCGGAGAGCGGGGCGGCGCAGGCGACGCTCGGCTGTCCGGCGACGGCTCAGGCCGGCCAGCAGTTCACCATCGAGATCACGGTCGACGTCGGGACGACGCCGCTCGGCGCCTACTCGATCGTCCTCATGAATGATCCTGCCGTCCTGACGCTCGCGTCGGTCGCGGGGGGAAACACGGCCGAGTTTTCGGGCAAGCCGACGACGAATACGCCGATGCCGGGGACGACCAACCTCTCGGCCTTCCAGAGCGTGAGTCTCACATCGCCGACGGGTGTCGTGAGCGTCGCCATGATCACCTTCAACGTCGCCGCGACCGCGAGCACGACCACGGCCATCGGCCTCACGGTGAAGAACCTCTTTGACACCAACTCCGCGCCGATCCTCCCGGCGACGGGAACGGGCTGCAGCGTGTCGGTGACGGGCGCGGGGTCGACCACCACGTCGACGACGAGCACTACCATCGCGACCAGCACCACATCGACGATCACGCTCCCGCCGTCCTCCACCACCACCACCACGACTCGGCCGACAACGACGACCACCGGCGTTCCGCCAACGACGACGACGAGTTCCACGACAACCACTTCCAGTACGACCACGTCCCCCACAACGACGACCCAGCGGCCAACGACCACCACCACGTCCACGACGACCTCGACCACCGCCACTACCATCACGCCACCCCCGACGACCTCGACGACGACCACTACGACTCACCCAACGACGACCACGAGCTCGTCGACGGCGACCTCGAGCACGACGTCCTCGACCACGACGAGCACGACGGCACGGACCACCACCTCGACGTCCTCGACCACGACCACCAGCATCTCGATCACGACGACGACGGCGCCGCCGACGGGGCAGTGCCCGGAGGGCTTGGGATTCTGGAAGACCCATCCCGAGCTGTGGACGGTCAGCTCGCTCACGCTCGGCAGCCAAGCCTATGCCCAGGCCGAGCTTCTCACGTTGCTCACCTCGCCGGTCCGGGGGGACGCGAGCGTGCTCCTGGCTCGCAAGCTCATCCCAGCCAAGCTCAATATCGCGAATGGCTCCGACCCGACCCCGATCGCCGAGACCATCGCGGACGCGGACGGTCTCCTCAGCGGCTTTGCCGGGAAGCTCCCGTGCGCCGTCGCTCCGAGTTCGGTCACCGGGCGGGCGATGTTCCACGCCGCGAGCATCCTGGCGACGTACAATGACGGCGAGTTGACGCCAACTTGCAGCACAACGGCGACCGGGGGGCCTCTGCAGCCTGCGGTAGAGCGGGTCGCGGGCCAGCTCGACGCGATCTCGGCAGCCTGCAGCGGCGAGCGGATGCCCCGGGGGCTCCAGCGGCGCCTCGAGCGAGCGGAGCGTCTGCTCGCGCGTGCTGGCGCGCACGGAGGGCAAGGGTCAGAGGTCCTGCTGGGACGCGCGGCGCGCCAGCTTCGTGGGGGCGCTGCCGTGGCGAGCCGGGCGGCGCGCAGTAGCAGGGTCTCCGCCGAGTGCTCCGGAATGCTCCGGTCGGCGCTTGCGGACGCCAGCGAGGGCGGCGAAAACTAAAGCGCCGCTACACGTCGGTCATGGATTTCGTCGCGGAGCCGGGGCGATGCTGGGGAAGAACGGGAGCGCTCTAGCCAGTCGGGCGAAAGCAACGGCAGTGGTCCCTGCCCTTCCCCCCGTTTGACCCCCTGGGGGCCAAACGGGGCTGAACGGGGCCACACGGCGCAATACCGGCCCGCGAAAACCCTAAGCTTTTCGGCGGGAGACGGGCGAGGAGCTACCCGAGCGGTGGAGTGCGCGCGCGAAGGCGGAGATCGTGCTGCGGCTCTTGAAGGCCATCCCTCTCCTTCCGGTCGAGGGCGGTCGACAGGACGACCGTGCCCCCCGTGGGGACGGCTTGGTTCACAAAGGCCGTGGCGTCCTGCGTACTCACATCCCCGACCCGCTGCCCCTCACGCACCGTCGCGTACCTCGTCTGCCTGCGGCTCCGTCAGCCTGGCGGCCGCATAGAAAGGCAAGAGGTTCCGGACGGCATCGTGCGTCACGGCGCGCGAAGATAGCACGGTCTGCCCTGTGCAGAGAACGCGCATCCGCCATGCGGAGTGCCGCAATTCGCGCTCTCGGGGACTTCGCCTGGCATCCGACATGGATTCTGTCAACTACCGCGATTGCAATGCTCAGCTCCACCGCCGAGAGCAGAGCGCGCTCCGAGCCTTCCGCGTTGGAGTACCGGGTCAACCACTCCAGGAACGCGCGGCATGATCTGTCCGAATTTCGGGTACGCCAGTAATCGTTAATCGTTCCGTGCCCACGCGAAGTATCGCCGGCAGCCGATCGGCTGCGCCGAGCACCAGTCCTGCGTCTTACACAGCAAGGACTGCCCCGCCGGAGCGGGCCCGAGGTGCACATGCGCCTTGGACTCTGCGCGAGAAGGATGGCGTCCGAGAGGAAACTTTCCCCGCCCCCCCGACCCGTTTGAAACGACTGTGTCGTTTTTCCGTGCGTCCTCCGCGCCATGCGTGGTAAACGAACGGGTCACGGTGCGAAGGGTGAGGAGCAAACCGCGGGCAATTGGGACGCTAAAACTGCTGGCGATCGCCGGATTGCTGTTCGTGACAAATGATGGCGTCGGCGCGCACGCGCAGCTCCTCATCGACCAGGATCGGCTCTCGACCCTGGTGATGTTCGCGGCGGTCTGGCTGCTCTGCCTCGGCTGTCTTCCGATCGCGGCCTTTCAACCACGTTGGCCAGTCCGCGCCTTGTGGGCGTTCCTGTTCTCGCTGTCGAGCGGTGCGGCCTACGGTTACCACAGGGCCAGCGGCACCCAGCTCACGGTCTACGACCTCCTATCGCTATGGAACTCGCGGCAGGAGGCCGGCAGGGCCTACGAGTTCTATTTCAACGATGTTGTCGTCGGTCTCCTCGTCGTCGCCGTCGGCTTCGTCGCCTTCATGGCGACTCCTCCGATCCCGCGCGAGCCGTTCAGGAAGGCGCTCGCCTGGCTCAGCTGGGCGCCGGCGGTGCCTGTCGCCGTGATCACGGCGATCATCCTTCTGAGGGCCGGCGGCGGCACTCATGCCCTGCCCCAGCAATTTACGCCGGTCGCCATGAGCCTGCTGCTCGCCGCCAAGACCGCGACCCGGGAGCCTGCCGTTCGGCGCGAGGTTCCAGTCGATCCCGTCGCGCGCCCGTCCGCGCGGCACATCGTGATATTCGTGGATGAGAGCGTTCGCGGCGATTACCTCGATTTCACGCCGGGCAACCCGTACACGCCGAACCTGCCCGGACTACGGGACAGGGTCGCCGATTTCGGCCTGGCATCGTCGGGCGGCAATTGCAGCCAGTATTCCAACGCCATCATCCGGCTTGGAGGTGCCCGAAACGACCTGACCCACACGATGACAACAAACCCGTTCATCTGGCAGTACGCCCGAAAGGCCGGCTTCCGGACCATGTACGTCGACGCGCAGGCCCCCGAAGACAAGAACACTGGTCGCCTCCAGAATTACATGACCGTCGAAGAGGAGAAGTGGATCGACGAGTTCGAGGTGATCCAGAACACCTCCTCGCCCATGCTGGACTTCAAGGCGCTCGAGATGGTCGGCGAGAAGCTCAAAGGTGACACGCCGTATTTCATCTACGTGAACAAGAACGGCGCCCATTTTCCATACGACAAGACGTATCCGGCGGCCGAGGCTCATTTTCGTCCGACCATGTCGGAGGCCGACGGCGGGAACACCATGGCAGCCCGTATCAACTCCTACCGTAACTCGGTCCGCTGGTCGGTGGACGGTTTCTTCAGGAAGCTGTTCGAGATCGATCTCTCGCACACCGCGGTCTTCTATACGTCCGATCATGGCCAGCAGTTCGATCCCGCCCGCCTCACGCATTGTACCGTGAGCGATGCGGATCCGCGCGAGGGGCTCGTCCCGCTCTTGCTGATCTCGGACGATCCCGATCTCAAGTCCCGGTTCGCCGAAGCCGCAGCAATCAACTACGATCGCGCCAACCACTTCGCCATCCTTCCGACCGTTCTCCAGATCATGGGCTACCCGCTCGGCTTTCTGCGGGAGACTTTCGGCGAGGACTTGTTGTCGCAGATCAATACTCGCCAAGCGTTCACATCGGGCGATGTATTCGGGCTGTTCGCTGAAATCAATTGGAACCCTGTTGACGTACACGCTCGTTATCTCGAAGAGTCCTTCACGGCTGGGTCGGTGCAGTGCCAGCCGAGTAGATGAGACGGAGCGCCCCGCGGCGTCCGCTGAGGGCCGCATGAGCGCCCGGAGCCTCCTCGCGGAGCTCCGCCGCCGTGACCGCGTGCTGGCGGTGACGCGCTGGCTGAACTTCGGGCTCTTCGCCGCGATGCTCTGCGTCGTCCCCTTCGACGGTCGCGATCGCTTCGAGCGGGCGGGCGTCGAGCGGGTCGCGGCCTGCGGCGTAGGCGAGCTTGGGACAGGCGCCGGGACATCCCCGCCCGCCTCTGCGACCTCTCGCGCAAGCGCGGGGATGGACCATGCCAGCGCACTCAGGGCAGCGGACCCCGCGTTCGGAACGACCTTCCGGGTGAAGGCGCGAATCGCGTCGCCGCGCTCCTGCGCTTCGTGATCTCCAGCACGGGCCGCCTCCCACTCAAAGGGCACGGCCTACCCCAGCTCTCCCGCCGCTGACCGAGTAGAGATCAGCGCCGGGCCTTGGGGACGGGTTCCGCCTCAGTCGCCCGCCGTCAGCGTGTCGAGCAGGCCCGCGACGAACCGGTCCACCTGGTCCTCGACCTCCGCCTCATTGCGGGTCGTGGCACAGCCACCCTTCAGCTCGGCCTTGGCAAACGCCACCAGGAAACGATCATCGGCGGCCAAGAGGCACGCGGAGGCGACGCGCTTTCCCTGCACGAGCGCCTTCTCGTGGCAGCGGAGCCTCGCCGCCGCCTTCTTGCTGGCCGCCTTCAGCTTTGCGACCGCGCACTTCTCGGCGCGTGTCGCTGCTCCCTCCGCCGCCGGCACGGCGGCGAGCAGGCTCAAAACCACGCCGACAACGATTACCAGCATCCGTGTCATCCCGCCTCCCGCAGCGGTCAGATACCACCCCGTCGGTTAGCAGGCAAAGCAGTAGTCTCCTTCCGGATCAACCCACCCCCCTGATTGAGTGTTTCGGCCCGATACTGACGTGGGCTGCGATAGCCCATCGTCTGATGTAGGCCGCCCCTCGTCGACCACATGCCAGCGTCGCCCCCCCCCGAGGACGGCCTGACCCGTGGGACGGCCCGCGCGCAGTCTCGTACCGAATCCCGGTTAGCAGAAGAACGGGTCGCCGTCCTACGGACACCTGACGTGGACGCCACCTTTCTCCCGGCCTTCGGAATCGGTCCGTACCTGTTCCGAGGGATGCCGGGCGCATCGTCGGTGGTGTAGGTTATCCGGGGGTCGTGATGCCGGTGAATGTCTACGGCGTCGCCCAGCGCGCACGGGAGTTATGTTACCAAACCAGCGTGCTGAACGACTTGGTGGGTGAGTTACGAGCAAGCGTCGAGACCGCGTGCCAGCGAGCGTACGTGGCAAGGCACGAGGCCCGGGAGCGTCGTCAGGTCGTAAAGTGCCATCGTTACCTCCGCCGCTCGGCTGACCGCCCCGCGGTCGTCTTTCCGGCCCGGGTCGCCTCCACTCCCCGCTCTGGCGCGACAGCGAAAGCGCACCCTTCCGCTACCGTGCCGTCAGCGTCGTGAACGGCAAGCAGGCGGTCACAGTCGGCTAGGGCGCTTGCCGAGTTCTGCTGGCCGACGGGAGCCACGTGGGGCGCGCCCCGGATCGGTCACGGACCGGCCCGGCTACCGCCTGGCGATTCACCGCACCGCGTCTTGCGCGGTGACCGTTGCTGACGCTAGGCGCGCATCTCCCAACGGGTGATCGAACGCCTCCCAGTTGTCCCTGTCTTCGCCATCGTGGTTGGGGATGACGTACTCGAAATGATGCGCTTCCTTCAGTTCCCGGTAGGCGCTACCGGTGCGGCGTTCGATCTCCTCCAAGAGGAGTGCCCTCTCCGCGATCACCACCTCGCATCCCACCCGAACATCGTGTGCGAGCATCGGCACGGCCGTGTCATTGCGTCGAGTCGCCATCGTCACAGGCGCATCTTCTCGACCATGAACGGGTGATCGCTCACGTGCGCCTCCCCTCCAGAGGGGATTGCCCGCCATCGGCGGGGCAGCGTAGGGTGCGCCCCTCTACGCAGCACATTGGAGGGGGAGAAATCGATGGCAAAGCGATCAGGTGGTCCGGAAGGTAAGGCCAGGGGGAATCGCCTGCCGCGCGCACGGATCGTGCTCGCAGCGACGGCCGCGACGCTCGCGCTGCTGGTCGCGACCGGCGGCTCCGTTCGCGCGGACGGCAACCTGCACAACGTCAATCACATCATCATCGTGATGCAGGAGAACCATTCGTTCGACAACTACTTTGGCGTGCTCCCCTACGCCAGCGGCACGCCGTATCACGGCGGCGGCGGGAAATGCGCCTCCAATGATCACACCTGCGTCGACGGGCTCAGCTGCACGCGGGATTCGGCGGGCAACTACACCTGCACCAACTCGAACGTGGACGACGACTCCAGCACCGTCTTTGCCTTCCACGACGCCAAGTACTGCACGGGACCGGACCTCCAGCACAACTGGCCGGGTAGCCACAGCGAAGCCAACTACAACAATCCCGCCGGCACGCTGGCGTTCAGTCCCAATGACGGTTTCGTCCTGGTGAACGACGCCACCGAGCAGATCGATGACGGCGAGAGCCCGACCGACGACGACACGATGGGCTTCTACAACGAGACGGATCTGCCGTTCTATTACGGGCTCGCCAAGAGCTTCGCGATCGACGACCGCTACTTCTGCTCGCTGATCGGCCCGACCTTCCCGAACCGTTCCTACGAGATGGCGGCGACGTCCTTCGGCCATCTCACGACCAACGAGATCTTCCCCCCGTCGGGCGGCTACAAGCCGATCACCGGAACCATCTTCGACCTGCTCGATCAGAACGGCGTGAGCTGGGTCAACTATTTCTCCGACCTGCCGACGTCGGGTATCTTCCGGCCGTTCTTCTCTTCCCATCTGCAGCCGGTGAGCGCTTTCTCCACCCAGGCAGCCGCCGGAACGCTGCCCGCCGTGTCGCTCGTCGATCCCATCCTGACAGGTGCCCAAGGCAACCAATCGAACGACGAGCACCCGCCGCACGATATCCGCGCCGGCCAATACTTCGTCTCGCAGATCGTGAACGCCCTCCGGAACAGCCAGAGCTGGAACGACTCGATCCTCTTCATCACCTACGACGAGCACGGCGGGTTCTACGATCACGTCGCCCCGGCGGCGGCCCGGCAGGGGGGCGCCCTGAATCCGGACGGCATCAACCCCGGCCAGTGCGAGGACCTCTCGAACCCGCCGGCGAGCGAGCAGCCCGGCGGCGGTGCGCAGTGCGACGTCAGCCGGTCGGATGCGGCTGCGATCTGTCCAGGGTTCACCGCGACGGGTCCGTATCCCGCGAATTGCGCCAACTTCAATCAGCTCGGCTTCCGGGTGCCGTTCATCGCGGTGTCGCCGTTCTCCAAGCCGCACTACGTGTCGCATACCGTGGGCGACCACACGTCGCTGCTCGCCCTCATCGAGAAGCGCTTCTTCAGCCTTACCGGCGGTGGAGATACGCGGCCGCACCTGACCGCGCGTGACCAGTACGCGGCCACGCTGGAGGACATGTTCGACTTCAACAAGGCGCCCTCGAAGAACACGAGCGTCCCGACGGCACCGCCCCCGACCGCCAGCGATCCGGGCTGCTCCTAGGAAGGCCGATGCGATGAGGGCGAGGCCGCGGCGCTGGCTGCGGCCGTCCAGCGCTCAGCCGCGCGGCGCCGGCGCCCGCAGCCGCTCCGCCAGCACCCGCTTGATCTCGGGCAGCGCGCGCTCGGCCGCCCCGGCGCCGCGCTCGATCAGCTCGAGCGCGCGGTAGAACTCGATCCAGGTGTACGCCGACAGATCGGGGTTGATGCGGACGTCCGCCGAGATCGCCTTGAAGTTGCCGAGCTCGTACTGCAGCGTCTGCAGGGTGTTCATGACGACGTCGAACATGCTCGGCATCC
>WNGD01002623.1_pt1 | contig 22142 bp, 12 predicted proteins | sample 5400671 | NCBI WGS metagenome assembly WNGD01 (sample SAMN13153369, study PRJNA577476) | soil metagenome | isolation source: 40 cm soil or saprolite under grassland replicate 2 | place: USA:California | collected 2016-06-15 | reverse complement strand
ACTTCTTCAGCCCCAACCCGGATGAGCATGGCACGATTCGCGCCACGTGGGAGAACTCGCGGGACACGAGCACCGTCTGGGCCGCGTTGGTCCCTGACGGCTCCTCCACCGACGCCGCTTTCGTCGCGCCGGGTGCGATTGCCTGGCTCAAGCTGGAGGTGGTTGGACACGAAGATGGGCCAACCGGCGGCGACAAACTGTCGGAGACCACATTCATCCAGCGGCTGAACACCTCTGGAGGGCTCGCACCGTTGACCGGCTGTTCCTCGTTAGCAGACGTCGGCAAGAAGGCGTTCGTGCCTTACACGGCCGACTACTTCTTCTATCGCAACGCGGGCCACGACAGATAGGCCCTAATCCAGCGTACTTTTTTCGATAAAAGGTGAAACAACCCTGGAATGTGCGTCCTTATCGATTGTGCTACGAACTTCGATATTACTACTACAATCGAAAGCGGCACATTCCAGGGGAAATCCTGAAGCAAGACAAGCGAAATCTTGAGAAGCGGCTTCCCGCCCGGCATCTTCTGCCTCCCTTGGTCCTCGGCTAATCTCCTTTCGCCCCGCGGAGTTTGGGATCGTGCCACACGGCCGGAAAGTCCGAGGCCAGGGCTATCGCCAGAGTTGCCGTCGGCGAAGTTATCTGATAGGCTTCGCCATTATCCCTGGCTTGGTGAATAGAGTGCTTTTTTGCCTTTGCGATAGGGCAAATTTGCTGATTGTCGAGATGCGAGAAGGACTTCTCGACGGACTCTCATGAGGTTGAACATATTCCGGTGAATTCTCTATAGGGCACCAAACCGGAAGGACGAGCGACCCTATACATCGCGCTTACGCCCAAGCTACGGCTCGAGCTAGTGGCTCCTGGCAGCCTGCGACTCGCCTGGTTGGCTTCACACTCTGTTTTATTGATTCCCGCGGGGATGACAGTCGCTGGATGTTTTTGCGTTTCCGCAAGGATCGAGCCGGTCAATCAATTTGAGGCGAGGCTTGGCTCTTTTATCCCAGTCAGACCGCCCAATAGCAGAAACCGCCGCGGATGGGAGCATACTTACGGGCGCCATCCAATGGGGACGCTTCACAGGTTCCGCCAACGATTGGAAAGATCAAAGTAGTAATTTTGAACTCAGGAGGCTTACATGAGTTTCAATAATCGCGGGATTCTCAAGGTTGGAATCCCAGTGATCACTCTGTTGCTGCTTCTGGCGGCTGCACCCGTGCTAATGGCGCAGTCGCAGACGCTGAGCGGCACGGTAGTGGATTCCTCGGGAGGGGTGATTCCCGGCGCCCAGGTCCGGATTGTGGACGCCGCAAAGGGAACTGCTGCCCGTGAAGTAACCACAGACGAAGGCGGCCGCTTCCAGGCCATTAATTTGCAGCCCGGTGCTTACACCCTCACGGTGGAGCTGTCCGGATTCAAGAAGTCCCAGACCAGCGTCACCCTGGACGTCAACACAAAACTGGATGTGGGACAGATAATGCTGGAGGTCGGGCAGGTCAGCGAAGTCGTTAACGTCACCGGCGAAGCGCCGGCTGTTCAGACCGCCACCATGGAGAAAGCCTACCTGGTGGACACCAAGCAGATCGCCGAATTGCCCATGAACGGCCGCAACTGGGTAGCCCTGATGAGCACCGTTCCGGGCATGACCAGCAGCACCCAGAACGATTTCAACACGAACTTCAACGATGTGAGCGGATTCCATGCCCTGGGAGGGCGTGGCTCGCAGAACAACTTCTACCTGGACGGTTCTCCGAATCTGGATGTCGGCGACAATCAGTCCCAGTACACCCAGCCCAGCATCGACTCCATTGCGGAGTTCAAGGTACAGCAGAGCAGTTTTCTCCCCGAGTACGGCCGCAACTCGGGAATGGTTGTTGCCGTGCAGACCAGGTCGGGATCGAACAGCTTCCATGGCACGGCCTATGAGTACGTCCGCAACGACGTTCTCGATGCCATTCCCCGGCTGGCCACGTCCAAGCCGCCGTTACGCTACAACCAGTTCGGAGGCAACATCGGCGGCTGGCTCCCCTTTCCCGGGGTATCCACCAAAGACAACAAGAAGCTGTTCTTCTTCTACAATCGAGAAATGACGCGGCGGCTTAATCCGGGCGTCGGCTACAGCGATGTCCCCTCTGCCGCCATTCTCCAGAACGGCGACTTCAGCTCGTGGCTGACCAGCAACAACATGGATTATGCCCCGTTTAAAGTCGGGACAGTTTTCCAGCCTGGAACCGTCAGATGGGATGGAGCAGGCCACATCATTAATGGGATGCCGTACCCGAACAATGTTGTGCCGACTTCTCAGTGGCAGCCGCTGAGCGCCAATCTTTTGAAGATCTACACGCAGCTCATCCCCGGTTACACCAGCCTGCCCGCCGCTCCGAATCCAGGCTATTCCCGTTACTATTGGCACAACCCGGACACGCTGCACAAGGATCAGGACATCCTTCGCGTGGATTATGCTCTAAGCAGCAAGCTCAATACCTACTTCCGCTGGGTCAACGACGATCAGAATGAGCAGTTCGGCAACGGCGTATGGGCCTGGGAACCATTCCCGGTCCAACCCCAGTACAGGCCGAAACCGGGAAGCTCCTGGTCGTGGAATATCGTGAACACGTTCAGCCCGACTCTGGCAAGCGAGACCATTCTCTCGTACAACCACCAGTCGCAGTCTCTGTCGGTCGTGGGGAGCAACCCGCTGGATCGCGATACGCTGGGCGCCAATTGGACTCAGTTGTATGCCTCGGCGAACCTCACGAATTCGATTCCGAATATCAACGGCGCGGGGCCCATCAGCTTCGGTCTGGGCTCACCGGGCTGGCATAATGACGGCAAGGACTACGCCTTTACCCAGAATCTGACCAAGGTGTGGAAATCCCATGTCATGAAGTTCGGGTACTACTACAACCGTGACAACAAGAAGCAGACGGCCAACTGGGGTTTCAACGGCGAGATCAACTTCAACAATTACAACGCTTCTTCGATGCCGCTGGATACGGGTAACGGGCTTGCGAACCTGATGCTGGGAAACTTCAACTCCTACACCATGGGCAACGCCCACGTTTACCCGTATTTCAGGTTTGAGTCGCACGAATTGTTCGCTCAGGACAGTTGGAAGGTCGCCAGGCGCCTGACCTTCGAGTACGGTATCCGCTTCCAGCACACCACTCCGACTTACACGTACACGCGCGACGGCTCTCCGCCGCTCGAAGGTACTTGGCTGCTCTACAGCGTGGATCTGACCAAGTACAATCCTTCGGCAATGCCCGTCCTCGATCTCGGCAAGAATGGCCTGGTCGTTGGCAACGCTCTCGAGCAGTTGCAGGCGAATGGTCTTGTGTGCGATCCCTGCAATGGAACTCCGCCAGGGTTCTCTCCTACCAAGAACTTCGTCGCTCCGAGACTCGGCTTCGCATATGACATTTTCGGCGACGGCAAAATGTCTCTGCGCGGCGGGTTCGGGACGTACTATGAACGCTTGCGCCAGAACAACTTCAACTTTGGCGCGGGCAACGTCTGGCCCAACAGCTTTCCCGGGACAGTGAACTACCAGAACGTGACCCAGGTTACGGCCCTTTCTCCGACGGTTCCCCCTCAGCCTCAGGTCTCGAACCTGGGTTACACGGTCTGGCCCGCGGACAACACGATGCCGAGCATTTATTCATGGTATCTGGGCATTCAGAGAGAACTCCCGGCCAAGTTCTCGTTGGATCTCTCCTACGTAGGGAACCGTGGGGTCCACCTGATGGATCAGCGCCGCGTGAATGCGGTGCCGGCAGACACTTTCCTCGCTAATCCGAACCTGTTGCCGTCGCTCAATAACGTGCGCGATGCGGCGCGGCCGTATTATGGCTTTGGCAGCCTGAACGCGGTCGAAACCCTCGCCTACTCCTCTTACAACGCGATGCAATTCCGGCTCAGCAGGAGGTTCTCCAAGAACTTCGCCTTCAACTTCAACTACACGTGGTCGAAGGTGATGGACCTGGTGGACAACGACTCCGACCAGATCAACAACCCCTACGACATGCGCGCGAACTGGGCGCCGGCGAGTTACGATCAGACCAACGTGACTACGTTTGACTTCATCTATCAACTGCCCAATGTGAGAGGGAATCTTGACAAGATGGGGTTGAGATCTCTACTTAACGGTTGGCAACTCAGCGGGATCTTCCGCGCCCAGTCAGGCATGCCATTCAGCGTCACCTCGAACGGCGATCTGTCATGCGCGGACTGCGGGAGCCAGTACCCCAACGTCAGCGGCAATCCCACTACCGGCAACGTCAATCAGTGGCTCAATCCGTCCGCCTTCACCCGTCCGCTGGACGGCCAGTACGGCGACGGCCATCGGAACGAGTTCCGCATGCCCGGCATCAGGAATCTCGACGCCACCATATCGAAGAGCTTCAAAATTGCGGAGTACGTACAAGCGTCCGTACGTTGCGAAGTATTCAACCTCTTCAACAATTCCCAGGTCTGGGGCGTCAACAGCAGTTTCCAGGCCGACAACCAGGGTGGCGGAATCTCCACCAACCTGAAGAACTTCGCGTATCCCAACTCATACCGGGATTCGCGAGTTCTCCAGTTCGGCTTCAGAGTCAGTTTCTGATCCCGGATTTCAGCCCGACTGCAACAGAAAGCCCCGCCTTCGGCGGGGCTTTCTGTTTTAGGTGACAGTCAAAGAAGCTGAAGGGTCTTTGTAGTTTAACCTTCAAATAGACGCGTCACCGTATTTTTATTTTTTGCGGATGTCTTCCCCTAGCGTCCTTGCCTTGTGGTCTTCAAGGAGCCGGTTGTAGATGTCAGCGTGCTCCTTGGCTTCGGCTTCGTTGCCGATGCGGCGATAGGCAATCGAAAGCTGGAACTGAGCGGTGATGTGCCGCGGGTCGCTTCGGACGACTTTTTCGAGGCTGTCTATTGCGCGATCGTACTTGCCCAACCGGTTGTACAGCAGTCCGTAAACAAAGTGCATTTCAGGATAGTCGGGACTGAGTGCGGCGGATTTCTCGAGCCACTGGCGGCATTTTTCGATGTCACCCTGCGCATAATCCAGATAAGCCAATTCCGCCATCGCCGGATAAGAGGCCGGATTGATCTTCAACTCGGCCTCAAAGCAGCGGCGTGCCTCATCATGGCGTTTGGTCTCGAGAAAGACTCTCCCCATGTAATAGTTGACCTGCGGCAACTCCGGCGCCTTTGCATAAACCTGCTGGAATTGTTCCTGGGCTCGCTTGAAGGAGGCGAAAGAAAAGTAACAGATCGCAAGCTGGAGGCGGGCATCGAGGTCGTCCGGAAAGTGGGAGAGATAGACGTGGTACGCCTGCGCTGACAGCGCATATTCCTCGAAACGGAACAGAGCCTCTGCGAGCATCTTCATTTGCGGCGAATCCCGCGGGGGGAAGTCCTCTCGGTCCGCCGTTTGGAATTGCCGCATGGCTTCTTCCTTTTGCCCGGTCGTGGCGGCGATAAGCCCCCTGAGAAAGAACACTTCACCCAGTTCGCGAGAGGGGACCGGGCCGGCCGCATTCTTGCCCGCGGCATCGGCTTTCTCGCGGGGCGCCTGGAGCACTGTGGAGCAACCGTCCAGGACGACGCGGGCCTGTTCAACTTGAGCGTAGCGCACCAGAGCGTAAACAATATTGAGCGCAAGCCGGTGGTTGGAGGCTCGCGCCGTTTTGGAACGCTCCAATAGCGAAGGGATTTTAGACTCCCGGTTGGTTGCCAGATAGGAGTCCGTCAGCCTCAGGACCAAGTCCGGATTTGTCGGAAATCGATCCAGAACTGATTCCATCATCTCCTGGGCCTCCAGGCTCTTCGCCGCCTTCTGATATAGCAGCAATCCCAGATAGAGACGCGCGTAGGGGTTGTCGGGCTGGGTCGTATGAGCCTGTCGCAGTTTGCCGATAGCAGCATCAATTCGGTCTGCCTGATAATCCGCAAGAGCCTCCCTTATGAGTCCGTCTTCCGTCCCGGGCGCCTTGGGTGAGCGTGTCTGGGCCGGCACGTCGAGCCTTTGGAGACAAAGCAAGGCGATCCACATCAGTCCTGACAATGAAAGACCGCAGCGAATGCAGCCGCTATTCCTCATCCGTGGTTGCCAACTTGAATTCACTGTTATTTTTCCGGCTCATCGATCTTGAGAATCTGGTCAGCCTTAATGCCGGTCAAGGTTTGCCTTATGCCGCTCGGCCATCGGATCTCTAGCGATTTGATCGAGGTCTCTTTGCCCAACCCGAAATGCACGCGCCTGTCGCCGGCCGAATAAATGCCGTTGGCCGTGCTCACGAGCTGGTACTGCTTCAATCCAAGTTTCGAGGTTAATTCAATTCGCGCGCCGATCCCGTCGCGGTTGCTCCTGGTCCCCCTGAGCTGCAGCAATAACCAGTGATTTTCAGTGCCCCCCTTCCTTTTGAATAGAAGCGCGGCGTCATTCAGGCGGCATACCGCGACTTCGAGCGACCCGTCGTTGTCGAAATCCGCCACGGCGATTCCGCGATTGGCCCCCGCGATCTGGAAATCCGGGCCGGCCCGCCGGCCGAGATCTTCGAATTTTCCGTTGCCTGTATTCCGATAAAAGAAGCAAGGTTCCCGGTAGCGCTCCTCGGGCCTCACCAATTCGATATTGTCCATGACATGCGACCCTGCGACGAAAATATCCTTCCAGCCATCATTGTCCAGGTCGCAAAACTTCACGCTCCAGCCGCTGTGCTCTGCGGACAGCAATCCCATCCCGGACGGGAACGTATCATCGTTGAAGATCCCCTTGCCTAGATTGGTGAACAGGGTAAAGCCTTCGCCTACCAGGTCGGCATAGAATATATCGGGCAGCCCGTCGTTGTTAAAATCATTGAAGTCGCATCCCATGCCGGAAACCATGGTCGCGCTTTCGTTGGCACAGACTCCCGCGCGCAGCGCCACGTCCTTGAACACGCCGTGGCCTTCGTTGTGGTATAGGAAATTAGGCATCTTGTCGTTGGTCACGAAGATGTCCATCCACCCATCGTTGTCGTAATCGGAAATGGCAACACCCATTCCCTTTCCCAGATATTGATTCAGGCCGGCCGCTTCCGACACATCCTTGAATGTACCGTTCCCATTGTTATGGAAGAGCACATTGGGCAGCGGTTTGAACACATCCGGTGTGCAGTAGGCGCGGTATCCGGGCTTCTTCTGGCCGCAATAGTCGTCGGCGTTGTCCTTGAAGGTCCATTGGAAATAGTGCGTGACGAAGAGGTCCAGATAGCCGTCATTGTCGGCATCCACCCAGCAGGCGCTGGCTTTAAAGGGATGACGGCTCATGACGACGCCCGCCCTGGCCGCCACGTCGGTAAACGTCCCGTCGCCGTTGTTGTGATAGAGAACGTTGTCGCCGAAATTCGTGATGTAGAGGTCAGCGAATCCGTCGTTATCATAGTCGCCGGCGGCCACGCCCTGGGGATATCCTTTTATTCCGCGCCCGGTAAGGCCTGCAGCTTCGGTCACATCGTTGAATGTGCCGTTACCGTTATTCTTGTAGAAGCGATTGAATGAAGCCGGATCTTTCCTTATGTGTTCCGGGGAAGGGGCGCCATTCACGAAAAAGAGATCCACGAATCCGTCGTTGTTATAGTCCACAGCCGCGACAGCCCCTCCCAGTGTCTCGAAGGGGTATTTCATCTCCGTGGCATAGTTGATCTGTTTGAAGTTCACTCCCGCGGACGGGGCGACGTTTTCAAATACGATCGGCACGGAGGATTGCGCCGGGACGCCTCCGCCGGCGTGGGCGAGCGTGAACAGCGCAAAAATCGCAAATGTACACACTATCCTGATGTCCGAGGATTTCATGCCGGGCAATTGCTACCTCTCGAAAACTCATGATATGAGGCGTCAACCATCAAGTCAACGCGACGTCGCCCACGCCTCGTAGGATTTGGCACCTGCGAGCTTGCGGATTGTCCGCTTTCGTCTAAACTATACGCAGGATGCTTCTCAATCCGAAAAACCCAATTCGAAATTGGAAAATCGCTGCCTGGCTATATTTTCTATGCCTGCCGGCCGGCTTGTTGGCTCAAGGGCGTTTCACTCCATACACTATCTATGGTCGAGTGACCCTGCCCGACAGCGGCCCGGCAGCGCGTGCCGTTGTGAAGATCACCAATCGAATGGGTTTTGACCGTGAGGTAAGAGCTGATGAAGCGGGGCGGTATGAAATATCAGAACTGCCGCGTGGCCGGTATTATTTGACTGCCGTCAACCTCTCCGTTCCCGATCAGTTCTCGGACCCGGTGATGGTGGAACTCAGTCTTTCCACACCATACACTGTCTCCGCCCTTATCTATTTGCGGAACAAGGAGACCAAGCCAGCCTCAGAAGATAAGAAGCCAGCCGTAATCTCGGTTGCCGAAGAAAAGCAGGATGCGCCAAAGCCGGCCAGGAAGGCCTTCGAACAGGCCATGAAGCTGCGCCGGGACAAGAAGTACGACGAATCGCTCAAGAAATTCAGCCGCTCAATCGAGCTTTTCCCCTCTTATTTCCAGGCACTGGCTGAACGGGGTCATCTGCTGATCGCCATGGGAAACACCGGGGAAGCGCTGATTGATTTCAACCGCGCGTTAGAGTTGAATGGCCGCTACGGACCGGCGTTGCGCGGCGCCGGCATGTGCAAATTTCAGGCGGGAAGGTATGCCGAAGCCATTCCGGATCTGGAACACGCAGCAAACGCCGAGCCTGACAACGCAGTAAACTACTATTTGATGGGCATCGCCGATGTCGCGCTGGATCGTCGTGAGCACGGTCGCGCCGCCCTGCAGAAGGCTCTCAGCCTCGATCCAGTCGCTTCCGTCCGGGCACACGTGCACCTGGCCACGCTGTTGATCAGGGAGAATCGGCCCAAAGAGGCAGCGCAGGAAATCGGGACCTACCTCGAGGCGGTTCCGGATCCACCGGACAAACAAGGCCTCCTCGCAATTCTCACTCAACTCCGTACGGGCAAGAAGCCTGGGCCAAATTAGGATTAGATCGGCGTGAACGTGATCATCTACGCGATGATGCACTGATGCAGTCGAGGCCGCTCGAAGGAGAATACCCGCTCCATCGGATCGCCTCCACAGGAAGCGGCGGTAACGCATCCGGAGGCGCGATCGTTAACTAGTTTCTGGCGCGAAACCAAGGACCCCGAAGGGGTCCAGTAGGACAGCCCAGGGCGCGAGCCCTGGGTTCAAGGTCCAGATTGCGGAAAGCCCTGAAAGGGCGGCGCAGGGAGTTCGGTATCAACTCCAAATAAATGCTCGTCATAAGGCACCTCTTTGGTACCGGGACCAACTGCATCGCCCCTTCGGGGCTTCCGTTGTTACTGTGCTTGTCCCCAGGGCTTGCGCCCTGGGCTTTCCTGAGTCGCCCCTGCGGGGCTAGTTTCGCGACAGAAACTAAACTATACAAACGGCCGGCGACAACGCCGGAGCGCGACCTGCGGGCAGATCTTGCGCCGCGCGCCTACCGTTGTCGCCCGCGCGAACATGTCTGCCGGGGCCGTCACGTCATTGACAGCAATGGCCCTCTACCAGCGCATCGTCGGAGACTCATGGCGCGAGCTCGACGCACCCGTGCGGCTGCTCCATTCGACCGGTGCGCTGATGCGCGGCGCCGGTTCGTTCAACGTGCGGCGCGGGAACCGGCGCGCGGCGCGCCTGCTGGCGTCGCTGTTCCGCCTGCCCGAGACCGGTGAGAACGTGTCGACCCGAGTGGTCGTCACCCCTTGCCGTGATGGAGAGCGTTGGCACAGGACTTTCGCCGGCAAGTCTTTCGTCACCAAGCAGCGAGCGCACGCCGGACCGTTTCTGGCGGAACGCATCGGGATGATAGAGATTCTGTTTCGCCTGGAAGTCAAAAACGGCGCGCTCTTCTATCAACAGACTATGGCGGTGTTAAATCTCGGGCCGTGGCGCATGCCGCTGCCGGGGTGGCTCGCGCCGCGAGTCGTCGCCAGCGAGCAGGTTGCGGCGGGCGCGACCCGCGTGCAGGTTTCGGTGAGCGTGGACGCGCCCGTGGTCGGACTTTTGGTGGCTTACAGCGGCACCATCGAAAGGGAGGACGAAGGCGCGTGACCACCGTCCTGTTACTGCTCGCGGTACAGGGAGCGCTCGGCGCTTTCGACACGCTCTATTATCACGAGTGGCGCGCGCGGCTCCCCGCCCTGGGGCCTGCGGCGCGCGACGAGCTGCGTCTGCACGCGGCGCGCGACTTTAGTTACGCGATTCTTTTCGGCACGCTTCCCTCGGTCGCCTGGCAGGGTCTGTGGGCCGTCGTCCTGGCTGCGCTCCTGCTGGAGGAAATCGTCATCACGCTCGCAGACTTTGTCGTCGAGGATCGCGTCCGCAGGCCGCTGGGCGGCGTCTATCCCGGCGAGCGAGTGACGCACGCGGTGATGGGGCTGATCTACGGCGCGGCGCTCGCCAATCTCGTCCCCATTCTGGCCGAGTGGTGGGCAGCGCCCACGGCGATCGGCGCGCGGCGTGAGCCGGTGCCCGGTGCGTTGCGATGGTTGCTCGGGTTGATGGCCGTCGGCGTCGCGCTCTCCGGCGTGCGGGACCTCTGCGCCGCCGTGGGGCTGCCGCACAGCGGTTGGCCCTGGCGCGTCGCGGAAGAATAGAGGCGCTCCAGACGGCGCCATCATCAACGTGAAAATCGAACAACACCACGTTCCGTAGGGGCGGCCCTGCGTGGCCGCCCGCGCGAAAACGGCCGAACCGCGTAATGTCTCTCAGCTCTTCAGTGACGCTGATTAGATCTGAGCTTCGCGATGTTTGTCCGGCTGGCGAGACCGCCTCTCGGAATATCTGGAGACGCGGCGGCGCCCCGTCTTGTGTCCGCGTTTGGAGATGGCCAGGATGGCTCGTGGTTCCTTTCGATCCACGCCGCCGCTCGTCGCCGCGCATCCAGTATATCCAGAATCGTATACTGAAGTTGGGATGACCATAAGGAGGAGAGAGATGAAGATACGTCGTGCGCCAGGAATGAAAGAAGATTGGAAGCTTATCGCCCCAATCGAGCCCGCCGATTATGCCGAGCGCTGGGTCTCCGGAAGACCGATCGAGCTCAACGCCAACATCGTTAAAGACCCAAAGAAACGCACGGATTTCAGGCTGGAAATCGACGAAGACGGTGTTCTCGCCTTGTTCGATGCCATTGTCGAGCGATACCGAGAAATGCGGAAGTCGCAGGAAGAAGCAGAGGATCTGCAGGAGGCTCTGACTAAAATAGACAGCCTTATCTGTCATCATTCTGAGGAGGCTCCGTCAAAAGACGCCTTGATACAAGCCGTGCAGGTCATTGCCGGGCATTTCAGCCGGTCAGTTGTGATGCCCCGGGAAAAGCCGGAAGTCGGTTGGATCAAGTGGAACTCAATAATTTGAGCACCCTAACACAGGCAGGGTCTGTGTTTTCCCTCAGGGGCCCCTTCGGAGGTGGTTGCCGCTGATGGCGAGGGCCACTGAAGGTTCCCGGATCGCCCGCTGCGAGGTAGAATGCAACTTCGCGATGAGGGTTTGCACTGGGCGGCAATCGAGCCACGTCTACTTCGCCGCCGCGGCGGTGCGGCGTCGCGCACGGCCCGAGAGAATCAACGAGGCAGAACAATGAACGTGGACGAGATCGATTCGTGGGAAAAGAGCAACGACAGAAAGCAGGCGCGGAAGAGGGCATTGTCGTCTTCTGGATACTCAAGGAGTCCGTGTGCTCCGAGTGCGGCACGGAGCTCTGGAAAGGCAGCTTCCTGAAGATGGAAGGAGGGAAGCCGCTCTGTCTGCCGTGCGCCGACCTCGACCACCTCGTCTTCCTTCCGCGTGGGGACACGGCCCTGACGCGACGGAGCCGGAAGTACTCGGGCCTGTCCGCCGTCGTGGTGCGGTTCAGCCGCTCTCGCGGAAGATACGAACGTCAGGGGTTGCTGGTAGAATCAGCGGCCCTCGAACGGGCGGAGAAGGAATGCCTCAGTGACGAGGAGCGGCGGCGGGTAGCTCGGGAGCGCGCCGACGCGCAGTACGTGTCGCAATTTGCGGAGCGAATCCGATCAGCATATCCAGGCTGTCCTCCTGACGAGGCCGAAACGATCGCGCAGCATGCGTGCGAGAAATACAGCGGACGGGTCGGGCGTTCGGCCGACGCGAAGGAGTTCGACGCCGAAGCTCTCGACCTGGCGGTGAGGGCGCACGTGCGTCACGCGCACACGGAGTACGATCGACTTCTCGGACGAGGATGGGAGCGAGCCGAGGCGCGTGCCGCCGTCGCAGCAAAGGTGGCAGAAGTGATGGAGCGCTGGTCCAGAGGCCGGGGGAAGCCGCCTGAGTGCAATTAGAAGCGGGAGTCGCACGGCACCGAACAGAAGCGCCTTCCGACTACGTTCAGTACCGCGACCGACCCGCGGCAGGTGTGTTCGGAGCCACCCGGCATTCGGCTAAACCCAGGCGATTGACACCTGGTAGGGGGTCAACTGGTCGTCGTGCGTGACCAGCGTCAGGCTCTCCACCTGGGCCTGCGCGACCAGCATCCGGTCGAAGGGATCCGCGTGATGGCGGGGAAGCGCGAGAAGTTGTTCGGCGTGACTGAACGTAATAGGCAACTCCTGGAATCCGCTCCCTTCCACCAACGACGCAAACGGGTCCTGAAGCCGTAATCTGCCGAGGGCGAGCTTGATAGCCGCCTCCCAGGCGGAGGCGGCACTGACGTACACGGCATCAGCCTCTGAGATGAGACGTCGAGAGCTCGATCCGAGACGGCGGCTGTTAGTGGACCAGCAGAGGAAGACGTGCGTATCGAGGAGCAGCTTCACGGCTTCCGGCCGCCCCAAAACGCAGCCAGCACTTCGGGAGGGAGCGGCGAGTCGAAGTCTTCAGCAATCCAGATCCTCCCCCGGGCTCTGCCTGGCCGGCGTGTGGGCTTCTTCCGGCGCAGAGAGACGAGCCGCGCGCGCGGCACGCCGGCTTTGGCGATCACGATTTCCTCTCCGGCGGCTGCTTCCTCCACCAGTTGCGACAGTCGAGTCTTGGCTTCGTAGAGATTCAATGTCTTAGTCATGTGATCCTCAATCATAGCTTGTCGGCGACGATTGGTCAAGTTGGTCAACCGGCCGGGGTGCTCAACCGTTTTTTGGGGGAATGGCTGAAGCGCGGGGTTAGCCTGCAGCCAGCACTGTCGGCACCTTACGAGGATGTTGCTTTCTCTGGCACTTATTTCGCCTATCCGCGGTTAAACATCGATTTTGAGGCCCGAGTGGCCGCCTTTCAGACGGAAGCGGCCCCGACGGTGTCGCCGCGCTGCTGGGCGAAAAATCTACAACTCCGCAGCCTTGCTGCGCGGCATAAGCGCCTCCGTTTCCGCGGAAGGAGGTTCGAGCTTCGTGCCGGACGCCGGGATTCGTGTGACAATCGTGGCCAGCAATCCTGCGACAAGATAGACCGACGCCAGCACATAGAAGCCCATCGCCAGGCTAATGTGTTCGCATAGCCAGCCGACCGCCATCGTCAGCGCAAGTTGAAAAACAATGCTGCTGAAATTGATCACGTTCTGCGTCCGGCCCATCAGCTGCTTCGGTACCTCGTGCATCAACGAGCTGCTTACACTCACGCCGGCCATTCCGCGGCCTGCGCCCATCACGAAGTAGAGCGCCACGCCCACGGCGACGATTCCGAAGTGCGGCAGAACGCCACAGGCCGCCGCCGCCAGAATCAGCGACACCGCGAGAAAAGACAAGTGTCCAGAGCCCTGACGAAGCAGGGTGCCTGTGAGCGCGCTGGAAGTGATCGCTCCCAGGCTCCATCCGGCATTGCAAAAGCCGAAGCCCGCAGCGCCGGCATGAAGAATCTTTTTGCTGAACGGGGCAGTCACTACGTTCTGGCTCATCATGGCCGCGGTAAAGAGCGCGCTCACCGCGCCCAGAATCAACACGCGCATCTGCGACGCCACATAGCGCAGCCCGGCAACAAAGTCGCGATTGAATTGGCCGATTGAAAGCGGCACGGATTCCGAGTGAACCAGACGCTTGCCCCTGCGCAAGCTCAGCATCAAAAAGACGGAAATCACGTACGTAGCCGCGTCCATGGCGAGTGTGCCGGCCAGACCGATCCGTTGGTAAAGGAATCCCACCACGGCTCCGGCGATCATCCAGCCACCCTGCGCCGTGCCCATCACCAGCGCGTTTAGTGGCACGACGTCCTCGGACTCCACTAACTCTTGTGTCAGCGCCGCCATGTTGGGCCAGAACATGAAGGCGCCCAGACCCAGCATAATCCCCATCGCATAGATGTGCCACACCTCGACCCGTTCCGCAAAAGCCAGCACCGCAACGACGGCCACACACAGCCCGCGAAGCGCGTCCAGCGCCATCGTGGTGTGCCTGCGGTCCAGGCGGTCGATCATCACTCCGCTGAACGGCATGAAGAACAACGACGGCAAAGTGATCGCGGTCACGAGCAGCGCAACGGCATTTGCCGAATTCGTCTTCTGGAGCACAAACCAAATGATTGAGGCGTGGTTCAGCCCGCTCCCAAACAGCGAAATGAAGTTCGCTGTGAGAATGATGCGATACTGCCGCTGTTGGAGAAGGTGAAACATGTGCGCGTGGGACCGGCATTCGCCTGCCCGCCTGGTTTCGAAGTGAACTGGCTTAAGCTTGTCCTACAAGAAAGCTATCTGTTTAGTCCTGCATCACTTGCCGCCGGCTGCACCTTTAAGCATGCGGCGTGCGCGGTATCCGCTCGTGAAGCTTACGCCGGAGACCCGCCTTGAAGTCGCCGGGGTTGGAAGCTTGACGCAGCGCCCTTTCGTAACGGTTCAGCTTGCCCGACCCCGGGTCGTACAGCGATTGGTTCGAAGGTCTGCTAGCATGAGAGACAAGCGCTACCTTCCCCTAGCCATGCATCGACTTCCGGAAGGCCTCGACTGCCGGGAAAGGACTTTATTCTGACTTTACCGGTGTTCAATGACGAGTCCCTACTCTACGGATTATACGCGAAGCGCATAGCCAGCGCGAAGGCCTGAAGCCGGCACGAGTTGGTCCCGATGCGCGTACATAAGAGCTATTCGCAGCGCAGCGCCGCCAGCGGATCGACCGTCGTCGCTCGGCGCGCCGGAGAGTCGCTGCCGCTCCCGGTACTGAACCGAGACATAACTCCGCCAGGAACCGAACGTGACTCGCACTTCTAATTACACCCCGATGCCGACCGCCAATTGACACCTCTCAAGGTGCGTATTAGACTCGACGCGTTCAATCGTCCTGGCTCCTGATTAAACAAGCTGTCACATGGCTCGCTTTTGAAAGGCGAGCTAGCGGAACAGAATCGCGAAAGGTGTTTTGCGCAAGCCCGTGCATGCGCGATGTCCCCACCTCTCGGCAAAGCCACTGGTCGGCGGGCCGCAGATTAATCGGAACCTATGATTTTCGCGGACCGGATTTGGCCCGTGTTTGGAGAATTCATTATGAAGAAAAAGAGACGAATTCAGTATCTGTTCATGGCGGTATGGATGGTGGGCTGGGCCTTGCCTCTGGCTGCCCAGACCCTCGATACAGGTATCGTTGGAACGGTGTCGGACCCGGCTGGAGCCTCTGTCGCCGCGGCGAACGTGACCATCAGCAATAAGGCCACGGGCGTCACGCGCGCCGTCAAGACCGCTGCCGACGGCAAATACGATGTCCGCTACCTGGTACCCGGCGAGTACACTGTCGAGGTCCAGGCTCCAGGTTTCCGCACCGGACGCCGCACCGGCGTTGTGGTCCAGATCAACCAGCAGGCCCGCATTGACTTCCAGTTGCAGATCGGCGAAGTTCAGGAGACGGTGGAGATCACGGCCGCCGCGCCGCTGCTGCAGACCGAGAATGCGACTCTGGGAGAAGTGGTGGCCGCGGAGCGCATCGTCAATCTTCCCTTGAACGGCCGGAGTTTCGTGCAATTGGCCGTGTTGACGCCGGGAGTGCGAGTTTACGAGCCGTCGCTGTACACTGCCTCGACGGATGGTTCCCGCATCGTCGCCAACGGCGCGCGCGACAGCTGGATGCAGCTCAACATCGATGGCATCACCCTGGTAAACAACCGGAGCAACTACGTTACGCTGTTCCCGGTGCTCGATGCGCTCCAGGAGTTCAAGGTGCAGAGTGGCAACTACTCGGCGGAGTACGGCGGCAATGCCGGCGCCAATACCAATCTGCAGTTGCGCTCGGGCACCAACCGGTTCCATGGCAGCCTGTGGGAATTCCTGCGCAATGACAAACTCGACGCCCGCGGCTACTTCCGCCCCGAGCCATTTCCCAAGGACATCCTGAGGCGGAACCAGTTCGGCGGCGTATTCTCCGGCCCTATCCGCAATGACAAGACGTTCTTTCTGGCGTCCTACGAAGGCCAGCGGGCCGTCAGTGAAAGCGCGGCTACGGACATCGTGCTCACGCAGCAGCAACGGGCGGGCAATTTCGCCGGCTCGGCGCCGGTGATCGACCCTCTGAGCGGGACGCAATTCCCGGGCAATATCATTCCGCAAAACCGGCTGAACCCCGTCTCGGTCGACCTGATCAATAAGTACATGCCGCTACCCAACACCTCCGGTGATGTAAACTACTCCGGCGTAACGCAGGGCCGTCTCACCACCGACCAGGGTCTGGTGCGCATCGACCAGTATTTCAGCCAGAAGGACCAGGTGTTCTTTCACTACATTCGCTCCCGCCGCGACTTTCCGAATTATGAGCTGAACCCGAACTTCTATTTCAACGGAACCTTCCCGAACAGCAGCCTGTCGGCTCAACACGTGCACACCTTCAGCCCCGCGCTGCTCAACGAGGTCCGTTTCGGTTTCAACCTGGCCAATGTCGCAGTCCTCAGCCCGCGGTACAACACCGACTTCACCATCGCCTCCCTCGGTATCAACGGGCTCAACGTGGGCGGGCCGAGCGGGCGCCCTTTGCGCCCCGACGAGCAAGGATTTCCCGTCATCGGCATCGATGGTTACATGTCGATGGGTGACGATCAGGCTGCGTCGAACCTGGACAACAGCCGCACGTACCAGGTGGTGGACAACCTGAGTTGGATCCGCGGCGCGCATTCGTTAAAATTCGGTGGAGACATTCGGCGCCTGCTGGACGACGCAACCACCAACAACTGGCCCTTCGGGCAGATGTTCTTCACCGGCGACATCACCGGGAACTCAGCGGCGGATTACATGCTCGGGTATCCCCGCACCACCCTGACCCCGGAAGGCGTCCCCGTCTCCAAAATCCGGCAGTGGCGCTATGCGCTCTACGTCCAGGACGACTGGAAGGCGACCCCCGACCTCACGCTAAATCTCGGATTGCGTTATGACCTTTTCGGGCAGCCACACGAGATCAATGGCGTGACCCGCACGCTGCGCTTCGATCTCGACCCCAACGGTCCAGTGCTGTGGCCGGAGCCCGGCAAGGTGGAGGATATCTACAAGAACGAGTACAAGTATTTCGGCCCGCGCTTCGGCTTCGCCTGGCGCTTGCCGCACGACATGGTGGTGCGCGGCGGATACGGCATTTTCTACAGCGCGGCGCAGTTCGACAACATGAACATCCTGCAGTTGAACCCACCGGCGGGCGGAAGCCTCACCGTAACCAACCCGGCCGACAACCCCATCGCGACCATCCAGAATCCCGTGCCGGCCGCCTTGTATCCCACCAACCCGATCTTCAACGTGGTCTCCATTCCGCCGGACCGCCAGCGGCGCAACGCCTACATGCAGAACTTCAACCTTCAGGTGTCACGCCAATTGAGCCAGAACGACGTGTTGGAGGCCGGCTGGGTCGGTAGCAAGGGCACCCACGTGGACACCAGCCTGAACAACTACAACCAGCCCGACCCGGGACCCGGTCCCATCCAGGCGCGCAGGCCCTACCCGCAGTATGCCCGCATCCGAATGATCGCGCCCGACACGAACACCATCTACCATTCGTTGCAGGCCCGTTACGAGCACCGCCTCTCGCGAGGCTTGAGCCTGTCGACGGCGTACACCTGGTCGCACCTGATCGACGACGCCGCGCAGACAATCAATATGGGTGGCTGCGGTTGCCAGAATCCGCGCAACCGCGGAAAGGCGGAGCGCGCCAGCAGCGTCCTCGACCAGCGCCATCGTCTGGTCATCGGCTACGTTTGGGAGTTGCCGTTCACCCAGCGCCTGAAGGGCGCGCCCGGCGCCATTCTAGGTGGCTGGCAGACGGGGGGCATCGTCACGTTCGCCAGCGGGTTCCCTTTCATGATCCGGCAGAGTGGCGACAGCTTCAACAACGATGGCAACTGGCAGCGCCCGGACCTGGTGCCTGGCCAGAGCGTGACCATCGATCAAAAGACTCCGGGCGTGTGGTTCAATACGGCCGCATTCCAGCGGGCCGTGCTGCACTACGGCAACACGCCGCGCAATCCGCTGGCAGGACCGGGGACCAATACCTGGGATCTTTCGCTCTCGAAGGCGTTCAAGATGCCTTGGCGCGAAGGCCACCAACTGCTGTTCCGCAGCTTTGCAGAACCTGATACGCACAACGGCAGGATCAACCGATCTCGAAGCGGAGCGTGCGCCCGGGCGGCCTACCAGATGACCCGCACCTGATAAGCCGCAAAGGCCGGGTCGGCGTCACCTCTTTGGAGTGAATCAAGACGCAATCAAGCCAGGCGAGTGAACCGCAGGATCGACAAGCCCGGGCCGCTCACGCTGTGCGGTCAGAAGGGGTTCACGTCGCCGCTGGAACTGGAATGGCATGGATGAATCGTTCGTCGCCGTGCTCGAGCAGATGATGAACGGTATTCGAGCCGCGAGATCAGCGTTCACGCGCGACAAGGAGGCCCGCGGGATGCGCGAGCCCTCGAGAAAAAGTTTGAAGGTTAGAACTGGAGGCGAAGGCCCATACGGAACTGCCGGGCCACGGCCCGATCGCCCGTGGAACCGCTCGTTACGCCACCCGCGCTCTGGATTACACCCAGGCTTGAAACGTCGGTGATATCGGTACCCGGGTTGGACCAGTTGGGATGATTGAAGAAGTTGACGGCGGTCATCTCCCACCGCAGGCGCACCCTCTCGTTGAAGAAGAAGTCCTTGTGGAAGCCCACGTGCCACACGTTGACACCGGGACCGACGATGGTGCCCCTGGCGGACGTGCCGAATTGGCCTGCTAGCGGAGGCGCGAGCGCCGTCGTGTCAAACCACCTGCCGGTGGTCTGCTGGCCTTTTGGCAGATTGGGGTTCTTCAGCATGTCCGGGCGGAGGGTCACGTCAGCCGGATCGCTTTCCGTGTAAGCGATTCCGACGGGATCGGGGCCCGTCCAGAATGGAGTCAGAAACTGTCCGGTTTGGGCGCTAAAAACTCCGCTGATTTCCCATCCCCCCATCAGCAGATTGCCGACACGGGAGACACCGGAACCCCAACGCTTGCCTTTTCCGAAAGGAACCTGGTAGATCCAGCTCACATTCAGCCGGTGAGTGGGAATGTCCCCTGACGGCCCGATGTCGCGGCTACGGTTGAACGGATTCTCCGCAATGAACTGATCGTTGCCGAAATCCCAGTTGTAGTCCTCGTCGTAGATGTCGCGCGCCCAAGTCCAGGAGCCCTGGAAATAGAGCCCGTTGACCATCTGACGCTTCACTTCGGCGGTCAGGCCATTGTACTGGTGGCCCGCCCCGTTCGTGATGTAGTAGATCTCGGGGTAGTTTGGGTAAGGTCGAGGTTTGTCTATAAAGGGCTGATCGTTGGGTACGGGCGAATTGTAGTTATATCCCCACGGGCCCTGGCGCATCGCGGTTCCGATGTAAGAGAGGCGGAAACCGGTGTTCCACCGCTCGTGCTCGATAGTGAAGTTGTACTGGAAGCTGTAAGGCGTCCTGAAATTCGGGTTCTCGGCCGCCGGCAGGCCGACCGTCGATGGCCCGCCGGTACTGGATGCGGGAAATACCCGCGGGAAGATAACCTGCGGATTGTCGGCGGGATTCGTGAAGGACGGCTCGGTAAGAACAAACGGGCTGCCCCCAAAACCCAGGGCGTAGACAAACGGCACTACATTGTAGAACATGCCCCAACCTGCACGGATGACCGTGTTCGTGTCCCACGGGCGGTAAGCGATTCCAATGCGGGGCGCGATGTTGTTGAAGTCGTTGTGGATCAAGGTCCGCGAGGGCAATCCGAGCGACTTGGCCTCGGAGATACCGACGTAATTCGCGGGGAAAATCGGGCTGACTTTGGACGACGCGCCATCCGGGACAACGATCGTCCCGGACTTGATGTCGAAGACTGACAACAGGTCGCTGTTCTCCCGCCAGTTCAGATGAAGCTCATAGCGCAGCCCGACGTTGAGGGTCAGCTTGGGGCTGATCTTGAAGTCGTCCAAAGCATAGAAGTCATACGACCAGCGGTTGCGGTCAACTTCCAACGGCGGGAACGACCGGGATGCCGTAGTCGGGATACCCAACAGGAAATCCGCATAGGCGTTGCCCGTAAAGCGGTTCGTGAACCTGACGTTGCCGAAAAGACTGTTATCGGCGCCATAATCATCGTATTCGGAACGGAGCAGGTTGAATCCGAACTTCATGTTGTGCCGGCCCCGGAACCAGCTCACATGGTCCTGGACTTCCTCGGTATGCGTACGGTAGCCCTTCTTCCGCCAGGCAAACTGGGTGAGCCCCGTCATTCCGTTGCTGAAGCTCACATTCAGAATGCCGTTGACGTCCGGCAGACTCGGGGCCAGGCCGGCCAGCCCCAGTTGGTTCACTATGTCGAGACCATGCTGTGTCGAACCCAGGCTGAGGTCGAAGTTAATCGGATTGTTGTTCAAGCCGAATCCCCAACGGAGCTCGTTGAGCAGGTTCGGGCGGAACGTGTGGGTGTACGCGATGGTGGCGGCGCGGTCGTCGCGCTGCTGCCAGCGCAGCCCGATGGTCGGGAGATTGCCTTCCCAAGGCCGGTTGTACAGACGCGACCAGGTGTACCGCCCGAAAACCAGATCCTTGTCCGTAATCTTGTGATCGACCCTCGTGGTCCAATAGGTGGAAGGATCGTAGGGCCGGATCTTGAGCTCCTTGTAGTTGTTGCTGTGGAGGTTGACCAGATCTCCGGTATTCGGCAGGGGGAAGAACTTGTCCTGGATCTTTTTCGAGACGGCGTTAATGCGTTGCTCCGGAATCTTGTTGCCAGGGAACGGCAGGTGGGTAGCCGGGTCGATGATCGCCGTAGAGAGGTTCGAAAAGTCCCCCCCTCTCCAGGCGGCCGGCGCAACGGTGGGGTTCAGGTTTTGCGAAACGGCACTGCCGCGCGCGGTTTCGTAAGAGAAGAAGAAAAAGGTCTTGTTGCGTCCGTTGTGAACCTTCGGAATATAGACGGGCCCTCCGATGGCTCCGCCGGGCTGATGGTTGATGCCGGTACCGCGCGCCGAAGCGAAGGGATCCGTCGCCCGGAACCAGGGCGTGCTGTAGTAGTCGAACACGCTGCCGTGAAGATCGTTTGTTCCGGACTTCGAGACGATGGTCACTTGCCCCATCGAACCGAATTCGGCGGAGTTGTTGGCCAGATCGATCTTCACTTCCTGGAAGGACTCAACGTAATTGGCCAGCGGGCCGGTCTGCGTATTGTCGACGCCGTCGGCGAAAGTGGTGCCGTCGATCGACCAGTTTTCTTCGTTGACGCGGCTGCCGCCAAAGCGGATCACGCTGCTGCCGGGCTGTTGCTGCAAGCCAGGCGCCAAGGCCAGATATGCGTAAAGGCCCCGGGTATTGAGTGGAATGGTGTTCAATACGAGCGAAGTCTGGGTGTTCGAAATCCGGGGGGTTTCGGTTTCAATCAGCGTGGCGCCCCCCATCACCTCGATGGCCGTATTCACGGCGCCCACCTCGAGCTTGACATCCACACGGCGGACGTCGCGCGCCTGCAAGGTGACGTTCTGCAGGGTGAAGGTACGGAAGCCCCCAGCTTCCGCGGTCACTGAATACGTTCCTTCGTTAAGCTGGGCCAGCGTAAAGATCCCGGCTTCGTTCGATTTGGTCGCGGTCTTGATGCCCGTCAATTTGTTGGTGGCGGTGAGCGAAACATTCGGAACTACCGCACCCGTCGCATCTGTGACCGTGCCGGTTATGGTTGCGAAAATAGTCTGGCTGTGGGCTGCTCGCGCAATAACAAGGAGCAGTGCGCA
>WNGD01003679.1_pt1 | contig 22144 bp, 21 predicted proteins | sample 5400671 | NCBI WGS metagenome assembly WNGD01 (sample SAMN13153369, study PRJNA577476) | soil metagenome | isolation source: 40 cm soil or saprolite under grassland replicate 2 | place: USA:California | collected 2016-06-15 | reverse complement strand
TGCCGGCAGCGACTATAGAGGAACTTCATCGCGCTTGTTGGGCCATAGCAGGCCCTCATGCGCGCGGCGCGGCCGCGCGCTCGAGCCGGTCATTGATCGCCTCGCCCAGGCCCGTGCGCGGCACCGGCATCACCGCGATGGTATCGGCCCCCGAGGCATCGAGCGCGCGCAAGTGGGAGAAGAGATTGGCCGCGGCCTCGATGAGATCCCCGCGCGAGGAAAGATTGAGCGCGGCCGCCGCGTGCGCGGCGCCCTCCGCCGGCATCGCCCCGAAGGCGAGCAACGCCTCGCCGCGCTCGACGCGCTGCGCATTGAGCCGCAGCCGCGCCCGCGGCGCGTAATGGGAGGCGAGCGCGCCCGGCGCCATCGGCAGCTCGTCGACATCCGCCGGCGGCACGTTCGTGCGCGGCGCCTCCCTCAGTCGAACCAGCCGCTCGATCTCCGCGCGCGGCAGCGCGCCCGGCCGCAGCAGCACCGGCCGATCGAGGCAGGCGATGATGGTGGATTCGAGCCCCATCGGCGTCGCCCCGCCGTCGACGATCAGCTCGATGTGGCCGCGCAGGTCGGCGAGCACGTGCTGCGCGGTCGTGGGCGACACGTGGCCGGAGCGGTTGGCCGAGGGCGCCACCACTGGGCCGCCGAAGGCGACGAGAACGGCGCGCGCGATGGCGTGGCTGGGCACGCGCACGGCGATGGTGTCGAGACCGGCGGTGGCAAGTTCCGCGACCGGGCAGTCCGCAAGGCGGGGCAGAACCAGCGTCAGCGGCCCGGGCCAGAAGGTGGCCGCGAGTGTTTCGGCGGCATCGTCGAAGCGCGCAAGCGCGCGCGCCGCGGCGGTGTCGGCAACATGGGCGATGAGCGGATTGAAGGCGGGCCGGCCCTTGGCGTCATAGAGGCGCGCGACCGCCGCGCCGCTAGTGGCGTCGGCGCCGAGGCCATAAACGGTCTCGGTCGGAAACGCGACGAGCCCGCCCGCGGCCAGCGTGCGCGCCGCATGCTCCGCCACGGCGCCGGGCGTAGCCTCGATCGTTTCCAGCACTTGCGTCGCCGGCTGCGCGGTCATCGTTCTTCCCATGCTTGCGGCCGTTCGCCCACACGGGTTATAAGTCCGGCCTTCAGGCGGAGTGTAGCGCAGTCTGGTAGCGCACCTCGTTCGGGACGAGGGGGTCGCAGGTTCAAATCCTGCCACTCCGACCAACACTTAGCAGATTGCTAGCTTAGCCTTCCGGCCGTTTTCCCCGACAAGAAACGAAGGCAGTAATGCAGGAGGGCGGCACACTGGCGCACTCTCTTGGTGGGTTAGTGCATCCAGTTCTATGGTCCGAGGTTGAGCTGGCCTTTCGGAATATGCTTGCCGGTAGCGGTGCTGCGCCTGAAGTTTTTGCTCATCCCAGACCGGGTATTGACTGAAATGTCTTCATATTTGGCACCGCTCTGCGTTTTGTTTTTGATGGCGGCGGCGCGCCCCTCGGACAACCGCGATGCAAGTGATGCGGCCACGGCGGCCACAGCGAACAGAGCGAGAAATAACCTCAGCAATGACATCCTCGTCTTCCCAAACGCCCGTCAAGCTTCTCCGGCGCGTTGGTTATTGCGATGCCGATGCTAACGCCAACTGCGGCGTCCGCACAACCCTTTCAGTCCGCGTAGGGCGCAATAAGCGAAGCGCATTGCGCCGCTGCTCAGCGCGGTCGGCGCTCTGTTAGCCTGCAGGCATCCCGAACGATCGGCGTGCATTTGTGCCTGATGGTTTCTGGTTGGGCATGAATGGCGCAATGCGCTTCGCTTATTGCGCCCTACGTACCGCCGACTACTGCTGCCTCGCCTGACGCGAAGTTTCTGCGCCGGCACCATCAAGGTCATGAAGTGAGTGGCGTTGGATTGTCAAAATCGCCGCGCGTCAGCCCGCGCCCGCCCTCATGCTGCTGAGCCACGCGTCAAACGCGGCGCCTCGAAGCATGAGGGCGACGTGGCCCGTTCGCGGCTCTCTCTGAGCCGCGTTGGTAGCCTTATTCACTTGTCAAACAGCCCTTCTCAACGCACCGCCGCGTGCCGCGGCGGCTAAGCTTCCGCATCGGCGCGCCGCGTGGCAGGCAGCGCATCGCGCAGCCACCGCGAGGTGGCCAGCGCGACGAATGGCGGCTCGAGCGGCGGGCGCTGCGGCATCTGATCGGCGCGCACCCAGGTGCCGTCGTGGAGCTCAAAGAACTCGATCGGGTCCCAGCACGGAACCTGCCAGCGCACGGTCCTGCGCGCCCGATAGCCGAGCCGCGCGCGGTTTGCGGCCTCGATCGCGGTGTCTTGTGAGGCGCCCGCGAGCATTTCCTGCACGACGTGCCGCAGCCAGGCCCAACTCTCCGGCGCGACGCGCGCGCCGCATTGATCGGCATCGCCGCAGCAGATGCGCTCGCGCTGGCAATTTGTGTCGCTGCACCTGCCCCACAAGCGCAGCCGTTCGTTGGCTTCGCGCAGAATTGCCGCAAGTTGTTCCGCCAGCTCGTCTTGCTCGCGCGTCCGTCTCGACATTGCACTCATTACACAGGCCCTCGCTTAGATTCTGAGGCGTCATTCCGGGCCGCGGGCAAGGCCCGAGAGCCCGGAATCCATACCCACAGTCCGTGATTATGGATTCCGGCGCTCGCCGCTATCGCGGCTCGGCCGGAATGACGAACTGAAAGCCTTAGCACCAAGCAACACCTCCTCGTTCCCGCGGCGCGTTTTTGCGCCCGGGTTTTGAAACTTTCGCTTCGCTGCCCCCAATGAGGGGTGGCGGAGCGCCGAGAGACGTACGGGTGCTTGCGAGGCACCCGTTGGGCCTGCACGTAACGCGGCAGGCCAGGCGCCTAACGAGGCGCCTTGCGTCCCATAACGCGGGACGCTCGCCTCCCGGCGCTCCACCGTGGCGATTTTGGGCTCCGGTCCCGCGCTTCCTTCTCCGGCATTTGCTCCGGATCCGTCCAGCGAGCTCCTCGCAGCCAGGTCGTAATGCCTGGCGGGCGGGGTCCCGTGCCTCCCGAGACGACGGTTATGAGTCGCCGCCGCGGCACGCCACGCCTCGCTCCACCTTCGGGATCATCTCCGGAGATGCCCCTCATTGAGCAAGGCTGGGAAATGGTTTAGCGCAGCCGCAAGTAGTAGTCAAGACAAAAGTGCAGAGAGTATCTAACCCCAAGTCAGGGCTGTGATTTGACCCCGGCGCGCACCCTAGCCCCAATAGAGCCGCATGGGGTTGTCCACCAGTAGCGCCTGTTGTGCCGCCGCGCTTAGTGCGATGCGCGGGATGAAGTCGACCAGGGCGCCGTCGTCGGGCGCCTCTTTCTTCATGTTGGGGTGCGGCCAGTCGGTGCCCCAGATGACGCGGTCATCGAATTTGTCGACGAGGCTCCTGGCAAAGGGCACGACGTCGTCATAGGGGGCTCCCGCAAGCGTCATCCGTTCCGGGCACGTGGCTTTGACCCAGAAATTTTTGTGCCGCTCCATGAGGCGATGGAAGCGCTGGTTCTCCGGGTGATCGACGCCCTTCTTCACGTCGGGCGTGCCCATGTGATCGACCACCACCGTGGTCGGCAGCGACGTGAAGAAGGGTTCGAGTTGCGGCAAGTCAGCCATCTCGAAATAGACGACGATGTGCCAGCCGAGCGGCGCAACCCGCGCGGCGATGCGGTCGAGTACCTCACGCGGAGTGAAGTCGACCAGGCGGCGGACGAAGTTGAAGCGCACGCCGCGCACGCCGGCGCGATCCATTGCCTTGAGCTCGGCATCGGTGATCTCTTCGCCGACGAAGGCGACACCCCTCGCCTTGCCGGCGGAGCTTTCGAGCGCATCGATCATCGCGCGATTGTCCTTGGAATGACACGACGCCTGCACGATGACGTTCTTGTCGAAGCCGAGAAAGTCGCGCAGCGCGAACAGCTTCTCCTTGGGCGCGTCGCATGGGGTGTATTTGCGTTCGCCTGCATAGGGAAATTTGCTTTCCGGCCCGAACACGTGGCAGTGCGCGTCCACCGCTCCCGGCGGCGGGCAAAATTTCGGCTTCGACGGATTGGGATGGAACGGGATGTAGCCTGGACTCATCACCACGGGGAATTCCTTACAGATCGCTCGAGAGTCGTAGGGTGGGCAACGGCGCGGTGCTCGATTCGTTCGCGTGGGCAAAATCGCATGACGCGCCGGTGCCCACGCGGCGACGATACGACAAGCGATTTTGCCCACCCTACTGCGCGGGCTTTCACCTGAACACGCGCTACACCCGCTCGAGCGCGAGCGAAACGCCCTGCCCCACGCCGACGCACATGGTCGCGAGCGCGAGCTTGCCGCCGCGCTTCTCCAATCCGTGCACCGCGGTCAGGGCAAGGCGCGTCCCCGACATGCCGAGCGGGTGCCCCAACGCGATCGCGCCGCCATGCGCATTGACGTGCTCGGCGTCGTCGGCGACGCCGAGTTGGCGCAGGCAGGCGAGCCCTTGCGAGGCGAACGCCTCGTTGATCTCGATCAGGTCGAAGTCGCCGATCTTCAATCCGAGACGCGCCATCAGCTTGCGCGTCGAGGGCACCGGCCCGATTCCCATCACCCGCGGCGGCACCGCCGCCGAGGCCATGCCCAGCACACGCGCGCGCGGCGTGAGCCCGTGCCGCTTGGCCGCCGCTTCCGACGCAAGGATGACAGCTGCCGCGCCGTCATTAATTCCGGAGGCGTTGCCGGCGGTGATCGTGCCGCCCTCGCGCACGATGGGCTTGAGCTTGCCGAGCCCTTCGAGCGTCGTATCCGGGCGCGGGTGTTCGTCCTTCGCAATGGTCACCGCACCACCCTTGGCGGCGACCTCGACCGGGACGATCTCGTCAGCGAAATAGCCCGCCGCCAGCGCCTTGGCGGCGCGCTGCTGCGAGCGCAGCGCGAAGCCGTCCTGATCAGCGCGCGAGACCTGGTATTCCTCGGCCACGTTCTCTCCGGTCTCGGCCATGGAGTCGATGCCGTATTGCGACTTGAGCAGCGGATTGACGAACCGCCAGCCCAGCGTGGTGTCATGAATCTCGGCGGCCCGTTGGAAAGCCTCCTGCGCCTTTCCCATGACCAACGGCGCGCGCGTCATCGATTCGACGCCGCCGGCGATAGCCAACTCGGTCTCGCCGCAGCGGATGGCGCGCGCCGCATCGCCGATGGCGTTGAGCCCGGACGCGCACAGCCGATTGACCGTCAGGCCGGGAACGGACTCGGGCAGACCCGCCAGCAGCAGCGCCATGCGCGCCACGTTGCGGTTGTCCTCGCCCGCCTGATTGGCGCAGCCGAGCACGACCTCGTCGAGCGCCAACCAGTCCACCTTGGAATGGCGCTTGACGAGCGCCTTGATCGGCGCCGCGGCAAGATCGTCGGTGCGCACCTTGGCGAGCGCGCCACCATATCGGCCGATCGGCGTGCGCACGCCATCGCAAAGAAACACGTCCCGCGTGTCTGTCATGTCCAAACTCGCTACCATCGTCCTCGCATGCGCCGCGCTGAGTCAACAGATGGGGCACGCATGATCTCACAGGCGCCGATCTTTAACATCCATGCCGAGCTCGCCGACATCCGGTCTTTCGGGCAAACGCCCTATGGCGAACGGCGGGTGATCGACATCCTCGGCGGCCGGGTCGAGGGTCCCCGCCTCAAGGGCAAGATTTTGCCCGGCGCGGATTGGCAAATCGTGCGCCCCGACGGTGTCACCGATCTTACGGCGCGCTATGGGATCGAGACCGATGACGGCGCGCGCATCTTCGTGCGCAGCGACGGGCTGCGCCACGGCGCGCCCGAGGTGATCGCCGCGCTCGCCCGCGGCGAGGCGGTCGATCCCTCGCGCTATTATTTCCGCACCGTGATGCGGTTCGAGACCGCCGAGCCGACATTGGCCTGGCTCAACCGAATTCTGGCGCTCGCCACCGGCGCGCGCGAAAAGTTTTCGGTGCGGCTCGCCGTCTACGAGATTCTGTGAGCGCTTGACCGGCTTTCGGAGGAGTGTCATCGAAACACAGCTAAGACTTTTACCGACAGCTGCTGCCGCAACTTGTAGGCCCGTCATTGCCGGGCCTTGACCCGGCAATCCATCTTCTTGAATAAAGTGCTTTTTTCCGATGGATGCGCGGGTCAAGCTCGCGCATGACGAGTCGAAGACGACCGTCGCCGACACTCGAGCTGCGAGGATCGCGTGAGTAAATCCGCAGGCGGCTTCGACATAAAACTGCCGCGCTCGCTCAAGGCCGAGCGCCGCGGCGACATCGCCGTTCTCTTCCTGGCACGGCCACAGAAGCGCAACGCCATCGATGATCCGACCGTGTTCGGTATCGAGTCCTTCTTTGCCGCCCTGCCGGACGCGATCAAGGCCGTCGTGCTCGCAGGCGAAGGCGAGCATTTCTGCGCCGGGCTCGATCTCGCCGAGCTCATCTCGCGCGACATCGCACAGGGGATCGCGCATTCGCGCAGCTGGCACCGTGCGTTCGAGCGAATCGAGTTCGGGAAGGCACCCGTAGTCGCGGTGCTGCACGGCGCAGTCGTGGGCGGCGGGCTCGAAATCGCCGCCGCGTGCCACATCCGCGTGGCCGAGGCATCCGCATATTATGCGCTGCCCGAAGGCAGCCGCGGCATCTTCGTCGGCGGCGGCGGCGCGGTGCGCCTGCCGCGCCTCATTGGCACCGCGCGCATGATGGACATGATGCTGACCGGCCGCATCTATGACGCGGACGAAGGGCCGTGACCCACGTGCTGCCGCGGATCGCCGCCGCCGATCCCGCCGCCGGCTACCTCACCGAGTCACTGATCTCGGCGGTCGCGCAGGGCGACGACGAGGCGAAAGCGCGGCTCAAGGCTTTTCTCGAAAAACGCGCCCCGAAGACGGTGCGCCAGTAGGAACGTGTGGTGATCACGCGCTACGCTAAGGAACGTGCCCCGGGCGCAGCGCAGCACGGAGCGCAGCGAAGTGGTGCGCTGCAGACCCGAGGCCGCCCCAGTCTGTGGCGGATTAAGCGCCAATGCGCGAAAGCGGGGCCGTGTGAATAAACCGTGCTCTAACTAATGACAACGCAACTCAAAGCGCGTCGACCAGGAGCGGCCGCCCAACCGGTACGCGCGGTGCGGCTCGGGCCGCGTGGCGTTGTTGCCAAGCGCAGAGGCGACGGCAGCATCCTCCTGAGATCGCCGGATGCGCTTACGCCCTACCCCGCGAAACTGACCGAGCGCCTGGAACACTGGGCGACCGCCGCTCCGGCACGCACCTTTCTCGCGCAACGCGCCGCCTCCGGTTGGCGCAAGCTCGGCTACGGCGACACGCTCGATCAGGTCCGCCGTATCGGTACCGCGCTGTTGCGACGCGATCTCTCCCCCGAGCGGCCGCTGGTGATTCTTTCGGGCAACGACATCGAACATGCACTCCTTGGCCTCGCCGCCAACTATATCGGGGTTCCCTACGCGCCGGTCTCGCCGGCCTATGCGCTCATCTCGAACGATCTTGGCAAGTTGCGATCGATCATCGACCTGCTCACGCCGGGCCTCGTCTTCGCTGCGGACGGAAAGACCTACGCCCGCGCGATCGAGGCGGTCGTGCCGCCGCACGTCGAAATCGTGGTCACTCGCAATCCGATTGCCGGACGGCCGACGACATTGTTCGAAACATTGCTCGCTTCCCCGGGGATCGGCCCAGCCGAGGCGGCCCATGCCAAAGTCGGCCCGGACACCATTGCCAAGTTCCTGTTCACCTCGGGCTCGACCGGCACGCCCAAGGCGGTGATCAACACCCAGCGCATGTGGTGCTCGAACCAGGCCATGATCCTCTCCCAGCTCGCCTTCTTCGCCGACGATCCGCCAATAATCGTGGACTGGGCGCCGTGGCATCACACCGCCGGCGGCAACCACAATTTCGGCTTCGTGCTCTACAACGGCGGCACGCTCCACATCGACGAGGGCAAGCCGGTGCCGGGTGCGATCGAAACCACGGTCAAGAATCTGCGCGAGGTCGCGACCAACTGGTACTTCACGGTGCCCAAGGGATACGAGGCGCTGCTGCCCTATTTCCGTGCGGAGGCGGAGCTGCGAAAAACGTTTTTCCGTGAGCTGAAAGTGCTGTGGTTCGCGGGTGCTGCGCTGTCGCAATCGGTGTTCGACGAGATGCAGGAGCTGGCGCTTGCGGCCAGTGGAGAACGCATCATGTTCCTCACCGGCCTGGGCGCGACCGAAACGGCGCCCATGGCGGTCGCGCGTATGTGGCAAAGCAAGGATTCCACCAATATGGGAGTGCCGGTCCCGGGGGTCGAACTCAAGCTCGTTCCGAGCCACGGCAAGCTCGAGGCGCGCGTGCGCGGCCCCAACGTTACGCCAGGTTATTGGCGTCAAGACGAGCTGACCGCGCAAGCGTTCGATGAAGAGGGCTTTTACAAGCTCGGGGATGCTCTCAAATTCGAAGACCCGGACGATCCGCGCGCCGGCCTGTTGTTCGACGGCCGCGTCGCCGAGGATTTCAAGCTTGCGACCGGCACCTGGGTCAATGTCGGTCCGCTGCGCGCTCGTCTCTGGCAAGCGCTCGAGCCTTATGCGCGCGACGTCGTCATCGCCGGCGCCGACCGCAACGAGATCGGCGCGCTGATCTTTCCCAATTTCGAGGCCTGCCGGAAGCTCGCCGCGAACGCCGACGTGACCGGTGATGCGCGCCTGCGCGATGAATTGCGCGCGCGGTTGACCGCCTTTGCAAGCACGAGCACGGGCAGCTCGACCCGCATCTGCCGCGCCATTCTCCTCGGCGAGCCGCCCTCGCTCGATGCTGGCGAAATGACCGACAAGGGCTCGATCAACCAGCGCGCGGTGCTCGAGCGTCGCGCCGATCTCGTCGCCGAGCTCTACGCGCCTGAGCCTTCGCCGCGCGTGTTCGTGATAGACAAGGGACCATGATCATGGCGAGCAAGACGACAGGTCTTACCGCGAGCTGGAGCGACGTGTGGCTGCTCGACGGCGTGCGCACGCCATTTGCCGACTATAACGGCGCATTGGCGCAGGTCTCGCCGACCGATCTCGGCATCAAGGCCGCGCGCGCAGCCTTCGCGCGCTCGGGCGTCGCGCCGCAGGACGTCGGCGCCGTCATCACCGGCTCGATGGCGCAAGCGAGCTTCGATACTTACTGCCTGCCGCGGCACATTGGGCTCTATTCCGGGGTGCCGATCGAGGTACCGGCGCACATGGTGCAGCGGGTCTGCGGCACCGGCCTCGAAGTACTGATGCAGGCCGCGGATATCGTCACGCACAAGGAGATCGCGCTCACGCTTTGCGTCGGCGCGGAGTCCATGAGCCGCAACCCGGTCGCCTCCTATAGCATGCGCGGCGGCTTCCGCATGGGCGCGGTCGATTTCAAGGATTTTCTTTGGGAGGCGCTGCGCGATCCGGCCGCCAATGTCACCATGGGCGACACGGCGGAGAACCTGGCGCAACGCTACCAGATCACGCGCCCCGAGGTTGACGCCTACGCCGCGCGCAGTTTTTCGCGTGCGCTGGCGGCACAAAACTCGGGTTTCCTCGCCGGCGAGATCGCGCCGGTGAAGAACGAAACATTCGAGCGGGAGGGCTTCGCGCCCCGCGCGCTCAAACTCAATGGCGCGAAGGAGCTCGCCGCCGACACCCATGTGCGCCCGTCCCCGCTCGAGGCGCTCGCCGCCATCCGCCCAGCCTTCGGCGGGGTGCAGACCGGCGGCAATTCCTCGGCCATCGTCGACGGGGCGGCGGCGGCACTCGTTGCCTCCTCCGATTATGCGAAGGGTTCGGGCAAGCCCGCGCTCGCGCGCATTCTCGCCGGCGCCACCGTGGGCGTGCCGCCCGACATCATGGGTATCGGCCCGGTGCCGGCGATCAAGGCTGTGCTCGAGCGCGCCGGACTCAAGCTGTCGCAGATCGATCGCTTCGAGATCAACGAAGCATTCGGTGCGCAGGTGATGGCCTGCGCACGCGAGCTCGGCATCGACGAGGCCAGGCTCAATGTCAACGGCGGCGCCATCGCCATCGGTCATCCCTTGGGTGCAACCGGCGTGCGGCTCGCGCTCACGCTCGCGCGCGAGCTCAAGCGCGCGGAGCTGCGCTACGGGATTGCCTCGGCTTGCATCGGCGGCGGGCAAGGCATCGCGCTGTTGATCGAGAATCCCGACGCCCCCGCCGCACGGAAGAACTAACCATGGACGTCAAGGGAGCTTTCCCTCGCCCCGCGAAGCGGGGAGAGGGTGCCGAGCCGCGCAGCGGCGAGGCGGGTGAGGGGCAAACGCGGGCGCTCTGTCACGAGCAGATCTATATTGCGAGGCGCTGCCCCTCACCCGGCTCGCGCCCATTGCGCGTCGAAGACGCGCGTAAACGCGCTTATGGGCGCTCGCCACCCTCTCCCCGCTTCGCGGGGCGAGGGTCACCACCGCGTCCGCACGACGTTCCAGGTCAACCGCGTAGACAGAAGGCTTAGCCATGGACATCAAGGGACACGCCGCGGTCGTGACCGGCGGCGCCTCGGGCCTCGGCGCGGCAACCGCGAGCGAGCTCGCCTGCGCCGGCGCCAAGGTCACGGTGATGGACGTCAATCTCGACGGCGCGCGCGCCCTGGCAGAGAAGATCGGCGGCCACGCGGTGGCCTGCGACGTGACCAATGCCGAGCAATCGAGCGCTGCGCTGAAGGACGCGCGCGAGCGGCACGGGGCGGCACGCATCGTGATCAATTGCGCCGGCGTGGGACCGGCCAAGCGCATCGTCGGCCGCGACGGCCCGATGCCGCTCGCCGATTTCGAACGCGTCATCAACATCAATCTCATCGGCACCTTCAACATGATGCGGCTCGTCGCTGCCGACATGCAGAGCCTGAGCCCGCTCGCGGACGGCGAGCGCGGCGTCATCATCATGACCGCCTCGGTTGCCGCCTTCGAAGGGCAAATCGGACAGGCCGCCTATTCCGCCTCCAAGGGCGGCGTCGCCGCGCTGACCTTGCCGGCCGCGCGCGAATTCGCGCAGTTCGGGATCCGCGTCGCGACCATCGCGCCGGGCATTTTCCACACGCCGATGCTGATGGCATTGCCGGAGGAGGCGCAGAGGAGCCTCGCCGCCGCCGTGCCGTTTCCCAAACTGCTCGGACGACCCGATCAGTTCGCGGCGCTCGCGCGCCATATCATTGAGAACGCTTACATCAACGGCGAGGTGATCCGCCTCGACGGCGCGCTGCGGCTCGCGCCGCGCTGAGCGGGGCTGGCGCATGCTCGTCAATTACCGCGTCGTGCGCATCGAATGGGGCGATTGCGATCCGGCCGGGATCATCTACTACCCGCGCTATTTCGCCATTTTCGACGCCAGCACCTCGGCTCTCATCGAGCGCGCGCTCGGAATGCGCAAGAGCGACTATCTCAAGGCCTATGATTTCACCGGGCATCCGCTGGTCAACGCCCATTCGCGTTTTCTCATTCCCACCCGGTACGGCGACGAGGTGACGATCGAGACCACGATCACCGCGCTGCGCCGCTCGAGCTTCGACGTGCAGCACCGCTTGTACAAGGACGGCACGCTTGCGGCCGAGGGCTTCGAGACGCGGGTATGGGTCGAAGGCGATCCCGCCAAGGGCACGATGAAGGCAAAGTCGCTGCCGCAAGCGGTAATCGCGCGGCTGGCGCAGAAATGAGCCGTGGGCTGGTGTGTCCCGGGCGCAGCGCACGGTCCATGGCGGTCCCGGATCAGCGGTGCCATAGCGCGTCGAAGACGCGCGTAAAAGCGCTTATGGCTACGCAAGCGCTCCGCGCTGCACCGCATCCGGGACACGAGATTATATACTTGAGGGGTGAGGGCTCGCACTGCGCGAGCTCGCGCCGCTCATCGGCAGGCTGCCGTCCGCCGCAAAGCTCGCCAGCGCGCCGGCGGGATGCTTGGCCCAGCTCGCGACCGGCAGCGGGCCGCACACGAGCATGAAATAGTCGTAAGCGGCACGGCGGTCGCTTGCCATGATGAACTGATAGTGCAGGCGGAAGAAGTTGAAGCGGATGCGCCAGTAGAAGCGCCGCGACAGCATGTCGCCGAAGCGCACCTTCCAGATCAATGGATTGCAGCGCTTGCCCGCAACGCGAGCACCGATCCCCTCGACCGGATCGAAATCCCAGAAGTTGAGCACGTCGGCGCGCGACTGCGCATCGATCCACGGGACCGAGGCCTCGACCGCGAGCCGCGCGAAGGTGGCGCGCAGGCTTTGCGCCTTGGGATCGAGCGCCGCTCCCGGCGCGATCGAGCCGAGCGTCAGCAGCACGAGTGGCGGTCCCCGGCGGCCGATATCGGGATCGAGTTCGAGCGCGCGCACGATCACCGCGGGCGCCATTGCGCCGCCACCGCTATGGCCGATGACGATGACCTCGTCGGCCTCATTCGCGCGCACGGCGGCGATCACGCGCTGCGCGCAGGCATCGATCAGAGGATGGAAGCCGGTCGCTTCCCCGCGAGCGAACTCGCACAGGTAAGGCCAATGGTTGTTGATCTGGACCAGGAACCACCGGTCGGCGAGCGGCCGCAAGCTTATGAACATCGCGATCGCAACCGGCGCGGCGATGACAAGCTCCACCCAGCCGGGCAAGGCGAACGCGCGGGTGATCGCCACACCGACGATCCATGCGCCCCCCGCCGACAGCGCGATCCAGGCGATCAGCATCAGCTGGAAATAAATGAGCACCAGGCCGAAATAGGCAGACGCGCGCAGCACGCGGACCAGCGCTCCGCTGAGAATATAGTCGAATGCCCAAGCGATGGCGCGCAGGATCTGGCGCGCAAGCGGCTCGGCCATGTTCGCACGGATGAAGTGCTCCTGGCGCAGGAAGTCGTAGCGGGTGATGACCTGCCAGTTCGGACCCGATGTTTCGATGGTCCAATGCGCGAAAGTCTCTGAGTCCAACGCGAGCTGGCCGAGCCGCGTCTTAAGCGGCCAGATCTTGAGGAAACGCGCCAGGCTGCGCTCGAACAGCCGGTGGTAGCCCTCGGCGCCCTGCGGGTCGTAACCGCTGACATAAAAGACGTGCCGGCGTGCGACCAAAGGTGGCTCTGCGCGCTTATCAACCACGAGGGCATCCTTACATCGCGTTCGTGTCCCGGGCGCAGCGCAGCGTGAAGCGAAGCGCAACGGTGCGCTGCCGACCCGGGACCGTTGCGGTCCGTAACGGTCCCGGATCAACGGTGCCATAGCGCGTCGAAGACGCGCGTAAACGCGCTTTTGGCTGCGCAAGCGCTTCGCGCTGCACCGCATCCGGGACACACGGCTCAAGGTTAAGAACCACGAGAACCCGCCGCCGCTTCGATGATGGTCATCGCGGGATGTTTGGTCGGTATCGTGCGCGCCAGGTGCAGGCCGGCTTTTTGGAACAGCGCCGCGTATTCTTCGACCGTGCGCTCGCGCCCGCCGCACAGCAACATCACTTGCAGATCGAGCCACCGGCCCGGGCCCGGACTATCATCGGACGGCAGAGGCGCTTCGAGCACCAGCACGCGCCCTTGCGGCTGCATGGCGCGACGCACATTGCCGAGGATGCGCACGCAATCTCCGTCCTCGTAGTCGTGCAGGAGATGGCGGATGAGATAGACGTCGCCCCCGGCGGGCGCCGGGGTCGTAAAAACGTCCGCACTCACGAAGCGCACGCCGGGAAGCGGGCCGCCCTCCCCTCGTTTCGCCGCGGCAACGGCTTCCGGCATGTCGAACAGGGTCGCATGCAGCTTCGGCCAGGCGGCGAGCACGGCGGATAACAGCGAGCCATTGCCGCCGCCGATATCCACCACGTGTTCGAAGGACGAGAAGTCATACGCCGCGACGATCGCCGGCGTCTCCGGCCCGTGCACCTCGAGCATCATGCGATCGAAGCGGCGGGCCTCGCCGGGATTGCGCGCGAGCCATTCGAAGAACGGCGCGCCCTTGAGCGCCTCGAAGGCGGTGCGCTCGCCGGCGAGAGCGTCGTCGAGATGCGTCCACATGTCGGCGAAATAGTCGTTGAGGAAGATTGCCGTGGTGCGGGTATTGTTCGGCGAATGCGAGCTGAGCAGCCGACCGAGCGGCGTGAGCGTGAAGTGCCCGCGTGTCGGCTCGGTCACGATACCCAGCGTCGAGAGCGCACGCAGCAGCCGATAGAGGCGATTGGGGATAAGGCCGCGCGCCGCGGCAATCGCAGCGTGGTCGGCAAGTCCATCCTCCATCACATCGGCGAGGCCGAGCCGCGCGAAGGTTCCGACCGCGCGCGTGACCCACAAGCTGCTCAGCAATTGCAGCATCTTCTTGTGCAACAATGCCGGAGAGATGTCCGTCTTCTTGTCGCTCGTGATGTTCACGATTGAGTTCCGCCACACACCCCGGCCGCGGGGACGCTCCGCATAGACCAATTCGACGAGTGAGGCTAGGACGCGCTGCCGCGAGAACCCTCGCCCCGCGGAGCGGCCGCTTCGCGGGGCCAGGGAAAGCGGCTCACTTTACAGTTCCGATCACTTCGGGCTCAATGCCGGCAAACACCGCTCGGCGGGCACAAATTTCGATGAGGAGGAGACGATGCCAGCGCGTCCAAGCAATCATCCCTTTGCCGCAGCGCTCGCCGCGGCCGGGCTGCTGATCGCAGCGTCGGGCGCACTCGCGCAGGACAAGACCTTCGAGCTCAAGCTTTCACATTGGGTGCCGCCGACCCATCCGCTGCAGAAGGCAATGGAGGAATGGGGCGCTTCGATCGAGAAGGCGTCGAACGGAACCATCAAATCGAAGGTGTTTCCATCCCAGCAGCTCGGCAAGGCGTTCGACCATTATGACATGGCGCGCGACGGCATCGCCGACCTCACCTACGTCAATCCGGGCTACCAGCCCGGCCGCTTTCCCATCATCGCCGCCGGCGAGTTGCCGTTCCTCGTCGGCGACGCCAAGGGTGGCATTCGCGCGGTCGATACGTGGTATCGCAAATATGCGCCGACCGAGATGAAGGACGTGAAATACTGCTTCTCCTTCATCCTCGATCCGCTCACTTGGCACTCAAGTAAGAAGAAGATCGTGGTGCCGGGCGACATCAAGGGAATGAAGGTTCGGCCCTCGCAGGCGACGGTGGCCGCTTGGGTGACGCTGCTCGGCGGCACCAACGTGCAGGCGAGCGCGACCGAGGTGCGCGACGTCATGGAGAAAGGCGTGGCGGAGGCGGTCACCTTCCCCTGGGGATCGGTGCCGCTGCTCGGCGTCGACAAGGTGACGAAGTATCACATGGACGCGCCGCTCCACACCGTCACCTTCCAGTGGCTGATGAGCCCGCGCACCTATGCCGCCATGTCGGCGGCGCAGAAAAAGGTGATCGATGATCACTGCACCACCGAGTGGGCCGGCAAGTTCGCCGACCCGTGGGCGGATTTCGAGCACGCCGGCATCGCAAAAGTGAAGGCCGAGCCCGGGCACGAGGTCTATCAGATCACCGACACGCAGCTTGACGAGTGGAAGAAGTCGGCCGAACCGCTACAGAAGCAATGGGCCGAGAATGTGCGCAAGACCGGTGGCGATCCCGACGCCATCATGAAGGAGCTCAAGCAGTCGCTCGCCCAATACAAGGCGGGGTATTGAGGGGCGGAGCATCAGATGCGTGGTCCCGGGCGCAGCGCAGCACGAAGTGGTGCGCTGCAGACCCGGGACCGTTACGGAGCGCAGACAAGTTTACGCAGTCTGCGCAAGCTTGACTGCGTTTGGCGGTCCCGGATCAGCGGTGCACCGCTACGCAAGAGCTACGCGCTGCACCGCATCCGGGACACGTGGCCTAGATTAACGGCGAAGGGGCCGTGACGTGAAGCCTAAATTCGCCGATCGGTTCATCGATTCCATCGAGTTTTTGGCCGCGCTGTTTGTCGGCATCGTCGCCGCCGACGTCTTCGTGTCCGTGCTGTTGCGCTATTTCTTCGGCGTCTCGATTCCCGACAGCTACGACTTCGGCCGCCTGCTGCTCGGCGTGCTGATCTTCTGGGGAATTGGCGCGACGTCCTATCGCGGCACGCATATCACCGTCGATCTTCTCTATGCCAATGTGGGCGCGCGGTATCAACGCGCGATCGACGTATTCGCAACGCTCGTTCTGTTGTTCGTGGTCGCGGTGCAGACCTTCACACTCTACGACAAGGTCTGGACGACGCGCGCCGACAACGTGCTCACTTTCGATCTGCGGCTGCCGACTTGGCCATTCTTCGCGCTGGCCTGGATCGGCGACGTCTCGGCGGTGATCCTGATTGCGCTGCGCACCTACCGGCTGATCTTTCATCCTGAATTGCTGACCCGGGTTGAGCAAATCAAGCCAGTCGAATGATATCGATGAGCTCCGACGCCGTCGCAATCCTGGGTTTCATCTCTTTATTCGTGCTGATGCTGCTGCGCGTGCCGGTCGGCATGGCTATGGGATTGGTCGGGGTGAGCGGCTTTGCCTTCATCGTCGGCGGCGCCGCGGCGCTCAAGAACGTCGGCCACACGACCATGCGCACCGTGACCGATTACAACTTCGCGGTGGTACCCTTGTTTCTGCTCATGGGGGCATTCGCCACCACCTCGGGCATGAGCCGCGAGCTTTTTCGTGGCGCCAATGCATTCGTCGGTCACCTCAAGGGTGGGCTCGGCATCGCCACGATCGCCGCCTGCGGTGGGTTTGCGGCTATTTGCGGCTCCTCCGTCGCGACCGCGGCGACCTTCTCTAGGGTCGCCTATCCCGAGATGCGCGCCTTCGGCTATCCGCAGTCCTTCGCCACCGGCGTCGTCGCCGCCGGCGGAACGCTGGGCATCATGATTCCGCCCTCGACCGTGCTCGCCGTCTACGGCCTGATCACGGAGCAGGACGTCGGCAAGCTGTTCATCGCCGGCGTTTTGCCGGGCGCGCTCGCGGTCGCTATGTACATGATCACCATCACGATGATCGGTTGGACGCGGCCGAAATTCCTGCCCGAAGGACCGCGCAGTTCGTGGAAGGAACGCCTCGCGGCGCTGCGCGATATCTGGGCGACCCTTCTGTTGTTTGCCTTTGTGATCGGCGGGCTTTACGGCGGCTTGTTTACCGCAACCGAAGCCGCCGGCGCCGGCGCCGGCGGCGCTTTCGTCATCGGCGTCGCACGCGGACGCCTGTCACCGGCGGATATCTATCGATCGCTGCTCGAGACCACGCGCGTGACCGCCGCGGTGTTCACCGTGCTGATCGGCGCGATCCTGTTCGGCTACTTCCTCACCGTCACGCAGACGCCGCAGAAGGTCACCGAATTCCTCACCGGACTCGGGCTCGGCCGTTATGGCGTGCTGTCGCTCATCATGATCATGTATCTCGTGCTCGGATGTCTGATGGATGCGCTGGCCATGATCATCATCACCGTGCCGATCATCTTCCCCGTCATCAAGGAGCTCGGATTCGATCCGATCTGGTTCGGGGTCATCATCGTGATGACGGTCGAGCTCGGTCTCATCCATCCGCCCGTCGGCATGAACATCTTCGTGATCAAGAGCGTGGTTGAGGATGTGAAGATTTCGACGATCTTCTACGGCGTGTTGCCGTTCATCGTCACCGACATCGTGCGGCTGATCATCTTGATTGCGTTTCCCGCCATCGCGCTTTATTTGCCTTCGAAAATGTGAGCCGCGTATCACGAATGCGACGTGGCATTAAGCAACGCCACGCCGTGACCGGACCAGTTTTCTGATTTCACTGATGCGCGCCAGACATCCTGCCGAGCGCAGCAGGCGCTACTAAACTCATTTTATGTGCTCCTCAATCAGCGGAAGATACTTGTCCGACCAGTAGGGGTAGAGATCTCCGTCCAATGCGCGCTGGAAATTTTCAGTGCTCACCTGCTTTACGAAAGGTCCGTCGCCGTCCTGATGCAGAATGACGCTTTGTGGATAGAACCACTCCGATTCGACCTGGTCTATGTCTTTCAAAGTCGGCAGGCAGATCGATTCAGGCGACGGGAAATTCGTTATGCAGATTAACTTGAGATTCAGTGCCGCCGCCAAGTGCATCGGCCCGGACATTATTCCGATGAAATATTTGGCGCTTGCTATGACCTCGATTGTTTCAGTTAGCGATATACCGGTGTAGTCGATTGCTCCTTTTATTCCGCAGGAGCGTTTGCCTAGCTCGACGAACTCGAAATCCGGGCGCGCCGCTATCAATGCTTCAAGCGCAGCTTTGCTGGAGCGCGACAACATTCGAGCATCTGGACGAATGTGGTGCCTTTGCCATTCGGCTTGGCTTCCGGCTTCGAAATGCAGCGCTATTCTCGACAGCGTCGTTCTTGCTGCGACTTCGATACAGCCATGGGGTTTCAGCTCGATCGGAAGTCCATAAGCACGTCGCAATCTTTGAATGAGATGGCCGTTTCCTAGATCGAACGAATGATAAAGTACGTCGGCAACCGCACAGAATGGCATCAAGCCAGGTTTGTAGTATGGATTGAAGCTCATGATCGTTTGAAAGTATTCGCTTGGCGAAAAGACGCTCATCAACCTGTCATTCTGATGTCCCGCTCGCGGCAAGTCACTCAAGACGACGGCGTCGCCCATTCCAAAAGCGCTCGTTGTGAGCGTCATACCGTCCAACAGTTTTGGCAGGTGGGGCTTGGCACGGGCATTGCGCCGCGAGTAATGCGCGATGATATCTGATTCATCGATATGACGCGGCACGTTCCCCTCCGTCGGGCGCGTCAAGTCGCAGGTTGCTTGCGGGGCGCAACAATCTGAGATAGCCTGTCAAGTTGTCCCACACAGTGCAAGAGGACTTGTCATGAGTGGACAAAACGAAGACCAGACCAGCCGCCGCAAGTTTCTCAAAGGGGCTGGCCTTGTAGGCGCTGCGACGGTTGCGACGCCGGCCGCTGCCAACACCGTGCCGTCTCAGAGCGAATGGTCTCCAGAGCAAATCTCCAAGCTTGAAGAAATCGTGAAAAACTTCATCACGAACGCTCAAGCGTCAAACATTCAACCTCTCGATTCCTGCGCCAGGCTGATGGGTCACGGGAGCCACAACAACGAGGGGTCGCGGGCGAGAGCCGCACCGGCAACCAGAACGGCGCCAACAAGGAAGTGATACCTTACGCACCTGTGGGTGTCGACGAGCGTCCTCAGTTCGTAAAACGCGGCATGTTGTGCTGCCGCACAGTGGAGATCGTTTGCAACCGGTAAGCTCAGTTGCAGACGACGCCTGTGCCGATGCCTATGTGCGACTGCGTGAGCGACTCCACGGCCCAGAGCGCTGCATCGCTGATGAGCTGGGCATTTCGGGTTACCTGGCGGTTGCTACCGTTGCCACGCGAGCGAGACCGGCCGGGCGCTTGGCAGTGTCGCCAGACCAAGCGCCCCAGTTCTTAGAAGCCGCAGCCGAACTCGGACTGTATTGTTGTATTGGCCGAGCTCGCCTGGTCAGCGTTCCCGATGCCATACCCGAAACGCGACACGCCGCGCTTTTTGTAGCCGACGACCGTCCGGATGCTATGAGCCTCGTATATTTCGGGGTTTCTGCCGATATTGCAGCGGGAGCGGAGCAGGTTGAGCTTTACGGAGATCATCGCCTGCTTGGGCAGCTTTTCGGCTATCCCGATTGCTGTGTTGAATTCTTTGTAAACTCGGAAACTGCGGGACCGGACCGTCTACCCGCCACCATTAACTCTCTCGGCCCCTTCGACCGATTGATGAACCCCGTTTCGACGTATGTATATGGCGTTCCAAATTTGTTGTTTCATTTCCCCTGTTCGCCCGGTTGCAGACCCTCCATGATGCTGTCGAAGCAGCGCAGCCATTTTCTCTCGGAAATCGAACCGGGTGTGCGGGCCATTGAGAACCTGGGGACAGGCTTGGCTCTTTACGGCCCCGAAGTCGGAATCGGTCTGGCTACCGAATACGAAAGACAGGACACGAGCACCTTTCGGCTACACAAAATCGTCTCGCGGTCGCAAACGACACATGAACTGTTTGGTACGCGAGCCGAAGCGACCATCCGGTTCGATAGTCCCAGCGTTTTTGAAATCGATGGACGCCGGTTTTCACGTCGCGATCAATTTGGCGCATTGTTCATTTAGACAATGGTGGCCTCAAGTCAGCGCTTGACCCGCGAGGCGCAGTGGCGCAGCCCCGCGGCATTGATTGTTGGCGGCATCGGCGATCATTTGATCGCCTTGCCGGCGCTGCGAGCCGTGGCCTCGTTGATGCAGGGTCGCTTGCAATTGCTTTGCATACCGACGGCGCGAGAGATCTTTTTTCCGGATCTAGCACTCGCAGCCGTTCACCCTATGCATCATTATCACCTTCACCAAATCGGCGCGGCCCCCGCGGCGCACGCCCCTGATTATCGCGAGAATGCGGAAAGGGAATTGGCTGCCGTTATCGGGCATTGTGATCTATTTCTGTCTTTCGAGCGGGCCGTTCACCCCTCAACAACTGCACTGTTGCGGGTTCTGAAGCCACAAAAATCGATCGGTCTCCTTCCTGGCTTCGACATTGAAATACCATTTCACCATACACCTCATGCGATGGACCTCGCATTCGCGCTACCGAAGGAACTTGCAACAGATTTGCGCATCGAGGATTTTGCTTCACCACCGAAGCTGCCAGATGCCGCGTTGGCGCTCGCCGGCAAGCTGCGTTCCGATCTTCCGCGCGAGGCTGTATTGTTAGCAGTCCACGCCGACACCAAGCCTGACAAGGCGTGGCCGCCCGCGAAGCTAGGCCAGCTCCTGAACGAATTCCTCGACCTGCATCGCCATGCCATCGCGATCGTCGTCGGTGTGACCCCATTCACGGTCGATATCGGTCGCAACCGTCAGCGTGTTCTGTCGTGCCACGGCATACCCCTGCCGGCGGCCTTCGCCATCGTCGGCCTATGCGATCTGTTCCTTGGCATCGACTCCTGTATGCTTCATGTGGCGGATCTCTATGGAATTCCCGGCGTAGGATTATTTGGACCATCCGATCCGTCTGAATTCGGTTTTCGCTTCGTGCGCCACCTGCACGTCAAGGCAGCAACAATGAATGAGATTTCCGTCACAAACGTTGCCAACGCGCTCGAGACGCTTTGGAGATCTGTCTTTCCGTATCGATGATCTAAACCACACGAAAAGATCTGGCGCTAGCAAACCCGAAGAACCAGTGATCCGAGAGTTGCTATAGCAACCGCGCCTACGCCGGTGTTGCGGCCCGCTCGAGCAGTTCACCCATATGTTCGCCCATCGAGGGAACCATGAGCATGAGCGGGAGAGGATCTTCCAGCAGCTTTTTAAATGTCCAATCCAACAGTGACAGCGTATATAGGCAATCGTCGGATTCATGTGGGCGCGGCTCAAGGGAGCCGGTCCGCGCGTATTCCAGCACGGGATTGACACCGCAATAGGGGTTATACGCACATTCCCGACAGGTGGCGTCGCGGTCTCGCAAGGACAGATTCATCGTACGAAACGTGTCCTTGCCCCGCATGAGCTCCTCATAAGTCACGCTTCGCACATTGCCCAGGGCGAACACGTCGCGCATGGAGCGCGCTTCGTCTACCGGTAAAATCTCCCCATCATAGTCATAGATAATAGCGCCGCTGATATCCCCGCATGGATTGCGCCAATCGACAAACCCCGTATCGGACTCGCCTAGTATCTTGGCGAGGACAACGGGAACCATGTATTCCTGAAAGGCGCGTCCCGACGTTTTATTTTTGTCAAGAATGTACTCCAAGCCCCCCAGGTAAGCTTCCATAAAACGCGTAATACCAAACTTCAGTTCTCCCTTCCGAGCGAACCCAAGCGGCTTCAATCTAATGAGGCCTACGCCATTGAATCCTTCATCAAAATAAAAATCGATCATCTCCTTCAAACGAGGCGCGGAATAGTCGTCGATAACGCAAAGGGGGGTGGCACTAAGGATATCAGGAAAGCGCTCTTGTACCTGTCTCAACCGGCGCATAACGCCAGCAAAAGAGCCCGTACCCTTTCCCGTTCGTCTATAGTAGTCGTGTATCGCTTCTGGACCGTTCACGGTATAGGAAACGCGTATGTCATGATCGCGGCAAAAAGCCAGGTGCTCATCTCTCGCGACCATGAGATTGGTTACAGCCGAAAACACGAGTTCCTTGCCGGCAGCACGATTGATCGCTTCTGCGTGCTCCACGACCGCACGTATGGCTGCGAAGTTGAGAAA
>WNGD01004059.1_pt1 | contig 22147 bp, 26 predicted proteins | sample 5400671 | NCBI WGS metagenome assembly WNGD01 (sample SAMN13153369, study PRJNA577476) | soil metagenome | isolation source: 40 cm soil or saprolite under grassland replicate 2 | place: USA:California | collected 2016-06-15 | reverse complement strand
CCACTTAGCCCCTATTACTTTGGGAAATGGTGTGTTACAATGTGGAACACAAGGAATTCCGCATTCTTTGTGAGTATATGTGCCAACGTGGACAACAAGGTATGAAGCGGTGTGAGCGGGTCAGCGGTCTAGATTTGGGGCGATTGTCCTTTACGGCGATCCCGCTGGAAAACGCGCGCAGGTGACAGGAGCCGCAGAGAGCACTCTTGAGCAGAAAGGATCTTCTTCGTCTAGATGCACAGAGAGACGGCTGGCATGAGACCCTGTTGTGGGTTGACTGAATTCATCGCCAAAAAGGGCTTGTATGCGAAAGTCGCCTCAACTTGGCAGATAGATACGGAAGTCTACAGGTCTATTCTATGCATCTATGCATACAGTCCTTACCTTTCTCTGTCCATGTTCACATGGAATATCGCCTAAGCGACAGAAGGCGCCCCCTGTCGCTTAGGCGACCGCATCATTTCACCATATCCATCCATGGGGGAGGGGAACTGAATACGTTCATGATCGGAAGCACAGCCACTCTCACGACCTTTCATGCATGGCATCATTATACGCCCAGCCATCGAGGTCGGGTGGCTTGATATCCTGTTGGCTCAGCAGAGTGGCGATCTGCGAACGATGATCGATGGCGTGGTTGATGGCCTGGATCACCACGACGATGGCCGGAGCCTCATAGGTTCCCCCGTCAAGATAGAATATCTGACTCAGGTCCTTCTGCTCCGCGATGGTGATCAGCTCTTTTCCTGAACTCTCTGCACGTCGCCGCAGTTCGTCGAAGCCTGCAAAAGTAGTGAGTTCTTTCAGTGGAGGGGTAGGGGTTGTTCCAGTAAAAGACCGCACATAGCCTTCTTCGGCAGCGAACAGGTGCATGAGGGTCTCTCGCACACTTCCAAATGTTCCTGTCGTGTTGGCGTCCAGTTGTGCGTCGGACAGGTATGCACACGCGTCGAGCAAACGCAGATTCGCCCAGAGGTTATACTTAAAAAAGTCGGGAAGTCCTGTGGTCATTGCTCTGATCTCCTTCTATGATCTGTTTTCTAACAACGCTTCGAGGAAACGATGGGGCAGAAAGAGGGGATGGAGAGAGCAGATCATCGCCTGCACTGAGGACGCGAACCTGCTTTGCGCGACAGGACAAAAGACGGCATACCTTGGCCTCGGGTGTGGTGGATGGGGAACATCAGCGATGCGCTCGCCGGTGATCCCTGCCTGACACCTGTTTGCTGTGCGCTTCTCCATACCGGCTTCCCACCATCTTGCTGCTTGCTTTCCCATCCGCCGTCTCTCTTTGGCAAAACCAGAAGAAGCGTCGTGCACTACTCACGCCACGCGGCATTGCAGGCGGAGAACGGCTGATCGCTCATTCCCGATGAGAGACACGCGAGCGATGGGAGCAAGAATGATGGTGTCTGCTTCCCTGTTTGAGCAGGAAACAGGATGGAGTTAGCGGTACACTGGCATAGATGTCAAAACCTCCAAAAAGCGAGTGAATACTTCCTTCAGGAGTATACCGGTGGAGAGATGATCCTGTCAAGAAGGGATACCAAACATTTTGGCACGCGCGACTCGAGCGCTTGAAAACCCTGTTGAAGGAGATGGACGAATGAACCCAAATGAAGCCAACTCAGATTCTAAACAAACGATCGTCGTCGAGTACGACTTTCCGCACCCACCTGAAAAGGTATGGCGAGCGCTGACCGAACCAGGTCTGTTGGCGAAATGGTTAATGCCGAATGACATCCAAGCCGTGGTGGGACATCCATTCAGCTTTCACACCCAACCTGTGCCAGGGTTTGATGGAATTGCCCATTGTGAGGTGCTCGTTGTCGAGCCATACCGGCACCTGAGCTATTCATGGCGAGGCGGGTCACGTGAGCGACGCGGCTATGGCGCCTATATCGATACGGTCGTGACCTGGACGCTGACGCCGACTTCGGCTGGCGGCACACACCTTCGCCTCGAGCATGACGGCTTCACACCGGAAGTCTCCGAGACATTCGATATTATGAACAAGGGATGGCATCATCTGGACGACTCGCTGGGGCGGCTTCTCGCCACTGCAGTTTAAACAAATAATCCATACATCCCCACAATATGTTACCTCTTTTTGACCATAGCTTTCACCTCTCCACCAGGACGCAGGGCGAGGTTGTGGCGTATATCGGGCTTGACGGTCTGCCCAGGTAGCAGGGTGAAGGTGACGCGCTGTGCGAGGGTGGCTAAAAGCAACTGGCCCTCCATGAGTGCGAGGTAATTGCCGATGCAGATGCGGGGACCGGCTCCAAAGGGGATGTAGGCGTAGCGAGGGAGTTGTTTCTCTCGTTCTGGCGTGAAGCGCTCGGGATCGAACGCTTCCGGGTCCGGGAAGTATTCGGGTTTTCGGTGTAGGGTGTAGGGAGAAATTATGATGTTGCATCCTCTGGGCACGAAGTAACCATTCACCTCTATGGGGTGCAATGGCTCGCGGAATAGGGCACCTGCCGGCGGGTAGAGGCGCATAGTTTCTTTGAAGACCTGTAAGCATAAGGGCAGGCGCGCGAGATCGTTATAGGTTGGCGTGCGCCCCTGAAGGACGGAATCGACCTCCTGTTGCACTTTCTGGTAGATGTCCGGGTACTGGCAGAGAAAATACCAGGCCCAGGCGAGGACTGCCGCGGTGGTTTCGTGCCCGGCACTAAAGAGCGTCATACATTCGTCCATGAGTTGTCTGTCGCTCATTGCCTCGCCATCCTCATCTCGCGCACGCAACAGGATGGACAAACAGTCGTTGCGTTCAATTGTACTCGCACGCCGCTCGTCGATCATACTCTGAATACGCTCCTCTACTGCTCGCGTGGCTGCACGCATTCGTCGATTGCGGGCTGTCGGCCAGCTCAGCGGTGGCGTATAGAACGACGTTGCTTTGTGCACGACGTACTGGAAGCCAACGGCTAATGCCGCACCAAGCTCATCGGCTTCATTGAAGACATCGGCATCGAAAAGTATTTTTCCGATGACACTGAGCGTCAGGCCAATCATCTGCTGGTTCAGGTCGAGAATCGCGCCGTCAGCCCATTCTTGTTGGAGCCGTTCTCCGTATTGAGCTATGCTATCGGCGTAGATGGCGATATGGCTGGGTTGGAAGGCTGGAGCTATCAGTTTGCGCTGGTGGCGATGGAATTCACCTTCGCTGATGAATAAGCCATTGCCACTGAAGGCATTATGCATCAAACGCCCCTTGGTACAGTCATAGCCATGATCAACCAGGGCGCTCTGCGCGTGTTCGGCCTTGTTGAATAACATGATGGGTACCGGTCCCAGGTGGAAGCGGCAGACATCACTTTGTTGCGCCATGTAAAGAAGGAAAGCAAGGCCATCATTTTTTACGAAATCGAAGAGGCTGCCAACGAGCGGCCACTCGCGGCGCGTGAAGACCGGCATTGTTGGTTTCGTCTCGCTCCGGGCCGCGATATTTTTATCTGTAGACATCCTTGCCCTCCTTATATTTTACGTCTATGGACAAAGCAACATATAAATCCTTTTTAACCATAGCAGGAAATAGTTTGCGTATCCAGATCACCGGGAGGGAATGGTGCGCGTCATGTTTTTGCAGCAAGCGATCACCGAAGTAGGGAACCAGGTTCACCGCGTCTGTTCAAGAAGAATAAGCTTGTGGACTTGCAAGCATTATTTTACGCTCAAAAGAAGACTTTTCGGGCGAAATAAAGGTGTGGACTCATGATTGGAACGGACAAGTACCACCCTGTTGCTCTGAGAATGTGGCATAATGAAGCATGCATATCCTAAAAACGCGCGCTGACAGCACTGGCCAAAGGAATAAGCGCAGATTCGAGGCATGATCTATGGCCCAGGAAAAACAGGAGACACGCGAAGAAGAGGTTACTCGCGTTCGTAGTTATCTGGCAAGTCAGGCAATGCGTCGGATGCCGGAGCAGCTTGTCGAAGCACTGCGAGAGGCACACCACCAGTTTCTGGCAGCGACCGCTGCTGTTCCTGATGCCGCCTTTCGCACAACGCCAAAAGAGGGAGAATGGTCTGCGGCTGATGTCCTGGCGCATGTTCGTAACATTGCCGCCTTCGACGAACGGTCGATCTGCGGCGTGATTGAACGTGGCGAGCAGCCGGCGAATGTGGATGATGTGCTTGAGCATGCTCCAACATCTGCCACACGAGAGCAACTGCTGGTAGATATCGAGGCGCTTCGTGAACGGTTGATTGCTGCCGTGCTTCAGGGAGACCCCCAGGCTCACCTGGACATCGTCTGGAGACACAATGAGTTCGGCAGCATGAACTGGCGTGAATGGCTCCTGTTCGCTCGCGTCCATACGCTTGATCACGCTCGTCAGATGCAGGCAATCGCAGCGGTATTGGCATCAACGCCACAGCCATAGAGGAGCGAGAAGCAGATGAAGCTGGCAATACAGTTTGGCGTCTCAACGTATACCTCCTCGAACGAAGACTGGGCGTCGGCGCTCACCTATGCAGTCGAAGCTGAGCGTTTAGGGGTGGATTCGGCCTGGACCGCGGAAACGTGGGGCTATGACGGGGCGACACCTCTGGCCTATCTGGCGGCAAAGACCACCAGGATACGGCTTGGGACAGGCATTTTGCAGGTTGGCGCTCGTACTCCTGCCCTGACGGCGATGACCGCGATGTCTCTGGCCTCCCTCTCTGGAGACCGCTTTCTGCTTGGGTTGGGCGTAAGTGGGCCGCAGGTGATCGAAGGATGGCATGGGGTGCGTTTTGCCCGACCGCTCCAGCGTTTGCGAGAAACCGTTGAGATTGTGCGCAGAGTCACCCGTGGCGAACGCCTCGTCTATCGTGGGGAAGTGTATCAGATACCTCTCCCTGATGGTGAGGGCAAAGCTTTGACCTCAAGTGTCCCGCCGCGACCGAGCCTGCCTGTGTACCTGGCAACGCTCGGGCCCAAAAGCCTGGAACTCACCGGTGAGCTGGCCGACGGCTGGCTCGGCACGTCCTTCATACCCGAACATGCCTCCCTGTTTTTCGATCCCATCGCCGCCGGGGCAGCACGGGCAGGCTGCACCCTCGCCGACATAGATCTACAGGTCGCTGCCGGAGTGGTTGCGTTCTCTGACGACGTTGAGAGCCTGATCGCTCCCCGGAAGCCGGGTCTCGCCTTCACCCTTGGGGCCATGGGATCGAGGCAACATAATTTTTATAACGATGTGTATCAACGCGCCGGATATGCAGATATTGCGCTTGAGGTGCAAGATCTGTGGTTCAAGAAGCAGCGCGAAGCGGCTGCAGCGCGTATCCCCGATGAACTGGTCCTCAAAACCAACCTCATCGGCACGGAAGAGATGGTGCGTGAGCGTCTCCGCGCCCACCGACGCGCTGGAGTGAACACGTTGCAGGTGAATCCTGACGGGCAGACGCTGGATGAGCGGCTGGCCACATTGGCGCGGTTGGTAGAACTCGTGAAAGAGATCAACACTGAGCCTTGAAATAGTGACTATCGCTCGTCGACTTCCGGAGCCCTAGGACATCGAGTATGAGCATCTCAATCACCTCTCTGTCCGTTCGCGGACGCAAACGCATGTATCAAGTCGAGTAGGATCAGAAAGGATATCCGTGTACGCCCAAAATTGGGCAGCTTTCAGCATGGCTTGTGTCGTGAGTGGAGCATAGTCAAGATACTTTTGGAGATCGTCTAAGCGCTCGATCCCTTTGAATTTGTCTGCACGCAGCCGTTCACGACGAACTTCATAATCCGCGATCTCGGGGATTTTTACCTGTACCTCCTTCAACACCAGCGATTCCAGATGCCATACCGAGCCAAAGCCTTCTATGAAAAGGCCGGCTTTACATTAGGGGTTGATACATGGCCTAGCGACACGATGAGAGTTGTGCATTTCACGCCGCCCGGATCGGCATGTTCCATTGTCTTTGGAACCGGAATGGGCGAGATTACTGAGATGACACCTGGATCAGTGAAAGGGCTGCACCTGGTCGTCGATGACATAAACAAGGCCCGTGAGGCACTCGTGAAACGAGGCATTGCAGTCGGCGAGATCACCGATGTAAGTGGGGTGAAGTATGCCGGTTTCAGTGACCCTGATGGCAATTCGTGGCTGTTGCAGGAATTTCCGCCAGAGGTGAGACAGCCCGGACAGAGCTTCTATAAGGAGGAAGGCAAATGAGAAAACTAATTGTGACTGAGTATCTAACGCTCGACGGTGTGTTTGAAGAACCAGGTCAGTGGAGTTTTGAGTATTTTAACGACGAAGCAATGCAGTATAAACGGGATGAACTCTTTTCCTCAGATGTGCAGTTACTGGGACGAGTCACCTATGAGGGTTTTGCGAAAGCATGGCCGACCATGCCAGATACCGGACACTTTGGGGAGCGCATGAATAGCATGCCTAAATATGTGGTCTCAACAACGCTCACACATGCTGAGTGGCAGAATTCAACCATTATCAGCAAAAATGTGGTGGAGGAAATACAAAAACTGAAAGAGCAACCAGGTCAGCATATTCTGGTTGCTGGGAGTGGGAAGCTGGTACACACCCTGATGCAGCATCATCTTGTTGATGAATTCAGGTGTATGGTTCATCCTGTGGTTTTGGGGAGTGGGAAGCGTTTGTTTACAGAGGGAACTGAGAAGTACAAGTTCACACTCGTGGAGACCAAAGCATTCAAAACAGGCATTGTTGTCCTTCATTATCAGCCTGTGTGAACGTCAAGAGGATGGTCCTTTGAGGTGCAAAACTCACCCTCTCCTGAAGCACCCTCTCCGACTGGTTGATTTCGCGGCGCTCAGCTCTTAATTCTCAGACCTCATGCCAGTGAGATCTTGTGCAGACGGATATCCTGAATCGAGGCCCAGACAATCGCCAGGCAACTGCTCTCGGTCGTGAACACGTCAATCTGGTTGGTGTGCTGTCTCACATTGCTAAAGAGACTTTCGATGGCGTTGGTCGTTTGAAGGTGACGATGCATCACCTGAGGAAACGTATAAAACGTCAACAAATGCTCCTCGTCCTCAGCCAGACTTCGTACCGCTTCGGGATAGCGCTGAGCATACTTGGCTTTGAAGGCAGCCAATTGGGTCAATGCCTCCGGCTATGTGGGTTGCTCCCAGATACCAACCAGTTCGGCTTGGACATCGCCGCGCTCTCGTCTAGGGATAGCAGAGAGCACATTGCGCTGTTTATGTACCAGGCAGCGTTGGCGAGGCGTGGCCGCAAACAGTTCCCCGACGGCCGCGAGCAATCTATCGTGCCCGTCGGGGACGATGAGATCAATCTGAGGTGTCCCGCGTGTGCGCAGATCCTGCAAGAGGCCGAGCCATCCCTCTTTGCTTTCTTCGGCGCAAGCTCGCAATGCTAACACCTCTTTGTTTCCTGTCAGGGATGCCATACCGAATGTTGTGTAACGGCCCATAACAGAAAAACACAGAAACCAGGTCTGGGCTGGCTTTAGCGGCTTCTCGTTTTACATCGTTACACAGGATTCGGTCCGGCATCGCCTTTCTACGTACCTGCCTTACGCTGCTTTGACGCCGCTTTCTGGCTGGCGGGAGAAGCAGAGTTCACGCTTTCTCTCCCGCTCATACGACTTCGTAGGTGTGGGGGTCGACGCGTGAGGCGTGCTGACCCAATTGCGCGAATTGCTCGCCATGCTTGTTCAGGAAGCTCCCAAAGTCCGCCTCGGATCTCCAGTGCGCGTAGTTGATGACACGGGCGCCGTCTGTGCTTCTGTGCAGCGCTGCTCCGATGAAGCCGGGCTCGTCCTTCACCTCTTCGGTGAAGCGAATCCACGCATCGATCAGCGCCTGCTGCTGCTCGGGCTTCGTCTCAAAGACATTGATCAACGTCACTAGGTTGCCCTCTCTGGTAATAAGCATGTCTTCCCTCCTCTGGAAAATAGGTGACACTGTGCCGAGAATCGCTGGAACCGGTACTTCTCCTGTATGAGTATATCGACTTTCCCTGATGAATACAAAGGAGGGGTAGCGCTACCCCTACCAGTACCATATGTGCAGCAGATGCGAGGAGAGAGCTCGCTCTCCATCCCTCCATTGATCTTAGGCCAATCCTCTATTTTTGTCCAAGGGAAAAGAATCACCTATGTCCACAAGGTTGTGAGTCAGTTTCGGGATGAAGCCAGCAATTACGTGCCTAAAACTCCTATTTAAAGTTTTACAATTCTTCACCCGATGTTTTATAGCCTTACCAGCGTTGACCTTACGCTCAAGAGCAGCGCGGTCGCTCATCCCTTATCAGCCCTTTGGAGAGCTATAGAAATCACGCAAGACCTGCTCAACCGCAGTACATAATGTAGCAACTCCGTCTACCTGCATGATGTGGGCCTGTATCTTACAAACGTGCTCCTTATAGGTTGGGGTAAATAAAAGCGCTTTCAAAGCCTGCTCGGCTCGTCTGGCCGTATAGCCCTTCCGGGGTATCCACAATCCGGCTTTGCGCTGCCCCACCTGCGCCGCATTGAAGGGTTGATCCATGCCTCCTGGAACCACCAGGGCTGGAACCCCGGCCCGCAAACACTGTGCGATGGTCCCGATACCTCCATGATGAATCACTGCGGCGCACTCAGGAAAGACCTGGGAAAAGGGCGCAAAGGAGACGTGCAGCACATCTTCACGCTGCTCTGGAGAGTTACTATGTTCAGGGGCGTTGATTAACAGCGCCCGCGCGCCGCACGCGAGGATGCTTTCTGTACTAACCTGATAATAGGGCGCAAATAACGCTCGTTCACCGGACGCGACGGTCCCTGCAGTGACCGCGATGACGGGCTTCCTTGTGCGAAGAAACGCTTCGAGTGTCCCAGGAGGCTGCCAGTCTACAGACCCATCCCAGAAGCAAAACCCCGTCGTCTGAATATACTGCGGCCAGTCATCCGGTCGAGGCACAAGTGCAGAGGAGACAGCCAGAGCCGTGAACCGGGGAGAAAGGTTGCCTGTCCACATGAGATTGGAACGGGGCGGGACATGAAATGCGCGCCGAAGTTGGTTCACGGGTTTGTCTACAACCTGGCGGAGAAACATCCCTCCGAGAAACCAGGAGAAGCGATTACTTACGTGCTGAAGAGGTGCAGGCAGTTGTACAGGCATGGGCTGCGCCACGATAGAAGCGGATGGGAGCGTTGAGGGAGTCAGGATCACCGATATCCAGGGCATCTGGAGCAGCTCAGCCACGATAGAAGCGGCAAACTGGGACGCCACCGAGATGAGCAGATCCGCTTGCTGACAAATCTCCCGCAGTTCGGCTACTTTGGCAGGAAGAGTCGGAAGGATATAGCGGTCTACCAGCAGTTTGAGAGAGGTCAGCGGCTGGTCACTGTTAAAAATCTGGTAGCTATAAGGACCCAGTGCTTCCGTCTGGTCTCCCGTGAGCACCCGGACAGGAAATCCCAACAGGTTGACCGGCTGCTGAAAATTGGCTTCAACCGCGAAAAGCACATCGTGTCCATTCGAACGTAAGGCTAATCCAAGCGCGACGAATGGATTGAGATCGCCAATTGAGCCAAAGGTTGTCACGACGATACGAGCCATAGCACGCTTCTTTCAGGCGCTGTTAATGTTGACTGGCTAGATCCCAGGCGCATCTCTTCCTGGCGGTGTACAAACGACTGGCTGAACTGAAGCACACCTACGAAATGCGCGGTGGACCTGAGCGGATGCGCGTCCGCATATCGTAGGTGCGGGTGATGCCCTCCCACTCCCACATGCTCTCCAGCCACCAGGTCGCTCCCGCCTCGGCATACTGACGGACAATGGAGGCGGCGCGCACAGGGTCGTCGTGAGGCGTCTCGCCTTCAGTAATAATATCGAGCGATGAGGGACTGCTGCGCAGAGCCTCGATCGCGTCTTTGCGTTCGTGGAGTTCTTCGGGGCTTCCACCAATTACTGCGCCATCCCAACGGGCTGCGCGCCGCAGTTGACTCTGCTTTGGGCCACCAACAACCCACATGGGAATACGCGGTTGCTGCTGTGGCATGTGCGTGTGCACCTCGACGCTGCTATGCATCTCCTGGAAGTGAGCGTAGTGACCCTCAGAGGTTGTGCGCAGAGCCTCGCCGTGCCACCGGCTTTCGAGAATCTCCAGGGCCTCATCAAGCCGCTCAGCACGTACCTTGTTGTTCAGCGAGCCAACCTTGCCCGGTGCCAGAATGCCCAGACCAGCTGTGAGGATCACGCGGCCACCGGAGAGTTGATCGAGCGTGGCAGTTTGCGCGGCTACGTACCAGGGGAGTTGTTCTGGCAGCGGCGTCAGCATGGTTCCCAGGCGGATATGTTGGGTCCGCATGGCAATCGCCGTCAGTATGATCCAGGCGGTCATCCAGTCATCGGAGAGGAAGATGCCATCCCAGCCAGCAGCCTCCGCTTCCGGGGCCAACTCAACGACTTCCACGGGAGTGCCCATGAGAATAAAACCATATTTCATCGGGTGAGATCCTCCTTTTCCTTGTGAGGAGACAAAGCAACGTCTGGAGTCTCTGTGCGCTAAGAAGACGCACAGGTGAGTGCCATCGCCTTATCTCTGCCCGTTCTTTGCAAGAGGTTGTACGCTGATTCTCTGTGTTTTTATGATACCGGGGAAGGAGCGAGAAGTGAATGCAGAATGAAAAGAAAAGATGGTATACTTCGCAAAAAAGAAAGGTAAATATGAGAATGGCTTTGCAATCAGAAAGACCGCTCGATAGCACTGACTGGAAGATCTTGCGCGAACTGCAAAGGGAAGCTCGCCTCTCCTACAACCAACTGGGGCGACGCGTTGGATTGTCTGCTCCAGCAGCCGCCGAACGGGTCCGCAAACTGGAGGATGCTGTCGAGAGTGACTATCGAAAAGTGTTCGCGGCCTAAAAACCCTGTTCAAAAGGACAGGACATTTCTGGCAGAAGGGATAGCCTGTTTCCGACAGAAAGATGCTATCCTTCAGCCGGAAGGAACAGAACTACATGTGTCCTTCTTCAAAAAACAAGCGTGAGAGCTTCTATAGCACTCAGCATCACATGCAAGAGGTATGGCAATGAAAAAATTATACATTGCAACGAACAAAGCCCTGGCCATTGCACATCAGCACGATGGGGAATGGGTTGTTGATCCGCAACTAACTGGCCTGGCTACACAATGTCTGGCTGTTGATCCCCAACAGCCAGAAGAGGTATATTGTGGCACCTTTGGTCAGGGATTGTGGCACAGTAACGATGCTGGAATAACGTGGGAAAACGTAGGAACAAACATCATTCGTGAGCAGGTCATGTCGGTTGCCATCAGTCCATTAGAGCGTCCCAATGGACATAGCGTCATCTATGCAGGAACAGAACCTAGTGCCATTTTCCGTTCGGCCGATGGTGGAGCAACATGGCGTGATCTCGCAACACTGCGTCAGTTACCCTCTGCTCCAACCTGGAGTTTTCCACCTCGTCCATATACTCATCACGTTCGCTGGATGACACCTGATCCCCTACAACCCGGCCGTATCTATGCAGCCATTGAAGCAGGGGCACTTATTCGCAGTTTTGACGGTGGTGAAACCTGGGAAGATCGAAAACCCGATGGACCTTTTGATACGCATACCTTAGCCATGCATAAACTTGCGCCCAATCGCCTCTATTCTGCGGCTGGGGATGGCTTTATGCAGGCAGGAAATGGCTTCGTCGAGAGCGATAATGGTGGAGATACATGGTATCGGCCCGATGAAGGTCTTAACCACCATTACCTCTGGAGTGTAGCGGTTGATCCCGCCGATCCGGACACAATTGTCATATCTGCGGCGCACGGTCCACAGCAAGCACATACTCCAATAAGCGCAGAGTCAGCAGTTTACCGCCGTAGCCATAACAGTCCATGGCAACAGGTGCGAGCTGGTTTGCCTGAGGAAAAGGGATTACTGACCTTTGTATTGACTGCCAATCCAGCCGAACCGGGAGTCTTTTATGCGGGCAGCAATAAAGGCATTTTCCGCTCCGCTGATGCAGGTGTTAGTTGGGAAGCGTTACCTATTCACTGGCCAGACAATTTCCAGATGGGACGTGTCCATGCGCTTGTGGTAGTAGAAGAATAGCGTCACTTCTTTAGAAAACTATTCCTTGAGGGAACGCAAGGCAAGAATCTTGCCGCCGCAGATATTGCCTTGCGCTCTTATACTTCAAAGATGAGAATAGCGTTGAGTGTATCAAGCGCCGCAGCCTGCCGAGCTGCATCAATATGGTCCACAGGCCCTGCCCCTTTTGCTAGTGAGCCGAAGCTGCTTCACGAATGTGAACATGTACCACTTGATCTCTGACATATACTAGAGGGTATGAGAGAAACACAGGAAGACATCGAGCGCTTGCAGGCGCTTTTAGACCACAGCATCGAGCGGGCGGGAGCTTTCCTGCGCCGCTCGTTTCAGATGCCGGAACACTCCCTCACCGCTCAGCAGCTGATCGATTGCTGGCTGGACGTGCAAACCGTCGCGCTGGCAACGGTCACGACGCGAGGCGAGCCACGCATTGCCCCGATCGGCTCGCTGCTCTACCGAGGCGAGATCTACATCCCAACCGTCGCCACTGCCGCACGCACGCGCCATGTCCTGAAGCGGCCCGCCGTCAGCCTGACCCTGTTTCGTGAAAACGAACTGGCGATCATCGTGCATGGCTCCGCGGCCATCCTCTCACCTGACCACGCGGATTTTGAGACGCTGGAGAACCTTCTGTACGCATCCACCCATCCAAAGGCTGGCGAGTGGGGCGAAGGCGTCTACCTGCACATCCAGGCTGAGGCCATCTACACCTACAACAGGCATCCCCACCGGCCCATCGAAAGCCTTCCTCTGCAGGTGAGACCGCTTACCACCGAAGACAGCGAATGGGTACGGCAGTTTATGATCAAACACTGGGGCGATACTATCGTCGTCGCTCACGGCAAGGTCTATCATCCACATACGCTGCCCGGCTTCGTCGCCATTCTGAAAGGTAACCGGGTGGGACTGCTCACCTACGCTCTTGAAGATGAGCACTGCGAGATCGTGACTATCGATAGCACAAAGCCGGGGATCGGCATAGGCACGCTGCTGATCCAGGCAGTCACGCAGGCGGCACGAGAAGCAGGCTGCAAGCGGCTCTGGCTGATCACCACGAATGATAATCTCCAAGCGCTGCACTTCTATCAAAAACGCGGCTTTAGGCTTGTCACCGTTCATCGCCATGCGGTCGATGCCGCCCGCCAACTGAAGCCGCGCATCTCCTTGATCGGCAACGACCAGATTCCCTTACATGATGAGATCGAACTGGAGATGATGTTAGAGTGATAGCACCGCTATGCTCTTCAAGGTCAACTTCGCTATCGAAATGCATTGAGAGCTTATGATCGGATATGACGGGCAAAATAAAATTGTTCTCTAAGCGATGTTTATTTCTGCCCTTTTGATCATTTGCTCTTAAAAGGCTACTGAAATGAATGTTTTCAAAGGGCTGTTTTCTAAACAGATGTCCCAGGTAGCCAGCACAGGCTCCTTCCATCGCCTCCTTGTAAATGGGCTACTCATTGACAAAGGGGTAGCCCTCCTTTGCGCAAAAAAGACTCGCGATGGCCGCTACCGAACAGCACCGATGTGCATGATCTTCGAGCAACCCAGCATCTAGCGGTGAGGGTCCTACGCACGAGGACGATCACTTTATCAGCTGTCAGCAGTTTGGTGTGCCTCGATCTCTGCCAAGCCTGGTTGCTGGTAGATGCTAAGAATGTTGCCCGCTGGGTCGCGAAAGAGGGCATAGACCTCGTGCTCATCAAGGTTGACCGGCTGAACGATCTTGCCGCCTGCGGCGATGATGGCCTCGATCGTTGTCGCGGCACTCGCGACCATGATGGACACGAGCAGGCCTGGATCAGTCGAGGGAGGGCGTCCAAGGACCCACGTGCCGCTCACTTCGCCGGTCGTGTCGTCGAAAGCTGTCGAGCCGTCGTTGCGCTGCCGAATGTGCCAGCCGAAGACCCGCTGGTAGAATTGAGCTGACTCCGCGATGTCAATGGCAGGGATTTCGAGGTAGCAAATCTTGCCCGTTCGGTAATTTGGGGATGGTGTTGGGATGGTCATTTCTAATACTCCTCTCTCTTTCTCGATAGGTTCGATGGGGGTGTCTCACTTCATCCTCTTCAAGGATAGACCATTAGTTCTATGAAAGCAAGAAACTGACTGTGTTTCATGACTTTTTTCCTGTACTGGCTACGAAGGACATCCGTTCGGGAAAAAGCCGCTGTAAGCAGGATAGAGTGTGCCTTCACTGGTTGCAGATGGATGTGCACCGAGGATACAATTTGAGGACGTGAACAAGTGATTACCATACAACATGAAAATCAACGTATCTTTCTGAAGGAGAAGCACATTTGTGAACCCGATTCATTCCTGTTTCAAGCGGTTCGTTGGTATGTATGTGAACGTACTCCGTACTCGCTTTGTTGATTGGACCAAACCGCTCACGCTCTCTTTGCCCCTTGGAACCCTCGCAGATCTTGCCAGAAGCAAACCGGCTGACGCATCTCTTTCAGGCTCTATTGCTGAGTGACCAAGGCGTGAGCCGGCTAACGTTTGCGCGCACCTTCCCCTTCATAAGATGAAGACGCTGCATAGCAGCTCTCGGTCACTGATTATGGAGTCAACATATTATTACTTCATCTGAACCTCGCTAACCTGGCCGCGATCGGAGGTGATCTGCATTGCGGAGCCATCGCTCTAGGATGTTATGCCGCAGGCGAGCGATTTCCTGTACATCGTAGAATTCCTGTGGAGCGTATGTGAGAATCTCTCTGGGACTCAGCCCACAGTGAAAGAGCAAGTAGGCCAACCGCTCCTCACGTTCGTTGGGAAGCATCGCTTTGAGGAATCCCCAAACCTCGTCGCTATCGGGGCTGCCTTCTACTAGTGGTTTTCCTGGCTCAACAGGCTCTCGCACCGAGTCTTCTTTTGGTCGCGCATACACTCGCAGCGTATCGAGAATGACCACATTCAGGCATGTGCGCAAGTACTCCAACAATGCAGAAAGTTGACCAAATTCCAATTGTTGGGACGTGGTAGACTGCCAGCACCGCGCGAAGGCGAGAGCCACATAGTGCTCCTCGTTTTCCGGGCAACCCATCGCCTCCCTGTTGGGATGTTGACGTAGCCAACCACGCACAGATTCACTGAAGCAGTGCTGCACCTCCGCCCAAGCCTCCTGATCGCCATGCCTGGTCGCGCGACGAAACAGCTCGATAGCATACTGATCGCTGGAAGGATCTCCACAACGGCGGGGGCTCATTTCTTGCTTACAATGTTCTGCTAGCTCCCAAGCGCTCATCGCACCGAGAGCACAATCTCTTTTTGGGAAACTGGGAGACGATCTTTCAGAAGAGATGCTCAGTGGATCTTCCATCATGTCAATACTCCTTGTACTCCATCTATGGCTAAACTACTCGCCAAACCCGTACTGTAGCGTCATCACTCCCTGAGGCAATGCGCGTCCCTTCAGGCGACCAGGCGACCATTAAGACCTCGCCCTGATGACCACGATAAGTCCTTACAGCATGCCCTGTCCTGCTATCCCAGATCTGTACTGTCCTATTAGTGTTCGCGGAGGCCAGGTACTTGCCGTCGGGGGACCAGGCCACGCCATTCACCCAACCATGGCAGCAGTAGATCCAGGTGGGCTTCCCCGTGTGGGCGTCCCACACCTGAATCGACTTATCAAAGCCCACGGAAGCGATGCGCTTGCCATCAGGAGACCATGCGATGGCGGTCACCCCCTGAACATGACCAAGGTAGGTCAGCAACGTACGACCCGTCGCAACATTCCAGAGCTGTACGGTGGTATCGGTGCCTGCAGAGGCAAGAGATTTGCCGTCAGGCGACCATACGACCGTTATAACCCAATCGAAATGCCCACGGTAGGTGACGAAAGTATTCCCCGAGCTGGCATCCCAGACTTGCACCGTCTTGTCATAGCTGGCGGAAGCGAGAAGGCTCCCATCTGGAGACCATGCCACAGCCGTCACTGTGTCCGCGTGGCCCCGGTAGGTCAGGAGGTGCCTACCTGTTGCCGCGTCCCACACCTGCACGGTTCTATCAAAACTGGCAGAAGCGAGACGCTTCCCATCGGGGGACCAGGCGACAGCAGTGATCCAATTGGTCTGTCCACGATAAATGAAGAAAGGATGGCCTGTTGCAGCGTCCCATACCTGGATCGTGTTATCATAGCTAGCCGAAGCGATGCGTTTGCCATCGGGGGACCAGGCGACAGCGGATACTGCATTAAGATGACCATGGTAGATGGAGAGAGCGGCTCCCTCGGGAATAGCAGGAATGGTAGCAGCAGAGAGAGTGGGAGTATCAGGAGTGGAGCAGGCTGTCAAAAGTATAACAAGACAACAGGTTGACAGTAAGCATACTAGTAAGTACTTCCGCATGACAATCATAGTCTGACAATGTTTCAGTGCCGATTGCTTACAGGCATGGATATCAGAAACCATCTTATTTCTCCTTTCAGTACATTGCTTCCAATCCGCTTTTCAGGCTACACAAAGACCAGGTCTTCAAGCCGATTCGGTATCATACGCTTGTGTGATCTCACCGGTGACTGCAAGGGTCACACTTTCGCATATCGAAAAGGGATGCTTCTGTGTTTGTTACCCCGTTAGTATCAATCAGTGAAGAAGCGGTCTCTCTGTCACAACTGTGCCAGAAAGCTCATTCTTCTACCAGGATTTGGTTTGATGAGTTCTAGACTTTGCTTGACAAGTTAAGCCTTTTTTGCTCTTTTCCTCATTTTCTTGTATACTTTGTTCAGGTAATTCCAGGCTGAAGTGATAAAAAAGCAAGTTTGTGTGCCAACCACATGATTGAAGCTTGCCTGTTCTTTACTAGCGATCAGGCACAGAGGCACTTTTTCTTTCTGTTTCCTTCACCTGCTTTGCGTTCCATCAGTATGGCTGAGGAGAACCAACACGGGAGTAGTTGCCGAGGAGGTCATTGGTCATGCTCTTCGAAGAAAATATCCCAAATGAGCGGTTGAGACGTGCCCGCCACCTCAAAGGATGGACACAAAGTGAGCTAGCTGAGGCATTAGGCACAGATTTCGAAACAGTGAGTCGATGGGAGCGTGGTATTACAATACCTGGTGCCTACTTTCGTGAGAAACTGTGTAGCGTTCTGGACAAGACCCCCGAAGAACTTGGGCTGATTCACGCCCTCACTGAACCATTGGCGGCATCCCCATCTCCCTCAGTATTTCTCGCTTCTGCCTACGCGGATGCAGAGTGCGAGTTCACCACACACCTCAAGGCGCATCTGCAGGCATGCGGCGTGACCGTCTTGAGCAGCCGCACTCTCCGCAGACAAGGGGTGGAGAACCAAAGAAAAGCGCTGCAAGAGGCTATTCGTAGTACTCAGGCAGTCCTCCTAATTGCTTCTCCCGAGGCACGGTCCTCACGCCATGTTCAGAAAGCGCTGCAGATTGCTGGGATCTATAGAAGCCCTGTCTGTGCTGTATGGATAGATGGAGAGCGCTGGCAGGAGTGCGTTCCCACAGACAGTGGTGAGTTCTTTGCCACAATCGATGTACGGGAGAATAACGATCATCATGTGTTCGATGAGATCGTAGCGACTCTTGAAGAGAACTGGCTCGCCTCCAACGAGGCTGCGGTCTCTGTCATCACGACCAACGAGCTCATAGAACCGCCCCTCGAGCCGCGTAACCCCTACAAAGGCCTCAAGGCCTTCCGTAGTGAAGATCGACACGATTTCTTTGGGCGTGACATGCTGGTTGACGAACTAGCAGGCGCGCTGAATGCATTTCTGATCGCAGACGTGAAGCATACCCAAAGCGCACGGCTTCTGGCAGTTGTTGGCCCGAGTGGATCAGGCAAATCGAGTGTTGTGATGGCCGGTTTGCTTCCTCGTCTGCACCAGGGTGAGTTGCCTTGCAGTCAGCACTGGGTCTATCTGGACCCCATTATACCGGGGATCCATCCCCTCGAGTCTCTTGCAGTTGCATTTGCCAAGCACTCGCCTGATCGGAGTCTAAAAACGCTTCGCGACGACCTGGAAGACGATTCAGCCTACGGGTTGCATCTGTTAGCAAGCTATCTGGGAAAGCCTCCAGAGACGCGAGTGGTGCTGTTCATCGATCAGTTCGAGGAAGTCTTCACGCAGATGACCTCAGAAGAGGAGCGACAACATTTTCTCGACCTGCTGGTTACAGCGGTTACCGAGCCACAAGGTTCAACCATTCTCATCCTGACGCTGCGTGCCGACTTTTACGACCGGCCAATGCACTACCCGAAACTGTTTCAACTGATTGAGGCACATCATAGCTTCGTACTTCCGATGGATCTCAAAGGGCTACGGGAAGTGATTGAGAAACCTGCTGAGCTACCTGATGTCCGGTTGACGTTTGAGGGTGACCTCGTCAGTGACCTGCTGTTTGAAGTGCAGGAACAGGCGGGCGCCTTGCCCCTTTTACAATTTACACTCGATCAACTCTTCCAACGGCGCAGTAGGCACCAACTGACCCTCCAGGCCTACCAGGAGATTGGCGGTGTGAAAGGTGCCGTGGCGAAACATGCCGAATCCATCTATGCCACTTTACCCTCCGAGGAGCATCGCAAGCTGGCGCGTGCCCTGTTCTTGCGACTGATTGATCCAGGAGCAACAGCGCAGGACACGACACGTCGACGCATCACTCGTTCTGAGCTGTTGCTGCCCAATCCTAAAGAAACGGTCATCATGGAAGAGGTCGCTCGCACCTTCATCACTGCACGCCTGCTCACCACCGACACGGTCTCAGGAGTAGCAACAGTAGAAGTCAGCCACGAGGCAGTGATCCGTGAGTGGTCACGGCTGGCCGATTGGTTAGATGAGGCACGTGAAGATGTTCACCGTCAACAAACTATCAGCGAAGATGCCGCTGAATGGGAGCGGCATGGCAAGCCGCGGGATCGATTGTATCGAGGCACTCAGCTCAAAGAGGCGCAAGTGTGGGCCAGGCGCAACACGCCAAGCAGGTTTGAGATCGCATTTCTCAGGGCCAGCAGAACTCGGCGTATGCTCTCAATTGCCAGTCTGATCGCAGTATTTCTCCTATTGCTATCAATAACGGGTACAGCGGTCTGGCTCCGTCTGAATCAACCTCCTGATCCGACACGCGTCACCAATCTTCAGGATGATGGTATAGGATCGCTGCGCTGGGCCATTAACAATGCACCACCAGGAAGTACGATCACGTTTGATGCCAGTCTGACGGGAACCATCATGCTGACGAGCGATACTCCTCTGACCGTTGCCAGGAACCTGACGATCCATGGTCCAGTGGCACGTATCCTCTGGGTCAGCGGTGGCGGCATCAGCAGTGGTCAATACGTTTATGTGGTTGGGGGAGTATCCGTTACCATTTCTAACCTGAACTTCGGGAACAACACCGGCCCGCTCAACGGCTTCATCTTCAATGAAGGCACGCTCACCCTTACCAACACCACCATCTCGGGCAATATCAACAGTACTGGCATCAATAATGAGGGCACGCTCACCCTCATCAACAGCACCGTCTCAGGCAATACTGGCTATGCAATCAATTCCAACGGTGGTAGTGGCGGCGGCATCTTCAATGGTGGCAAACTCGCTATCACCAACACTACTATCTCAGACAATTCCAGCAATTGGGGCGGTGGCATCTTCAATGCCGGCACGCTCACCATCACTAATAGTACCGTCTCAGGAAATACTAGCTCTGGCGATGGTGGCGGCATCTTCGATACAGGCCTGCTTACCCTTACCAACACCACCATCTCAGGCAATACTGCTTTCTATGGCGGTGGCGGCATTGAAATCGAAAACCGACAGAATACTCAAACAGCAACACAAGTCGACCTCATCTTTAGCACCATCTATGGTAATACGAGAGGTACCGGTGCTACAGGTGCTGACATTGAGGTCAAAGATGAGTACCCTATTCAACTGAGCCAGGTGAGGATAAGAAACAGCATCGTTGTTGGTGCTCCTGCTCATTCCGGCCCAGACATTTCTGGAATGCTCAGCTCCTATGGCTACAATCTGTTCCAGAACAACTCTGGAGCCACCTTCGATCCATCCACACATACGCAGCATAGCACTGATAAGACGTTGTCGGTGAACGAAGTTACAAGAGTGTTTGCTTCCTCTATGGGGCTGCAAGACAACGGTGGCCCGACTAAGACCTACGCTCTGGCTCCAGCTAGTCCAGCAATTGACCAAATCCCACTTGATGCTTGTCTTGTCAATGGTATCACCACCGACCAACGCGGCATGAAACGACCAGATGGAAATGAGCAGTTGTGCGATATCGGCGCCTACGAGTACACGGACAGGCCGGCGTAATTGTGCGCTCTCTAAAAAAGTTTCTTGTGCCCGTGCTGGCTACTTAGCCTATCCGTTCCAAAAATGAGCGCTAATGATGGCTCTACCAATTCTTTTTCTTTGCAATCTACGCATCAGTTAGATGACGTGAAGGTTTCTTTCGTGATTGTTTACTTCCTGATTTTGGAACGGATAGGCTAAGTAGCCAGCACAGCCCTTTGATGGTGCATCCAAGGTCTACATCGTTCACAATCAAGTAAATGCCCGTCTGGGTCTTATGATCGGGCATCGTAGGCAAAATAAAGTTGTTCCCGCAAGTGGCCAGGAGTGCCCACATGTGTAGATACTCACTCCTTGCACGCGCTACCTCCTTATTTTTCCTCCAAGCGCGCAGTTTGGAAACGTCATGTCACCAATGATGGCATCCGGTGCATATCCAGCTATGGTTCGTTAGTCGTCCGGGGAGGCAAACCTGCGCAGTGCTTCTACCGACGGGACGAAGTAATAGGCACCGCTGACCGCCGTCGTATATCTGGTCAGGGCATCACGGATGCCATCTTCTGCTCCTGCCATCCGAGCGAGCATGCGGGCCAGGCGCTGCTGGTCGCTGCTGAAGCCGATGAACATCGTTCCATGCGCAGTCGCCGTGCCGAACGGGGTGTTGCGGCGGAAGATGTGTTGTTCTACCCCGTTCTCTTCGATCGTCGTGCGAGAAACATGCGACGCTGCACCGCGTACCTCCTCAGCCAGCTCCGTACTCGTCCCTTTGGTTCGCCCGATGACCTTCTCCTGCTCCTCAAGCGGAAGCGCCTCGAAAGCGGCGGCATCGTGCCTCCACTGCTGCACCAGTACCACGCTGCCCCCGGCACCTGGAGACCCATCGGGAATGAGCGCCACCTCGGGTGCCTCGGAGAGACTCGGATTCTCGGTTCCGTCGATGAAGCCGGTGAGGTCCCGGCTCTCCTTGTAGGTCCACCCGGCCACTTCAGCAGCCAGGCGCGCCACCGGGGCGAGGGCGGCAATGGCCTCCCGCGCGACATCGAAGACCGTATGGTAGGCGTGGCCCGCTACCCACACCCACAGGTCATGCTGGGTGGCGGGCATGGTGTAGCCATCGACCCCACGAACGTCCTGCTCGAAGTCCGTCACCCCTGCTGGCATCTCCTCAGGTGCCACGCGTGACCACAGCGACGGCCGGAAGCCGACCACCAGGTTGACGCCTCCGGTCGTCATGCGTGGTTCCCCCAGGTTGGCCATCACCTGCACCAGCGTGTGTGGATCGCCACGCGCATGCAGATCGAACTCCAGGTAGGAGTGCGAGCCCGTCCCCAGGGCAAAGATCCCACTTTGTGCGACATGCATTGTCAGACCTCCTGTGAACGAAACGTCAGGCAGAGAGACCAAGAAGAAGGACTATGCCTCCACACTGATCTGCAGGACACGCACGCCCCGCATATCCAGCCAGTAGCGTCCCTTGGTCTGCGCCACGCGAATGAGCGCGGTATCGCAGGAAGGGCAACGTACGACTGTCCCCATTCCATGCATGTAGGCTGCGAGCGCACCAATGACATTGGTGGTGCCGCAGCCTATACAGGTGGCCTGAACAAGTGTCATGTCAAAGGGGAAGATCTCTTGTAAGATTCCTGCGGCAGCGTTGCCATCCAGTTTGTTCTCCATTATGTTTCTCCTGTCGGTCCAAATCGTTCGGTCTTGATGCGTGCCGGATCGTGTCCCAGCGTGACGAGACTCGCTGCGGCCGTTTCCACGAATGGGGTGGGGCCACAGATGAATGTCAAGGGTCGTTGATCAGT
>WNGD01003451.1_pt1 | contig 22174 bp, 23 predicted proteins | sample 5400671 | NCBI WGS metagenome assembly WNGD01 (sample SAMN13153369, study PRJNA577476) | soil metagenome | isolation source: 40 cm soil or saprolite under grassland replicate 2 | place: USA:California | collected 2016-06-15 | reverse complement strand
GCCATCGTGGCGCTGCTGACGCTCCGCCGCCGGAATGTGCCCGGCGACGCGATCCTGGACCACGCCACCGTCCTGCGGTTCCACTACGCCATGCGCGAGGAGGGCACCAAGGAGGGCACCGCCGAGGCCATGCCCGAAGTCATGTCCGAAGACATCGGGTTCAGCGTCGAGGTCACCGTCGAGGACGAGGAGCTCACCTGAGCGGGTTCCAGCCGGACAACCAGTCCTGGCGGTCCTGGCAGTGCTGGCAGTGCTGGCCGCGCGCCGCAAGGACCCTGCCGGCACCACGGTTCACGGTGCTGCGGCGTGGCTACCAGTGGGCGCGCAAGCGCCGCGAACCAGGGCTCCATGATGGCTCGGTGATGCGGCCGGCTCGGGCGAGCAAGCCCGATGGCTACCTGCTCGGCTCGTAGCGCATCGCCACTGCCCCCGAGCCGAACTCCAGCCGGCGCACGAGCTTCAAGTCGACATGCTTCGATAGCCCCGCGAACAACGTCGGCCCGTGGCCCGCGAGCCTGGGCTGCACCACGAACTCGTACGCATCGATCAATCCCAGCTCCGTCAACGCCAGGGGGAGCTTCACACCCACCAACAGTCCCTTGCCCGACTCCCGCTTGAGTTGCTGAACGGCCGTGCCCAGATCCCCACCCACGAGTTCCGCGTTCCAATCGACCTGCTCCAGGGTGCTCGACACGACGTACTTCGTTGCCGCGTTGATCGTCTGGGCGAAGGGTTCCATCCAAGCAGGTCTCGCTTCAGGTCTCGCTCCCGTCGGCGCCGGCGGCCGCCACGCTGCTTCCATCATGTCGTAGGTCACTCGGCCAAAGAGCAGGGCATCGGCCTGGTTGAGGTTCTCGACCGCGTGACGATGCAAGGCTTCGTCCGCGGGGATTGCACGATGATCGCAGCACCCGTCCAAGGTGACGTTGATGAAGTACCGAAGGGGTCGCATTTCGCAAGCGTACCGCCGATGGGGTACACCGGCGATGTGTCGCTTAAAGAGTGATCTGTTGTCGTGTGGGTGGGATGGTGGCTGCGGCTGGGGCGTTGGAGATGACGGGTGGGCAGCGGGCTGCGCTGGAGCGGCTTGCTCGTTCGCATACCGCGCCGGCTCGGGAGGTGCGCCAGGCCAAGGCGTTGTTGGCGTTGTGGTGGGCCACCGACGGTGGTTCGAACGCCGAGATCGCTCGTCGGTGCGCGTCCACGCCGAAGTCTGTCCGTCGGTGGCGGAGCCGGTTCGCCGCGGAGGAACCGCTGCGGTGGGGCGCATCCGGGCGGGGCGTGGCCGCCCTGTTGTGCTCGGCGACGATGTTGTGGAAGCGATCATGGATGACACGTTGCACACGGTGCCCGAGGACGGCTCTGCGTGCTGGTCGGCGAGGTCGTGCAGCACCTCCCCGGAGCCCACGTTCAGACCTCATCTTGGACAACCGGTCGGCCCACAAGAGCCAGCCTGTCCGTGACTGGCTGGCCCACAAGAAGCGCCGCCGCTGGCACCTGCACTTCACCCCGACCAGCTCGTCATGGCGCAACCTCGTCGAGTGCTGGTTCTCCGTGCGCAGCCGCAAAGCCTTGACCAACACCAGCTTCACCTCCGTCGCCGAACTCGAAACCCGGATCGACTGCAGGGTCTCCCACTGGAACGACAACCCGAGCCCTTCGTCTGGACCAAACCCGCCGACGAGATCCTCGACAAAGTCGCCCGCGGACAAGCCACCCTCGACCGGATCACCAAATCCGCGACACACCACTAGGGACTCCTGGTGGCGATGGCGGGCAGCGCATCGGTGGAGAACTTGAAGGTCTCGGCCCGCCAGGGCTGCACGCCGTACTCGCGCCAGATACGGGCGATCGTGTCGCGGCTCACGCCGAGCTCGCGGGCCAGCAGCCGGGTCGACCAGTGCGTAACGCCCAGCCTGGGCGGTGCGCGTGACCAGGTCTCGCTGGGCGAAGCTGGGGTGGCTACTCGGGGCTCTCTTGGGTGGTGGCCGGGTAGTGCTCGGCCCACCACCGCGTCCACCGGCTGTCCAGGTCGCCGAACCGGGTGTTGTCGAGCCGGTAGGTAGTTAGGATGGCCATGGCGGTGCCGCCGGAGACGGCCGAGGGCGCGCCGACGGCGACCAGCAGGCCATCGTGGCCCCAGGCGTCGACGGTGACTCCGAGCTGGTGGTCGGAGCGGAACCACACCTCGCCCGACACCTCCTCGCCCACCAGAGTCGTGGCGTAGGCGCTGCCGGGAGGCTGCTCAGCCGGGCCGCCCAGCCCGAGCCGCTCGATGATCGACCCGGAGCCCTCGCCGTGGTGGGAGAAGAACAACGTGCGGCGAGCCACGCCGGGCTGGCGCTCGAGGGCGAACTTCAGTTGGTGCAGGAACGAGATCCAGCCTTCGGTGATGTCGTCGTAGTAGGCGTCCCACTCCGGGTTGGCGCCCAGCGGGGCGCGGGTCATCCTGATCCGGGTGCCGCCGCCGTCGGGGGTGAGGGTGAACCGGTCGCCGTTCTTGAGGGTAAGGACGCGCCCGGCGGGATCCTCGGTCATGCCGGTGAAGTAGATCAGGTCGATCTCGCTGTCCAGCTCGCCGGCGTGCCAGCCGTGCCACTGGCGGATCGTGTCCTTGTCGCGGAGCGCATGCCAGACGGCGTCGGGAGGGGAGGCGATTGTGACCTCGATGTGCAGTGTCTTCCGGTCGGCGTCGTCCATCAGTTGCCTCCTGACCCTGGCTCGTATGTGCTGGACGTGCGCGCCGCGGGATACCCGCCCGCGACGATGCGGTAGGCGCGGCCGTGCCGCTGGTCGTAGCGGGCGAGGAGCTGCCGGAGGGTGTCGGCGAGCTCGTCGGTGAAGCGGTGCATGCTGACCGGGTCGGCGAACCGCGCCTCGGCCTCGATGGTGAAGGTGAGCAGCTTCTTGCCGGTCTCGTCGGCCTTGACCTGCATGCGGGCCACGTCCCGGACGGTCGCGGCGGCGGCCTCGACCAGGTGCTCGGCGGCGTACTGGTCCTGGATCCGGTCGATCTCGGCGGCCTCGTCGTGGCGCATCACGGTGGGGTCCACCACGACGGTGCCGGGGTTCGCCCGCACGATCCGCTCGACACAGCCGCGCCGCTGGCGCAGCTCGACAAGCTCCACCAGCCCGGCCGCCTCCAGCGTGCGCAGGTGGTAGTTCACCCGCTGCCTGGGCAGGCCGAGCGCGGCGGCGAGCTGGGTCGCCGAGGACGGCTCGCGGAGCCGGTTGAGGAGCTTGCGGCGGAGCGGGGACAGGGCGGTGAGGACCCGGTCGGGCTCGTCGAGGTAGGTCATGCCACTGGCCATGCGGCCATACTGGAATTGACAATTTGGTTTGTCAATACCACCACGTGCGGCCATCCGTCCCGCCGGCGGTGGCCACGATGCCCGTGGCCTGCGCTCGAAGGAAGGCCCGCCAGGTGACCGACGCCCGCCGGGGCGCGGGCGAAGCCCACTGCCCAGCAGTATCGTTCGAATCGTAGTCGCTGACACGCCGATCCCGAGCTTGTTGAGCAGCATGCCGACAAGCCAGCGTGCCATAAGGTAGAGGAAGGACAGGGCCATTGGCCGATTCTCCCTCGACCCGATCCTCGCTGCTCAACGCATACGGCCGAGGTTTCTGAACCCCACGGGGCCAACCACAAGACCCGCCGGCTGTTCAACGCGGCCGTGCTCGACCGGATCGAGGTCCGCGACCGCAGGCTGGCCGGCGTTGCCTACCGGGCGCCGTTCGACGCCCTGTTTGGCACGGGCAGGTTTGAATACGACGCTGTGGTAGACCCAATCTCCCAACACGCGAACCGCATACTCCAAGTCGAAGGCCCAACAATCTGCCTCTGAGCCTCTGACCAGCACCAACAGGCTGACTCCAACAACTTCCAACGAGGCGGAGCGGAATCGTCGCGACAACAGTTGGCGACCGGTTAACGAATGGGTCGCCACCTACCGCATCAGGGTCGGCCGCCGCATCGGCTCGGCCGGCCACGAACTGCTCGCCGAGGTAGAGATCTCAGCCGACCCCTTCCTGTCGCTGCCGCAGGCACATGACCTCGCCCAGGCCGTACGCCATCAACTACTCCACCGGGTGCCGCGGCTGGCCGAGGCGACCGTCCACGTCGGCCACCGGCCCAGCGCCGGCGTGACCCGCGCCGTGAGACGTCGCACCACTTCACGCCCAGCGGCTGAGGAGCCCTTGGTCCTGATCGGGACCGTTCAGCCGACCCGGTGCTCGGCGGTGAGTGTGGTCAGTTCGCTGCGGGAGCTGATGCCGAGCTTCGGGTAGGCCTTGTAGAGGTGGTAGGCGACGGTGCGCGGGCTGAGGAACAGCTGGGCGGCGATGTCGCGGTTGGACATGCCCTGGGCGGCGAGCTGGGTGATCTGCAGCTCCTGGGGGGTCAGGGTGGCGAAGACATCTGGAATGGAGAGCCGAGGTGCGGCAGCGCCGGAGGCGTTGAGCTCGGTGCGGGCCCGCAACGCCCACGACCGTGAACCGAGCGACTCGAAGGTCTCCAGCGCCGCCCGCAGGTGGACGCGGGCCTCGGTCTTGCGCCGCGACCGGCGCAGCCATTCCCCGTAGACGAGCTCGGTGCGGGCGCGCTCGAACGGGCGGTTGTGGGGATGGTGCAGCGTCAGCGCGCGGGTATAGTGCGGTTCGGCCTCGCTGTCGGCTGCGGTCAGTGCCTGGCAGCGGGCCAGCAGCGCGTCGACCCAGGGTTGGCGCACGAGCGCCGCCCACCTGGTGAACCGGGCCAGCGGCGCGGCCGCACGTTCGGCCTGGCCGAGCCGAACCGCCGCTTCGATCTGGTCCGGCGCGCTGCGGAAGATGGGACTCTGGTAGCGCCAGGGACCGCTGGCGGTCGCCTCAAGGCGGTCGAACGCGGCCTGTGCCTGCCCGCGGCCAAGCTCCAGCAGCGCCAGCGCAGCCTGGCCCCAGGTCAGGCCGACCATGCCCTCTCGCACCAGTGGCAAATAGTCGGCGTACTCGCGGCAGCGCTCCTGGTCATCCTCGACGGCGGCCACGTAGGCCAGCGCCATGCGGGCCCAGTTGGTCCAATACGGCTGGCCTAGGTCGCCAGCCAGCCGCAGCGCCTCGGTGGCGCTGATCAGTGCGGTGCGGTACTGACCGGCCGCCGCCTCCGCCAGCGCCTGGAGACTCAGCCCGCCGGGCAGGGCGACGAGCATGCCCCGGGCGCGGGCATCGGCGACCAGGGTCGCCGCGATCCGGGCCGCCTCGGTGTCATGGCCGCTGACCAGCGCCAGTCCAGCCGCCGCGATCATGCCGCGCGGCCCCGCGGTGGCGCTGGCGGCCGGCACGCGGGCCATGACCTTATCGAGCGGGAGGAGCTGGCTGGTGTCGTGGTCGAGCGTCATGGCGGTGCACCAATGGACCAGCCACACCAGCACCATCAGCGGATCGTCCGGAGCCAGGCCGACGAGGTCGAACTGCTTGACCGTCGCGGCCAGCAGCTGCTCGTCCAGCGGCAACCACCATGCGATGAACATGGCCTCCATCACCATCCAGAACGCACGCTCGGGGTCGGTGGAGGCGACCGCCGCGGCGCCGGTCGTGAGGGTCGCGTGGGCCTCCCGCAGGTCCTCGTCGCCAAAGCCGAGGCCATAGCGGACCTGGATGAGCCGCGCCTGGGGGCCGGGATCGGTGATCGCCTGAAGCGCCCGCTCCGCGAGCGCGTGCGCGGTCGGTGCGTCGCCGCTGTTCAGGGCCGCCTCGGCGGCGAGGGTGAGACGCTGCGCCGCCACGGCGGCGTCCTCGCTGAGCCGCGCGGCGCGCTCGTAGGCGGCTGCCGCGGCGGCATAGCCGCTACGGCCGGCCGCGCGGCCCGCCGCCAGCTCCAGTTCGGCGGCCACCCCCTCATCCGGCGCGGTCGTGGCGGCCGCGAGGTGCCAGGTGCGCCGGTCAGCGTCGTCGAGGCCGTCGTAGGCTGCCGCCAGTGCGCGGTGCGCCGCGATCCGCTGGCTGAGCGGCGCGGCGTGATAGGCGGCCGCCCGGATGAGCGGATGCCGGAACTGCAGCGTCCCCCCAGCCAGTGACACCAGTCCGCGTGCCTCCGCGGGCTGCAGCGCCGCGACGCTCGCTCCCAGCTCGGCCCCCGCGCGCAGCACGACCCCAAGCTCGCCGGTGTCCTCGGCCGCAGCGACCAGCAGCAGGGTCAGGGTGGGACCTGGGAACGAACGGAGCTGGTGCCCGAACGCGTCGAGCACCCGGCTGGTCAGCGGCATGGGGCCCGGCCGCAGCGTATCGCCATGCTGCGCGGTGGACGCGGACAGGACCGCGGGCAGCTCCAGCAGAGCAAGCGGGTTGCCCTGCGTCTCGGCGATCAGCCGGTCGCGCAACCCGGTGGTCAGGCTCACGCCCCGGTCATCGAGCAGCGCGGCCGCGGACTCAGGATCCAGACCCCGCAGCGGAAGATCGGGGATCCCCAAGGTGGGAACCGCGCTGGGGTCGTCGCGGGCCGCGAACACCATGACGATGCCTTCACGATCAAGGCGGCGCGCCGCGAACAGCAGCGCACTGGCCGAGGGACGATCCAGCCACTGGATGTCATCGACCAGGCACAGCAGCGGCTGGGTTTCGGCGAGTTCTGCCAGCAGGGACAGCACGCCCATGCCGACCAGGAACGGATCGCCAGCGTCTCCCTCCCCCAGCCCGAAGGCAGCGGACAGTGCTCGCCGCTGCGGGCCGGGGAGTGCGCCGATGCGATCAAGCGCCGGCTTGAGGAGCAGGTGCAGCCCGGCGAACGGCAGCTCAGCCTCCGATTCGATGCCGCTGCCACGCAGCACCCGCATGCCATCGGCGCGGTCCGCGGCGTACCGCAGCAGCGCGGTCTTGCCGATGCCGGGTTCGCCATGAATGACCAGTGCCCCGCTGGCGCCCTCCCGTGCCTGGCTGAGCAGCGCGTCAATCCTCGCCTGCTGTGCGGCGCGACCTCGAAGCATGCGGTGACGATACCGGTATCTTGGGTGATTTCTCCATAAGGCGACGGACGAAATGCTGATACCGCGACGGATTCCGGCTCCTTGCGATCGCCCTAACGTTGGGCTCCCAAGAAGTCACGTCAGTAGGAGAGGAAAGGACGGAAATATCGATGAAGAGAATCGTCTCGGGTCTGTGGATTACCGTGGACGGCGTGATCGAGGCAGCTGACAAGTGGTCGTTTGACTACTACAGCGACGAGGTCAATCAGTCGATCGGCGGGCTGATGGCCGGGGGTGACACCTTCCTGCTGGGCGCGACGACCTACCGGGAATTCGCGTCGTTCTGGCCCGCCAAAGGCACCGACGATCCGATCGCGGTCTTCATGAACAACACCCCCAAATTCGTCGTCTCCACCACCCTGGACACCGTCGAATGGAGCAACTCGACGCTGGTCAGCGGCGACGTCGCCGAGCAGGTCGCCAAGCTCAAGGAGCAGCCCGGCAAGGACATCCTGGTCACCGGCAGCGCCACGCTGGTCCGCTGGCTGCTGCACCAGCGCCTGTTGGACGAGCTGCACCTATATGTCTGCCCGATCGTGCTCGGCAGCGGCAAGCGGCTGTTCGAGCCCGGCAGCGAGCGGCTCCCCTTGCAGCTCACCGAATCCGAGCGCTTCCCCAAGGGCATCGTGCGCCTCAGCTACCAGCCAGCCTGACCAGCACCGTCCGCCGCCACAGCGTGCTGCAGGAGGAGCGACATGACCCAGACGGACCCCCAGGCATTCCGTCACGCATCCGATCAGCCCGCTGAGCCCACGCGACCGGCCCCGCCACCGGCACCGGCAACTCGTGAGCGGCCTGACTTCCCCACCCGGGTCACCAAGTCCCTGCTGGGATACGGGGTGATCGCCGGGCCGATCTACGTCATCACGGGGCTGGTCGAGGCCCTGACCCGCCGTGGCTTCAGCCTCGCCCACGATGACCTCAGCATCCTGGCCAACGGCAGCCTTGGCTGGATCCAGAGCACCAACCTCATCCTCACCGGGGCAATGTCCGTCGCCGCGGCGGTCGGGATGCGGCGCGTGCTCCGCGGCGCTCCTGGCGGGAGCTGGGGGCCGGCGCTACTTGGGCTGTACGGGGTCGGGATCGCGGCGGCCGGGGTGTTCCGCGCCGATCCCTCCAACGGCTTCCCGCCCGGCACCCCCGCTGGCAAAAACCCCAACGTGAGCTGGCACGGCATGCTGCACTTCGCCTGTGGCGGGATCGGCTTCCTCGGGCTCATCGCCGCCTGCATGGTGATCGCACGCTATTTCGCCAGCAGGGGTCAACGCCGGCTCGCGATGTACTCCCGCGTCAGTGGCCTGCTGTTTTTGGCCGGGTTCATCGGGATCGCCTCCGGCTCAAGTTCCGCAGCGGTCGTCGTGGCCTTCGCGGTCGCCGTCGTGATCGCCTGGGCCTGGATCTCCACCACCTCGGTGTACCTGTACCGGCACGCCACCGACACCCAACCCTGACCGTCCGGTCGGCGACTGCTGCGCTGTGGCCTGGGTGATGCCGACGTAGGGGTCGGGATCGCGCCAGGTCAGCAGCGCGCGGGCCAGCTCAGGCGGGCCGTGCGCCTCCCAGGCACCGTCGCGGGCCGCCTGCGCGATCGACAGCCGTCCGGTGTGGACCTAGGTGAGCGTTCGCGAGTCGGAATCGACCCTGTGGCGCCAACAACCGCCAACAAGGCCATGACCTGCGTCAACAGGTCACAAACAAATCGTGTAGACCCAACCATCCGACACGCGAACCGCCCCCCTCGCCGTTGAAGGACCAACAATCCGCCTCTGAGCCCCTGACCAGCACCAACAGACGTCGCAGCGGCACGGCCAACAGTCACTACACGTCCGGCTGTTGGTGTTCCGTTGGTTCATCGCCCGCCGCAGCTCGACCATGTCCAGCGCGGCGCGGGGTGCTACCACCCCAACAGGCCGCGGTCACCGGCGGGTACGGCCTCAGGCGCCCGGCCGGCGGCTGGTCACTCGACCTGGTGCGCCGCGGACCGCGGCGACCAGCGTGCCAAGGTCGTGGGTGGTGCAGTCCAACGAGCCGGGGAACCAGATGCCATGGACGCGGGCGCTGTCGCGGAACCAGCCGAGCAGGATCGCGGTCGCGCTCGCCAGCTCGGCAAGCGAGAGGCACGCCCGGCCTTGGAGCGCAACAGCCACCGCACATTCGATGGCAGCGGACAGGACGACGAACGCGTCTTCAGCGGCGACTGAGGTGGTGACGTCGGAGCACCCCTGGGGGATGCAGCTGTCCCGGACGGGTCCGTGCCGGCGCCACCGGGCCAGCCAGGTCCACCTGGTCATCGGGCACGCGCCCGTCCCGCCAGAATCACCAGCGCGAGGCAGCAGAGCGGGAAGCTGCTGTTTGTGCACGGCGGTGCCCACCTCGGCGAACCTGCTGGGCCCACGACAGCTTCGCCGAGCTGCGGATGCACTCGGCGAGCGCTGAGACCGGAGTCGGACAGGTTGATCAGCCGTTCGCGTTGCACGCCGTCAGTGGGCTTTCCGGACGGAGTCGTGCGCGTAAGCCGGAGAGCGTCGGCGCGGTTCACCTGCGGGGCTTGACCTGGGCTCAAGCATCAGGTCTATAGTACTAGGAACCTAGATGAATGAGGGTTGAGGGTGATCGAGTTCCACCTGGACGGTCGCTCCGGCGTCGCCCCCTATATGCAGCTGATCCGGCAGGTCCGCCAGGCGATGCGCCTGGGTCTGCTGGCCGAAGGTGACCAGCTGCCCACGGTCAAGGATGTGGTCGCGAAGGTGGCGATCAACCCGAACACGGTGCTCAAGGCCTACCGGGAACTCGAGTACGAGGGTCTCGTCTCGCCCCGCCCCGGGGTCGGCACCTTCGTCACCCGAACTTTGACCGACCAGTCGCTGGCCGCGCACGGTCCGCTGCGCGAGGAGCTTCGCGCCTGGCTCGCCAAGGCGCGGACGGCCGGGTTGGACGCCGAAAGCATCGAGGCCCTGTTCGTGACCACCTTCCGCACCCCGATAGAGGAGACCGCATGAGCGGCCCTGTGCTGCAGGCCACCGGTCTGACCAAGCGGTACGGACGACGCCCAGCGCTGTCCGACTGCACCTTGAGCATCCCGCCCGGCTACGTGGTCGGCCTGGTCGGCCCGAACGGCGCCGGCAAGACGACACTGCTACAGATCGCGGTGGGTATGCTGCCACCCACGTCCGGGACGATCCAGGTCCTCGGCGGCCAGCCAGCATCCGGGCCGGCCCAGCTGGCCCGGGTCGGCTTCGTCGCCCAGGACACCCCCACCTACGCGGGCCTGTCCATCGCCGACCACCTGCGCTTCGGTGCCCACACCAACCCCGGCTGGGATCCGCAGCTGGCCGCCGACCGGATCGCGAAACTCGGCCTGGATCCCTCGCAGAAGGCCGGGAAGCTCTCCGGCGGCCAACGCGCCCAACTCGCGCTGACCCTGGCCATCGCGAAACGACCGGACCTACTGATCCTCGACGAGCCGGTGTCCAGCCTCGACCCCCTCGCCCGGCGGGAGTTCCTGCAGAGCCTGATGGCCTTCATCGCTGACCACGGCGCCAGCGTGATCCTGTCCTCACACCTCGTGTCCGACCTGGAACGCGTCTGCGACTACATGATCGTCCTGGTCGCCTCCCGGGTCCGCATCGCCGGCGAGGTCGAGGACCTCCTCGCCACCCACCACCGGGTGACCGGCGCCCGCCGCGACCTGGCCAACCTGCCGGCCAGCGTCGAGGTGATCGAGGAAAGCCACACCGATCGGCAAGCCACCCTGATCGTGCGCAGCGCCGCCCCGATCGACGATCCAGCCTGGATTATCGAACAACTCACCCTCGAAGACCTGGTGCTGGCCTACATGGCCCAGGCAGCCAGCGGAGCCAACCGCACTCCCGTATTGGAGACAACCCGATGATCTGGTTCACCTGGCGCCAGTTCCGCACCCAGACCTGGATCACCGTCGGCGGCCTGGCCGTCATCGCCGTCGCCCTCGCAGTGGCCGGCCACAACCTTGCCGATCTCTGGACCTCCAGCGGCGCCGCCGCCTGCCACAGCGACTGCGGCACCGCGATCAGCACCTTCCTCGACGAGGTCCGCAGCGGCATCAACGACAAGGTCTACAACTACTCCCTCGCCCTGATGCATGTGGTCCCCGCCCTGATCGGGATCTTCTGGGGGGCGCCCCTGTTCGCCCGGGAACTCGAAACCGGCACCCACCGCCTCGCCTTCAACCAATCGATCACCCGCACCCGCTGGCTGGCCACCAAACTCACCATCGTCGGCGCCGCCACGGCGGCGAGCGTCGGGCTGCTCAGCTGGGCCGTCACCTCCTGGGCGCACCACATCGACCACGCCAACGACAACCGGATCACCCCGCTCGTCTACGGCGCCCGCAGCATCGCCCCGATCGGCTACGCCCTGTTCGCCCTCGCCCTCGGCGTCACCGCCGGCATGCTGATCCGCCGCACTGTCTCCGCCATGGCCACTACGCTCGCCATCTACGTCGGCGCCGTTGTATCGATGCCGCTGTGGATCCGCGCCCACCTCGTCCCGGTGGCGCATGCCACGACACCAGTGGATCTCAGCCGCGTCGAGCGCTTGTCGGTCACCCCGGGCGGGACGATCGAGGTCGTCAGCGGCGTTCACCCCCACGGCGCCTGGGTACTGACCAACAACACCATCACCACCACCGGCCACCTCTTCACCGGCCCCGCCAACCCGCAGTACTGCGGCCAGAACCAGGGACCTGATGCCTGTTTGAACTGGATCGGCAGCCTCGGCCTGCGCCAAGACCTCACCTACCAACCCAGCAGCCACTTCTGGCCCCTGCAATTCGCCGAAACCGGCATCTTCATCGCCGCCGCAGTACTGCTGGCCGGGTTCTGCTTCTGGTGGACCCGCCGACGCCTCACCTGACGATCGACAACGCACCGAGGAACATCACCGCGCATTGGCAGGGCCACGCCGCCTTCCTCGATGGGTTCTTCTGCGCTGATGCCTGCACTCGCTGACTGTCGATACCGGTATCGGACCTGGTAGACCTGCCCGGACGGACGGGATGCACGGATGCGTCCCGGAGAGTGACCAGCGTGCAGGAGCGGTGCGATGCAGGTCGACCTGGACGATCACTCGGTCTGCGGGCCTAGTGGCTGCTGGAACGCCGCGACAGCCCGCCCGACCCCCGCTCGCGGTACGGCCGGCGCCATCCCCTGGGCGGGCTGGTGGTCACCGCCGCCGCGGCGGTCCTGACCGGCGGCCGTTCCCACGCGGCGATCGGACAGTTCGCCAAGAAGGTCCCCCAGGCGACCCGCAAACGGCTGGGGATCTGGCAGCGGCCCTACTCCGACTGGTGCGTGGCACCTGGTGAGACGACCATCCGCATGCTGCTGCAACGCCTGGACGCCGACCAGTTGGACCGCGCGATCGGCGGTTCTTCAAGGTCCCGGCTCTGACCAGCAAGAATGCCCTCAACCAACAGATCACTAACACTGCCACGCATCCGCTGCTGTGGCGTGACGCGTCAGCCGTGTCGTCCTGCTGGCCCCTCTGAAGGCCGCTCAGCGTGTCTGATCGAGCATGGCGACGTCGGGAAGCTGGTCGAAGCCACTGGCGTCTGACGTGACGACAGTGCGCCCGGTGGCAGCCGCAGTCGCGGCGATGATCAAGTCATGGGCGCCGCGCGGCCTGCCCGTCCTACGCACGTGCGCCAAGAGCCGGGCATGGGCACGCGCGACCTCAAGGTCGTACTCCTCGATGGGGATAGTAGCCAGCACATCCCCAACGAACGCCTCGCGGGCCCGGCGGTGGGCCGCGGTCGCCAGCTCGACACCCACCAGCAACTCGGCCGCAGTGATCGCCGCGATCGCCACGTCGTCATCATCGTCGAGCAGCTGCTCCAGCCGCGTGCCGCCGCGCTCGGCGCGCACCAGTGCGGTCGTGTCGAGGATCAGGCGTCGGGCCAAGCGCGCTCCTGCTCGACCGTGAGTCGCCGCAGCGCGCGCAGCTCCTCAGCCCATTCCGCATCTGGGCGGTGGCGGCGCAGCAGTTCCTTGACAGCGCGGCCCGGTCCGGCCGCGGCCGGACCGATGGTCGCCACGCGGCGACCGCCTCGGGTCACAATGATCGTCTCGCCGTGCTCGGCCTGATCCAGCACAGCGGCGAAATTCCGCGCGGCCTCTGTTGCGGTGACGGTCTTCATGCGGATCAGATTATCAGACTGCGCCACACGGTAGCATCGCCAGGATACCGCCCCGATTCCCGTATCGCGCCGCAGACGCGATAGATTCGGTGCGAACTCCAAGCGCTGATCCAAAGAGGACGCCGGCCGTGGCAAACCGTGTCGATGCTGCCGAGACCCAGAGGGTTCCGGCAGCGGTGCGGTTGGTCTTCGACCAGATCACCGAGATCACACGCGTGTTCTGCATCCAGCACCTGGACGCCGAATACGCCCGGCTGTGCGACAAGCTGGCCGCAAAGCTCGCCCGCAAGCGCCCCTGCCCGCTGCTGCGCGGCGACCGGCGCATCTGGGCCGCCGGCATCGTCTATGCGATCGGCGGGGTCAACTTCCTCGCCGACCCAGACCAGCGGCCCCACCTGCGCACCGACCAGCTGGCCAGCCTGCTTGGCGTCAAGCAGACCACGATGGCCAACAAGGGCCGCCTGATCATGGACACGCCTGACATCGGCCTGCTGGATCCCGAGTACTGCCGCAGCGAGCTGCTGGACCGCAACCCGTTGGTGTGGATGCTGGAGGTCAACGGCCTCATCGTAGATGCACGCTGGCTGCCGGAAGCAGTGCAGGTCCAGGCATGGCAACGCGGGCTGATCCCGTACATGCCCGCTCGAGCCGGCGGCGACGATCCCACCGCGCCCGCGCCCTCAACGGTGAGGCCATGACCAGAGCGAGACGAGGTGGCGCTGCCCACGCCCGCGAGCCTGCTCAGCACCCCGGTCACCGTGGTCGCGCTCGACTACACCGACCCGACCCGAGGGCTTGTCGCGGTCTGTCGCTCGCCCGAGGGCACTGGCGAGGTCGCCTTCGCGGATGTGGCGTTCCCTGCCGACACCCTGGCCGCCTGGCTGCATGCCGCCTACCGCCGCCACCTTGGCCTCAAGCCATTCCCCGCCACTCTCAGAACCGGCTCGACCTGGCCGCACGACTGACCGCTGATAGTCCGCGAGGCCACAGGTCAGTCGTGGGTGGTCGTCGGTATCCTCGACCTCGACCTGACCCAAGTGACGCGCCAACAGCGCACCCATTGGCGCCTTGCTGGTGAGCTGTTGGCCGCGCGCCCATCACCGACAGCCTCCCTGTTGGTGCAGGTCAGAAGGCTGTTGGTGAGCTGTTGGTAGCCCAGGCACTCTCCTATTCAAACCCGCAAGAGCTGCGACTTCGCGTGACCAGGCTCGCCAAGGCTGCTGGTTGGGCGCTTTGAGACCTTCCGTGTCAACGGCAGCCCAAGTAGGCCACGCTGCTGTGCCGGGCGCCCGGTCGCCGATGATCGCGGGCCGAGCCGAGTGGTGCCCGGCTCGTCAAGCAGGCGGTCCGCGCGGTCGTTAGTTAGTGCAGCTGTGTCTGCCAGTCGGGGGGTATGCGGCCGGCTGGGCCGGGAGCTGGCTGGTCGAGCGGATGATGTTCCGGAGTGGCCAGCGCTGGCCCATCGTCATAGAACTCTTCGGTCTGGTAGTTCCAGAACCATGCCTCTCCTGGCTCGAAGCTGCGGATCACCGGGTGCCCGGTGGCCACCGCGTGCGCGCTGGCGTGCTGCGACGGTGAGCTGTCGCAGCAGCCGATATGTCCGCACTGGGCGCATCGGCGCAGGTGAAACCACCAGCCCCCGGTGGCCTGGCACTCGGCGCAGCCGGTCCCGCTAGGCGGCACGGCTGGGTCGACTCCTGGCAATGTGCTCATGCGGGCTCCCGTCCTCGCCGTCTCCGGCGCCTCACCGGCATGCTCGCAACCACCATCGGCTTGGTCATGAGCTGACCACAGGGTCCCCATGTTAGGCGTTCGACCCTGTGTGGGAGCGCCTGCTGGGCACGGCGGCTACTGTCGGCGGGTTTACGCGTTAGCCGGTGGTCACCTGATCCTGGTGATGAGGGTTCACCTGCCAGCGCCCCACGATGGCCTTATGGACCCAGCACCCGTCCTGTATTCGATCCGGATCCGCGGTCACGTCGGTGCCACGGCGCTGTGTGCGTTCCCAGCGCTTGGTGCCGCAGCGGCACGGCGCCGACACCGTGCTCACCGGCCTGCTGGATCGGTCGGCATTCTACGGCGTACTGGCTGAGGCCGAGGCGCTCGGGCTCGACCTCCTCGAGATCCGCCAGCTCACACCACAACGCAGATCACCAGGATCAGGTGATAGCCGCTCACCTTGATGGCCACTAACTTCAGGCGCACCCAGCCCGGCTACGAGAAGGTGCCGCTCCAATAACCAGTGCGCCAGTCCGGGACCCGCTCTCAGACCATCTCATCACTCCGAAGAACGCAGCGCTCCTGCTCATCGACTACCAGCCCGCGCAACTGGCCGGGGTCGGCTCCAACAAAGAACAAGGTCGTGAATCTCATGTCTGATGCCACCTCCGTCAACAGCACCCAGGACCGGCGCTGGCTGATCCTGGGCGTGATCGGCCTGGCGCAGCTAATGGTGGTCCTCGACCTGACGGTGATGAACATCGCGCTGCCGTCCGCGCAGCTCGCGCTGCACTTCGCCACCGCGGACCGGCAGTGGGTGGTCACCGCGTACGCGCTGGCGTTCGGCAGCCTGCTGCTGTTCGGCGGCCGGCTGGCCGACCTGCTGCCAGGGCGCGTTCGCGGCGCTGCTGGTGCCGTCGGCGCTGTCGCTGCTGACCACCACGTTCACCGAGCCGAAGGACCGCGGCAAGGCGTTCGGCATCTACGGGGCGATCGCCGCGGCCGGCGGCGCGGTGGGCCTGCTGATCGGCGGCGCGCTGACCGAATACCTGTCCTGGCGGTGGACGCTGTATGTGAACCTGATCTTCGCCGGGGTGGCGTTCATCGGCGGCGCGGTGCTGCTGCAGCGCCAGCCCTCCCGGGGTAGGCCCAGGCTCGATGTCCCGGGGGTGGTGCTGGTCTCCGGCGCGGTGTTCTGCCTGGTCTACGGCTTCTCCAACGCGGCCACGCACCATTGGGCCACGCCGTCCACCTACGGGTTCCTGGCCGCCGGCGTGGCGCTGGGCGTGGCGTTCGCGGCCCGGCAGGGCCGGGCCGCCCACCCACTGCTGCCACCCCGGGTGGTGCTCGACCGCAACCGCGGCGGCGCCTACCTGTCGATGCTCATCGGCACGGCCGGGCTGTTCGGGACCTTCTTGTTCCTGACCTATTACCTGCAGCAGACGCTGGGCTACTCGCCGCTCGTTACCGGCTTCGCGTTCCTACCGATGAGCGGCGGCCTCATTGTCACGGCCAATCTGTCCACGATCGCGCTCATGCCCAGATTCGGGCCCAAGCCGCTGGTCGCGTCCGGGATGCTGGCCGCAGCGGGCGGGACGGCGTGGCTAGCCCAGCTGGGCCCGCACACCGGCTATACGACGGGCGTGCTCGGCCCGCTCATCCTGGCCGGAGTCGGCCTGGGCATGGTGATCGCGCCGGCGATCAACACCGGCACCTTCGGCGTGCCCCCCCAAGACGCGGGAGTCGCAGCCGCGACTGTCACTGTGGGTCAGATGCTCGGCGGCTCGGTCGGCACGTCGCTGCTGAACACCATCTTCGCCAGCGCCGTCGCCTCATACACCACCGCGCACCCCGCCTTGGCCCGGCTCATCGGCCGCCAGGCCCTGACCGGGCTGGCGCTGGCACACGGCTACGACACCGCGTTCTGGTGGATCGCCGGCATCTTCTCCGCCGGCGCCGTCATCGCCGGTACCCTGCTCCGCCCCGGGCCACTGGTCCAACAGCGCACACCGTCCCCGGCAGACGACCGGGTGCTAACGGCACAGACCGACGCGAGCCCCACTCATCGGGGTAATCCGGCTCAGACCGACACGCAAATCACCGGACCCAGGTGACAGCCACTCACCTCGATGGCCACTAACTTCGGCCGCACCCAGTGTCGGAGTCGAAAGAAAGAACACTGTCATGGCCAAGTCAGCATCCATCTCTCAATCGCCGGGCTTACTCATCACGATGGCGGCGCTCGTACCGGCCGGGGGAAGGGAGCGGGCCCGGTGACTGAGGATTCCAGCCGCGATGCGTGGCTGCAGCAGGCGCGCTCCTACCTACGCAACGCCGACCCGGTGCTGGCCTGGCTCATCGACGACCGGCCGGCCCTGGCGAGCCCACCGCCCATGGGACTGGGCAGGCTGGGACAGTCGCGCGACGAGATCGACTCGGTGGATTGATCCGTGAGTACGCCCAGGTCGCATGAGGTGACCGAATATCTGCCACCCACAGGGTCGCGCATTGGGGCGCTGGTCATGGGAGCCTCACCTTCTAGCTAGCGAGACGGACGCGCCCGACGGTAGTGGCCGTCACGGTGAGCGGCTGTCACCTGATCCGGGTGATTTGCGGTCTGGGGTGAGCTTTTGGACCTCGAGCAGGTCCAGCCCGAGCGCCTCGATCTCAGCCAGCACGCCGTAGAATGCCGACCGGTCCAGCAGCCCGGTGAGCACGGTGTGCGCGCCGCGCCGCCGCGACACCAGCGCCGGGAACGCCGACAGCACGGTGGCGCCGAGGTGCCCGTTAATCCGGATCGTGTAAAGGGCGGGTGCTGGGTCCATGACGCCATGGTCGAATGCGGGCAGGTGAACCCACATCACCAGGATCAGGTGATCGCCGCGCTAGCGTGTGCGGCCGGCCGACAGCAGCCGCAGCTCCCGTGCGCGCTGCACCGCCGCGGAGCGGTCACGGACTTGGAGCTTGGCGTAGATGCTGCGGATGTGCGTGCTGACGGTGCTCAGCGAGACGGACAGCTCGCCGGCGATCTCGGGCCGGGACAGGTTCGTCGGGAGATAGCGCAGCACCCGCAGCTCGCCCGGGCTGAGCTCCTCTGGCGGCGGCGATGCGGACTGCTCGTTGGCCGCCAGGGATGCGCCGTGCACAACGTCGAGTATGTCGGCGAGCAGTGCGGCGTGCGCTGTCTCATGCCGAGGCAGCGCCTCCAGCAGCTCCCCTGAGCCTGTCATGACGAACGGCAGGACCAGCCGGTCAGGCTCGGCCAGGGCCAGCGCCCGTTCAGCCGCCTGGTTGGCCGCGCGCTGGTCACCGATCGCACGATAGGCGAGCCCGGCGAGCAGGTCCGCCTCTACGACCGTGACGTAACCGATGACCGGTGCCGTGCCGTCCAGAACGCTCTGCACGGCGCCCAAAGCCGCCGCCGGATTGCCTTCCGCGAGGCAGATCACCGCGCGGGCATTACGGATCTCACCGGAGCTAGCCCGCTCGTCGCTGAGCGTCGCGAGGGCGGTGTGGGCTTGGCCGAGCATCCCGAGGCGGGCTTGGGTAGTCAGCATCCAGCCGGTCACCTGGTTCGCCAGAGCGTGCGAGCCCGCCAACTGCGATTGCAGGCGTTCAGCCGCGCTGAGCTCCTGGAGCACCTCGTGGTGGCGGCCGCGGCCGGCGTGAAGCCTCCCGGTCGCTAGGTGTAGCAGCTGCCGAATGTCCGGCCCGCTGTCGGTTTGCAGGGCCCGTTCGGTGCGCCGCAGCCATCGCTCGCCTTCGTCAAACTCACCCGTCCAGACCAGGTTGCCGGCCAGCGTCACCAGCGCGGGCGCAATCACCGGCTCTGCGCCCCAGCCGTGCCGATCGGCAAGCGCGATCGCCTCTTGGCAGCGACGCCGGGTGGTGGCGAACGAGCGGATCCTCGACGCGAACCCGAGCTGCGCAAGGCAGGCGACTTCGAGGTAGGGCCGGCCGATCCTCCGGGCCAGGACGGCGCCCTCCTCGAGGTGGCGCTCAGCGTCTGGCAGTCCCAGGGACCACGCCTCCAGGGTCCCCAAGTTCATCAGCGCCACCGCGCGTAGGTCGCTGTCGAGCGCGATGTCCTCGTCGGACTGCCCGCTGACCGGGGAGGCCAGGAAGCTGGCCTGTTCGATGACCCCGGCCAGGTGGCCGCGCCGCCTTGCCAGCGACAATTGCAGCGACGCGATCGCCACCTGGAGGCGGCGCTGGCGATCTGGTGGCGCCGTCTCGATGTACGACTCGGCGACTGCCAGGTGGGCGGCCGCCTCGTCCAGGCGTCCGTGGAGCAGGCCATCCGCGGCGCGCACCAGGGCCAGCTCCGGGAGATCCGCGCCCTGCGGGAAGGCCCGCAACAGCGCATGGATCGTCTGCGCCTGTCCGTCGAGCGTCAGGCTGAACGAATGGTCGGCGAGCAGCCGAGCCGCGACGGCCCAGTCACCCGCCGCCTCGGTGTGCCAGATCGCGTCGACCACCTGGCCATGCTCGGCGAACCAGGCGGCGGCCCGCCGGTGCAGCCCTGGTACTTCTTCGGGCGGCGTGCGGCGCAGCTCCAGCCGCAGGAAATCCCCGAGCAGGTGGTGGTAGCGAAACCACGTGCGCTCGGGGTCCAGCGATACCACAAACGCATTGGCGTCCTCCAGCTCCAGCAGGATCCCCTCCGAGCCTGGGCGGCCGGTCAGCAGATCCGCCAGCTCACCGTTGACCCGATCGAGCAGCGATGTGCGCAGCAGCAGTTGTTGGACGTCCTCTGGCTGGCGTTCCAGCATCTCGGCGAGCAGGTACTCGGCGACCGTGCGGTCGCTGCCGGAGAACTCCGCCACGAAACGCTCCGGGTCGGGGTGCCCCGCCAGCGAGATCACCGCGAGCCGCAGGCCCGCGGCCCATCCCTCCGTTCGCTCGTGCAGCAGCGCTGCCCCGGCATCGGACAGCGCGATGCCCGAGGCGTCGAGAAGCTCGCGTGTTTCGCGCTCGGAAAAGCGCAGATCCGCCGCGCGGATCTCGGCCAGCTCGCCTGCCAGGCGTAGCTGATGGAGCCGCAGCGGGAGATCCCGACGCGTTGCGAGGATCGTGTGCACGTTGGGGGGAAGGTTTGCCAACAGGCGGGTGAGCAGGGCGAGCGCCTCCGGCGAGTTCAGCTCGTGCACATCATCGATCACCAACGTGATGCCGTCGCCAGCATCGGCGAGCTCCGACAGCACCCGGTCGACCATCGCCCGTCCGTTGAACTCGGGCGTCGCTGCTGGCGGTTCCGCGTCGCCGGTTGCGCCCGAGGCCTGACGGACCGCACCCAGCAGGGCAAGCCAGAACTGCTGGGCGTCGTGCTGGTCGCGTTGCACCTGCATGACGGCGAGCCGACGCGGATGACCCCGACGGTCTGCCCAGGCGCGCAACAGCGACGTCTTCCCGCTGCCAGCAGGAGCCGACAGGATCGTCACCTTCCTCGCCACCGCACGATCCAGCGCGGCGAGGAGATCGCCCCGGTCGATCAGCCGGGGAGCTGCCGGAGCCACCTTCAGATGCCCGCCTTGGTGGGATACGCCTGATGCCTGCCGCCGGCGACAGAGCCATCTCGGTATCAGGCCAGCGTACACACTGTCAACGGCGCGCGAATCACCAGGATCGGGTGATGACCTCTCACCTGGCTGGTGGCCAGGGTGGATCCATCGCAAGGCTAGGTAAGGAGAAGTCATGTGCGCACAGGTGGCGATCGTGGCCGGCGGGGGCGGTGAGCTTGGCCACGCGACGGCGATGGCCCTGGCCGCTGGCGGCCGCTGGGTGGTGGCGGTCGACCGGAACGAGCGGGGGCTGCGTGACCTCCCCGACGGTGTCCGCCGCGAGGTGGCCGACACCACCGACCCCGCGGTGGCGGCGAAGCTCATCGACCGGATCGCCGCCGAGGTTGGGCCTCCTGAGGTGCTGGTGAACACCATCGGTGCGTTCCGCCCCGGGGACGCGCTCAGCACGACCCCTGAGACGCTGCGGCTCGTGCTCGACGTCAACCTGGGACCGGCGCTGTGGCTGAGCCAGGCGGTAGCGCCGCACATGCAGCAGCGGGGTTCGGGGGCCATCGTGCACGTAGCCGCCCGCCCGGGGATTGAGGCAACTGGCGGCATGGCCGCCTACAGCGTGAGCAAGGCCGCCCTGGTCCACCTGACCCGCACCCTCGATATCGAGCTCCGCCCGCACGGGATCCGAGTGAACGCGGTCGCGCCACAATTGCTCGACACCCCCACAAACCGGGCTTTGTTCCCGGCCGAGGTGATGACCAAGGCGGTCGCGCCCGAGGCGATCGCCACCGTGATCGCCTTCCTGGTCAGCGACGCCGCCGCGCCGGTGAGCGGAGCAATCCTGCCGGCCTACGGCGGCTGATGGGCCGCGGCGCGAATCACCAGGATCGGGTGAGGACCGCTCACCTGCCTGATGGCCAGCCTCGTCGCAACGCTCGCACGACCACCAGGGCACGTGCCCGAGATACAAGGGGAGCTACCGTGACCTCACCAGACTCCGGCGCCAGCAGCGCCGCAGCCCTGCCGGACTACGCGCCGATTCCCCGGTCCGCGCTGGGCCCGGCCCTCAACGAGCAGGGCTACCACGTCGGCCGCGTGGAGCGGAACCTGTACTGGGTCACCGACGGCGTCTACCAGGCGGCGTTCCTGACCACCCCCGACGGCGTCGTGCTGTTCGACGCACCGCCCACCATCGGCCACAACCTGCAGCGGGCCGTGGACGAGATCGCCGCGGCCGAGGGCGCGCCCAACACGGTGACCCACCTCGTCTACTCACACCACCACGACGACCATACCGGCGCGGCCTCGCTGTTCGACGGGGACGTGGTCCGCATCGGGCACGAGGAAACCCGGCGGCTGCTGCTGCGGGACAACAACCCGGCCCGACCGGCGCCGGAGGTGACCTTTGCCGACCGCTACACCCTGGAGGTCGCGGGTGAGCGCGTCGAGCTGGCCTGGCACGGCCCCAACCACTCGCCGGACAACATCTACATCCACTTCCCCGACCACGACGCCCTGATGATGATCGACGTCGTCAACGCCGGGTGGGTGCCCATCTACAACCTCAACCTCAGCGAAGACGTGCCCGGCTACATCCAGGCCCCCGCCACCGCACTGCCCTACCCGTGGCAGCACTTCATCTGCGGGCACCTGGGCCGGCTCGCCACCCGCGAGGACGTCGCCGTGCACCAGGCCTACATCGCCGACATCGAAGCCAGCGCCCGGGAGGCGCTAACCACGGTCAACCCGGTGCCGTACTACATGCACTA
>WNGD01001904.1_pt1 | contig 22175 bp, 18 predicted proteins | sample 5400671 | NCBI WGS metagenome assembly WNGD01 (sample SAMN13153369, study PRJNA577476) | soil metagenome | isolation source: 40 cm soil or saprolite under grassland replicate 2 | place: USA:California | collected 2016-06-15 | reverse complement strand
ATGGTGCATCCCGCCGTGCTCGAGAACTGCAACGTCGATAGCGAGAAGTACACGGGCTACGCGTGGGGCATGGGCCCCGAGCGGATCGCGATGTTGCGGCACGGAATCCCCGACATCAGACTCTTCTTCGATTCTGACGTACGGTTCCTCGAACAGTTCATTGGGAGTCAGGAGCCTGGAGTTGGGATTCAGACTCCTGGATCCCGACTCCCGACTCCATGATAGTCTCCCGTCGCTGGCTCGAAGCCCTGCTCGGCCGCCCGCTCGAGGGCAACGACATCGCCGACCGGCTCGCCCGCCAGGTCGCCCCCGTCGATGGCGTCGTGCCGATCCATCAGGACCTGCGCGAGGTCGTGATCGCGCGGGTGCTCGAGGTGAAGCAGCACCCGAACGCCGATCGGCTGTCGCTCTGCCAGGTGGATGCGGGCAACGGTACGCCGCTCGAGGTGGTGTGCGGGGCCCCGAACGTGCAGGCCGGGAAGCTGTATCCGTTCGCCCCCGTCGGTGCGACCCTGCCGGGCGGACTCAAGCTCGAGCGCCGCAAGATTCGCGGCATCGAGTCCAATGGCATGCTCTGCTCGGCAAAGGAGCTCGGTCTTGGCGCTGATCAGGCCGGCATTCTGGAGCTCGACACGCAGGCTCCACCGGGAACGCCATTTCTGGAAGCCATTCCGATTGCCGACGAGCAAATCATCATTGACGTGTCGGCGAACCGGCCGGATTTGCTTTGTCACAAGGGCGTGGCTCGTGAACTGGCGGTCGCATACGGTGCGACCGTAAAACTCCCAGAAATCGTCGGCGGTCATGGCGGTCAGGGCGGTCAACACCGACCGCCGCGACCGTCCGACCGCCCGACCGCCGCAGGTGTCGATGGAGTCGAAGTCCGCCTCGAGGACCCCGAAGGCGCTCCCCGCTACATGATTGCGGTGATGCGCGGCGTCAAAGTCCAACCAAGCCCGGCGTGGCTCGCGGCGCGGTTACAGGCCATCGGCCAGCGCTCGATCAACAACATCGTCGACGCGACGAACTACATCCTGTTCGAGATCAACCAACCGCTCCACGCCTTCGATCTTGCCAAGCTGCGTGGGCCGGCCGTCGTCGTCAGGCGGGCAAAACCGGGCGAACCGATCGTCACGCTGGACGGGGTCGCGCGCAAACTCACGCCGGAGATGACGGCGATTTGCGACGCCGAACGGCCGCAGATCGTCGCCGGCGTCATGGGAAGTGCGGAATCAGAGGTATCTGCGGCCACCACCGACATCGTTCTCGAAGCCGCCTATTTCCAACCGACGCGCATTCGGCGCACGCGTCGGGCCCTCGGTGTTTCAAGTGAATCGAGCTATCGGTTCGAGCGCGGTATCGACATCCTCGCTATGCCCGACGCACTGGCGCGCGCGATCGACCTGATCCGCGCCGTGGCGGGGGGCGAGCTGCGCGGACCGCCAATCGATCTCTGGCCAGAGCCCCAGAAGCCGCACTCGGTGTTCCTGCGCGAGGCGCGCGTAAGCCACCTGCTCGGCGTCCCTGTTGCGCGGAAGGAAATCGAGCGCCTCCTGTCGGCGGTCGGTTTCGTCGCCGCGCCGAAGGACGACCGGATGGCCGTCCAAGTTCCCGGCTGGCGACCCGACGTGACCCGTGAAGTCGATCTGATCGAAGAGGTCGCCCGGCTGCGCGGTTACGACACGTTCCCGGACGAGCTGCGGCCTTACCGCCCCGGCACTGTACCCGACGCGCCGGCTGAGCTGACCCTGCGCCGTGTCCGCGAGGCGTTGATGCGGAGCGGCGACGGGTTGCTCGAGGCTCGCACTCTCCCGCTGGGACCGTCGGACGGGCCAGAGGCCGTGGCCATCCAGAACCCTCTCTCGGCGGAAGAAGCTCATCTTCGGAGCCGGCTACTCCCCGGCTTGGTGCGGCGGGTCGAGTACAACTGGGCGCAGGGGCAGCGGGATATCCGGCTATTCGAAGTCGGGACGGTATTCCGGGCGGGAAACGGGAAACGGGGAACGGGAACCGTGCCGCACGAGGAGCTTCATGTCGCAATCGTGCTGACTGGGGCTCGCCATCCGGCCCATTGGACCGATGGTGCTGAAGCTGCGAAACTACCTGATATGGACATATGGGACCTAAAGCACCACTTTGAGTTAGCTGCCCTCGTCGCGGCACCCCTAAGCGACGTGCAACCGGCCGCCAATGGGTCCGGTTGGGTGGCCGTGATGCAAAGCGGCGAGGAGCCGGTCGGTCACGCCCTGCCGCTCGATGCCGATGCGCCACGCTGGGCAGGTCCGTTGTTCGGACTGGAGGTCAGGATCGCAGTCGAGTCGCCGCGCGTGGCGCGGTATCAGCCGTTGCCCGTGCAGCCGTCGGTCGTTCGCGATATCTCGTTGGTGGTTCCAAGCGGCGTCACGGCGGCAGCAATCGAGTCCGTGCTGCGTCGCGAGGGCGGGAAGCTGCTCGAGCGACTGGACGTGCTGGATGAGTACCGTGGGAAGGGGTTGCCGGACCGCACGCGCGGTGTGACGTGGCGGTGCACGTTCCGCGATCTGGCGAAGACGCTCACGGAGGGGGAGATCGATGCGCCGCTCAGCCGGATGCTGAAGGCGCTGGAGGAGCAATTTGACGTACGGCGGCGACAGGCCAACAGCTGACGTTCGTGAGGCCATCGATCAGCTCGAGGCGATGCTCCGGGACGTAGCGGAGGAGCTGGCGGGCTGGCGTTCGCGCGCGCAGAAGGCCGAAGCGGAGCTGAAGACGCGCGGCAGCCCGGTCAAAAACACCGAGTTGGAGTCCGAGAACAAGGCGCTGCGGCAGCGCGTGGAAGGCGCCCGCACTCGCGTCCACGATCTCATGCAACGACTTACGTTTTTGGAAGAGCAAGCGCGTGATAACGGCGGCCACAAGTGACGGTGAAGAAACATGCCGTCCGGGTGATGATCGGCGGGGAAGAGTACACTGTCCGCTCCGATCTTTCGCCCGAGTATACGCGCGAAGTCGCCGCCTTCGTGGATCAAGCGTTGAAGAAAGTCCTCAGTCAGGGACCGTTGGTAGAGACGCACAAGGCCGCAATTCTGGCGGCGCTCGATATTACGAACGAGTTGTTTCAGGTGAAGCAGACGGAGCGGGAACTGGCGGCGCGGCTGGCAGCCGTCGCCGACGATCTCGCGAAGATGCTACCGCCGGCTAAGCGGAAGGCGCTGACCGCCGGCTGACAATTGTCCTCACCCCCTGACCAGCTTTTGTTTTTAAGCAACAAAAGCTAGGAACGGGGGAGAGGTGGAGATAGATCCATGGCAGAGCTGTCCGGTACCATTGCGGCCGTGCTCAGCGGCGTGCTCGTCGCGGCGCTGACGTTCTATGTGTGGGGACGGCGCATCGAGCGCCGCTCGACGGAATCGAGCCAGCGGATGGTGCTGGCGGCCAAAGAAGAGCTCATGTCGGTCCGCGAAAACCTCCACAAGTCCCTGGACCAAAAGGTGGCGGGGGTGGACCGCCGCGAGGCGGAGCTGCGCAAGCTCGAGCAGGAGCTGCAGGAGCGCACTCGTACCCTCGACAAGCGCGACCACCAGGTCAGCGAGCAGCTCCAAGAGCGCGAGCACGAGATCAGCACGCGCCTCGAACAGATCGCCGGGCTGACAGCGCAAGAGGCCAAGCACGAGCTGATCGCGCATCTTGCGAACGAAGCGCGCGACGAAGCGGCGGCCATCGTGCGCAACATCACGGAGCAGGCGCGGAAGAACGCCGACCGCGAGGCGAAGAAGATCGTGGCGCTGGCGATCCAGCGCATCGCGGCCGATCAGACGGCCGAGTCAAGCGTGTCGGCGGTCGTGCTCCCGTCGGATGAGATGAAGGGCCGGATCATCGGGCGCGAGGGCCGCAACATTCGGGCGTTCGAAGCGGCCACCGGCGTCGACGTCATCATCGACGACACCCCGGACACCGTCGTGGTGTCGTGCTTCGAGCCCGTGCGCCGCGAAGTGGGGCGGCTCGCGCTCGAGCGCCTCATTGCGGATGGCCGCATCCATCCGGGACGGATCGAGGAGATCGTCAAGAAGGCCAAAAGCGACGTGGACGCCAGCATCGTCGAGGCCGGCGAGCAGGCGGTCTACGACACCGGCGTTCGCGGCATGCATGCCGAGCTCGTGAGGCTCGTCGGCCGGATGAAGTACCGGACGTCGTACGGGCAGAATATCCTGGAACATTCGAAGGAGGTGGCCTTCCTCGCCGGCATGATGGCCGCCGAGCTGAAGCTCGACGTCCATCTGGCCAAGCGCGGCGCGCTGCTGCACGACGTCGGCAAAGTCCTCACGCACGAGCACGACGGCACCCACGTGCAGCTCGGCGTCGAGATGGCGACGAAGTACGGCGAGCATCCGGTGGTGATCAACTGCATCGCGGCGCATCACGACGACGTGCCCCACGAATCGCCGGTCAGCGTCATCGTGCAGGCCGCCGATGCGATTTCGGGCTCCCGGCCCGGCGCGCGGCGCGAGGCGTTCGAGACCTACGTCAAACGCCTGACCGATCTCGAGAAGCTCGCGTCCGAGTTCAAGGGCGTGGATAAGGTCTTCGCGATTCAGGCAGGCCGGGAAGTGCGTGTCGTGGTGACGCCCGAAGCGGTGGACGACAACGCGGCGGCAGTTCTCACCGAGGAGATCGCGCGCAAGATCGAGCGCGAGCTGCAGTACCCGGGGCAGATCAAGGTGGTCGTCATTCGCGAAACACGGACGGTCGGCGTTGCACGCTAATCCCAAGGCGGTGGAGGAGACCGGTGCCAAACTGATCGACGGCAACGCGATCGGTGCGGCGATGCGCGCCGAGTTGGCCGGCGAGATCACCGCGTTGCAGCAGCGGGGCGTGACACCGGGGCTCGCGGTCGTGCTCGTGGGCGATAATCCCGCATCCCAGGTCTACGTCCGTATGAAAGGAAAGGCCTGCGAAGAGGCGGGTCTCTACCACGAAACTATCAAGCTTCCCAAGGACACGACCGAAGCGGACCTCATGAGCCTGCTCGAGCGGCTCAACGTCAATCACAAGATCCACGGGATTCTCGTGCAGCTCCCGCTCCCGAAGCAGATCGATACCCACCGCGCGCTCCATCGCATCGATCCGCGCAAGGACGTCGACGGCTTTCATCCGGAGAACGTCGGCAAAGTGGCCGTCGGCGACCCGACCGGATTCCGGCCGGCGACGCCGTACGGGGTGCAGCAGTTGCTGATCCGGACCGGGGTCGAGACCAAGGGCGCGCATGCCGTCGTCGTCGGCCGGTCCAACGTCGTCGGCCGGCCGATGGCGGCGTTGCTGCTGCAGGACGGCCCCGGCGGCAACGCCACGGTCACGGTGTGCCACTCGCGCACGCGCGGCATCGATCAATACACCCGGCAGGCTGACATCCTCATTGTGGCGATCGGCAAGCCGGAGTTCGTGACTGGCGACATGGTGAAGCCGGGTGCGGTCGTCATCGATGTCGGCGTCAACCGCGTGGACGATCCGACGAAGAAACAGGGCTATCGCCTGGTCGGCGATGTACGGTTTCAGGAGGCCAAGCACGTCGCGTCCGCGATCACGCCGGTTCCCGGCGGCGTCGGTCCCATGACCATCACGATGCTGCTCTACAACACCGTGCAGGCGGCCCGCCAATGGGTGCGCCCCTAAGCCCGGGGCATGGCCCCGGGCTTGATCTGTTCGCCGCCGCGTCGGCCGAAGGGGCCTGGACGGTCGGGGAAGTCACGCGGCGCGCACGCGCCGTGATCGAGGCCGGGTTGCCGCCACTCTGGGTGCGCGGGGAGATCGCGGATTTCACGGCGGCGCGCAGTGGTCACTGGTATTTCACACTCCGCGACAAAGCAGCGCAGCTGCGTTGCGCCATGTTCGCGAAACAGAACTTCAGGCTGGCGCCGCCGGTGGATGGTGTGCAGGTCTTCGTGTTCGCGCGGCCGTCCATGTACGAGGCCAAGGGAGAGTTCCAGCTCATTGTCTCAGAGCTGCTCACCACCGATCAGGGCGGCCTGTGGAAGCTGGCGTTCGAAAAGGCGAAAGCGGCGCTGACCAAGGACGGTCTGCTCGACCCTACCCGCAAACGGCGCCTGCCCGCCTTCCCGCGCCGCATCGCCGTCGTCACGAGCCCCGACGGCGCCGCGCTGCGCGACATCCAGGCCGTCGTGGGCCGTCGCTGGCCTGTCGCCGAGCTGATCGTGGTTCCGGCACAAGTGCAGGGAGCCAAGGCGGAGGCATCGGTGTGCTCGGCGCTCAACCGTATTCGGCGGTTGCCCGTCGACGTCCTGGTTGTCGCGCGCGGTGGTGGGTCCGTCGAGGACCTGTGGGCGTTCAATTCGGAGCGCGTCGCGCGCGCCGTTGCCGCCATGCCGATGCCCGTGATCTCGGCGATCGGTCACGAAACCGACGTCACGCTCTGTGACCTCGTTGCGGATCTACGCGCTCCCACACCGTCCGCCGCCGCCGAGGCGGCAACGCCCGATCGCGTCGAGGTGATGGCGCAGTGCGGCGTGCTCGGGCAGCGGCTCGCGCGCGCGCTACGGATCGCCTCGCGCCATGTCGTGGAGCGTCTGGCTCGAACGGCAGACCGGCTTAGTCGCTCTATGGATCACCGCCTCGAGGTTTCCGGCGCACGGCTCACAACGTACGGCGCACGCCTCGATGCGTTGAGCCCCTTGAAGGTTCTGGCTCGCGGCTACGCGGTTGCCAGGGACTCGGGCGGCCAGGTCCTGAAGCGTGTGGCTCAGCTTCCCAGCGGCAAGGCATTCCGGCTCCGGGTGACGGACGGAGAGGTGAATGGCCGAGTTCAGTAAGCAGCTCGAGCGCTTGGAAGCGATCGTGCGTCGGTTGGAATCGGAAGATCTCGATCTCGACGAAGCCCTGAAGCTGTTCGAGGAAGGCGTGGAGCGGTTGCGGGTGGCACGCGAGCAGCTCCAACAGGCGGAACTCAAGGTCAAAAAAGTGCTCGAGATTGAAAGCCCTTCGTAGCTATCTCGCCGACGTCCGGGAACGAGTCGACAGCGTGTTGGAGACGGCGAGCGGCGTCGACGAGGTCATGCGCTATAGCCTGCTCGGCGAAGGCAAACGCCTGCGGCCGACCCTGGTGTTCGCGGCGCACGAAGCCCTCAACGGCCGCTCACCCGGCGGCGTCGCCGAGCTTGCCGCGGCCGTCGAAGTCGTTCACGCGTACTCGCTCGTGCACGACGACCTCCCGTGCATGGACAACGACGACCTGCGTCGCGGCCGCCCGACCGCCCATCGTGCCTTCGATGTCCCCCGCGCGACCCGCGCCGGCTACGAGATGGTCGCCCTGGCCGCCCGCATCCTTGCGCGTGGGCTCGCCGCGCTGGATCTGCCGCCGGCGCGCCGGCGCGAGATCGCGCTCGAGTTGTTTCGCGCGGCCGGTGCCGGCGGCATGATCGGCGGTCAAGCACTCGATCTCGAGGCCGAGGCGAAGGCGCTGCCGATCGATGCGCTCGAGGAGGTGCATCGGCGCAAGACCGGTGCACTGATTGCCGCGTCGTGCGTCATCGGCGGGCTCTCCGCGGACGGCACGGCCAGCCGGGTGGAGGCACTCCGAGCCTACGGCGACGCGATCGGACTCGCGTTTCAGATCGCCGATGACGTGCTCGACGCGACCGCGACCTCGGATCAGCTCGGCAAGACGGCCGGCAAAGACGCCGCGCACGCCAAGGCCACCTTCGTCACGCTGCTCGGTGTCGGGGCGGCCCGCGTGGAGGCGGAGCGGCTGGCGGCGAAGGCGGTAGACCACTTGCGGGATGCCGGGTTAGTTTCCCCCATGCTGGTCGAGCTCGCCCACTACATTGTGACGAGGCCCAATTGATTCTCGAACGGATGAAGGGTCCCGCAGACGTCCAGGCGCTCCCGCCGGAACAGCTGCAGCAGCTGGCCGACGAGGTGCGCCAGCGGCTCATCGACGTCGTCTCCCAGACGGGTGGCCACATCGGTGCCGGACTCGGCGTCGTCGAGCTGACAGTGGCGCTCTGCGCCGGGTTCGAGTCGCCGCGCGACAAGATCGTCTGGGACGTGGGGCATCAGGGCTATCCCTGGAAGATTCTGACCGGCCGTAACGACCGGCTGCACACGCTGCGCCAGCAGGGTGGCCTCTCCGGCTTTCTGCGTAGATCTGAGAGTGAGCATGACCAGTTCGGGGCCGGCCATGCGGGAACCGGGTTATCGGCGGCGTTCGGCATGGCGACCGCGCGCGACCTGAAGGGCGAGAAATTCGAAGTCGTGGCGGTCGTGGGCGACGGCGCGATGACGTGTGGTCTCCCCTACGAGGCTCTCAACAACGCCGGCGACTCCGGGCGCGACATCATCGTCGTGCTGAACGACAACGGCATGTCCATCGCCCCAAACGTAGGCGCCATCAGCAAGTACTTCGGCTCCATCATCGCCAGCCCGATCGGCGTGCGGATGCGCGAGCGCGTCAAGCATGTCATCGAGCGCGCCTCGCACGTGATCGGCGGCAAGAAGCTCGTGGACTTCGCGAAGAACGTCGAGGAGAGCATCAAGAATCTCTGGTCGCCCGGGATGTTGTTCGAGGAGTTGGGCTTTCGCTACTTCGGGCCCATCGACGGCCACAACATCGCGCAAATGCTGCACACCTTCGAGATCGTGAAAACGTTGAAAGGGCCGCGGGTCGTGCACGTCATCACGGAGAAGGGGAAAGGCTTCCCACTCCCCGAGCCCGATCTCGAGAAGTATCACGCCCGCGCGCCGTACGATCCCGTCACCGGTAAGCTCAAGCCGGTGAACCCCGGGCCCCCGCAGTGGACCAAGGTCTTTGGGGAAGCGCTGACCCAGCTCGCCGCGGAGAATCCCAACTTCGTGGCGATTACCGCCGCGATGCCGTCGGGGACGGGGACGAACATCTTCCAGAAAAAGTGGCCGGAGCGCTTCTTCGACGTCGGTATCGCCGAGGCGCATGCGACGACGTTCGCGGCCGGCTTGGCGACACAGGGCGTCCGCCCGGTTGTCGCGATTTATTCGACGTTCCTCCAGCGCGCCTACGACAGCATCATCCACGACGTCGCGATTCAAAAACTCCCGGTGATTTTCTGCCTCGACCGCGCCGGGATGGTGGGCGAGGACGGCCAGACGCACATGGGCCTCTATGACATCGCGTACATGCTGGCGGTGCCGCACATGACTGTGACCGCGCCGAAGGATGGCGCTGAGCTGATCGGGCTGCTGCGCTGCGCGCTGGCGCACACCGACGGTCCGTTTTCATTGCGGTATCCGCGCGACAAAGCACCGGCGGAAGCGCCACCGGCCGCCGAAGTGCCACCGATTCCGTACGGCACGTGGGACCTCCTCAGACGAGGGAAGGACTGCGCGATCCTCGCCGTCGGAGTCATGTGCAAGCCCGCCATGGAGGCTGCCGAGCTGCTCGCCGCGGACGGCCTCGACGTGTCGGTCGTGAACGCGCGCTTCCTCAAGCCGATGGACCGCGAGATGCTCGAGGACTTGTCGCAGAGTCACAAACTGCTCGTCACGGTCGAAGACGGCACCGTCGTAAACGGCTTCGGCGCGGCGCTCGCGGCAGTGGTACAGACGACTGCACCCGATGCCCGCGTTGTCGCGTTGGGAGTCCCGGACCGCACCTACGAACATGCCCCCCGTGCCGAGCAGCTCGCCGACGTGGGTCTGACCGGGGTGGGCATCGCGTCGCGCATCCGCGCCCTCGCCGCCGAAGAGGCGCTCACCCCGCGATGAACGTCGGGGTCGTCGGGAACCCCAACTACCCGGACCTCGGCGCTTTTCTCGCGACGCTGCAACAGAAAGCCTCGAGCGTTGGGATCAAGCTGTACACCGAGGAGCGCATCCAGACGCTGTGGCCCGCGCCCGCCAGCGACGGCGCGCCGCCACCCCTCAGCGACGCGCCTCCCGGCGATCTGGACTGCCTCATCACGTTGGGGGGCGACGGCACCCTGCTCCGCGGCGCGCGTCTGTTGAATGGCGCCGATACGCCGATCCTCGGATTGAACCTGGGACGCGTCGGATTCCTGACGACCGCGGCACCGGACACGCTCGATTGGGTGCTCGATTCGATCGCGCGCGGGGCCTACACCACCGAGCCGCGGCTCGCGCTCCAATCCGCCATCACGGGCAAGGGCGCCAAGAGCGGCAGAGTCGAACCGCTCGTCCTGAACGACGTCGTCGTGCACAAGGGCGGCGTGGCCCGTGTCCTGCGGCTCAAGGTCTCGGTCGATGGCGACGAGGTAGCGCAGTACTCGGCGGACGGTATCATCGTCAGCACGCCGACCGGGTCGACCGCGTATTCGATGTCGGCCGGCGGGCCGATCGTCGTGCCCACCGTCGATGCCATCGTCGTGACCGCCATCTGCCCGCACACGCTGGCGGTGCGACCCCTCGTCCTGCCGGCCACGGCGGTCGTCACGATCCAACCGATCCCGCCGTGGACGGACGAGGTGCTGGTCTCGTTCGACGGCCAGGTCGGCCAGCCGATGCAGCCTGGCGAGCGCTTGGAGGTGCGGCGGGCGGCCCGGCCGATTCATCTCATCCGCCTTGGCCCCGAGGGCTTCTTCAAGCGGCTGCGTAAGAAGCTGCATTGGGGAGACCTGAGTGATCGAACTCGGAAATGAGGGTTCCCCCTCTCCGGAACGGAGAGGGGGTCAGGGGGTGAGGACGTGCTGACCGAATTGCGCGTCCGCGATCTTGCCGTCATTGCCGACGTCACGCTGCCGTTCCAGCCCGGCCTCAACGTTCTGACCGGCGAAACCGGGGCCGGCAAATCGATGGTCGTCGACGCCCTCGCGCTGCTGCTCGGCGAGCGCGCCTCTGCCGACATCGTCCGACCCGGCGCGGAGAAGACGATCGTCGAGGGCGCCTTCGAATTCGGGACGGCAGCGCATCGGCACCTGCTGTCCCCGTTCGCCGCACTTGGGGTCGAGCTCGAAGAGGGACGTCTGGTCCTGAAGCGCGAAGTGCTGCGTGAAGGCAAGTCCCGTGCGTGGGTCAACGGCTCGCCGGTAACGATCGGTGTGCTCAGCGAGATCGGCAGCCTGCTCGTGGACCTGCATGGCCAGCACGAGACACAGTCGCTGCTCCGTCCCGAGGCGCAGCGCGACATGCTGGACGCCTACGCGGATGCCGATGTCGAACGCGTCGCCGTCCGGGACGCGCACGCGCGGCTCAAAGAACTCGAGCAACGCGAAGCGGAGCTCACGAATCGCCAGGCGGACGTGAGCAAGAAGGCGGACTACCTGCGTCACGTCCTCCAGGAGATCGAGCGTGCCAAGCCGAAGCTCGGTGAGGATGAGGCACTCGAAGTGGAGGCCAAACGGTTGGCGCACGCCGAGGAGCTCGGCCGGCTCGCGCGCGAGCTCGAGGAAGCGGTCGACGCCGCCGGGCTCACCAAGGCGCAGAAGATCCTGGCGAGTCTCCTGCGCGTCGACCCATCGGTTGGCACGTGGCAGCAGCTGCTCGACGCGACGTTCGCCAGCGCCGCCGAGCTGGCCCAGGCGGCGCGCACGTACGCGAGCGACATCGAGGCCGATCCCGAGCGTCTGAGCGCCGTCGAGCAGCGGCGCGATCTGTTGTACCGGTTGCAGCAGAAGCACGGGCCGACCATTGCGGACCTGTTGGCTGCGCGTGATACGGCCGCGCGCGAACTGGAACTCCTGGACACCGCGGATCTCGACCTGCGCACCATCGCGGCCGATCGCGAGAAAGCAGGCGAGGAGTTCAAGCGTGCCACTGAAGCCCTCACGGCGAAACGCACGGCTGGCGCCAAGAAGCTCTCAAGAGCCGTGAACAAGCTGCTGCCGTCGCTCGGCATGGAGGGAGGGAGGTTTTCCGCGGAGTTGTTACGACGCACGACGCCCGACGCGCGAGGAGCTGAGGAGATCGTCTTCCAGGTAAAGCTCAACGAGGGCATGGATTCGCGCCCATTGGCGCGGGTTGCGTCCGGCGGTGAGCTCTCGCGCCTGATGCTCGGCTTAAAGGTTGTCCTGGCGGCGCACGACGCGGTGCCGACGCTCGTGTTCGACGAAGTCGATCAGGGCATCGGCGGCGAGGTTGGCGGCCGAGTCGGAGAAGCGCTGGTCGATGTGTCGCGCGAGGGCCGGCAGGCGCTCGTCATCACGCACCTGCCGCAGATCGCCGTGTATGCCGACCAGCATCTAGTCGTGGCAAAAGGAAAGAAAGGTGGCCTCGCGACGAGTGACGTGGAGGTCGTGGAAGGTGAGTCGAGGGTAAAGGAGATTGCGCGGATGCTGGGGGACGCCGATATGGCGACCGCGCGTCGCCACGCCGTCGAGCTGCTCAGAACGGCCAGCGCGACGTCCGCATCACAATCCGAAACACCGTCGCCACAGGTACGAGCCCACCCGCCGCGCTGACGGTCTGCTCGAACGACAAGCTGCCTTCGACATCTGATCCGAGATAGGTCATCGCGATGCCCAATCGCGTCCGGCGCACCCCCGTGCCGGCGTCCAACACGCTCGCGCTGACCGTTGCGCCGAGTCGCATCGCGATGTCGATCGAGTCCTGTGCCGAGCGATAGCGGTAGTGATCGCGCTGCTGGGTCCAATAACCCGCCGTGACGCCGACGCCGAAATGTTTGGCGAGGCGGAGCATCGGGGCGACGTCGACGGCCGCGTAGTCGCCCGGATCCCAGGCCAGCGTTGCGACCGACGCGTGCGGCAGCAGCAGGGTGGACTGTGGTCCGACGCGCCTGGCTCGCGTGCCGGGCTGCTGGCGACCGAGTCGCACCATCCCGTTCAGCCAAAGTCGATCGAATAGGGTCAGCTCCTGGGCCACCTGGATCTCGATGTCGGTTTGGTGGTCGCCCGTGGAGATGTCGAAGAGGTTGTTGGGTGAGTCCTCGTGCCCGGTCGGCAACCGCACCAGCACCGCACCGCTCAGTGCGTAGCCGTGCGTTTCGAGCAGCCGGTATTTCGCCAGCACCTCGATGTCGCCCGCGAAGTAGCGCAGCCGCCGGTTCGTATTGACGATCGGATCGAATGCGTACGTCGTGTCCTGCAACAAGGAGTCGAGCGCCTGGGCGGCACTGTCAGACGCTTGCTGACCCGCACTGTCGAGCGGGAACGTCGCGTGGGTGTTCCCCCGCACGAGGGGCACGTAGACGCCCACGGCAAGACGATTGGTCACGCCGAAGTCGATGGCGAGCGGGGTGACACGCCGCTCCTCGCGCACAAGAACCCTGGCGGGCAGCGAAGCGCCGACGTGTCGTTCGCGGCCGCTGTCGGTGAATTCGCGCTCCCAAGTCGTGATGAGGGGTTCGAACGTGACACGGAGTGTCCCAGCACGCGGCGTATCCGTGCGCGGGACCGCTTGGGCCCGAGCTGCACCAGGCATCAGCAGCAGGCCGCCAAGCACTAGAAATCGGCGGGTGCCTTCAGAGAAGAACGGCGGCAATGGAACTGCATACCCCATTGCCGCCGTTTGCCGCCCTCCGCCGCCCTTCGCCGCCGCTTCTATCGCCGCCCTTTGGCGTTCAGGGAATCGCGGGAATCGCGGTGCCGTATTTCGAATTGATCAGGATTCGCAGCGTGTCGGCCAGGAGGCGGTGGCTGCTGGAACTCGGGTGCACGCCATCCAGGGAGAACGCGCGGCCGAAAGGCCGCCGTACCGCAACCGTGTCCCCTGCATTCCCCTGGGGGAAATACGGGAACTGCCGGACCTGGGCGGTGTCGGTCGAGAGCGCCGCGAACTTGACGTTGGGATCGAGGTATGCCCAGCCCCGCGCTGTCGCTTGCGAAGATACGTACGTGTTGTACGCGATCACTGCACCAACCAACTTGATCAACTCTTTTGGCACGATGACCGCGGCGACGGTATCGGCGCAATCGAGATTCTTTGACGCCCCAGCCTGTGCCGCGCCGAGGAGTCCAGCGCCGTAGAGGAACGGCACCAAGACCGAGTCCCCCCGCGCTCCTGGGATGAGTGTGGCGATCGGGGCGCAGTTGTTGCTCACCGTAAACGTGGGTGGGAATGCAGCGCCCGGGACCAGGCCGTTCTTGATCGCCCAGTACGTGGCGCCGCGACTGAAGTACGGGAGCCCGGTGACGTTGCCAACGCCAATCAGCACCACTCCCTGCGGGCCGGCGGCCTCGATGGTATCGAGCAGCGCGCCGTAGCGCGCTTGGAAATTGGCGACCGATGTGATCTTCGTGCTGTCGCCCCCGTTCGTAGAGTTTGTCGCGGCTCCCAGCACATCGTTATTCCCGATCCACACCGATACGAACGTGGGCTGCGCGCGCCGCACCATCTGCACCTGCGTGAGGCCGCCGAGGATGAACTGCGTCAGAGTGTTCGCGTTCGATGCCGTGTCGAGATTGTTGTACAGATCGAGAACCTCGGCGCCGGGCACGGCGGTGTTGCTAATGTATGGCGGCGGCTCCGACGGGATCCGACGCAGGTAGCACGACGTCGCGGTGCTGGGCGGGAATCCTGTCGGCGTCAGGCGGGCTTGTGTAAAGATGTTCGTGAACGGCGGCGGGCAACCTGGGTTCGTCAGCGACGGCACAAAGAACGGCGAGCGCATCGCATGCGCGAGCAGCACGGCGTACGATCGTTGCTGCGTGCTGTCGTTGATCCCGCCCGACTGCCAGCCTGCCGTGATCGAGTTGCCCATCGAGACGTAGCGATCGAACAACAGATCGACCGGGATGTTCGCGAACGGCCGGTTCAGCTTGTCGTTGTTGCACGCGGCGGCAGCCAGTACGAGTCCGAGGACTGCGGCCGAGAATCGCTGGGTCCGAATCATGAGTCGCGGGTCCTCAGAAGGAGACGGAGACCCCGGCCCCGAACAAGTGGGCCGAGAACTCGTAGAGACCGGTATTGCCCGCGGCGAGGTTCACCGTGCCGCGGCGGTCACTCTGTTTGATGAATTGGTACGCGAGGTCGGCGTGCCAGCGCGGCGTCAGCGCGATGCCGGCGCCGATCGTGAACTCGTTGCGCGCGCCCTCGGGCAAGAGCGGCGTCACGAATTGCGCCGGGGATGCGCCGGTGTGATAGAGATATCCGCCGCGCAGCTGCACTTTCGAGTTGTACTGGTATTCGGTGCCGAATCGGAAGCCGTGCGTGTCCTTGTTGGCGGGGTGCAGATCGAGATCGGGGGTGGCCGCGTTCGCAAAATTGATCGGCACGTCGTTGAACCAACCCCACACGACGTAGTGGTAGTCTGCCATAAACGTCCATTCGTTGTTCGCTTTATACGCGAAGCCGATCGATCCCTGCGGCGGCATGACGATCGACGTCGCGACGGTGCCATTCGCCAAGGGCGCGCCGCTCACGAACTGGGAATTGAGCAGGTTGTCGACCTGGAAGCCGGCGGGGATGGGACCGATCGCGACGGGGAGTTGCAGCCCCGTCGGGATCTGCGTGAACGTCGCGTCGCCGTCGTAATCGATCGTCTGCTTCGTGAGCCAGTGCCCGCCGATGCTCAGCTTGTCCGTAACCTGCCAGATCCCGCCGAAGTTGACCGCAAATCCCGACCCCGTCGCGTCGAGAGCGGCATCGGCGAAGTCAGTTCCGGTCGCCACGCCCAACATCGCGAACGTCGTCCCGACGGGCAGACCCGCCGGGATGCGGAGTGCGTCGGGAACCAGCTGCGTCGACAGATCTGCCCGCTGCCGCAGCTTCAACGTGCTCTTGATGTAGGCGACGCCGACGCCGACCTTGAGGCGCGGCAGGATCTGATAGCCGATCGTCGGCTGGATGTAGATCGACTGCACCTTCGTGTTATAGCCGAGGAACCGTCCCGAGAAGTTGTTGGCATCCCACTTTGTTTCGAGTCCGTACGGTACGTACAACCCAATGCCCGCCGTCAACTTGGGGCTGAAGGCGTGTGTGACGTAGACGTTGGGAACGGGGATCGCGCGGTTCTTGAGGTCGCTGCGCGAGGCAAGGAAGTCGTCGGTGAAGCTGCCTTGCGCGCCGATCAGGGTGACGCCGGCGCTGACGTGGGTTCCCGACAGCCCGGCCAGTCCCGCAGGACTAAAGAAGATTGCGGACCCGTCGGCACACGGCAGCGCCGCGCTGACGCCGGCCCGCCCCATGGCGCAGGTGTTATGCTCGTAAACACCGAATCCCTGCCCAGCGAGCGCAGGGGAGGCGGCGACAAGCGCAGACGCGCCGGCGAGCAGCATGAACGCAAATCGCCGCATAGGTGTTCTCCGCAAGCAATTAGGTGAGATGGTGAATATGGCCGCGATACGGTAGCATTGGCCTAGAATCTTGTCAACGCAATGCCACGACCCGCGATAGACCTGTTTCACAAAACATTTGGGACAATCCCTAGGTCCGTGGCGTCGGCACCGGGTCGCGTCAACCTCATCGGCGAACATACCGACTACAACGGCGGACCGGTGCTGCCGATTGCCATCGCACAGCGCACGAACGCGGCGGTGGGTCCTGGTCAGGACGGCGACGCCGGCGTGCTCGAAGCGATTTCGACGCGCGACAACACGCTCGTGCGTGTGAAATGGCAAGAAGAGCTTCCGTCGGGGTGGATCGCGTACGTCGCTGGTGTGTTGCGTGAGCTATGGGCGCTCGATGCGTTGGCGCCCCTCGCCGACAGGCCGGTGCGTGTTGCCGTCGCGTCCGAGGTGCCGGTAGGGGCGGGCCTCGCGTCGTCGGCCGCCCTTTCCGTCGCCGTGGCGAAGGCCCTCGCCCCCGCGCTCACGCCGCGTCAGATCGCCGGCGTGGCGTTCCGCGCCGAGCACGACCATGTCGGCGTGCGCTGCGGCGTGATGGATCAAACGATCTCGGCCCTGGGCAAGAAGGATCACGCCCTGCTGTTCGAGTGCGCGTCGCTCGACGCCAAGCACATCCCGTTCAGCGCGCGGCTGTTGCTGGTCGACACCGGCGTGCGCCACGATCTCTCGGCTGGTGGTCTCAATCAGCGGCGGGCGGAGTGTGAAGACGCGGTGAAACGACTCAAAGTTGAGCTGCCGGAGCTCGCCTGGCTGGCGAGTTGGCCGGCGGAATGGTTGCCGCGGCTCAAGCGCGCGCTGCGCGAGCCGCTGCGTTCCCGCGCCGTGCACGTCGTGAGCGAAACGGCGCGGGCGCGGTTCGGCGCGCAGCTCCTGGAGCAGGGCAAGCTGAAGCGGTTTGGGCAGCTGCTCTACGAGTCCCATGAGTCGTGTCGCAGACTCTATGAGTGTAGCTCGCCCGAGCTCGACACCATCGTGAGCGCGGCGAAGCGGGCCGGTGCGCTGGGGGCGCGGCTCACCGGGGCGGGGTGGGGTGGTGCGGCGATTGTGCTCGTAAGTACGCGCGACAGCAAAACGATTCCTGCGATTCAGCAGGCGTACGAACGGGCCTACGGGAAGACGCCGCCGATCAGCGAGGTGAAGGCGTCGGCGGGAGCGCACACGGAGCGGCTATAATTCACCGTCTGCTCGGGTGGCGAAATTGGTAAACGCAAGGGACTTAAAATCCCTCGGGGGCGACCCCTTGCAGGTTCGATTCCTGCCCCGAGCACATCGCTCTGGTCGCCCCGGTGAAACTTTGTCCGGGAAAAGATGACATAACCCCGCCCTGAGCTGGACTTGCCGCGCACCGTTTCGCGCAGCAACATGGGGAATCCGATGTCTCCTTTTGAAGGAGGGTTCCCATGAGATCGTTGCAACGTTGGACTCTTCTGCTCTTCGGTCTCGCCGTCACCTCACCACCAGTCGCATCAGCGCAAGGCACCGCCAGCGTCTCGGGTCGCGTCGTCGACTCGACGAGCGCACAGCCGGTTGCCGGCGCGCGCGTCGGCATTGTCGGCTCGAGCATCGGCACGCTGACCGATCGCGATGGCCGGTACGTGCTGCGGGGGTTGGCAGCCGGCACGATCACCGTGCGCGCACAACGCATCGGCTTCGCACCACAGACGGTGCAGGTGGCGCTGACGGAAGGCAGCAGCGCGACCGTGGATTTCACCCTCGCCGCCTCCGCCACGACGCTTACCGACATCGTGGTGACCGGCTACGGCACCGACACGCGCGAGAATCTCAGCACATCGATTGTCTCGGTCGATGCCCAGCAGCTGCAGAACACGCCGGTGGCCGGCGTGGACGCCGCGATGCAGGGTCGGGCGGCGGGCGTGCAAGTGGTTCAAAACGCCGGCAACCCCGGTGTCGGCATGACGGTCCGCATCCGCGGGGCCGCGTCGATTACGGCGAGCAATCAACCGCTTTATGTGATTGACGGCGTCCCGATGCTGCGCGACGACTTCTCGCAGCTGGGCGTCGGCGGTCAGGATCTCACCGCCACGACCGGACTCAATCCGGATGAAATGGAGAAGATCGACATCCTTAAGGACGCGTCCGCCGCCGCGATCTACGGTTCCCGCGGCTCGAACGGCGTAGTCATGATCACCACCAAGCGGGGTCATGCTGGCAACACGCGCTTCACGTATACCACCTACGTGGGCACACAGGCGGTCCCGAAAGGCAGCCGCTGGGACCTGATGAACGCGAAGGAATACGTGACCTATATGAATGAAGGGGCGGAGAACGATGGCTACGGCCCCTTCTATTTCGGCGATCCCGATACGATCGGGGCCGGGACGGACTGGCAGGCGGCAGTGTTTCGCAAAACGCCGGTCACCAACTTCACGGTGGGTGTGAACGGCGGCAGCGAGCGCGTCCAGTATTTCCTATCGGCCTCACAATTCAAGCAGGACGGCGTCGTCATTGGATCTGGCTATCATCGTGAGGCGGGGCGGCTCAATCTCGACATCACCGCCTCTGACAAGCTGCACGTCCGCAGTTCGCTCTCGGTGAGCCGCGAGCAACACAACCGAATAGAGAACGACAACAGCATCGCGGGCGTGGTCACGAACGCGATCGCGAGCCAACCCAACCTCCCGGTCCGTCGCCCTAACACCGACGTCTACACGACGACTGATGACGGCTTGGCATACGAGAATCCCGTCGCCATCGCCGATTACGACAAGACGCAATCGCGCGGCTTGCGCGTGTTTGGAAGCCTCGAAGCCAACTACGCACTCACCGAACAGGTCACTCTCAATGGCCGGTTCGGCGCCGACGTCCTGAACTTACGCGACTTGCGTTGGTACTCGCCCAACGTTGCGGGCTCGTACGGCGAGAGCGTCGGCGGCGAGGCGATCATCGGCAACAACACGCCGACGCGCTATGTGGTCGAAGGCTTTACCGACGTGCATCCGCACATCGGCTCATCGGCAACGTTGGCCATCACTGGCGGGTCCAGCGTGGAATGGAACTCCGCGGAGCTCGACTTGCTCGACGGCATCGGCTTTCCGGGCGACCAGTTCCAGTATCCCGGCAATGCCGCGACCGTGGTCGCCTACGAGGGCGACTGGACGGGTCATAACCTGGTGTCTTTCTTTACGCGCGCGAACGCCACGTTCAAGGATCGCTACCTGCTCACCGCCAGCCTCCGTGCTGACGGCTCATCGCGCTTCGGCAGAGACAATCGCTGGGGTACGTTCCCGGCGGTGTCGCTCGGCTGGAAGATGACCGACGAGCCGTGGGCCGGCAGCCTCAAGCGGCGGGGCGACCTGAAGCTGCGCCTCTCCTACGGCGTAACCGGCAACCAGGATTTGAACGACAACTTTGCTCCGCTGTCGCGCTTTGGCCGCGCCGCCTACGGGGACATCCCCGGGTTCGCCCGCACCAGCTTCGGCAACGTGGCCCTGAAGTGGGAGCGCACCCGCGAGTACAACGTCGGCCTGGACATCGACGTCTTCCGCGGACGGATGAACATCATTGGTGACTGGTACTCGAAGAAGACGGATAACCTGTTGCTGAACCGCCCAATTTCCTCGACGAGCGGTCTGACGATCGTGACCCAGAACATCGGGAGCATCGAAAACAAGGGCTATGAACTGACGCTCGCGGGCGCGGTGTTGCAACCTGCGAGTGCCGCGGCACTACACTGGAACGCGAACTTCAACATCTCGTGGAACCGGAACAAGGTCACGAAGTTGTTCCAGCACGAGCCGTTCAGTGTCGGTCTCTACAGCACGAGTCGTGTGGAAGAGGGTCATCCGTTGTCGGAGTTCTACACGCTGCGCTTCACGGGTGTGGATCCAGCGACCGGCGACGCAATCTTCGACGACATCAACAACGACGGCGTGATCGACGCTGCCGACCGCGTCTTTGTCGGCAGTCCTCACCCGAAGTACTGGGGGGGATTCACCAACAGCCTGACGTGGCACGGCTTTGACTTCAACTCGTTCCTCCAGTTCACGCAGGGGCAGACGATTTTCAATGCGATCAGCGTCTTCGCGCACGACGGCGGCTACAACTATGACAACAAGTTCCGCTCCTCGCTGCACCGCTGGCAGCAGGCGGGTGACGTGACGAACGAGCCGCGGGCGAGCTTCGACGGCACGTCCGGGGCCGATCGGATCTCGAGCCGGTTCTTCGAGGACGGGTCGTACCTGCGGCTGCAGGAAGTGACGGTTGGCTACCGGCTGCCGGCGAAATGGGCGAGCACGATGCACATGGCGGAGTCACGCCTCTACGTCTCGGGTCGCAATCTGCACACCTGGACGAAGTATTCCGGCTACTCGCCGGACGTGAACAGCAATGGCTCCAGCTCGAATACCGGGCTCGCGACGGAGTTCTATGCCTATCCGCTCGCGCGCACGATCATGGTCGGCATCAGCGGCGCATTCTAACCACCAGCATGGGAGCTCTTATGATTCGCAAGACTCTTCTGCCGGCGGTGCTGGTCATCATCGCTGCCGGCTGTCAGCAGATTCTCGACGTCAAGCCGATCAACGAGGTCGAGGAAGAGGCCGCGATTACCACTCCCGCGGGCGCGCGGGCGGCACTCGCGGGGATGTATGACGGTCTCCAGAGCACAGGATACTACGGTGGCACGTTCGTCTTCTTCAGCGACCTCTCCGGCGACGACGTACGGCATACCGGGACGTTCACCACGTACCATCAGGCGGACATCAACCAGCTCACCGCCGACAACACGACGATCGAAGGACTGTGGGATGCGCTGTACCGGGTGGTCGGCCGGGCGAACAACATTCTGTCGCGCGTTCCCAACGTCGCGGCACTCCCGCCCGACGAACGGGACCAGATGCTGGGCGAAGCGCACTTTGCTCGGGCGCTGACGTTTCATAACCTCGTGAAGTTGTTTGGCGAGCAATCATCCTCGGGCGTGGGGATTCCCATCCCGTTGGTTCCCCCGCCGGATATCGCGTCGACGTCAAACGTGACACGCGCCACGACCGGCGCGGTGTACACCCAGATCCTCACCGACCTCGCGGTTGCCGAGTCGCTGATGACCGTGGGGACGGGTGGACCGGGGACGCATCAGGGGAGCATCGCAGCAGTCCGCGCGATTCGCGCGCGTGTCTATCTCTATCAGCAGAACTGGGTGGCGGCGGAGGCGCAAGCCGAATCGGTGGCAGCGATGGGCTACTCGCTCGCACCGAATTACGCCAGTCTCTTCGACAAAGACGGTGTGGATACGCCCGAGGACATCTTCGTGCTCCAGTTCACGCCCGTCGACTTCCAGTTGCTCGGCTATTACTACCGCGCGAAGGGCGCGGCGGGCGGGCGACGGGAAATTGGGCCGACTGCGACCTTGATCCGCCAATACGCGCCCGGCTACACCGGTACGCCGGCGTCATTTGTCACGACCGACCTGCGCGGCCAGCACAACATTTCGTTCCAGGTCAGTACGGTATACGGATCGAAATGGCCGACCGGCATCGGCGGGGAAGACTTCCACGTGATTCGGTTTGCGGAAGTGCTGCTGATCAAGTCGGAGGCGGAGGCGCGGCAGGGAAAGCTCGCCGAAGCCGACAGCGGCGTGAATGCGGTCCGTGCGCGCGCGGGTCTCGCGCCGTTGAATCTGACGGCGCTCGGACAGACCGCCGCGATTGACGCCATCCTGCAGGAGCGGCGCCTCGAGCTGGTGTTCGAGGGCGACCGGTGGCCCGATCTCGTTCGTACGGGAAAGGCGATTGCGACGCTCGGTCTTCCAGCGTTTCAGCAGCTGTATCCGATCCCGTTAAATGAGCTCGATGTCGCACCGGGGTTGGTGCAGAACAGCGGCTACTGAGTCGCACAGCAGCACAGATACAAGAAGATGCGCCCGGAGCATTGCCCGCCGGGCGCACTTCATTCCTGTGACCCGCAGTACAGTGACGTGCCGCAACCCCTTGCCAGTGT
>WNGD01003184.1_pt1 | contig 22180 bp, 17 predicted proteins | sample 5400671 | NCBI WGS metagenome assembly WNGD01 (sample SAMN13153369, study PRJNA577476) | soil metagenome | isolation source: 40 cm soil or saprolite under grassland replicate 2 | place: USA:California | collected 2016-06-15 | reverse complement strand
AGGTCACTGTCTGACTCGCTGTTCATTTCAGGATCGCGATGATACGAAGAGGGCCGCCGCTGCCGCCCTCGATCTTCATGGGAAGAGCAATCACATCGAATCCCTTGACTGGCAGTGCGTCGAGGTTGGCGACATTCTCGAGCGCTGGAATGCCGGCCTTGAACAGGATCCGGTGGCTCTCGAAGAGTTGCGACTGCCCGCGGTCGATGCTGGCCGTGTCGAGGCCGATGGCGCCGATTTTTCGATTCTCCACCAGCCAGCGCGCCGCAGCCGGGTCGAGGCCCGGGAAATGCAGCTCTGCGACTGCTTCGGCGCCGCGCCGATCCGTCCCCAGATACTTCTTTCTGTCGGGATAAAACTTACCCCATCCGGTCCGGAGTAAAACAATGACGCCGCCTGCGATGTTGCCGTTCTTCTTTTCCCATTCGGTCAAATCCTGAACGGAGGCCAGGTAATCCGCGTTCCGGGCGGCCTTCTGCCCGACATCGACTACGATCCCGGGAGCGAGAAGACGTTCCAGGGAGACCTGGTCCACCGAAGGCATGCCCTGGGCAAAGTGTACCGGCGCGTCGATGTGCGTCCCGCCATGCTCCGCCGCACAGAAGCTGTTGGCGGAATAGTAGTAGCCTTTATCGGTCATTCCCGCGGCATCGACTGTCAGTCGAAATCCTTCGGCAGTGGGCCAGTAGACGGTCTGGTCTGAAAAGGAATGCGTCAGGTCGACGATTTTCCTGGACGCGGTCTGGCCAAAGACGAGACCGGCAAATAGAAGAACACTCAGGAGAGACTTTCTCATAGGGTTTCCCGCACAATCACCGGCCCACGATACTACGGACGACCGGCCCGCGGCCACAGGAGTCACGAAAATTCTTTGCGATTCTTCGCGCCTTCGCATCTTTGTGGTGAAAAGCTACGCCGTCTTTACCGCTAAAACGCAAAGACGCGAAGAATCGCGAAGAGAAAGCGTGGTAGTCTGTCCTCGAATCTCTCAGGAGGGCTCGAATGAAACGCTCGTGGATACTGGGCCTTGTTCTCTGCTCGGTCTGCCTGGCCGGCGCCGCTCCGCAGAGAGCGGCAGTGGATTCCGGCTCCTATGTGATCGAAAAGAACGTCATGGTTCCCATGCGGGACGGCGTGCGGCTGGCGGCGGACCTTTATTTCCCTGCACGCGATGGAGTGCGTCTGCAAGGAAAGTTCCCAGCCGTGCTCGAGCGGACGCCTTACAACAAAGACGGCGCTGGCGAAAGCTGGGGGCCTTATTATGCGGGCCGCGGTTATGTGGCCGTCGCTCAGGACACTCGTGGCCGGTACAACTCCGAGGGGGTCTGGCACATGATGACCGACGACGCGCCCGATGGTTACGATACAGCGAAGTGGATTGTCGCGCAGCCGTGGAGCGATGGCGGCTTCGCCACCATCGGGACTTCGTATCCCGGAGGCACGCAGCATGCGCTCGCCCTGACGAGCCCTCCCGGCCTCAAGGCCATGGTCCCCGCCGACGCGGTGGCAAACGCCGGTTATTTCGGCATGCGCAACGGCGGCGCCTTCGAGCTGCGCTTCATGAACTGGATCTTCACTATCGGCGCGCCCGCGGGCAGCCGCGCCGCGCGAGACCCCGGAACGCGCGCGGTCCTCGAAGAAACAGGAAAGAATTTGCGCCAGTATCTGCTCAGCCTCCCTCTGCGCAAGGGGATGACCCCGATCCGCCTGGCCCCCGAATACGAAGAGTGGCTGGTGTGGGCCATGAGCCACGGGGAAAACGACACCTATTGGAAGCAGCCGGGGTTTGGCGTCATCGATCAGGTTCAGAACTACAAAGACATTCCGGTGTATCTGATCGGCGGCTGGTACGATTCCTGGGCGCGCCAGACGACCATGAGTTATATGGCACTGGCGAAGACCAAGAAGACCCCCCAGAAGATGATCCTGGGCCCGTGGATTCACGGCCAGCACACCCGTTCGGCGCACGGGCAGGCGGATTTCGGGCCGGCAGCCGCGATCAACGGTTTGGAGTTTCGCCTGCGCTGGTACGACCGCTGGCTGAAGAACATCGAAAACGGCGTGGAAAAGGAAGCGCCAGTGAAGATCTTTGTCATGGGGGGAGGAAGCGAGGCGAAGACGGCCGAGGGGCTGCACCTTCACGGCGGCATCTGGCGCGACGAACAGGAGTGGCCCCTGGCGCGCACGCGGTTCACCCCCTACTACCTGCGAGCCGGCGGAACTCTTTCACCCGAGAAGCCCGCAGAAACGAACAGCAGCGCCAGCTATGACTTCGATCCGCGCAACCCTGTGCCTACCATCGGAGGAAACATTTCGTCCGGCGTCGGCATCATGCTCCAGGGCGCATGGGACCAGAAATGCGGCGAGCATGTGTGGAACTGCAGCGATTCCCTCCCGCTCTCGGCGCGCCGCGACGTGCTCGTTTTCATGACGCCGCCTCTGACCGGCGACGTCGAAATAACCGGACCCATCGATGTGAAGCTCTGGGCCTCCTCTTCAGCTGTTGACACGGACTTCACCGCCAAACTGATCGACGTGCATCCGCCCTCCGCGGATTCTCCGGTGGGGATCGACATGAACCTGGAGGACGGAATCATTCGCGCAAGATTCAGAAACTCACTCGAAAAGCAGGAACTGATGAAGCCGGGAGAAGTCTGCCAGCTCACCATACAACTGTATCCCACGTCCAACCTGTTCAAGGCCGGACACCCCACGTCCAACCTGTTCAAGGCCGGACACCGCATCCGGCTGGACATATCCAGCAGCAACTTCCCGCGCTTCGATGTGAATCCCAACACCGGCGAACCTCTTAACGGACACCGGCGCATGGTCACAGCCACAAACACGATTTATCACGACAGCACGCGTCCGTCGCACGTCATACTGCCCATAATCCCGCACTAAATACGGGGAGAGGTGCAGGGCGTGCAGAGGAGATGCGAGCAGGGGGGCGGATTCAAGATTTGCCGCGTGCAGGAATGGAACTATAATCAAAAAAACGGAGGCAAAATGAAAACTACGGGACTCTTGTTTACTGTGATCCTTCTGATCAGCCTGGCGGTCATGGCTTTCCAATTGACGCCGCAGCAACTGCCCCCTCCCTATCACACTCCCAGCGCCAACAATCGTCCGCAGGTGGTTCCCAAGCCGGAAGGCTCGGAGATCAGGGTGCCTGCCGGGTTCCAGGTCAGCGTGTTTGCCGAGGGTTTCGAGCGGCCGCGCTTCATGTTGCTCGGGCCTGGCAAAGAAATCCTGCTCTCCGACAGCGGCGATACCGGATCCGTGTACGTACTGCCGGACAGAAATGGAGACGGCAAACCGGACGAGAAGAGGAAGATCATCGAAGGTCTGAACCGGCCGTATGGGCTGGCTTTGTGGAGGGAGTACCTCTATGTGGGCGAGCCTGGTTCCGTGAAGCGGTATAAATACGACGCCAAGGCAATGAAAGCGGCTCTCCCGGGAGAAGAGGTAGTCTCCTTGAAGGGTCTGGAGAAAGGACACTGGACACGCTCCCTGGTTTTCGATCGGAAGGGAGAAAAGCTCTACGTGGGCGTCGGATCCGGTTCGAATGTCGATGCCGGCGAGGATGCGCGACGGGCCGCCATTAACCGCTACAACGCGGACGGCAGCGGCCATGAAACCTACGCTTCCGGCACGCGAAACCCCATCGGGTTGCGCTGGTACCCGGGGACGGACACGCTCTGGGCGGCCGTTCAGGAACGGGACGCCCTGGGCGATGATCTCGTTCCGGACTACTTCATCCGCGTCAAGCAAGGCGGCTTTTACGGCTGGCCCTATGCATACATTGGTCCCAATGAGGATCCGCGCCGGAAAGGCGAAGCTCCGGATCTCGTAAAGAAGACGCTCGTGCCCGACGTGCTCCTGGGCTCGCACGTGGCGGTACTCGACTTCGTCTTCTACGCCGGTAAAATGTTCCCCAAGGAGTACCAGGGCGGCGCGTTTCTTGCGCAGCACGGTTCCTGGAACCGATCCATGCGGATCGGCTATAACGTGGTTTTCGTCCCCTTCAAGGACCAGAAACCGGCGGGGCCGCCGAAGCAGTTTTTAACCGGCTTCATGCTGGGGCCCGACAAAAGAGAGGTATGGGGACGGCCGGTGGCGTTGCTGGAGTTGCCCGACGGCTCCCTCTTGATGAGCGAGGACGGAGGGAACAAGATCTGGCGCATCACGTATAGAGCGGAATGACGATGTGACGAATGACGAGTGGAGTAGGTCAGATAGATCTCATGCGTCAATTGTCATCGGAGAGGCGATGTAATCACGCGGCAACGGCAACGTCGCTGCAGGAGGGGTCTTGGGTGCTTGGCGCCTAGAGAGACGGGGTTCCGAGGCTTGCAGACGCGCCCTGAACTCAAAATTCTCAATGACAAATGACAAATGACAAATGAGAAGATGACAAATAGGCCCTGGTGGCTTGCTCCTGGAATTTGTCATTGGTCGTCGGTCATTTGTCATTTTCGAGAAATCGGTGAGTTTGCCGAGACCCCGGGTGTAGGCACAAATGGAATCGGCTCCCATCCATGGTCAGGACGTTCCTCACCCTCGCAGCGCTTTCCTGTGTTGCCGCGGCGTGCGTCTGCGTTGGCAAGGCGCGCCAAACTTCCTATGCAGTTTCAACTGAGCGGGACCTGATCTTCTCTCACCGAAAACATCTGCAACGTCCGGGAACCGGCTGCGCCGATTGCCATGAACTTGCGCTCATGAGCACGAGCGCCGCCGAGACTCTTGTCCCTCTAGAGAGAACCTGTCTCCGATGCCACAACGGCGCGCGGGCGCCTCAAGATTGCGCACTCTGCCACAAAGCGCCGGACCGCGCGCGATCGACGGCGCCGGAGAGAAGAAGCTTTCGCTTCAATCACAAACTGCACCTTGGTTTCGGAAATATCGCCCCGGCCCTTGCTCGCGCGGTCGACAGCGGCCGTTACCTCGGACTTCCCGGAGACATGCGCCGTCATTTGAATTCCGATAATCCCTGCCTCGCCTGCCACCGCGGGGTGGCTGAAACCGATCTTGCGACATCCCAGCATCTTCCCAGGATGGCGGATTGCCTTGTCTGCCACAGCAAGGTCGATCCTCCGTTCAGCTGCACGTACTGCCATACCGAAGATGCACGATTGAAGCCGGCCAGTCACACCTCCGGCTTCGTCGACCTGCATTCGAACCACCGGGCGGTACCGGATAAGACCGCGTGCAAAGTGTGTCATGGTGTAAAGTTCACCTGCATGGGGTGCCATTGAGTATTGACGATTTACGATTGACGATTGGAGGGGGGTGTAATTAGAAGTGGGAGTCAGTTTCTGCCGCGGGATACTGACGCCCGGGCCATAGCGGCGACAAGTCGCCGCACTCCAAAAGAGCCGTGATTGTTCGTCTGCAGTTGACCAAAGCGGCGCCTGAGGCGACTCCCACTTCTAATTGCACCCCATTTGGAGGTTCGACGCTTGCATCCCGGCTTATTCGTCAATCGTCAATTGCGGGAGGCGGGCACGCGTCTCGCCCCTGTAGCGTTCCCCGGATATTCTTTCGGAAACTAGGGATGGAATGATGCCGACCGCAATCTCTCAAGAGGAAGTCAAGCAGCTGATCGAGCAGCGTCGCTGGACGGAACTGAAGGAAAGGCTCTCCGGTCTCCTGGCCCCGGAGCTGGCCGACCAGATTGAGGCGCTGGATCCCGCGCAGCGGATGCTGGTTTTTCGGGTGCTGCCCCGGGCGCAGGCGAACGAGGTCTTCGCGTATCTCGAGATTCCGAAACAGGACGAGCTGGTGCGCAATCTGACCAACGAAGACGCGCGCCAGATCGTTGCGGGCCTGACTCCCGACGACAGGACTGCGCTCCTGGAAGAGCTGCCGGCGGAGGTAACGCAACGTCTTCTCTCTCTCCTGAGCCCCGAAGACCTGAAAGAGGCTCGCACGCTTCTCGGATATCCGGAAGAGAGCGTCGGCCGCTTGATGACTCCCGACTATGTGGCGATTCGCGAAGGCTGGACTATCCAGCAGGCCCTCGATCACATACGCAAGCACGGCCGGGATGCGGAAACCGTCAACATGATCTATGTCGTGGACGATCGAGGAAAGCTCATCGACGACCTCCGGCTGCGACAGATACTGCTCGCGGACCCGCGGGCGACGGTGTCTTCGTTGATGGACCACAATTTCTTCGCCCTGCGCGCAACGGACGACCGTGAGGTAGCCGTCCGCATGATGAAACAGTACGACCGGGTCGCCCTCCCCGTGGTGGACTCCGATGGGATCCTGCTGGGCATAGTGACGAGCGACGACATCCTCGATGTCGCCGAGGAAGAAGCGACCGAAGACATCCAGAAGATGGGCGGCATGGAAGCCCTGGACTCGGCCTATCTGGAAACGCCGTTCTTCCAGATGGTGAGAAAGCGAGGAAGCTGGCTTTCCGCCCTGTTTCTCGGAGAGATGCTGACCGCTACGGCCATGGGCTACTTCCAAAATGAGATCGCTCGCGCCGTGGTGCTCGCGTTATTCATTCCGCTCATCATCAGCAGCGGGGGCAACTCGGGAGCGCAGGCCGCTTCTCTCGTGATCCGCTCCATGGCCCTGGAGGAGGTTCGACTGCGCGATTGGTGGCGCGTAATGCAGCGCGAGATCGCGGCGGGCCTCGCGTTGGGCGGCATTCTCGGAAGCATTGCCATGCTGCGAATCCTCCTTTGGCCCAACCGCCAGGTGGTCTACGGTCCGCATTATCTGCGTGTGGCCCTGACGGTCTCTCTCAGTCTGTTGGGGGTGGTGACGTGGGGAACGCTGGCAGGATCGATGCTTCCTTTTGTGTTCAGGCGCCTGGGGTTTGACCCGGCGGTCTCCAGCTCCCCGTTCGTGGCCACCCTGGTGGACGTGACGGGCATCATCATCTATTTCACGGTGGCTTTATTCACTCTGCGCGGCGCGCTACTGTAGGATTTCAGATTGCGGATTTCGGATTTAAAGATGTGGGGCTGATCGGAACTTGGGTAAGGAATTGACGCCGGAAAGACTCGCCACGGATTCCACGAATTCAAAGGGGCAAAGGATCAAGACGTTGAGATCAACGGGCCCAAAACAGCGTTTCCCTCCCTCTGCCCCTTTGTCCCTTGACCCCTTTAGTTGGCGAGCGAAGCGAACTAGGTTCTTTCCTTTAATTCGTGAAATCCGTGGCAGCGGTTCAAATCCGCAATCGGCAATCGGCAATCCGCAATCCGCGATCGGCAATTGATATGACGTATGTGGCGCTGACCATTGCGGGATCGGATCCTTCCGGGGGCGCCGGCATCCAGGCGGATCTCAAGACCTTCCACCAGCTCGGCGTCTACGGGATGAGCGTCCTCACGCTGCTGACGGTGCAGAACACGCAGCGTCTGGACGCCGTGGAAGTTCTTTCCGCTGATTTCGTGGGCGCGCAGCTCGATGCCGTCCTGGAGGACATTCCGCCGCAGGCCGCAAAGACGGGAGCGCTGGGAAGCAGCGAAGTGATTCGCGCAATCGCGGAAAGGGCCGGGAGCTTTTCTTTCCCGCTGGTCGTGGACCCGGTGATGATCAGCAAGCACGGAGCCCCGCTGATCTCTCCCGGCGCGCAATCGGCACTCGAAGAGCTGCTGCTGCCCCGAGCTTCCCTCGTGACACCGAATCTGCGCGAGGCGAGCGCCCTGGCCGGGATGCCGGTGACCGATGTGGATTCGATGGAGGAAGCCGCCCGGCGCATTGCCCGGCGCGGAATCCGGGCCGTTCTGGTCAAGGGGGGACACCTTCGCGACGCGGCGGTCGACGTGCTCTTATGCCAGGGATCGATCCGGCGCTACACCGCCCCGCACATCGAGACCAGGCACACGCACGGAACCGGCTGCACCTACTCCGCGGCCATAACCGCGCAGCTCGCCAAAGGGCGCGACCTTCCGGATGCCGTAGAGGCCGCCAAGCGGTTTATCACCCGGGCGATCGAAGGAAGCCCGGGCCTGGGAAAAGGCTTCGGGCCGGTGAATCATCACGCCCGAATAGAACCGAAATCCTGACCCATTCACACGGGAAAGACTTGCCACGAATTGCACGAATTACACGAACTTTTCTTTGGCTCACTCCTGTGCCATAGGGGAGCCTGATAGAAAAGCTGCAGACGACCCGCCAGGCTCTTTTCGTCTAATTCGTGAAATTCGTGGCAGGTTTTTGTGACCGCGAGCACCCCGCCGGATCTTAACATCACGGATAAGCACGGTAGCATGTATACTCTTTGTTGATCTTGTGGTTCTTCGGGCCATGGGCCTTCGCTCTGAATGCCGGAGATGCACGGAGAGCGGCACGATCCGAAGGAGATCACCATGGAAGGTCACACCACTAAAAGGAAGGTCCATCTTCCTCCGAAGGCCTATGTGAACGTCGATTTTCTGCGCAGCAAGGATGCGCGCGTCATCCGTATGCTGAGCGAGTATCTCGAGCCCGCCAGCCGCCTCAAATGGCAGAAGGTTGAAGACACGATTGTCTTCTTCGGTTCCGCGCGAGCCCTTCCGCAGGAAGAGGCCGAAAAGCGTCTCGAATCGGCGCGGCAGCGGCTGCAATCCTGCGCGCGCCCCTCCCCCGAATTGCAGGCCGGAGTCGCGCTCGCCGAAAAACAGCTCCGGCTCTCGCGCTACTACTCCGACGCCAGGGTACTTGCGACAAAGATCGTCGAGTGGGCGAAAACTCTGGACACGGGGTTGAAGAGACTGCTGATTTGCTCCGGCGCCGGCCCGGGGATCATGGAGGCCGCGAATCGTGGCGCCCGGGAGGCCGGTGTGCAATCCATCGGCTTCTCCATCAGCCTTCCTCAGGAGCAGGCTATCAACCCATACGTCTCCCGGGAACTCGCCTTTGAATTCCATTATTTTTTCATGAGGAAGTTCTGGTTCATCTATCTGGCGAAGGCGCTGGTTATCTTTCCCGGCGGTTTTGGCACGATGGACGAGTTGTTCGAGGTGCTCACACTGGTGCAGACCGGCAAGTCGCGCAAGCAAATGCCCGTAGTGCTGTACGGGCCGGAGTACTGGAAACAGGTCCTGAACCTGGAGGCCATGATCCAGTGGGGAACCATCTCGCCCGAGGACCTGCACTTGATGCATTTTTCCGATGACCCCGACGAGGCATTCGAACACCTGAGATCTGAGCTGACGCGCATCCACAACCTTTAGCCGACTGCCCACTGCCGACTGAGACTAAGCATGGATCCGTTCCTGCTGGAAAGGGAGCATGACGAGCCCCCGCAATCCCCGAAAGACCACCGTCACCCGACGGAACGGGACCGGGACCGGATCCTGCATAGCGCCGCTTTTCGGCGCCTGCAGGGGAAAACCCAGGTTTTTGGAATCGGGCAGGCCGACTTTTATCGTACGCGGCTGACTCACAGCATCGAAGTGTCACAGCTGGCGCGCGCCATCGCTCACAACCTGTTGTTCGAGGAACCGCGGCTCTCGAGCGCTCTCGCACCGGAGCTGGCGGAGGCGGTGGCTCTGGCGCATGACCTGGGGCATCCTCCTTTCGGGCACGCGGGGGAGCAGACTCTTGATGCCTGCATGATGGAAGTGAGCCGGTGCGCGCGACTCACCGGCAAGAAGGCCCTGCGCTTCGAAGGAAACGCCCAGACCTTCCACATTCTTGTCGCCGCCGAACCGAAATCGCCCGATTATCCGGGCTTGAACCTCACGCGCGCCACTCTTGCCGGCGTGATGAAGTACCCTTACGAGCAGGACATCGGCAACGACAAGTTCATCTTCGCCTCCGACGCGGCCAGCGCGCATTGGGCTGTGCAGGGCGGCGGCGAGCTTCTTCCGGCCCGTCAAAGGAAGAAAGGGCTGCGGCCTGCCATTTCCTTTACTTGCCAGATCCTCGACTGGGCCGATGACTGCGCCTATTCGATTCACGACATCGAGGACGCACTGCAGGCACAGTTTCTGCGGCCCGGTGACCTGGCCGATGCGCGCTTTGCCTGGCGTGTGGCCAATCACTACGAAGAAACGCGAGAAAGCGAATCGGTCCCCCGGCTGTCCCGGAGCGAGGTACGCGACCGCCTCCTCCATCTCGACTTGAACATCCGGCCGCCTGAGACCGGCGACGAGCGCCCCCACCGGAAGCAGGCCCTGCGCAACATTCTGAACGAGCTCGTAACCTCCGTTTCGGTCAGGAATCTGCCAGGGAAGCGCCGTCAGGATTATGCGTGGGAGCTCATTGTGCCGGATGAGGCCCGCATTCTTTCGGTGCTCTGCAAGTCCATTGTTTGGGAAGCGGTGATCACCGATCCTCGTGTTGCGGCGATGAGCACCAAGGGCAAGGAAATCCTGCAGGACCTGTTTCACCTGCTTATGAAGGAACTGGTGGAGAAGAAGAGCTATGAGCTTTTCCCGCGGTACTACAGGCCCATTATCGAGGGTGTCGTAGGAAAAGGCGAACTGGAAGCGGCGCGCGGAGTGTGTAATTTTCTCGCCCTGCTCACCGACGCCGACGCACTGCGCCTCTATGCCCTGTTGCGGGGAAACAAGGAGACGTCTATCTTCGATCTGTTAGGGTAGGGAAAGGAATCCAGAATCCAGAATCCAGAATGAACGCGAGGCTGAAATTCTGGATTCTGAATTCTGGATTCTTTCAAATCGTTACTCGTCAATTGGCACGGGGGCCAGGGACCCGATCTTGCCCGCCGTGGGAGCGTGATGGGCAGGGGAGACGCTGCGCCAGAATCCAGTGGCCCACCAGCGCGCAACATCCAGATAAGAGAGCGCGCTGGCTTCGACACGAACGTCGCCCCGCTTGATCGCTCTAATGACGCTGAGAACATCGGGCTCTGCGTGAACCAGGCTATATGTGCGGCCTAACTGCCAAAGATAGTGAACGTCCCCGTTCCCTACCATAGGCTTTGCGTGCTTTCGCGCCACGGCACGCGCACGCCGGTTAAAGTCCAACCCTGGCGCAAAAAACCCGGAGTTCTCGACAGCGTCGAAGAGGTCGATATGCTGCTCCAGGAGGCCGCCCAGGCAGAATTTGCCTGGAAAGAAAGGATGGGGAGCTATCACCATAGTGTCCTCCCCGGAACGGGCCCGAATCTTGACTAGGGTGTTGAGATTCTCGGGTCCGGTGCGGAAGTTGTATACCAGGGTGTGCTTGGCCCTTTCCGCGTTGACCTCCATTCCTGGAATCAGAGTTATTCCCAGGCTGCGGGCATACTCGGACAGATCCTCGTTCCAAACGTCAAGATTATGGCAAGTAATTGCGAGCACTTCATAGCCAAGGCGCGCCGCTTCCTTGATCAGGCCTTCAGGCGAATGTTCGCACACCCGGTAATCCATGGGATCCAGGCTGCAATGCGAGTGCAGTTCGGCCTTCAGCCAGCGCTTCCTGGCATTCTTTTCATCGTTCATGGCGACTCATTGTATCAAACCAACGCTTATACTATCGGCAGTTTCCTCCTAAACAGTGGGGAAATATCGACGCGCCGGGCAAAAGAATTGACGCCGGAAAGGCTTGCCACGAATTGGACGAATTCCACGAATTTTCGTTCGCTGGCAGCCTGATGAAACCACAGATGATACACAAGGCGGCGTAGCCCGAACCAAAATGGATCTCACCGCAAGACGCAGAGGCTGCAGAGGAAGAATCGAAAAGAGCAATCTGCAAATCACGCGCGGCTTCGTTGAAAGGTAGCGCCCCGCATAGTGGGGCATCTCCTTTTGTTTACATACTCAGTGTCCCGTTGAGCGGGACTACGCTTTGTTCCGCGCCGCCTAACTCATGGCTTACGAGAAAAGCACATACTCCGCGAACTCCGCTCTGATACCGAATGGCGCAACTAGGTCCACCTTGGTAGCCACGAAGCCATCGTGGCACGGGCGTCTCGCCCGTGAAGGACTGGGTGGTATGGCTCACTCGCTATAGGCTATTGGTGCGAACAAAGTTCACAAAATGGTCAAATTTCGTCCGAGCGGGTTGGTTGATAAAAGAGAAATGGAACAAGCGCAGTTGTTTGAAACCGCCGATGAACGCGGATGCACGCCGATGTTCGGCGCCGCTCATCGGCGTGAATCGGCGTGAATCTGCGGTTCCCTACCCTCGGCGGTATGAGGTCTACTCGCTATCAATAGCGAGGAAGCCTTATACCGCCGATGCATTCCCGGACTCCAGGTTAGATCCTCGTTTCCCACGGGCGGGACGCCTGTGCCACGGGCAGCGGGACCGCATTTTCATGCGCTTGGGTGTGCGCCGCACATGTGAGACTGCGGTGAAACGAGGTTAAGAAAAATCCTTTCCAAGCTGTAAAGGATTTTCGGGTTAGTACAGATATGTTCGGAGTTCGGAACTTAGCCTGCCCAGAGAACGACTCCGACAGCAGCCTAAAGGCTGAACTTCAAACCTATCCGTGTTTAACCGTGTTCATCGGGGGTTTCGAGATGAGCCGGGTGCGGAAGCGTGAATGGCGAGTGACGAGGATCTCCTTGCGGAAGTGTCCATATTATTTCCTCACAGACCCTAGGCTTCCTCAAACATCCGGTGTTCGGGAACGACTACCACGATGCCCGTTTCCGTGACGTGGTATCTCTTCTTGTCTTCTTCCAGGTTGAATCCAATCTCGGTGTGTTCCGGGATGTGTACGTCGCGGTCAATTATGGCGCGGCGGATGCGCGCGTGCCGGCCTATATTGACATGGGGAAACAGGACGCAGTTTTGGACCTCCGCGTAGCTGTTAATCCGCACATCGGGCGAAATCACGCAGTTTGTGACGTGCCCGCCCGAGACTATCGATCCCATCGACACGATGGAGTCGAGGGCGATGCCCATGCGCGTGCCGATGTCGGCGAAAACGAACTTGGCGGGCGGATATTGCCGCTGGTACGTGCGAATCGGCCAGTGCCCGTCATAGAGATTGAAAACCGGTGTAACCGAGACCAGGTCCATGTTGGCATCATAGTAGGCCTCGATAGTTCCGATATCCCGCCAGTATGGCGGCCCCTGCTGGTTTTCATCGACGAAGTCGTAGGCATAGACCCGGTGCTTATCGATAAGCTTCGGGACTATATCCTTGCCCAGGTCGTGGCTGGAGGCCGTGTCTTCCGCGTCGGCAAGCAAAACCTGGATCAGGAGCTCGCGGTTGAAGCAATAGATCCCCATGGACACGTGGCACCTGTCGGGTTTCTGCGGGCAGGGCCTGGGACTTGCCGGTTTCTCTTCCCAGCCGACGATGCGCCCGTCGGCGGCCAGCTCACACACGCCAAAGCGAGAAGCTTCCGCGCGGTCGAATTCAAGCGTGCCAATGGTAACGTCCGCGCCCGCGTCCACATGCTGCCGGAGCATTAACTGATAATTCATCTTGTAAACGTGGTCCCCCGAGAGAATCATGACGTAGCTGCACGGCTCGCTGCCGACCGAGTAGAGATTCTGGTAAATGGCATCGGCCGTACCCCGGTACCAGTGTTCTCCGACGCGCATCATCGGCGGCAGAATTTGAACAAACTCCCCCAGCTCGCCCGAAAATATCTGCCATCCCTGGCGAACATGGCGGTTGAGGGAAAGGGCCTTATATTGCGTGAAAACAAACATCCGGCGCAGATCCGAATTGATGCAGTTGGAGAGAGTGATATCAATGACACGGTAGATGCCGCCAAAAGGGACGGCAGGCTTGGCGCGATCGCGAGTCAGCGGGTAAAGACGCTCCCCCTGACCTCCTGCCAGCAGGCATACCAGAGTGTCGTGTGCCAGGGAAATACTCATCGGCTAAAGCCGCGCGGTCGCTCGCAGTGCTAGTTGTGTTCCAACCCCCGCGCGGCCCGATTATACAAGAACTTTCGCGATTCGACTCAAGGTCGCTTTCAAAAATGTTGTTCCCCCGGGGGCCCGATTCAGCCACAGAGTTTCCATGACCCTGCGGCTCGCCACTGCGAATGAAAATCGGGAGGGCACGACTTCAGTCGTGCCGCAGGAGAGACGCACCTTCGAGAGGCTTTAGCCTCTGAGGGCTTTCAAGCATGTTCCCGAGGTCACCTCAGGGGCTAAAGCCCCTTGTCAACACGCCCCGTGACGGCACGACTGAAGTCGTGCCCTCCCGCACTCACCAGTACCGAAAGCTAATCTTTCATAGGAGCCACAGAGGCGCCGAGAAAATCTTTTTCTCTGTGTCTCCGTGTCTCTGTGGCTAAAGACAAGAGTAAGGTAGATTCTGGTTATGTCCGCGAATGTCGACGAGAACTTTCTCCGCACGCAGCGCGTCGGACATCTTGCTACGGTGGACGCCCGGGGACGGCCGGTGGTGGTTCCTTTCTGTTTCGTGTATGACGGAAAAGCCTTTTACTCCTCACTGGACGAAAAGGCCAAAAAAGTCTCACCCGAAAAGCTGCGACGCACCCAGAACATCCGTGTGAATCCGGAAGTAGCGCTCGTCATCGATCATTACGAAGAAGACTGGGGCAAATTGAAATTCGTTCTCATAAGGGGGCGCGCCAGGATTCTATACTCCGGCAAGGAACACGGGCGCGCGATAGAACTGCTGCGGGAGAAATACGCGCAATACCGGAGCATGCGCCTGGAAAACCGTCCCGTGCTGAAGATTGTTCCCTGGCGCATCCGCGAGTGGACCGCCGAATAACTGCGGAGGAGCGGAGGCCTCTGCCCCTCAGCTCCCCAGCCCCTCTGCAGCATTCTCCCCTTCAGGTATGGATGGGCTCCCTTTCGGGGGACTCGGACGGCGCGGGAACGATTTCGTGGAGGGGGTGATGCAACCCGGCAACCCCCTTCTCCATCCACAAATGCTTGCCTGCCAGAACTTCCTGCGCGATCTTGTACGTCGCGTCATCATCGTTGTGGAAGACGGCGTGGAAACCCGTTTTGACCCTGGGGCGCGCCAGGCGGCAAAAGTGATCGGCGAGCCGCACCGCTTCGCTCCCGTCCTGGCCTTTCTTCAGCAGCATTTGGGCGCGGACGCAAGCCGCGCTCATCGCAAAGAGGTCTGCGCCGATGTCCACGAAGCGGAACAGCGTCATCTGCTTCCGCTCCAACCTCGGGCCATGACGCATCATGGCATACAGCAGCGTGCGGCTCAGCTTGCGGCACGATCGTTCCACGAAGCGCAGGTGCGTGGCCAGCGCGCCGAACTCGCCGAAGCTGGGTAAATAGCCCTTGCCTAACCACAAGTTTGGGTACCAGCGAGCGTAGAAAAGGCCGGCCTTGAGCAAGGCTCTTAGTTTGGCCTTCCCGCGGACCTTCGGGTTGATGAGATCGCCCGCAATCTGGAGATGAAAGTCGACGGCTTCGCGGGCCAGAAACAGGCGCATGATTTCGCTCGACCCTTCGAAGATGAGATTGATGCGGAAGTCGCGCATCATTCTCTCGACGGGGATCGGTTCCTCGCCGCGCGCAGCCAGGGAGGCGGCTGTTTCATATCCCCGCCCGCCGCGAATCTGCATGGTGTCGTCGACGATCTTCCAGCCCGCCTCCGAGTTGAACATCTTTGCCATTGCGGCTTCCAGACGAATGTCATAACCGCCGCGGTCCACCAGCGAAGCGCTCAGCTCCGCGATCGACTCCATGGCGAAGATTGTGGAGGCCATACGTCCGATTTTTTCCGCTATCGCTTCGTGTTTCCCTATCGGAACGCCCCATTGGATCCGCTCGTTGCACCACCGGCGGCAGATCTCCAGGGCGGTTTTGCTCGCGCCCGTGGCAGCGGATGGCAGGGTGAGCCTCCCCGTGTTCAAGGTGATGAGAGCCAGCTTCAGTCCCGCGCCCTCTTTCCAGAGTATGTTCTCTCTCGGAACGCGCACGTTGTGAAAACGAATGACGCCGTTTTCAATGGCCTTCAGACCCATGAAATGGCAGCGGCGCACGACCTCGACTCCCGGCCAGCCCACCTCCACGATAAACGCGGTTATCTGCCGCTTTTCCTTTCCGTCGACGACCTTGGGCGGCGTACGGGCCATGACTACGAGCAATTCCGCCCGAGTGCCGTTCGTGCACCAGAGCTTTTCTCCGTTCAGAATGAAAGCGTTTCCGTCTTCCGCGGGAACCGCCATTGTCGACATGTTGGCCGGGTCGGAACCTGCGTGCACTTCCGTCAGGGCAAAGGCCGAGATGGCTCCTCTGGCCAGCCTGGGCATGTATCTCTTTTTCTGCTCCGGTGTGCCGAACAATTTCAGCGGCTGTGGGACGCCAATGGATTGATGGGCGGAGAGCAGCGCCCCCAGGGAGCCGTCCTTACTGCCGACCAGCGCCATGGCCCGGTTGTAGGTCAGCTGGGAAAAGCCCAGGCCGCCGTACTCCCTGGGAATCTTGATGCCAAAAGCTCCCATCCGGCGCAGTTCTTCCACAATCTCTTCGGAGATCCTGCCTTCCCTGTCGATGGCCTCGCTGTCGACCCGCGCGCGCAAGAATTCCGCCAGCTTGTCCAGAAACTCCCGCGCCCGCGCCTCCTCTTCCGGGTCCTGCTCGGGATGAGGATGAATAAGGCTGATATCGAAACGGCCCATGAAAAGCTCTCGCAGAAAGCTGGGCCGCGTCCACTCCTTCTCTCGCGCGGCCTCGGCCACCTCTCGGGCCTCCGATTCCGTGGCCTTTTTGGCAAGTTCCTTATCTTCCATGGCCGCAACACTCCCAGGCCGGCTCCCGGTACCGCGCCGCTGCGGCGAGCAGGCCGATCAATTGGATTCTTCACCGCAGTGAAGTTGACATAGTGTCTATTTTAGAGGAAGTTGGCTTCTCCAGCCAGAAATCCTTTCGATTATTTTGCGTCGCAGGATCGAACGCCAATCTTTTAGCCACAGAGCACGGAGACACAGAGATTTTCTCGGTGTCTCCGTGTCTCCGTGGCTAAATCGGGGTTGCCCCCGTGAGGCAGGGTAGGAGCCGGGGAGTCTGAGTCTGTCAGAAAAGGGTCGAATATTCCGGCGCCGGATGCACTATGATATCTGCGCCTGGAGCCCTTCTATGGAGAAAGCGTATGACTAATTCGCACCAATGGTACATGGCGATTGGCGGCCACCAGATAGGACCGGTCAGCGCAGAGGAAATCATTTCCAACATCCAAAACAGCAGCGTTCAGCCCGACACCCTCGTTTACACTGCCGGCATGAGAGACTGGGCGCCGATAAAAGACGTCGCGGTCTTTGCGTCGGCTTTTGGAAAAAAGACCGGCGGACCCATCATCGTCCCCAACGTCCCCGGGCGGACTGCGCATGAAATCGACTTCAAGATCTACGGTGACGATCTGCAGTTCGTCGAGGTCGAGCTGGACCCCGGGGAGAGCGTCGTGGCGGAAGCAGGCGCCATGATGTACATGACGCAGGGGATCGAGATGAATACCGTGTTTGGCGACGGGTCTCAGGGCTCCGCTAATAGCGGGATCATGTCGAAGCTCCTGGGAGCGGGGAAACGCCTGTTGACCGGCGAGAGCCTCTTTATGACCATTTTCACCAACGCAGGCCAGGGAAAACAGCACGCAGCCTTCGCGGCCCCCTACGCGGGAAAGATCGTGCCCATGGATCTTCAGACCCTGGGGGGACAGCTGATCTGCCAGAAGGACTCGTTTCTGTGCGCGGCCAAAGGGGTGTCAATCGGGATCGCCTTTCAGAGGAAGATCGGCGTCGGCCTGTTCGGCGGTGAAGGCTTCATCATGCAGAGGCTCGAAGGGGACGGGCTGTGCTTCGTCCATGCCGGGGGAACCATCCACCCGCTGGAGTTGCGTCCCGGTGAGAATCTCCGTGTCGATACCGGGTGCCTCGTGGCCCTTCAGCCTACCGTGAATTATGACATCCAATTTGTAGGAAAGGTGAAGACCGCCCTCTTTGGTGGTGAAGGCATCTTCTTTGCCAGCCTCATGGGCCCGGGCAAGGTGTGGTTGCAGTCTTTGCCGCTCAGCCGGCTGGCAGACCGAATTTACAAAGCGGCTCCCCAGACCGGTTCGCGCAAAGAGGAGGGTTCCATACTCGGCGGTCTGGGAAATCTCATCGACGGCGATTAGTAACCTTATCGGACACGGATTCTCACGGATCTTCACGGATCCTGTTAATCCGTCGAATCCGTGAAAACCCGTGTACCCCAAAATACATGCCGGATCCGATCGTTGTCCGGGCCGATGTAATCGTACCCGCGGATGCTTTGGAGATGCGTGCCGTCCGAGCTTCCGGCCCCGGGGGGCAGAACGTCAACAAAGTCGCTTCCAAAGTCGAGCTCCGAGTGGACCTGAACAGGGTCCAGGGGCTTGATGACAAGAGCAGGGAAAGGCTCGTGCGGGCGGTCCGGCGCAGACTCGACAGCTCCGGAAGACTGATCGCGACCAGCCAGCGGAGCCGCGACCAGAGCCGGAATCTGGAGGACGCCCGCCGCAAGATCAGCGATTGGATCGCCAGGGCTCTAATCCCGGAGAAGAAGCGCGTCCCCACGCACCCAGGCCGGAAAGCGCGAGAGCAACGGCTCAATCTCAAGCGCCGGACTTCACGCCGCAAGCAGGACCGCCGGCGTCTCGATTCCTCCGGCCAGGATTAGCCGATTCATAGCGACGAATCTCGGCCGACCCTTTGCGCTGTTCCAGCCTTCGTGGTGGATTGGGCGCCGCCTTTTAGCAGCCAAGACGCGAAGACGCAAGAATCGCAAAGAGTTTTTGGGCTTGCGGCGCGGCTGACCGTGGTTAAAGATGCTGCGCCTCAGTACCCGGCAGGTTAGAATAAGCGCCATGACACAGCCCTTTCACCCGCCGCAACGCATCCTGCTTGGACCGGGGCCGAGCAACATCGACCCGCGCGTCCTTCAGGCGTTGGTCAAGCCTATCCTGGGATACCTGGACCCGCTCTACCTCGATTGCCTGGACGAGATTCAGAGCTTGTTGCGCTCCGTCTTCGAAACAGAGAATCGCGTGACGCTGTCCGTCTCGGGCACGGGCGGCTCCGGCATGGAGGCGTGCATCGCGAATCTGGTCGAGGATGGAGAAGAGGTGCTGGTCTGCGTCAATGGTTTCTTCGGCCAGCGGCTGGCGGAGCTGGTGCAACGATGGGGAGGCAAGCCCATCCGCGTGGAGGCCGAGTGGGGGCAGCCGCTGGATATGGAGCGGGTACGGCAGGTGTTCAAGGATTGCAAGGCAAGGCTGGTCACCATGGTGCATGCCGAAACCTCCACCGGAATGCGGCAGCCCATAGAAGAGCTGCGTTCCCTGCGTGACATTCGCGACGCGATTCTGATCGTGGACACCGTCACCTCTCTCGGGGCGCACCCGGTGAGGATCGACCGGAACGAGATTGACGCGAGCTATTCGTGCACGCAGAAAGGTATCGGCGCGCCCCCGGGGCTTTCTCCGGTTACCTTTTCCGAGCGCGCGCTCGAAAAGATCAGGAGCCGGAAGTCCGTCTGCCGCAGTTGGTACCTGGACGTCCAACTTGTCGACAAATACTGGAGCTCGGAGCGCGTCTACCACCATACGTCTCCCGCGCTCATGAACTACGCCCTTCGTGAAGCTCTGGCCATGATCCTTGAAGAGGGTCTGGAGGCCCGCTGGAGGCGGCACGAACGCAACAGCCGCGCTTTCGTTGCGGGAATCGAGGCCATGGGTCTGAAGATGCTCGTCGCCCCCGAGCATCGTCTCTGGACCCTGAATGCGGTAAGGATACCTGAAGGTGTCGACGATGCGCGCGTACGGTCCCGTCTTCTGAACGAACACAACATTGAGGTCGGCGGAGGGCTCGGATCCCTGAGAGGCAAGATCTGGCGTGTGGGCTTGATGGGAGCAGGCAGCACGGAGAACAACGTCCTGCTGCTGCTCTCTGCGCTTCAGAAGATTCTTCCGCAAGAGGGATTCAGGATCGGCGCATCGGGCGCGTCAGCCGCCGCCCTCGCCCTCGGCAGCTAGTCCGGTGATGGTTTGCAAACGGGCGGCGGCGTCCGCAACGGGTAAATTGCTGACATAAAAGCGCCGGACACCTAGCCGCCGCAGTTTCCGGATGGTGCGCGCGCAAACATCGTCTGCGCGCAGCTCCTCGACTTCGAATTCCTTCTCGATCTCCCGGACCGGGACGGGAAAGAACCGGCGCAGCGTATCAAGGGAACTCTTGCGGGCGCTGCGATAGTAAAAAACGCCAAAGATGCCCGGGATCTCGATTCCCCTCCGGCCGATCAGCTCCAGAAAACGCTCCACCGCTTCGGCGTCATGGTGAGACACCACTTGTGTCAGGAAGAAGTCGGTTTCCTCCCGCCCCCGCATCAAATAATCTGTCTGCTCCGAAAGGTCTGCGTGAGGATTCGCCCATCCTCCGAGAATCAGCGACGGGACGCTCCGGCGAATAATCCGCCTGAGCTGAATGGCATGCTCCACACACCGCGGAATCCCATCATGACGGTCCCCGCCCAAAACCACCAGTGTCCTGAATCCCTGTTCGTACGCGCGCTCGGCGTAGCGAAGGCAGTAATCCAGCGGGTGCTTGCTCGTGAGGAACGGGATAATGTGGGATCGCCTGGCATCGGGTCCGAGATTCGTCACCAGGTGGCGAAGGTTTTCCTCTTCAGCTCGTCCGACGGCATTATCGGTGATAAACACATGGAACCCGGCCACATTCAGACGACGGATCGAGTGGTAGGTGTCGATCCAGTCGTCCATGCTCTGCAGGCCGGGAGAATGGGCGCGCGGGGGCCGCAACTCCGCCGAGAAAAGTTCTTCCCCTTTTTTCAGTGATTCCAGCAGCGAGGCGCCGGTCTGGCTGGCGAGCCCCATGTTCCTCCGGTTACTGATCGGGGTTTGCGGTATTCTGCGAAGTCCTGGATCCGCCGGAAACAAGGTTTTGCAGAGTCCGCCGGAGGTGAGGCGCCTGCGGGGAGTTCGGATGCAATTCCAGATAACCGCGAATGTACTTCTGCGCACTATCCTGCTCTTTCTCCGCAAAGGCGATGTGGGCCAGAAACAGCTGCGGCGAATTCGCGGAATAAGGATCGAGTGACAGCACCTTCTCCAAAAACCTCTTGGACTCGGCGTAGTTTCGCAGATAAAAATAATTGATTCCGACCTGGGAATTGGCCAGAGGGTCGTTGGGTCGCAACTCCAGGGCACGCTTGTTGGCGTCCAGAGCGCTCTGCAGTTTTCCCAGGGCCAGCAGGCTTCCTCCCAGATTGACCCACGCGGCAAAAAACTCCGGGTCCAGCCTCGTGGCGTTCGTGAAGTATTGGACGGAGCGCTCGTAATCGCCGCTCCGATGGTAGTAGGTGCCCAGGTTGTTGAGCGCGTCCGCATACGCTGGACAGATCTCTATAGCGCGCTCCAGATGCCGAAGGGCCTCTCCCTTGTCTCCCTTCAGTTGCGCCTCCTCGGCCCGAATCATTTCTTTGCGCGCCTTATCGGGCACTGCCAGCTTGCGGGCGCTGACCTTGTGCGCATCCTTCTGGTTCACGCCGGGTGGCGGCGCCTCAAATTTTTTAACGAACCGGTGTGACGTCTGGTTTGGAGCGGGAACCAGGTCGATCGACTGGCAGCGCTGGCGCCCCTTTTCTCCCATGAGACAAAAGATGTAAATTCCTGGTTCCAGACTCTTGAAGCCGACGGTATCACCGCTGGCGGCAACTGCCTGCCGAACGGGCTCGCCGGAAGATTTTCTTATTTCCACTTTCCAGAGCTTGTAACCGCGGTCGTTGGGCGCCGGTAGGATTTTGCACCGCAATTCCACGGCACGGTCGGGCTCTCCCGCGGAGGCGGGCACAATCGTAGTGAGAAGAGAAAGGGTGAGGGCGAGAACCGCCGCGAGCGGCAGGAACGGGCCACCACCATCAGGCGTTCTTGACCGCAACCGTAGGATCATGGGACCAGGGCGTTCACAACCTGCGGCCTATTGTAGCGAAATACAGCTCCTCTCGCCAACCGATTTCTTTTTGATTGCGGATTCCTGATTGCGGATTTCGGATTTCGGATTGCGGATTCAAGGAAGGCGTTGTGAGCGTAATCCGTAATCCGCAATGCTTTATTCGATCCAGATCTTGACAAGGTCCTTGCCGTCGCGAATCTCCACGATCTTCGTTGGGCCGAGGCGCTTTATGCTTTCCCACAAATCATCCACATTAAACCCTTTCTTGCGGAGCTCTTGCTTCTTGGACTCATCCAGCGCCATGATCGCCAGTTGCGCGAAGCCGAGCGGGAGGTTGACCTCGACCGTCGGTTCGGAACTCCCCCCTTCGTAAACCCGGATATGAA